>Ga0172373_10000335_pt1 | contig 76815 bp, 75 predicted proteins | sample Lak10m_2_FD_114546 | JGI IMG/M metagenome (GOLD analysis project Ga0172373, IMG submission 114546) | Freshwater microbial communities from Kabuno Bay, South-Kivu, Congo - kab_092012_10m | ecosystem: Environmental > Aquatic > Freshwater > Lake | place: Democratic Republic of the Congo...
GTCATCTGGCATGCCAGCACCGCGGTGGACAAGATGCGCCGCATCGAGCAGCGCACCGACAAGTCCCTCAAGGGCCTGCGCTGGTCGCTGCTGAAGGATCGCTCCCGTTTGAAGCCCGAGGCCACGGCTGTCATCACGCTTAAGGATAGAGTAACGATCCACAACGCCTTTCCTGACCGAAGGTTTAAGCCATGAAGCTGAACTACCATCCGGAAACAGATTCTCTGTATATCGACTTGTCGGAAAAGACAAGCGTTGAAATTCGCGAAATTTCAGATGGCGTTTTGCTTGATTACGATGTCGACGGACATCTTGTCGGCATCGACATCGACAATGCGAGCAACAAGGTTCAACTCAAAGATCTCATCCTGAGCAAACTGCCCTCCAAGGTGGAGACGGTTGCCGCTTAACAGCCCGGCGCAGTCGGACCGCCTCCAGCGCTGCGCGCTTCCGGCGGCCGCTGGCCGGGAACGTTAGGTTTGCGGAACCGTCCTCGCCTATACTGTGCGGATGGAATTCGAATGGGACCCGGCGAAGGCTGCGGAAAACCTGCGGAAGCACAAGGTCGGTTTCGACGAGGCGGCTACTGTCTTCGGCGATCCACTCGCGTTAACATTTGCGGACCCGGACCATTCCGACGTAGACGAAAGACATCTGACCTTTGGGCTTTCTCGCCAGAATCGACTGTTGATCGTGTCCCACACGGCACGCCGTCCCCGAATTCGAATCATAGGCGCTAGGCGCATGTCGCATCGCGAAAGGAAGATCTATGAAGAAGGCTGACGAACTGCGAAAAGAATATCACCGAGAAGATCTCGGTCGTGGCGTACGTGGAAAATACTACGGCCAGTACATGAAGGGAACGAATCTTGTTTTGTTGCAACCCGAGGTCGCACAGGCTTTCCCAACATCCGAGGCTGTAAACGAGGCCTTGCTATCGTTAATACAGCTTGCAAACCTAACTACGCGGTCCACACGGACGCGCCGCCGGCGAGCGGCGTCGCGCCGGTGACCGCGGGTTATGTGACTACGAGGCGGTGTGGCCGCCGGTGCCAACGTGTCTGAATCTGGCCGGTTTGAAATTGCTGATGTTTTAGCGTGGCCCGGGTGTCGCGCGCGCGATCTGGGCGTAAGTTGAGCGGCGCCTTATATCTCGATTTGATCCTTGGAGCGATAGCTCTTGCCGTCGATGCGCACGGTTTCGGCGTGGTGTAGCAGGCGATCGAGCAAGGCCGAGGTGAGAACTGCGTCGTTGTTGAAGATACTGGCCCACTGCTTGTAGACGCGGTAACGCAAAGCTAACCGGCGCGGCGCTTTTGGCCGCGTCGTCCGCTTGAGCGCGAAGTTAGAGGTTGCGCGTAGTGTTCGGCGTAGGCATCAAGTAGGCGTCGGATCATCCGCTGATACTGAGTGTTGTGCTTCAGTGCCTGACTCTTGAAGAAGTCGACACTGCGCTTGCTAAGGGCGAGCGTTACCTTGACCCCGTCATCGCGGAAGACGAGATCCTCCGGAGGAGGAAGAAAATCGGAAATAACCTTAAGGTTTCCGAGTGGCTCGTTTGTGTACTTTATTTTCCCGCTCATAGATTTGCTTTCCTTTCCGCCAGTAACCAGCTCCGAAAATGCGGATTGCGTCGTCGCGATACACGAATCTGACTGTAAGGACACCGTCTTCCATAAGGCCGAAGCAAAAGTGCCGTTTCTCGCTTGAACTATGCGACCTATCCTCGGCTATCACCCGGTTCGGGTCGGCGAAAGCGAACTGCGCCAGGCCAAACGCAACGCCGTGCTTTTCCCGATTTTCCTGGTCCTTCTTCGCGTCCCACTCGAACCGGGTCTTTGCCATGGAAGAAGATTAGCATAGATATGGGCAAGTCGCCATATCATCGTATGGCGGCCGAGATACGGCTATCGCGACCTCTAACTAAAGCTAACCGGCGCGGCGCTTTTGCCCGCGTCCGGTTGAGCGACTGGTTAGCCGGCTCTGCGTTCCACCACGTGAGGTATCTGAGCGCCAGTCTTGTAGCGAGCTTTATCTTCGTGCTTACCTGCTCCTAGAATAATATCGAATCCGCGACGCCGGCGACGATGCACCAAATCACGACGAGCAACGGGGACACGCGCCACGCTACCAGAAGCGTGAAACCAACCAGCGCAATGGCTATATCGACCGGCCCACGCACCGCGCTGGTCCAGACGGGATCGTAAAGCGCTGCTCCCAGGAGCCCGACCACGGCGGCGTTGACACCCGCGATGGCGCGCGCTGCGATTGGCCGGCCGGCAATAGCGCGCCATAGGGGAAGGACACCTGCGACGAGGAGGAATCCCGGCAGAAAAATTGCGCCGAGCGCAATGGACGCGCCGACCATGCCACCTTCGCTGCCCGGAAGACGCGCGCCCAGGTAAGCGGCGAGCGTGAACATCGGTCCTGGGACTGCCTGTGCGGCACCATACCCGGCCAGAAATTCGTCAGAGGAAATCCAGCCGGGTTTGACGACAGCCTCCTCGAGAAGGGGCAATACCACGTGGCCGCCGCCAAATACCAGTGCGCCTGCCCGATAAAACGCTTCGGTGACCGCAAGGAGGCCGTCGCGCCCGTGTGCGGCAAGCGGCAAGCCGACGAGCAACAGCGCGAACACTGCCAGTAGCGTCCAGCCGGGTGCCGGACCGTAGCGTAGGTGCAAGCCGCCACCGGGGACAGGTTGCACGCCGCGGCAGAACGCGAGACCCGCGACCCCGCCGAGCGCGACGGCGAGAAGCTGCATCCACGCCTGGCCGGACACCAGGATGAAAACCGCGGCGAGCGTCGCAACCGTCATGCGGGGAACATCGGGGCACAGCTGCCGAGTCATACCGAGCACACCTTGCGCGACGACCGCTAGTGCAACGAGCTTGAGCCCGTGAATAGCAGCGTCGCCGGCCGTGCCGGAGATTTGCGGCAACAATGCCGCGAATGCGAACAGCAGCAATGCGGATGGCAACGTGAACGCGATGAACGCGGCAAGCGCGCCCGTCCAACCGGCACGCAGGAGACCGATGCTGAACCCGAGCTGGCTGCTCGCTGGGCCGGGAAGGAACTGGCAGAGCGCGAGCAGTTGTGCGAACTGGCTCTCGCCGACCCAGGCGCGGCGCTCGACAAATTCGCGCCGATAGTAGCCAAGGTGCGCGATCGGGCCGCCGAACGAGGTCAGCCCGAGCTTGAGAAACGTAGCGAAGACTTCCAACACCGAGCCGGTGTGGGTTGTCTGCGCTTGCTGAGCGTCCTGTGCTCTCATATCCGGCCGGCTAGACAGAATGGCTTAACTTGAGGCGGCCCGCCTCCGTGATAGCGTGGATTGCGCGCGGTAGCGCGTAGAGCCGCAGGGTTGTCCGAGTGGAATCAACCAATTTCAGGAGGCAGGCCATGAGAAAATCTAGCAAGGTTTTCGTGGGAATGGATGTTCACAAGGAATCGATTGACGTTACGGTGGCCCAGGCGGCGGGGGAGGTGCGCCGCTGGGGCCAGATTGGGGGGGGGATAGGGCGGCGCTGGAGAAGGCGGTTCGCAGGCTCGAATCGTCTGGTGGAAAGCTGCAATTTGTGTACGAAGCGGGGCCGTGCGGGTTCTGGATCCAGCGCCTGATTGCAGCCCGCGGGCACGAGTGCTGGGTAGTCTCACCGTCGCTGATCCCGAAGAAGAACGGCGAGCGCGTGAAGACCGACCGGCGCGATTCGGAGAAGATTGCGCGCACGGAAATACTCAATCGAGTAGGCCATGGCCAAATGGTTAGCAAGAGTGCGAACCCGAATCAACTTCCCAACGGTGCAATAGCCGCCCAACGTTCGCGCTAACCGGCGCGCGCCGCCTTTGCGCGCGTCCCCTCGAGTGTGTTGTTGGGCGCCATTTTACTGACGCTCCCATGACTCAACTTCCCCTGCGCGCACTTTGAACAGAGGGTGAGGCGCTGGCACGTCCGTTTCTCGCCACTTCCGAAAAAGCGCAGGATTGCGGGCCTTGAGCTTTGCCAGAAGATGCGACCATTCGTACTCCATCTGGCCCGACGTAACGGACAGCAGCACCTGCTTCCTGGCTGGCCGAATCTTGCTCTTGTCAAACGAGTAGCCACGCGCTTGCGCCTGCGCGTGAATGGCTTTCAGGTAGAGCGACATGGCGGCCAGCGGCGCAGAATAGTTCTTGAAGCGATCCAACTGCGGATGGCTGCGATACCCACGTGTTTCTCCGCGCAGAACCGCTTGCGCCAGGAGCGATTCTCGCCACAATGCGACTAAGCCTTGCGGGTCCAGGTATTTCGGATGCAACGACCAGAGCCGCATGTTTTATAGCGCCCAACGCCCGCGTAGAGCGGCGCCGTGAAGCGCGCGGCGCTGAACCGCGTCCGGCTCGAACGTGTCGTTAGGCAGCACAGGCATGTAGCGCGCTTGCGCTCATAAGTTGCGCGAATCGTAAGCCCAGTGCAACACAGCTTGCCGCTGCCTGCGGCGACACGGCAAATCAAAGCGCTCACAGTTCTGCTGCAATTGCACGATGTGCCGGCGAATCGCCCGCCAACGCCGGATTTGACGAGCGTCATCAATATACCGACGACCCATGAAATACCGGCAATACCATTGAAACCAACCCCGCGGATCCTCCTCGTAGATCCACCCGCGCGCGCTCCAAACCGACAGCGGTTGGGACGCATTGACACCAAAGCAATTCAACACAGAGTCGTGTCGGTCTGCACACAGTTTCGCGTTCTCGAACCAGTCCGCAGGAAACTCGGCAGCGCAGTCGGTCATGTACTTGCCGCCAAACACACCAAGAGCCAGCATTTGCTTGGGCGAGAGTTCGGGACGGAAGTCGGCTTGAAAATCGCTGCCCTTGCGCGCAGTGAGCCGATATGCGTAACCTTGCTGCATCAGGTCACTGACTTCGATCCATCGCTGTTTCATTGGTGCGATGCTAACGACGGCTCCACGGTCGACGCCGCCCTACCTCAATAGCCCCGGATTGAGGTGCCAGACCGCAAGCGTGAGCGCGGCTGCGAAGGTGACCCAGGCAAGATAGGGCACCAGCAGAACCGCAGCCAAGCGCTGTATGCGCCAGAAGGCTGCGAGCGTGGCCGCAAGTAGAACCCACAAGGCAATGACGTCAACGAGCGCCAATGTGCCGAACCGCCATGCGAAGAACAGCCAGCTCCATAGAGCATTTACGACGAGTTGAGCGAGGAACAGGAGTACCGCGACCTTCGCCTGAGGGAAGCCTGCCGCGCGCCACGCGAGCCATACGGCGAAGGCCATAAGGGTGTAGAGCGCTAACCAAACCGGCCCGAATACCCAGCCCGGCGGAGCCCAACTTGGCTTAGTCAACTGGGCGTAAAACAAGGTTGCGTTGACCGAAGCGGCGCCACCTGCAGTAGCCGCCAGAAAGGTAACCGAAAGCGCCGCGACCAAGGCCAAGGCTTGCCTCGGCAACGTTGGACAATGTGCGTGGCTGTTCAAGTGCGGCCTCAACGCCGAGCTAAGCGGCGCGGCGCTTTTGCCCGCGTCCGCTTGAGCGCGAAGTTATACGTCGCTGCGTCTCGACCAGCCGACCTGATACAAATTTGTGCAGGACGCTCGCCATGAGCGTCTGATATGGAACACCTTCCTCCGCGGCTCTGGCCTGCAAGCCCTCCAGGTCTCGCGACGAAATTCTTATGTTAACCCGCTTGTTCTTGAGCAACGTAGCTGCCGCCGCGGCCCGGAGCCGCGCGATCTCGCCTTTCTGGTTTCGAACGGGCTTCCACTCCCCTCGTTCGAACGAGGCGAGGATTTCCTGTTCTAACAGCGTTTCGCCGTTCATGTCATTTGTCTCCTGATAAAAAATCCCTCGTCGCTTTGCGGCTCGGCATAATGCTCTTCAAAAAAATCTCCTTCTCGCTTTCAACGTAAGGAACGAGGTACGCGTAGTCTTGTATCCGTACTACAAGCATCTTCTGATGCCCGTACTTGGCCCGGTTAGGGTGATCCATGACGCTGAGAAGACCACCCTGCGAAATCGCCGAAAGTATCTCCTCGAAAGAGACGCCACGTTCCGCTTTGAGCGAAAGACTCTTATCGGCGTTCCATCGGATGGGCTTCATGTCCGCGATATTACACCCGTGTGCCTTATGTACTCAACCCTTGCACGCCGCTCGAATGTTGCCCATATACGGAAGGCGTTAATACCGGGCCGTGATCAAGTCTTTCGCGGACAAGGACACCGCCTGGATATTTGCCCGGGAGTATGTGCGCCGACTACCGTCGGCCTTGCATCTTGTCGCCTGGCGCAAGCTTGCCCAGATTCATGCGGCCTCGCGCCTGGAATCGCTGCGATCGCCTCCTGGCAATCGCCTCTTACGTATATTCAGTCGCCGGGCGCCGCCGGAACGCGACATAAATCCGCGCTTTTACGCCATGTGCGGGCACTACGCGGCACGACGGAAGGGTTCGACCGCCGGACGCGGTTTTTGCGATGCACGCCACAAATCCCATTTTGTTTGTCCAGTAAGCCACGATTCCGGCGTCGTGTTGGTCAGTAAACCGATCCGGATCGCCATATCCGCTGAAATCGCCGAACGGCCGTTCAGAACGCGAGACAGTTGGACACGAGACACCCCGAGACGCCGTGCGACTTCCTCGATCGTCATTGCCTCTGGCAGAAATTCCCGAAGTACCTCGCCCGGGTGCGGCGGGTCATACATGCGTGCCATGACTGTCTCCTAGTGATAGTCCTGGTAGTTGACCAGGATCGCATCCTTACCGTCGAAAGTGAAGGTAAGGCGCCAGTTTGCATCAACACACACAGCCCAGTGGCCCCTTAAATCGCCCTTGAGCGCGTGAAGTTTCCAACTTGGCGCATCCATATCCGCCGCCGTTGTTACATCATCCAAGCGTGACAGCATCAATCGCAGACGCCGCTCATGTTGAGCCTGAATACCGGACTTGGAACCTTTCTCGAAAAATCGCTGCAGGCCCTTGTGCCGGAAGGTTTTGATCATAAAACGGATCGTAGCATGTAACGCAACGCTTTACAAGTGGCGGCTTTGTTTCCCGTCGCTCATTGGAATCGCCCGGCGTCTTTATGCCGAGGAACCCTTTGGCGTCGATTTGAAAGAGACGGTCTACGCTTTGGACGCGAGCACCATCGACTTGTGCCTGTCGGTGTTTTCCTGGGTGCCGTTTCGTTCCGCCAAAGCAGCGATCAAGCTGCACACGCTCTTGGATCTGCGCGGCGACATCCCCACATTCCTGCACATCAGCGACGGGAAAATGCACGACGTCAATGTCCTCGACCTGTTGGTGCCCGAGCCCGGAGCCTTCTACGTCATGGACCGACGCTACATCGACTTCAAACGCTTGCATCGACTTCACGATGCGGGCAGCTTCTTCGTAACCCGCGCCAAATCCAACCTCAAAGCCGTGCGCCGCTATTCGCATCCGATCGATCGAAGCACGGGGTTGATTTGCGATCAGACCATCGTGCTCACCGGATTCTATTCGATACCAGCCCCGGATTTTGGCTAAATCTCCAAAATCTGTACGAACTGCGCCTCGCGGAAAGAAAAGCCGGTCCAATCATCCGTCGCCTGCCCAGACTCCCGGAGCGCGAGAAATCCGATCCGCGCCGCCCTCACGCCCGGGCGGCCTGAATAGCAAGCAGCCAAGCGGGTAATTCAATTTGCGGCATATCCGTCAACCTGAACCTCGAGGCGTGCTTCTGCGAGTTCTCCGGCGTGGAAACGGAAATTGAATGCACTTCGCGCGCCAATTGGCCCACAAATTAGATGGAGCGTAGAGGGCGTGCGAAGAGTATGATGGATTGGTGTCCCGTGTATGCCGGGCGCGAGCGATGCAGGATGCTATTCGAGCCAGTGTGGAGAGGAAACAAGCCGCACGCGCGGCGTTCGCCGCGAGTGCCGGGGGCTCGCTGACTGTTGCGGGGCCGCTAGAGCGCGCCTGACCTCCGTCATGGATCAAGTCCCGCGCCCACCCAATAACCTTGCGATCCAGTGGGTCGTGCTCGGCATCGCCATGCTCTTGCTGGGGTTGGCCGCGGCCTACGATCATTTGCAGGAGCGCGGCGAGACCGAGGCGCACGAGCACGAGCGCTTGCTCACCATGTCTCGGGTCATACAGGTCAATGTCGAGCATAATCTCGCCTCGGTCAGTTTGGCGCTGGCGACGCTGCGCGCGGAGGTGGCGGCCGGGGCGGCGGGCGCGAAGCTCAACGAGCGTCTAAGCGCGCTGGCCGAGGCCATGCCCTCGGTGCGAACCCTCTTCGTCGTCGATCATGGCGGCCACATGCTGGCGGCGAGCCGGGCCAAGCTGCTGGGCGTCGCTGTCTCGCGTCTGTCGCGCGAGATCGATGCGCCCGCGCGCCACGATCTCGAGGTCAAGGCGTGGACCTTTGCCGCACTGGCGCTGACCTTTGCGCTGGGGCTCTACGGCTATCAGTGCCGCAGCAGGCACCTATTGCGCAAGGAGGCCGACACGGCCCGAGCCTTGGCCGCGAGCGAACGCACGTTAAGAAGTATTGTCGATACGGAACCCGAATGCGTGGAGGTGCTGGCGCCCGACACCACGGTGGTGCAGATCAATCGCGCCGGGCTCGGTTTGGTTGAGGCCAGCACGCCGGCGCAGGTCCTCGGCCGCAAGATGCTCGACTTCGTCGCGCCTGAGCATCAATCCGCGTTCAAAGACCTGAACGCTCGGGTCAACCGGGGCGAGGACGGGGAGCTTGAGTTAGAGACCATCGGGCTCGGGGGCGCACGCCGCTGGGTGGAGGCGCGGGCCCGATCCTCGCGGTACAATTGCCCACGGAGGCATCAATATGAATCAGAATTTCACAGCAGTCGTAAAGCAGGATGGCACTTGGTGGATTGGTTGGGTTGAGGAGGTTCCTGGTGTCAACTGTCAGGAGCGCACACGCGACGAACTTCTTAAGACCTTGCGTGTCACTCTGATGGAAGCACTTGAAATGAACCGCACCGAAGCCCGGGACGCTGCGGGCAAGGGCTACGAAGAGCTAAGTATTGCGGTATGAAGCGTCGCGATTTATTGCGACACTTTTCGTCCCACGGCTGCTCGCTTCTTCGCGAAGGCGGCAGCCACTCGTGGTGGCATAACGCTTCCTTAAACCGACGCAGCGCTGTTCCTCGCCACAGCGAGGTGAACGACTACTTGGCGGGGAAGATATGCAAAGACCTTGGCGTCCCGGTGCCGTAACGCGGCCCAACCCTTTGTTGCTGCGGACGGGCCACCAGCTTCGCGCCAGGTCAACCGCCGTCGTGGCCCGCCGCAGAACAACACGTTGGATTTCACAGGGAGACGCTCATGGGCCACGTGGCATTTCAAGACGAAAGCTACTCGCGCGGCAATTGCTGCTGGGTGTGCGGAAATGACAATCCGCGTGGCTTGTACATCAAGAGCTATTGGGACGGCGCCGAGTCCATCTGCAACTGGCAGGCGGAACGACATCAGACCGCTGGTTGGCCGCACGTCGTCAATGGTGGGATCATCTCAGGCTTAATCGACTGCCATTGCGTGCTTACCGCGTTTGCCGCCTACTACAAGGACAAACCCCGTGAGGACCGGGAGAATCCGCTATATTGGTTCGCTACGGCATCTTTGAAAGTGGATTTTCTTAAGCCTGCTTCGGTAGACAAGCCAGTCCAGCTGCGCGCGAGGATAAAGGACATACAAGAGCGCAAGGTGCTCCTTACCTGTTCTCTCTACTCCAACGGCGAAGAATGCGCACGCGGTGAGGTGCTCGCGGTGCGTGTGCCCGCTGGCAAAGGCCCGAGCCAACAGGGCTGACCGCGAATTGTGAAGTTTAACCCTGCAGTCGAGCGGACCTGCGCGCAAAGCCGTGCAGACCGCTCACTTCCACGTTGGGTGGCAAAATCGGAAACGGGCGTAGCATGGATGCAAACATCGAGGTGACACATGCAATTTTCGATCGAACACGAACGCGAAGACGGACGATGGCTTGCCGAAGTTCCCGAGCTCCGCGTTCCCGACGGATTGCCGAGCGGGGCATGACATGGCGCTCAACTTCGCTCCCTTCGGTCGCCGCATGCTGCGCGATAAAGCCGCACAGCGCCGGTTGGCTCCGTATCGGCAATTGACTTCGGGTACGCACACATGAACACTACGCTGACCGCCCTGACAGGATTTATCGCGTGGACGCTGTTCCTTCTGGTTTTGATGGAAGTCATCCGGTCGAAATTGGTTGTCACGAAGGCCGTTCCCGCCAACGGCTTTCGGCCGGACAACGCGAACCTCACCCCATTCATGCAACGGCTGGCCAGGGCGCACGCCAACTGCCTGGAAGGACTCCCGGTCTTCGGGGGCCTCATGCTCGTCGCGGTGGTCGCGGGCAAGTCGGCGGTGACCGACCCCCTGGCGTACACGCTGCTGAGTGCCCGCGTGCTGCAGTCGATCATCCACCTTGCGTCGCTTTCGGAGGCGGCCGTAAGCGCGCGCTTTCTTGCCTTCGCCGTGCAGATGGGCATTGCCGTCTATTGGACTTTCGTGCTTTTGACCAGGTAGCGTCCAAGGCAATGCAGCCCGCCCCCCGGTCAACACCGAAGCTCGCACGACGAAGCGGCGCAGCGCCGGCTGCTTTGAACCTCGAGGCCATGCCCACCTCATCCGCCATGCGCTCCGGCATCCGGCCAAAAAGGGGAACAAGGCCGCGCTTCGGCTGAGAGCCGCAGCGAAGGAGCAAAAATCGCGAGCATGAACCCGGCCTGCTTACAGCCCAGGGCTTCGCCGATCGGGCCCGACCCCGCGCTCAAACGGGGCGGCGCAAGAGCGCGCCGCCGCTTGGCTCCCCGCTGAGGCAGCTCGAATGGCCGACGGCACGCCGTATCAATTGCTCGCAGATGCGGTGCTCATGCTTCACTTCGCCATCGTCGTGTTCGTCGTCGGCGGCCTCGTGTACACGATCGTCGGCAACCTGCGCGGGTGGCGATGGGCGAATGCACCATGGTTTCGCCTTGCGCACCTGGTCGCCGTCGCCGTGGTCGTGGCACAGACCTGGTTCGGGGCCACCTGCCCGCTCACATCCCTCGAATTCTGGCTGCGCACGCATGCTCGTGCAGCAACCTACAGCGGCAGCTTCATCGAGCATTGGCTTCAGCGGCTTTTATACTACGAGGCCCCCACTTGGGTATTCACCCTCGGCCATTCGATCTTTGGCCTGCTGGTCGCGGTAACATGGCGGTATTTCCCGCCGGCCGGCAAACGCTGCGGCAATGAGACAGATGCCTAGCCGCAGGTCGGGCGGGCGGCCCCCTGAACCGACAGGAATGAACATGGATTTCACCCATCGGCTGGCGACGCGCGACGACCTCGCCCGGATCGTGGAAATCTACAACGCCACGATCCGGTCGCGACGGGTGACCGCGGACACCGAGCCGGTATCGGTCGGGAGCCGGGTTAAATGGTTCGAGGATCACGTCCCGAGTTTTCGGCCTCTCTGGGTGACGCAGGCCGAAGGTCGCGTGGCCGCCTGGCTGAGCTTCTCGTCCTTTTACGGCCGGCCCGCATACCGCAGGACCGCCGAGCTCAGCGTCTACGTGCACGAATCTTTTCGCAGCCGGGGACTGGGTTCCTATCTATTGATGCAGGCGATCAGCCACGCGCCCGCGCTCGAACTGGACACCCTGCTCGGTTTCATCTTCGGCCACAACGAACCGAGCCTGAGATTGTTCGAAAAGGCCGGCTTCGGCAGATGGGGCGAACTGCCGCGGGTCGCATCCCTGGACGGCATCGAGCGCGACCTCGTGATCGTCGGCCGCCGCGTATGAGGCGCGCAAACGCGCTCGCCAGGCCGCTCATGGCGGCGCTGCTGTCGATCGCCGCGTTGGCGTCGGCACAGGCGCAGGAACCGGGCGGCCTGGCACGGCAACTCGCGGCGGCGCATCGCACGGCCGGCAACGTGGCGCGCGATGGCTTCCGCCACCCGCTCGAGGTGCTCGCCTTCTTCGGCATCCGGGACGACAGCACGGTGGTGGAAATTCTGCCGGGCAGCGGCGGCTATTACATGGAACTTCTCGCGCCCTACCTGAAAGACAAGGGCCTGTACATCGCCGCGGGCCGCGACGGCACGGCGCCGCCACAGTACCTTGCGGACCACATCAAGCTGCTGGCGCGCCTGCGGGCCGAACCGGCCCTGTACGAAAAAGTCCTGGTCACGCAATTCAACGCCGGCCTGCACGAGATCGCGCCGCCGGGCAGCGCCGATTTCGTGCTCACCTTCCGCAACCTGCACAACTGGATGGAGCGCAGGGAGATCGACGGGGCATTGCGCGCCTTCCACCAGGCGCTGAAGCCCGGCGGCGTGCTCGGCGTCGTCGATCATCGCGGACGCGCCGATCTGTCCCAGGAGGCGCAGATGAAAACCGGCTACGTGCGTCAGGACGTCGCCGTCGCGCTGATCGAAAAGGCCGGATTCAAACTGGCCGGCAGCGCGGAAATCAATGCCAACCCGAAGGACACCAAGGACCATCCGCAAGGCGTGTGGACGCTGCCGCCGACGTATCGCCTGAAGAACCAGGACCGCGCCAGGTACGAGGCCATCGGCGAAAGCGATCGCTTCACGCTCAAGTTCGTGAAACCTTGAGCGCCTGTGCCGAACCCCGGGGCGAATGGCCCGGTCGCGTGTGTGCCGGTTCGCGCGCTTCCCCGGTTCGCGGTCGCTGGCCAAGGTTCAGAAGTCCGCTTTTTTTGACTTACAATGGGATCAGGGGATTTCTCGGGGCTTGATCGGAGCTGCCGACCAGGGGCTACAACCGCAATAAAGGGAGTCCGACATGGCGCTTACGCTTCCCACGCTTACGCTTCCCAAGCTTGCTCTCGGCAAAAATCAGATTCTGGCCATGGTCGGCGGGGCGGTCGCCGTGGCCGCGGCAGGATGGTTTGGCTGGCGCTACTTCGAGGACGCCGCGCCGCCGCCCGCGAAGACCCAGCCCGCCGCGGTCGCGAAGCAGCCCGCGGCCGCGAAAGCCGCCGCACCGGCCGACGCGGGCCCGGCCCGCGACAAGCAAATCGAGGACCTGCTGCTCGCTTCCGGCCTGAAACAACAGCTGGACCAGTTGCCGGCACAGTTCATCGCCGGCGTCAGGCAAGCGGGCAAGCAGAAATCGAAGAAGGCCGCCGCGGTCGCCAAGACGATCGACGCGGCGTTGACCGAATCGTACACGGCAGACGGCTTCAATCGCCGCGTAAGCGCCGGCCTGAAGAAGAATTTCGACGGGCCGCGCCTGCAGGCGCTGCTCAAGGATTATTCCACGCCGGCCATGAAGCGCATGGTCGAACTCGGGCAGGCCGCGCCTGCGCCCGGCGAGCTCGCCCGCTTCGCCGGCAGCGCGGCGGCGACACAGCCTTCGCCCGAGCGCGCGGGCCTGGTCAAACGCATCGATACCGCATCCAGGTCGGGCGACCTGGCCGTCGACGTCGCGTTCGCCACCATGAAGGCGATCGCCCTGGGCGTCGCCGGCGAGGGCACCGGAAAGGCCGCCGCAGTCGACAAGGTGATCGACAAGGAGCGCGCGTCCACGGCGCAACGGATCCGCGACGCGGCCCTGCTCAGTCAGGCATTCAGCCTGAAGGCTGCGAGCGACGCCGAGCTGGAGGAATACGCCAGGTTCTACGAATCGGAAAACAGCAAATGGCTTACCGGCATCGTCTATGCAGCAATGCTGGAAGAAGTGAAAAGCGCGTCGGCGCAGGCGGGAGAGCGCATCGGCGCGCTCGGGGACAAGGGCGCAGCGCCGGCGGGCAAGACGGCAGCGCCGGCGGCGAAGCCGGTCCGCTCGACGGCGCGCGCCGACGCAAGAAGCTGTCTGGAACTGAACGGCAATACGGCCATCATCAAATGTGCCGAGCAGTATCGCTGACCACGCGGAAGCTTACGGTCACATCACCCTGTGGGTGAGCGCCGGCAGGCTTTGCCGCACGCGGGCGATCTCGGCGTGATCGACCTCGGCCGTAACCACGCCCGGCCCGCTCGCCAGAACCGCGAGCACCCTGCCCCAGGGATCGATGATCATGCTGTGGCCATAGGTGTCGCGGCCGTTCCGGTGATGCCCGCCCTGCGCCGGAGCGAGCACATAGGCCTGGTTTTCGATCGCGCGGGCGCGCAGCAACATCTCCCAGTGGGCCTTGCCGGTGGTGGCGGTAAACGATGAGGGCACGAGGATCAGGTCCACCGTCCCCATCCTGCGGTACATCTCGGGAAAACGCAGGTCGTAGCAGATCGACAGCCCGAGCATGCCGAAGGGCGCGGCCAGCGTGACCACTTCGCTTCCGGGCTCGATGCTGCGGGACTCCTGGAAGCGCTCTTTCCCGGATTCGAAACCGAACAGGTGGATCTTGTCGTAGCGCGCGACGCGCCGGCCGGCCTGGTCGAACACCAGGCAGCTGTTCCTGACCTTGTCCGGATCGGCGCATGAGAGCGGCGCCGAGCCGCCGACCAGCCATATTTTGTGCTTTGCCGCGGCCGCGGCGAGGAAGTCCTGTATCGGACCGTGGCCGTCGGCTTCGCGCACGTCCACCTTGTCGCGGTCGCGCAGGCCGAGGATGCAAAAGTACTCGGGCAGCGCCACCAGCTGCGCGCCCTCGCCGGCGGCTTGCGCGATCAGCCGGCCGGCGACGGCGAGATTCGCCTGCACGTCGGGCCCGGACACCATCTGCACCGCCGCCACCTTGAATTTTCCTTCAGCCATGAATTCGCTCCTGTCGTCCGGGCGATGATCGGCGATGCCGGCCGGCCTGCGCGCTCATTCGGTTCCGCCCGCGGCCTCGTCCTGCTGCCCGTACGACACTTTCTCCACCTTGGGGTCGGCCCAAGTGCCGCTCACCGCATATTCGAAGGCGAAGGCCTGTCCCAGCGGGTCTTTGAACAGGCGCTGCGCCAGGAACGACGCAACCCCGGCGATCGGGTTGGCGAGTATCAGGCCGGCCACCGACAGGGTATCGCCCACGCTCGGCACCACGCGCACCCTGAGAGATTGTGTTTCCTGGGCGAGATCGATGCTGCCGGACATCGCTACCTGCGCCGATGGACCGCGCATGGCAAAGTCCTGGGTGCGCAACACCCCTTTTGCGACCGTGGCGGTGCCGGTGATGGTATCGAAGGCGAAACCGTCGCTGAAAACGTCGCGGAAATCGAGCGTGATCCGCCGCGGCAGCGCCTGCAGGCTGAGGATGCCCAGCAGTTTGCCTATGCCCGGTTCGATCTTCAGAAACTGGCCTTTTTCGGCGATCAGGGACAGGTCACCGGCAAGCGTCGGATAATCGATGGTCTGCGGATTGCCGGCCCAGGCGAGCTTGCCCAGCAGCTTGGCGCTGCCGCGCTGCATGCTGCCCGGATAGCCGAAGCGCTCCAGGTATTTGCCCACGTCCTTGACGTCGAGCTTCAGGTTCACGCTAGTGCGCTGCTGCGCGGCAACGCCCTGCCACAGCCCATCGGCGCTCAACTGGCTTTCGGGCGTGGTCAGCGTCAGCTTCTCGATGCGCCAGTCGTGTCCCTCGTTCGCCGCCGCCAGTTCCAGCCGCCCCAGTTTCTTGTCGTGCACCACCAGGTTGTCCGCGATGATGTCGAGTGCGGGCAATTCCTTCGGCGGCGTTTCGTCCGCCAATTTTCCGGGCGTGGGCTCGGGAAAGGTGAAATGCGCAAGCCGCGCGCTCATGCGCCCCTTGCCGAGGGCGCGCCAGCGCACGTCGCCCGAGAGTTCGCGCGCATTGATATTGGCGAGCCAGTCGCTGCCCTGGAAACCGGCGCGCAGGCTGACATCGTTGATGCGTTTTCCGTAGATATCCAGCGCACCGACCTTGAGGTTGAGCGCCGACAGCGGCGCCAGCGCGGCACCCGGGCCACTGAACGCATGGAGCCATTGGTCCATGTCGAGCCCGGACGCGTTGCCGCCGATGACAATGCCTTTCTCCGGCAGCCTGGGCGCCTCGTTGATGCCGATGGCGCCGCGCTCGATCGCCATTTTCCCGTCTTCGCGGCGGCGCTGCATTTCCATGCGCACGACCTTGCCCAGATCCAGGGTGCTGCGGTCCACCGTCGGCGGTCCGGCCCAGCCGCTGCCCTGCGCCTCCGCGGCGACGATGCGCTCGAAGCGCAGCGGCAGCAGTTCGGCGCTCGCCTTGTTGAGCGGCGCCGGCAGCGTCGAAGTGATCCCCTGCAGACCCGATTCCACCAGGATGGTGGCGCCGCGCCGGCGAAAATTCACGCTCGAACTCCAGGCGGCCGTGCCGCTCAGATGCCGCAGCAGCGGCTGCTCCAGTGCCGATTGCAGGATCGCCGCGTTGAGCGTGCCGCGGGCGTTCACGGCGATGCTGCCGTCGCGCTGGTTGGCGATGGCCAGGGTGACCGGTCCGCCCAGAAACTGCGCGTTGACCGCGCGCATGCTCACACCGCTCTCGGTGAATTCCAGCCGCCCGCTCGCCTGCGTCACCGGCGGCCAATCCATGTCGATGCTCACCTGGTTGCCGATGAACTGGTAGCTTCCCGCAACCCTCGTCTCGGTGAGATGCGCGAGCGGCAGATCCAGTTTCAACTGCAACTTGCCGTTGCCCGCCGCGCCCATATTCGCCGTGAATCCGCCGGTCAGCTTCTCCACCGGGCTTTGCGCGATGAATTTCAGGAATTCCGCAGTCGGGCCTTCGGCCTGGCCGCTTACCGAGAGCGCCCGGTCGGGTGTGAACAGGTCCGGCAGGACGACGTGCGCGCCGGTCACCTTCGCGCCGAGCACGCTCGCCTTGCTGCTGCTCACTTCCATGCGCTTGCCGTCGAAATGCAGTTGCGCCGTGATGCCATCGATCGCCGGCCAGCCCGGGGCGTACTGCAGGACGCCATCGACCACCCTGGCCGATATCTGGAACACGCCGCCTTTTGCCCTCTGGAACGGGAAGTCCTTGAGATCGCCTTTCAGGCGCAGGCTGACCTCGTTCGCCCGCCCCGCAAGCACCGCGCGGTCGAGCCAGGCGAGCGCGGCCTTGTTCAGGAAGGGTACGTAGCGCGCCACGCGGCGCGCGTCGGTGCGGTTGAGCCTGGCGGTGAGGTCGATCACGCCGGGGCCACCCTCCGCGGTGGTGTAGCTGCCGAAAGCGGTTCCGGCCAGATCGGCGTTGGCGAAAGCGATATTGGACAGATTGACATGCAGCTCCCCTTGCGCATGGCTCCAGGCGATCTGCGCCGTGAGCGAGTCGAAACCGCGCGCCGGATCGGCAAATGCCCGCGGCAGTTCAACGCCCGATTTGCCCGCATTGAGCACCACGCTGCCGCCGTTTTCATTGCCATCGATGTTTCCGCTGATGCCGGAGAATCCGGGCAAACTGGCGTAAGCGCGCATGCCAAGCCGGTCGAAATGCCCGCGCACGGCATAGCGCTTCGGGTCCGACAGGGGTCCCTGCCAATCGAAGTGCACGTCGGAGACGCTGCCCTGGGGCGCGGCGTCGGCCAGCAGCTTGCGCACCGGCGCCGGCAGCGGCAGGTACTCGCCCAGGAGCGCCAGCGGTGGCAGCGCGAGCGCATCGATGCGCACTTCGCCCTGCTCGGCGCGCTGCTCCTCGCCGGGCCGCCAGCGCACGGCAAACTGTGCCGGCGGCAGCGTCACTCCGGATTGCAGTTCCAGCGCCACCTGCTTGCCGGAAATCTGGTAGCCGCTGGCCGAGCGCTTCGCCGACAGGCGTCCTTGCAGCGAGCGCATCTCCAGCGGGGGGAGCTCGGGCGCGAGACGCGCACTGAGATTGCCGAGCGCGACGTCGGCGCTGATCTCCTCCAGGCGCTTGTCGGCGAATCCCAGCCATAGCCTCAAGCCACCCTGGCCATGCTGGATCTCCAGCGGATAGTCGATCCAGGCGCGCCAGGCGGCGAGATCGGTGTAGGCGAGTTCGGCATAGACCTTGCCGTTCCAGGCCTGCAACTGCTCGAAGGTCCTGCCCTCCATATCGCCGCGAATGTCGAGCGCGGTAGCCAGTTCGCGCGCCGGCTGTGCACGCAGCGCGAAGCGATGATGGCTGCCGCGGTTGCGCATGACGAAATTCAGGTCGGCGAGGGACAGCACCGGCGACTGGCGCAACTGGTCCTCCCAGCTCACCTGGGCGTCGCGAATGATGACTTCGCTCTGCGCCAGCAGCCAGTTGGCGAAACCGCCGCCAGTCGCGTCCGGGTCCAGCCTGACCCCGGCGACATAGAGCGTCCCCGCCTTGTCGCGGCGGATATTCAGCTCGGGCTTGTCCAGCGAAAGGGAATCGAAGCGCAAGGTGCCGAAGGCAAGCGAGTCCCACGACAGGGTGCAGGACACCGAGGGCAGCGACAGCGCGACGCGGCCCTCCTGGTCGTACAGCCGCACGTCGGTCAGCGCGAGATAGGGGCGCAGGCGCTGCCAGCCGGAATCGGCGCTGCCGATGCTGACGCGCTGGCCGATGTTGCGCGAAATGACCTCTGCCACAACCTCCGGATGTTCCTCGATCTGCGGCAAAATCCAGAAGCGCAGCGCCAGCACCGCCGCCGCGAAGCAGAAATAGACCACCAGCGCAGCAATGCCGGCGAAGTGCGACAATCTGCGCACGAGGCCGCGCCGCGCCGGCGCGACCCCCAACTCCGCCAGCGGCGAGAACGCCTCCTCGGCCGGCGGCGCAGCGCTACGTTCGGTGTGGTCGGGCTGCACCATGCGGAGGCGAATTCCTTACGGGCCGGCCGACATTCACCGCGTGAATCGCGTCGTGTTGAATAGCGGCCATCCCTGGTTGAGCGCGTTCCGGCCCGGTCTCGGCACAACAAACGCGCGATCTGAATAAAAAAGCGACAATGTAGGCTTGCATTTTACCTGCAAACTATCGATAAATGCCTCCAGATCAGGGTTTTCCACCAGGCGTGCCGGATGGCTCGCGCTATGCGCAACGCCTGGCGCAGGCGCGGCCGGCGCTGTTCCAGGGCGCGCTCGCCGCCATCGAACGGCCTTTCGACGCCGGCGCCATGCGCGCTTGCCTGGAGGCGCAACCGGTCGCCGACGAGGCGGATCTGAAACGCGCGCTGCGGCAACTGCGCCAGCAGGTCTTGCTGCGCGTGCTGCTGCGCGATCTGAGCGGACGCGCGCCGCTCGCCGAAGTGGTCGCCAGCATGAGCGACCTGGCCGAACTGAGCCTGGACTACGCCCTCAAGCAGCTGTGCGCCTGGCAGGAAACGCGGCACGGCATCCCCATGGCAAACGGCAGGCGGCAGGAATTGATCGTCGTCGGCATGGGCAAGCTGGGTGGGCGCGAACTCAACGTATCCTCCGACATCGACCTGATTTTCGTCTACCCCGAGGAAGGCGAGACCGCCGGCTCCGGCGAAGGCCTGCGCACCCTGTCCAATCACGAGTATTTCACCCGCCTCGGGCGCAGGCTCATCAACGCGCTGGCCGACATCACCGAGGATGGCCAGGTATTCCGCGTCGACATGCGCCTGCGCCCCAACGGGGATTCCGGTCCGCTCGCCGGCAGCTTCGATGCGCTGGAAAACTACTTCATCGCCGAGGGGCGCGAATGGGAGCGCTACGCCTGGATCAAGGCGCGCGTCGTTGCCGTGAGCGGCGTCGCGGCAGACCGCGGCGAACTCGCGCGCGAACTCGCCGCGATCGCCCGGCCGTTCGTGTTCCGCAAGTACCTCGATTTCGGCGCATTTGCGGCGATGCGCTCGCTGCACGCACAGATCCGCGCCGAGGTCGCGCGGCGCGACCTCGGCGGGCATGTCAAGCTCGGCCCGGGCGGCATCCGCGAAATCGAATTCATCGCCCAGGCGTTCCAGTTGATACGCGGCGGGCGCGATCCGGATCTGCAGACCCGTCCGACCCTGGAAGTGCTGGCGCTGCTGGAGAAAAAGGGACTGCTGCCCGCGCAAGCCGTGGCCGAACTGCGCGCCGCCTACGATTTCCTGCGCCGGCTGGAGCATCGCCTGCAGTACCTCGACGACGCCCAGACCCACGAACTGCCTGTCGGGGAGGAAGACCGGGCTCGGGTCGCCACCGCGATGGGCTGCGACGATTACGCAGCATTCATGCACCGGCTCGATGCGCATCGCGCGCTGGTGTCGCGCCATTTCGACGACGTGTTCGCCGGCCCGGTGCAGGACGCGCACCCCTGCGCGCCGCTCTGGGCGGCGGATCTCGACGCGGAAGCGGCGCACGAGCGGCTCGCGGCGCTGGGCTTCACCGACACCGGCGCCGCTCTGGCGCGGCTCACCGGGGCGCGTGCGGCGCAACGCTACCTGCAGCTGCCGGAAGCGAGCCGCGAGCGCTACGATGCCCTGGTGCCACGCGTGATCGAGCTCGCGGCCAAGGAGGAAGCGCCCGAAGCCGCGCTGGCGCGCGCGCTCGATCTGCTCGAAGCCATCAGCCGGCGCGGCGCTTACCTGGCGCTGCTGCATGAATACCCGCAGGCGCTGGAGAAGGTGGTGCAGCTCCTGGCCGCATCGGGCTGGGCCGCCGCCTATGTCACGCGCCATCCCTTGCTGCTCGATGAATTGCTCGATGCGCGCACGCTGTACGCGGCGCCGGACTGGAAGGAATTCGCCGCCGGCCTGCGCGCGCAGCTCGCGCGCCACGAAGACGACGCCGAGCGGCTGATGGTGGTGCTGCGCGAAGCGCACCATGCCCAGGTGTTCCGGCTGCTGGCGCAGGATCTGGCGGGTCAGCTCACCGTGGAAGTGCTGGCCGATCATCTTTCGGCGCTCGCCGACCTGATGCTCGCGGTCACGCTGGCGCGGTGCTGGGCGCAACTGCGCAATCGCCACCGCGACGCACCGCGCTTTGCCATCGTCGCCTACGGCAAGCTCGGCGGAAAGGAACTCGGCTACGCCTCCGACCTGGACCTCATTTTCCTGTACGACGACGCCGACGTGCGCGCGCCCGAGCTGTACGCGCGCCTGGCGCAGCGCATCAACACCTGGCTCACCAGCGCGACACCCTCGGGGGTGCTGTTCGAGACCGACCTGCGGCTGCGGCCCAACGGGGCGAGCGGGCTGATGGTGAGTTCGATGGATGCGTTTCGCGAGTATCAGGAAAAGGACGCCTGGGTGTGGGAGCATCAGGCGTTGACGCGCGCGCGCTGCTGCGCCGGCGACGCCGCGGTGGGCGCCGCGTTCGAGGCGGAGCGCATCGCCATCCTGCGCCGCAGCCGCGATCCCGAGGCGCTGCGGCGCGAGGTCGTCTCGATGCGGCAGCAAATGGCGGACGCGCACCCCAATCGCAGCGATCTGTTCGACCTGAAGCACGACCGCGGCGGCATGATCGACATCGAGTTCATCGTGCAGTACCTGGTGCTCGCGCATGCCGGGCGCCACCCGCAGCTGACCGGCAACCTGGGAAACATCGCCCTGCTCAAAATGGCCGGGGAACTCGGGTTGATCCCGCTCGCCACGGCGATGACCGTGCGCGACGGTTACCGCGAATACCGCAAATTGCAGCACGCCGAGCGGCTGAACGGCGCGCAGTACGCGCGCGTGGAATCCGAGCCGCTGGCGCCGTACATCGAGGCCACGCTGGCCCTGTGGCAACGCGTGTTCGCTTCCGGCCCCGCGCAAACGCAAAGCTGACGCGCCCGCCGGGCGGACCCGGCCGGAAGGCACGTTGAACCCGGGCAGGGCAAACGTGATGCGGCGAAAATTGACCGTGGTCAATGATGAATGCCGGCCCGAATCGCTACGATGGCGCACGGAATCAACCGGCTGCACGGCGATCGGCCGCCAGAGCGGGAAGTGCAACAGTTTTGCCCATGAAGTGCCTTGATGACCGAATACACAGGAGAGACCATGTCCGCAGGACTAGACCAAGCCGCTGGAAGCGGCGCAGAAGATGCCGTGGAAATGACCGACGGGTTTCATCTTGTCATCGATGCTCTGAAGCTCAACGGCATCGACACCATCTTCGGTCTGATCGGCATTCCCATCACCGACCTGGCCCGCCTCGCGCAGGCTGAAGGCATGCGCTTCATCAGTTTCCGTCACGAACAGCACGCCGGAAATGCGGCCGCGATCGCCGGCTACATGACGCAAAAGCCGGGGATTTGCCTGACGGTATCCGCGCCGGGCTTTTTGAACGGCCTGACGGCATTGGCCAACGCGACGACAAATTGCTTCCCGATGATCCTGATCAGCGGCTCCAGCGAACGCGAAATCGTCGACCTGCAACAAGGCGATTACGAAGAAATGGACCAGTTGAACGCGGCCAAACCGTTCGCCAAGGCCGCCTACCGCATCAACAAGGTGGAAGACATCGGCATCGGCATCGCGCGCGCGATTCGCACCGCCGTGTCCGGCCGTCCGGGCGGCGTCTATCTGGACCTGCCGGCGCAATTGCTCAGCCAGACGCTGCACGCGGCGCGCGGCAGGAAATCGCTGGTGCGCGTGGTCGACCCGGTCCCGCGTCAGATCCCGGCCCCGGATTCGGTCCAGCGCGCGCTCGAGCTGCTGAAAGGCGCCAAGCGTCCGCTGATCCTGCTCGGCAAAGGCGCAGCCTACGCCCAGGCCGATGCCGACATCCGCGCGTTCGTGGAAAAAACCGGCATCCCCTACCTGCCGATGTCCATGGCCAAGGGCCTCCTGCCCGACACCCATGCGCAATCGGCCGCGGCCTGCCGCTCCTTCGTTCTGGCGGAGTCCGACGTGGTGATGATCGTCGGCGCGCGCCTGAACTGGCTGCTCGCGCACGGCAAGGGCAAGACCTGGGGCGCACCGAAGCAGTTCATCCAGATCGACATCTCGCCGACCGAAGCCGACAGCAACGTGGCGATCGCGGCGCCCGTGATCGGCGACATCGGCTCCTGCATGTCGGCCCTGCTGGCCGGCATCGAGTCCGGCTTTGTCAGGCCGGGCGCCGAATGGACGAGCGCGATCGCCGAGCGCAAGGAAAAGAACCTGGCGAAGATGGCGGCAACCCTGGACAAGAATCCGTCGCCGATGAACTACCACAGCGCGCTGCGCGCGATCCGCGACGTGCTGAAAACGCGTCCGGACATCAACCTGGTCAATGAAGGCGCCAACGCCCTCGATTTCACGCGCAGCATCGTCGAGCAGTACCAGCCGCGCAAGCGCTTCGACTCCGGCACCTGGGGCATCATGGGCATCGGCATGGGCTACTCCATCGGCGCCGCGGTCACGAGCGGCCTGCCGGTCGTCGCCATCGAGGGCGACAGCGCATTCGGTTTCAGCGGCATGGAACTCGAGACCGTCTGCCGCTACCAACTGCCGATTACCATCGTGATTTTCAATAACAACGGCATTTACAAGGGCTGCGATCCCAATCTCAACCCCAAGGGGCCCGATATCGCGGTTTCCGCTTTCGTCAAGGGCGCGCGCTACGACAAGATGATCGAAGCCTTCGGCGGCATCGGCTACCACGTGACCACGCCGGCGCAACTGACCAGGGCGCTGACCGAAGCGATCGGCGCGGGCAAGCCGGCGCTGATCAACGCCGTCATCGACGAAGCGGCCGGCACCGAGAGCGGCCGCCTGACCAACTTGAACCCGAAAAAGACCGCGACCAAGCAGTAGGAGCGGCCGGCAAAAGCGCCGTTGGACGCCTGACTCAGGGGGCGCGCGAGAGAGGGTATCCCCAGTATGCCCCTGCCTAGCCCTCTTCCTCGAGCGCATCGCCGTCGCGGCGGCGGAACTGCAAGTAAAGCAGCGCCGCTCCCCAGGCGTTGGCTAGGAGCATTACCATCAGGCCCAGGGCGTGCGCAATACCGGCGACCAGGTGCGCCCGCCTGATCAGCCCCAGGTCGCCGAGGATGTTCTGCCAATCGTGGCCGTCGGACTCGGCGCCGGTCTTTCCTCCGAGCAGCATCATTTTCGGGTCGAACGCATCCCAGATGTAGGGCGCGACATCGATGATGGCCATCGCGGCCCACCAGAGCATGAGCGAGGCGGCGAAGTTGTCGCGCCGGCTGCCGCCGAAGCCGAGCACGAACGAGACCATCAGGACGAGCGGCAGCAGCACCTGCGCGAGGCTGCCGCCGAGCACGGTCATGAAGCGGCCGAAGGGAATAAACAGGATGTGCCCCGCCTCGTGGATCGGCAGCACGATCAGGTGCATGAACGAATCCATGATGTCGGCAGCGCCGACGTCCATCGCGTACAGGCGCCAGCCCCAGGCGAAACAGAACGCGTAGGCGAAGCAGCGGCCGTAGAGGTTCAGGCCCTCGACGCGCGCCGGCACCTGCAGCAGCCGGGCGAGCAGCGCGGGGCGCTCTGCCGCGGCTTCCGCGTCCGGCCCGGACGCCATGTGTGACGCGGGCGCACGCGCCGGCCCGCCCTGCTGCGCCTGCAAGTACTTGGCGAACACCAGGCCGCAGGCCGGACAGCGCTCGCGCGTTTCGGCAGCGCCGGGGTCGAGCGCGGCACGGCACTTGGGGCAATTCGGGAACATCTTGTTTAACGCTCCATTCTGATGCGCTGCTCAAGCCAGCCGCTTTCCGCTAAAATACCACTATGCGCTTTCCGCGAGTTTGAACAAGGAGTTGGAAACAATGTCGATGGCTGACCGCAACGGATACATCTGGTACGACGGCAAACTGGTGCCCTGGCGCTCGGCCACCACCCATGTGCTCACCCACTCGCTGCACTATGGCCTCGCGGTATTCGAGGGCATCCGCGCGTACAACACCGTGGACGGCACGGCGGTGTTCCGCCTCGAGGAGCATATCGACCGCCTGTACAACTCGGCGCACATCTATATGATGAAAATTCCCTACAGCAAGGCGACGCTCATCGAAGCGCACAAGGAAGTGGTGCGCGCGAACAAACTCAAAGAGTGTTACCTGCGCCCGATCGCCTTCTACGGCTCGGAAAAAATGGGCGTTTCCCCGAAGGGAGCGACGGTCCACGTCGCCATCGCCGCCTGGCCCTGGGGCGCATATCTGGGCGCCGAAGCCCTGGAAAAAGGCATCCGCGTCAAGACTTCGTCGTTCGCGCGCCACCACGTGAACGTGTCGATGTGCCGCGCCAAGTATTCGGGCACCTACGCCAACTCCATCCTCGCCAGCCAGGAAGCGCTCGACCACGGCTACGACGAGGGTCTGCTGCTCGACGTCGACGGCTTCGTCGCCGAGGGCGCGGGCGAGAACCTGTTCCTGGTCAAGAACGGCCGCATCTACGAGCCGGAGCTGACCTCGGCGCTGATAGGCATCACCCGCGACAGCGTGATCGCGCTCGCCGCCGACCTCGGCTACACGGTCACGCCGCGACGCATCACCCGCGACGACCTGTACATCGCCGACGAGGCCTTTTTCACCGGCACCGCGGCCGAAGTCACGCCCATCCGCGAAGTCGACGGCCGCAAGATCGGCGCCGGCCGGCGCGGTCCGGTCACGCGCAAGCTGCAAAAAACCTTCTTCGAAGTAGTCAACGGCCGTGACAAAGGCCACAGCAGCTGGCTTGCACCCGTTGCTAAAGCGGCCGCAGGCAAGGCAAAACCGTCCAAGGCGGCCAAGCCCGCAACCAGGGGGAAACGCTGATGTCCGCCACCGCGCAGCAAGATACCGTCGAGGTACTGGAGCAGGACCTGCCCCTGCATTGCCCCACCCCCTCCACTCCGGTATGGAACATGCATCCGCGCGTGTTCCTCGACGTGGCAAAGACGGGCAAAGCGCTCTGCCCCTACTGCGGCGCGCGCTATGTGTACAAGGGCGCCCCGCCCAAAGGGCACTGAAGCGCATCAGGGGTGAGCGCTGAGAAGCGGGGAGCGCCGGGCCCCCACTCCGCGCCCCTCTCGCACCCCGCATCCCAGCCGATGCCGCGCATCCTCATCGTCGCCCCGTCCTGGATCGGCGACACGCTGCTCGCCCAGCCGCTGTTGCGGCGCCTGCACGACAGGCTCGGCCGCGTCAGCATCGACGCGCTGGCGCCGCCTTGGTGCGTCCCGCTGCTCCTGCGCATGCCGGAAATAAGCGAGGTCATCGCCTCGCCGTTCGCGCACGGCGAGCTGAAGCTCGGCGCGCGCTGGAAACTCGGACGCGAACTGGCGCAGCGACACTACGACCAGGCCATCGTCCTCCCCAACAGCCTGAAGGCGGCGCTGATCCCCTTTTTCGCCGACATCCCGCTGCGCGCCGGCTACGTCGGCGAATGGCGCTACGGTCTGTTGAACCTGGTGCACAAGCTCAATGCGGCGAAGCTGCCGCTGATGGCGGAACGCTACGCCCAGCTCGCAGAAAAGCCGGGCGCGGAACCGCAGCGTCCGCTGCCTGCGGTGCGCCTCACGGCCGATCCGGTCAATACCGCGCGCACCACCGCGCGCCTGCAACTCGATCGTTCGCGCCCGGTCGCCGTGTTCTGCCCAGGGGCGGAGTATGGCCCGGCCAAGCGCTGGCCGGCGCGGCATTTCGCGGCGCTCGCGCGCGCGTTGGCGGCGCGCGGCTACGCCGTCTGGCTGATCGGCTCGGACAAGGATGCGGAGCTGGGCGGGGAAATCCGTGCGTTGTCGGGCGGCCTGTGCGAGAACCTGTGCGGCAGCACCGACCTCGCCGCCGCCATCGACCTCATCGCCTGCGCCAGGCTGGTGGTGAGCAACGACTCCGGCCTGATGCACGTCGCCGCGGCGCTGGGCCGGCCGCTCGTAGCGCTGTACGGATCCTCCAGCCCCAGGCACACCCCGCCGCTGTCGCTGTCCTCGCAAGACGGATCGGCGCGCATCGTCAGCATCGGCATCGAGTGCAGTCCGTGCTTCAAGCGCGCATGCCCGCTCGCGCATTTCAAGTGCATGAACGATCTTGCGCCTGCGCGCGTGCTCGCCGAAATCGACGCGCTGGGCGCACCGCCCGGCGCCGGCGACTGATCGGCCCGGGACGCATCCGAATGCGTGCACGTATTGCGCTGAAAAAGTGAAGCCGGCCGGTAAGCCGGGTTCTGTTACGGGGATCGCTCCCTATGACGGTCATTCCTCTAGGCGCCGGGTTGCCCCGGCGCTCCAGCCACCTACCCGCGGACTTGAGCGAGCCGCTCATAGCACGCCAAGCCTGCGCGTGCAGCATCCGCCTATTTGGTGTTGCTCCGGGTGGAGGTTACCGCGTTTCACCCCTTGGGGCGCCAGACGCGCGGACTAGTCCGCGCGCCGGTCCCAAGGACTCGTCTCTGTGGCCCTGTTCCTCGTCTTCGCCGAAGGCAAGCCTTCGACTAGTACGTACGGCCGTTAGCCGTCACCCTGCTCTGTGGAGCCCGGACTTTCCTCTCCGTACCCCGCGGCACGCAGCGACCGTCTGGCTGGCTTCACGCGCGGATTTTACCACCTGGGCCGTTCGCGCCCCCGTCTTTCCTTGCGCGGAGAAGAAAGCGCGACCGGGGCTACTTGTTCTTGCCCTTGCGCCGCTGAACGTGGCTCTGGCCCGGCTCCGCCGGCGCGCGGATTTCGGGCTCCGCGCGCGCGCGCGCGCGTCCCGGACGGAACTGCTGCGTGTCCTCGTAATAGCGCTCGGACTCGTTCTCCGGCGTCCAGGCGGGCACGCCCAGTATGGGCAGCGGCGCATAGTCATCGGTCGCGCCAAGCGAGCGCATCTCGGCGAAAGAGCGCGCGAGGTGGGCATCGATCGAGGCGAGTTGCTGCGGCAGGGGCCGCTCCAGGTCCTTTGCGGAGATGTCGACGATGACGCTCTTGCCGGTCACGCCCTTGTAGGGCGCGAGCGCCTTCTCGTACAGGGCATGGCCGAACAGGTGGAAGCGCATGCCGCGAACCACGTCCTCGCGCCGCTGCCAGAACAACTCCTTCCATTCAAAGCCGGTGAGCAGCTCGGTGAGCCCGGCATCGATCGAGGCGACGATCACGCCGGATTCGTCAAACAGGGTCAAGGCGTCGCGCACCGCGCCGCGCGCTTCGCCGCCTTCGCGCGCCTGCATTTCGCGGTAATGGTAGCGGTTGATGGCAGCCTTGGTCTTGGGAAAGGTGATCCACACCAGCGCGTTGAACAGGTCGTGCCAGTTGCGGTTGCGCGTCAGCACCTTGCCGTAGGCAAACACGCGCTTCTCGTAGGGCTCGCCGGTCTTCGCCTCCTGCGGCACGAATTCCAGCGGCTCGCCGCCGCCGCTCACCACCTCGCGCTCCTCGCACAGGCGGTTCAGTTCGGCCAGCGTGGGGAAGTGGTCCTCCGGCAGGCGCTCGATCACCGGCGAGAGCGTCGCGAACATCGGCGACGCCAGCAGTTCCCATCGGTCCCAGACAGCAGCGGCAGAGGTGGCCATGGCGAAAAGATCCGGCTATTGCAGGCGCCAGGCGAGACGCTCGCCGGCCCGGAGCGGCACCAGTTCGTCTTCGCCCAGGGCGAGTGAGGATGGCACCTGCCAGATCTCGCGCCGCAGCGTGATTTTTCCGCTGTTGCGCGGCAGGCCGTAGAAATCAGCCCCGTGGAAACTGGCGAAGGCCTCGAATTTGTCCAGCGCGCCCGCCGTCTCGAACGCCTCGGCGTAGAGCTCGATCGCCGCGTGCGCGGTATAGATGCCCGCATGCCCGCAGGGCGCCTCCTTGTTGCGGCGCGCGTGCGGCGCGCTGTCCGTGCCGAGGAAGAACTTGGGGCTGCCGCCGGTCGCGGCCCGCAGCAATGCCCGGCGGTGCTCCTCGCGCTTGAGCAGCGGCAGGCAGTAGTGATGCGCGCGGATGCCGCCCGCAAAAATCGCATTGCGGTTCATGAGCAGATGATGCGCAGTGACGGTGGCGGCGATGTTGGCCGGCGCGCCGACCACGTACTCGGCCGCCTCACGCGTGGTGATGTGCTCGAACACCAGGCGCAGGCCGGCGAAACGCCGCGTGATCTGCGGCAGCACGGTGTCGATGAACACCGTTTCCCGGTCGAACACGTCCACCTCCGGATCCGCGACCTCGCCGTGCAGCAGCAAGGGCAGGCCCGCTTTTTCCATGGCTTCCAGCGCCGGAAAGCAGCGCTCGATGCGGGTCACGCCAGAAGCGGAATGGGTGGTGGCCCCGGCAGGGTAATACTTCACCGCATGCACCCGGCCGCTCGCCTTCGCCAGCGCAATCTCCGCCGGCGCGGTGTTGTCGGTGAGATAGAGCGTCATCAGCGGCTCGAAGCGCGAATCCGCCGGCAGCGCCGCCAGGATGCGCCCGCAATAGGCCTCGGCCAGCGCCACCGTGGTCACCGGCGGCAGCAGGTTGGGCATGACGATGGCGCGCGCGAACTGGCGGGCCGAGTGCGGCAGCACCGCTTTGAGCGCGGCACCGTCGCGCAGGTGCAGATGCCAGTCGTCCGGGCGGGTGAGCGTAAGGTCCTGGGGAACGAGAGTCGGCATGGCAGGCGCGATTATACTCGCCGCGAGCCGCGAATCCGGAGATCGGACGGCAATGCAGGCGGCGCTACGATTCCCCGGCGGCGTCGCGCAAGGCGAGCGCCCGCTGGTACAACTCATTCTTGCGCGCCCCGGTGATCGCGGCGGCGAGCGCGGCCGACTGCTTGAGCGGCAATTCCGCCAGCAGCAGGCGCAGCACCCGCTCGGCCTCGGCCGGCAGCCCTTCGTGCACCTGCTCCCGCGCGCCGGTGACAATCAACACGAATTCTCCCCGCTGCCGGTTTGGATCGGCTGCGAGCCAGCCGCCGGCCTCGTCCAGCCGGCAGCGGTGGACCGACTCGAACAGCTTGGTCAGCTCGCGCGCAATCACGATCTCGCGCATCTCCCCCAGTGCTGCGGCGAGTTCGGCCACGCATTCGGTCACGCGGTGCGGCGCTTCGTAAAACACCAGGGCACAGGGAAGTTCGCTCAGTTGCGCGAGCGCCGCGCGCCGCGCGGCCGGCTTGGCCGGCAGAAAACCGTAGAACAGAAAATGCGGCTCCGCCAGGCCGGCCACCGACAAGGCCGCGACCGCCGCGTTGGCGCCGGGTATCGGGCATACCGTGATGCCCGCCTGCATCGCCCGCGCCACCAGCAATGTTCCCGGATCGGAGATCCCGGGGGTGCCGGCATCGCTCACCAATGCAATCGTCCTGCCCGCGCGCATCCGCGCGACGAGTTCGGCCGCGCGTTCCAACTCATTATGCTCGTGCAACGCGATGAGCTTGGCGACGATGCCGTGGTGCGCGAGCAGGTGCCCCGTCGTGCGCGTGTCCTCCGCGGCCACCAGGTCGGCCTGCGCCAGCACCTCGAGGGCGCGCGCGCTGATGTCGCCCAGGTTTCCAATCGGCGTGGCGACGACATATAATTTCCCCGCACCCGCCGAGGCTTCTTCTCCATGCTCCTGCCGTTCCGACTGCCTGCCGCGCCGTTCGCCCTTGTGCTCTGTCTCCATGGCATGGGATTGTGCGTTGCGGCCGGCAATGAAGCAAGCGCAGGCGCGCCGGCCGGTACGGCCCCGCCGGCACTGGCGCTGCTGCTGCCGCTCGCCTCGCCCGACTTCTCCCGCCCCGCCGAGGCGGTGAGGCTGGGCTTCATGGCCGCGCACAAGCAAAGCGGCGAGAAACTGACGGTCGGCATTTTTACCACCGACGCATCGGGCGAAAGCATACTCGCCGGATACCAGCAGGCGGCGAAGCTGGGCGCGCGCCTGGTCGTCGGCCCGATGACCCGCAGCGGCGTTTCCGCGCTGGCCGCGAGCGAACTCGCCAGCGTGCCCACGCTCTGCCTGAACCTGCCCGAGGACAAAATCGTCCTGCCGCCGCAGTTCTACACCTTCGGCCTGGCGCTGGAGGCGGAGGCGGAACTCGTGGCGCGGTCGGCCTTCGCCGAGTACTTCAAGAGCGCCACCCTGGTGAGCGCGAAAAGCCCGCTCGCGCAGCGCAGCCGCGATGCCTTCGCCGAGGCGTGGAAGCGGCTCGGCGGCACCATCAGGGAGGCATACGAATTCGGTCCGCAGACCGACCTGCCCGCGCTCAGGCAAGCGCTCTCCACCGCGCCGGTGGACATGATATTTCTCGCGGCCGACGCAGAACAGGCGTGCGCCGTGCGTCCTTTTCTCAACAACGTCATCGACGTGTTCGCCACTTCGCAGGTCAATTCCGGGCGCCGGAACCCCGTGGCCGATGCCGACCTGAACGGCATACGCTTCGTCGAAATGCCCTGGCTGGTGCAGCCGGACCATCCGGCGGTGATGGTCTATCCGCGCCCGCAGGGCATCACGCCGGAACTCGATCGCTTCTACGCCCTGGGCATCGACGCCTTTCGCGTCGCAAGCGTGCTGCTGCAAGGCGCGCCCGCCCTCGGCATGGATGGCGTCACCGGAAGGCTCACGCTGCGCGGCAACCAGGTGGCGCGCGAGCCGGTGCAGGCCATCATCAGAAACGGCGCCGGCGTCACTCTCGAACATGACCCGCGAAGCGACGGCACGCGGTAAGCTCGCCGAGACGCTGGCCGCCGACTACCTGCGCAGCCGGGGCCTGCGCCTGCTGGAGCGCAATTACCGCTGCCGCCTGGGCGAGATCGATCTGATCATGGCCGACGGCCCTGCCCTGGTGTTCGTCGAGGTCCGGCTGCGGCGCAGCGCGGAATTCGGCGGGGCGGCGGCGAGCATTACCCGCGCCAAGCGTCAACGCATCCTCCTGGCCGCGCGTCATTACCTCTCAGGCAGGACGGAGGGGCCTTGCCGGTTCGACGCGATATTGCTCGATGCGCCCGACCCGAACCGTATCGAATGGATCAAGGATGCCTTCGGCGAATAGACGCAACGCCCTGCTTTCGGCCGCACCACGATCCGCGCCGGCGCATCGAGTTCGAGGTATACCTCGAGTGATGTAGAATGACCGTTTGCATTTCACGGAGCACCGATGGATCTCGTAGCACGCGTCAGCCAGCATTTCGCCGACAGCGCCAGGACCAAGCAGAAGTCGGCCGATCTCCTGGCGGCGCCCATCGCACAGGCCGCCGAACTGATGGTCAAATGCCTGCTCGCCAACGGCAAGATTCTCGTCTGCGGCAACGGCGGCTCGGCCGCCGACTCGCAGCACTTCGCCGCCGAACTGCTCGGGCGCTTCGAGCGCGAACGCCCGGGTCTGGCGGCGATCGCCCTGACCACCGACACCTCGGCCCTGACCGCGATCGCCAACGACTACGATTACGAACAGGTGTTCGCGCGGCAGGTGCAGGCGCTGGGACAGGCGAGCGACGTGCTGCTGGCGATCTCCACCAGCGGCTATTCGAAAAACGTCATCGCGGCGATCCACGCCGCGCACGACCGCGACATGCAGGTGGTGGCACTGACGGGCAAGAGCGGCGGCAAGATCGGCAGCCTGCTCGCCACGGAGGATCTGCATATCTGCGTGCCCTCGGACAGGACTTCGCGCATCCAGGAGGTGCACCTGCTCACGCTGCACTGCCTGTGCGACGGCATCGACACGTTGTTACTGGGAGCTGAATCATGACCGCATTGAACAGGACTTTTCCGCCGTTTCGCGCCCTCGCGCTCATCGCCCTGCTGGGACTCGCGCCGCAACTGCAGGGATGCTTTCCGCTGGTAGCGGGCGGCGCCGGCGCCACCGTGCTCGCGCTGGACGACCGGCGCTCGGTCGGGGCGCAGACCGAGGACAAGGAAATCGACCTGCGCGGCGAGTCCCGCGTCAACGACCGCTATGGCGACAGGGCGCATGTCAGCGTCACCAGCTACAACCGCAACGTGCTGCTCACCGGCGAGGCGCCCGACGCGGCCGCCAAGGCGCAGATCGAAAAAATCGTGCGCGAGATCCCCAACGTGCGCGGCGTGGTCAACGAGATCCAGGTCGCCGGCACGAGTTCGTATTCCGCTCGCGGCAACGACAGCTACCTCACCTCCAAGGTCAAGGCGCGCTTCATCGACAGCGACGGCGGATTCTCGGCCAATCACGTGAAAGTGGTCACCGAAGGCAGCGTCGTATACCTGCTCGGGCTGGTCACGCGCAAGGAAGCCGAGGCAGCGGCGGAGGTCGCCCGCACCACCGGCGGCGTGCAAAAGGTGGTACGCGTGTTCGAATACATCGAGCCGCCGCCGGCTTCGCCTGCGCCGTCGAAGTGACGGACCGGGCGCAATAGCCACGGCTGCCGCGCTTCATTCTCCGGCAGCACCCGGCCACGCGCCAAAGCATGCATAACAGACCCGACTTCGAAGCGAAGCTGTGCGAACCGGCGCAGCTCGCCGGCCGGATCGCACGCCTGGCCCGCCCGCTGGTATTCACCAACGGCGTATTCGACATCCTGCATCGCGGCCACGTCAGCTACCTCGCGCAGGCGCGCGCCCTGGGCGCGAGCCTGGTGGTCGCCGCCAACGGCGATGCTTCGGCCAGGCGCCTGGGCAAGGGCGCGGACCGGCCGATCAACCGCATCGAGGACCGCATGGCCGTGCTCGCCGCCTTGCAGGCGGTGGACCTGGTCACCTGGTTCGACGAAGACACCCCGCTCGCGCCGATACTCGCCTGCCGGCCCGAGGTGCTGGTCAAAGGCGGCGACTGGAAGCCCGAGGCCATCGTCGGCGCGAAGGAAGTGATCGCCTGGGGCGGCGCGGTGCATTCGATCCCGTTCCTGTTTCAGCGCTCGACCACCGCGACCCTGAACAGGATACGCGGCGGTTAGATGTAACAAGGACGGCAGGGGAGCGTATGAACCAGACGGCTACACCGCCGCGGGAGCTGCTGCAACGCATCTCGGCGAATATCGAGCGGGTGATGTCCGGCCAGGCCCTGACGGTGCGCAGGATCCTCGCCGCCTTCGTCAGCGGCGGCCACGTGCTTCTGGAAGACAATCCCGGCACCGGCAAGACCACCCTCGCAAAAGCCCTGGCGCGCTCGATCGGCGCCGAGTTCAAGCGCGCCCAGTTCACGCCGGATCTGCTGCCATCGGACATTCTGGGGGTATCGGTATTCAACCCCCGGGAGCAATCCTTCCACTTTCACCCGGGCCCGGTGTTCACCCAGATCCTGCTCGCCGACGAGATCAACCGCGCCAGCCCGCGCACTCAGTCGGCGCTGCTCGAGGCCATGGCGGAAGGCCAGGTGAGCGTGGAAGGCAAGACCCATCCCCTCTCCGACCTGTTCTTCGTCATCGCCACGCAAAACCCGGTGGAGTTCCGCGGCACCTATCCCCTGCCGGAAGCGCAGATGGACCGCTTCGCCCTGCGCCTGTCGCTGGGCTACGTCGCGCCGCAGGCGGAGGTGGACATCCTGTCGGCGCAGGAAAGCGTACACCCGCTCGAGCGCATTTCCGCCTGCGCCTCGGTAGCCGACGTGCTTGCGCTCAAGGCCGCGGTCAAAGCGGTGCGCATCAGCGCCGAACTCAAGCGCTACGCCGTCGACCTGGTGCGCGCGACGCGCGGCGCGCCTGCCGTGCTGCTCGGGGCCGGACCGCGCGCCTCGCTCGCGCTCACGCACACCGCCCAGGCGCTGGCGCTCGCCGACGGCGAGGAATTCGTGCGTCCCGAGCATCTCCGCGAAATCGCCGGGCCGGTGCTCGCGCACCGGCTCGCGCTCGCGCCGGAAGCGAAATTCTCCGGCATCACCGCGCAAGGCATCGTCGAAGACATCATGAAAACGATTCCCGTGCCCGCCTAGAGCGAAGCGCGTGTGGCGGATCTCTTACCGGATATTCAGCGCCGTTTCCGGAATCTGGTTCCGGATGGCGCGGCGCTTCACCGGCGCCGGCTTCCTCGCCCTCGGCACGCTGGTAACGGCAGGTGCGCTGGGCATCGACACCAACCAGACCCTGGCCTACCAGGTTTTCGCTTTCCTCTGCGCGCTGCTCGCCGCGGCGATGCTGGCGGCCTTCGTGCTGCGCCCCAGGTTCCAGGTAGCGCGCGTCCTGCCGCGCATGATCACCGCGGGCCAGGCGTTTGACTATCGCGTGTCGGTGAAGAACCTGGGGACGCGCCCTGCCGACGGCCTCGCCCTGCTGGAGGATCTCAGCGATCAGCGCCCGGCTTTTGCCGAGTTCCGTTCCGCGCTCAGGTTTCCGACCTACCGCGGCTGGTGGCGGCTGGCGATGCGCAATCAGGTCGCGCACATCGACGAATGCGCCCTGCCCGCGCTGGCGGCGCACGCCGAGGCCGAGGTGCGCGTGCGCGGGCTCGCCTACCGGCGGGGCACGCTGCGGCTGGCGGGCGCGAGCGTCGCGCGCGCCGACCCGCTGGGGCTCGTCCGCAGCCTCGCGCGCGCCGGGCCGCCGGACAAGGTCGTCGTGCTGCCGCGCCGCTACAAGCTGCCGCAACTCACGCTGCCCGGGGCGAGGCGCTATCAGCATGGCGGCGTCACGCTCGCATCGTCGGTGGGCGAGTCCGAGGAATTCATGAGCCTGCGCGACTACCGCCCGGGCGACCCGTTGCAGCGCATTCACTGGAAGAGCTTCGCCCGCAGCGGCAAGCCCGTGGTGAAGGAATACCAGGACGAGTTTTTCGAACGCCATGCGCTGGTGCTCGACACCTTCATCGACCGCGGCGATGCCCGGTTCGAGGAAGCCGTGTCGGTCGCCGCCTCGTTCGCCTGCACCCTGGACACGCAGGAATCCCTGCTCGACCTGATGTTCGTCGGCAGCGAAAGCTATTGCTATACCGCCGGCCGCGGCCAGATGCACCCCGAAAGCCTGGTCGAGATACTGGCAGGCGTGCGCGTATCCGGCGGCCAGGATTTCCGCCGGCTGCACGACGCCGTGCTCGCGCGGCGAGCCGCGCTCTCGGGCTGCATCCTGATCCTGCTCGCCTGGGACGAGGCGCGCCAGGCATTGGTGCGCACGCTGCAGCAAAGCGGCGTGCCGCTGAGAGTCCTGCTGGTAAGCGAGCAGCATATCGAGTCGGCGCCCGTCTGGCTGTGCGTGCTTGCGCCCGGGAAAATCCAGGAAGGGCTGGCTGCGCTGTGAACACGCCCCCATTCCTGCTCGCGGCGGCGGCGCTGTTCTGGGGCGCTCAGACCGGTCACTGGGCGCCGGCCATCGCCAGCGCCGCCTTGCTGGAAGCGCCGCGCTACCTGGTCGCGCGCTGGCACCTGGAATCGGCGCAGTTCAACCGTGTGTCCGATTTCTGCGCCGTGTTGCTGTTTGCGCTTGCAGTCTATCTCTATGTCACTTTCGGGAATCCGCGCGCGATCACGCTGCTGTTCCAGTGGATGCCGCTCGTCCTGCTGCCGCTCGCGCTGGCGCAGGCCTGGAGCACAACGCGCGAAATCGACCTGTCGGTGCTGTTCTGGAGCCTGCGCCGCAATCCCATGCGCCGGGCCCGCACGCTCAACCTCGCCTATCCCGTCTTCGCGCTGTGGCTGCTCGCGGCCAGCGCCGCCAACCGGCAGGACGCCGCGTTCTATCCCGGGCTGGTGCTGCTCACGGCCTGGCCGCTGCTGCTCGCGCGGCCGCGCAGCTATGCCGCGCCCATCGCGGCGGGCATGCTGCTCGCCGCCGCCGCGGCCGGCTACGGCGGACAACTCGGGCTGCACCAGGCGCAGCAATGGCTGGAAGCGGCGGCGCCGGACTGGATCGCGGGCAACGGCACGCGCACCGACCCTTACCGCAGCAGCACCGACATCGGCAGCCTCGGCGAGCTCAAGCTGTCGCAGCGCATCCTGCTACGGGTCGAGTCCGCCCCCGCCCTGCCTGCGCCCATCCTGCTGCACCGCGCCAGCTACGACGATTACCTGGGCGGCACCTGGTACGCGCGCAATGCCCGCTTCGAGCCGCTGGCGCCGTCTGGAACCACCTCGGACTGGGTACTGAACGATGCGCAGGCGCCGCTTTCGCCGCTGACGGTGCACGACGATTCCGACGGCAATCCGCTGTTGTCTCTGCCCGCGAACACGGCGCGCATCGGCGGACTGGCCGCGATCGAGATGAAGATCAACGCGCTCGGCGCGGTGCAGGTCGAGCGCAAACCCGGCTACTTCAGCTATCGTGCGCAAACCGGCGGCGGCAACTCCGTCTACGGCCCGCCGACGGCGCGCGACCTGGGCATCCCCAGAGCCGAAGCCGCCACCGTGGCGCGGATAACAAGCGAGCTGGCGCTCTCCGCGCTGGCGCCCGAGCGGGCACTGGCGGTGGTGAAACAATATTTCACCGATCGTTTCGAGTACTCGACCTGGCAGGGCCGGCCTGGCGCCGGACGCACCCCGCTCGCCGAGTTTCTGCTCGCCACGCATGCCGGACATTGCGAATATTTCGCCAGCGCCAGCGTATTGCTGTTGCGCGCTGCGGGCATCCCTGCGCGCTATGCCACCGGCTTCTCCGTGCAGGAATGGAGCCCGCTCGCCAACGCCTACGTGGTGCGGGAAGCGCATGCGCATGCTTGGGCGCGAGCCTGGGTCGGCGGCGCCTGGCGCGACCTCGACACCACCCCGGCCAGCTGGTTCTCCGCCGAAGCGGCGGGCGCGCCCTGGTGGTCGCCGCTCGCGGACCTGTGGTCCTGGGCGCGCTTCAGCCTCTCGGCGTGGTCGGCGCAGGCGGGCGAACGCGGCCGGTCGCAGGGCCTCGCCTGGCTCGCCCTGCCGCTCCTCGCATGGCTCGCCTGGCGCACGCTGCGCGGCCGGCGTGCCGGCCCCGCGGCAGCGCCGCGGGAACCCGAATCGGCCAGGTCATGGCCGGGTCAGGACTCGGAGTTCTATCTGATCGAACAGCGCATGGCGCAGTTGGGCCATGCAAGACGGGAAGCGGAGGCGGTGAGCGAATGGATGGCGCGGGTGGCTGCGAATGCAGGAGCGGACGCCGCAAGCCTGGATGCACTTTCGCGGCTGCACTACCGGCACCGCTTCGATCCTGATGGCTTGTCCACGGCGGAGCGCGAAGCCCTGCGCAAGCAGGCGCTCGCCTGGCTCGCGCAGCATCCGGCGCACGCGGCGCGCGGCGCTGTACTTCTGAAGTGAGCCACGCTACGACGTGGCTGCCGTGAAGATCAGGGCGAATTCATCTCCAATCCTCGACCTGCAATCCGCTCACCCGCATGAACTCGCCTGCGTTCGAGGTCACCACCACCAACCCCCCGTTATGGTTGAGTTGCTGACCGGTTGCGTCGTCGAGATAGAGGTTGAAGTTCATGACTGCGGCCCCCATATAACTGCTGCACAGGTTATATGGAACGGAGCCGAAATTCAGGCGCTAGGCGAGCGAGCGCTCGTCACGGCCAACTTCCTTCAAGAAGTCGGCCGAGAAGCGCGCTACCTGTGCTTGCGCATCAGCCGCGCGGTCTCTGCGGCCACGCCCTCGCCGCTCGCCTCGAGTGCGCGCGCGATGCGCTCGCGCTCGGCCGGGTTCTTGTCCTGCGACAGCTTATAGCGCGCATCGATGCGGGTCACGGCGAGCGAAAAGGAGACGATGGCGGCGAGCCGCGCATCGAGGTAGCCCTCGGGCAGCCCGGCCATCTGTTCGAGGTAGCCCGCGTCGAGCTGGCGGATGAGCTTTTTCTGCAATTCGATCTTGGCCGCGCGCTCCTCGATCAGCAGCGGCCGGCCGTAGGCGTGCACCGCCACGTAGTTCCAGGTGGGAACGTTCTGCCGGCTGTCGTACAGCCGCGGCGAGACATAGGCGTGCGGCTGCATGAATATCACCAGAGCCTCCGCGCCCGCGGCGAAATCGCGCCACTGCGGATTGGCCTTCGCCATGTGCGCGAGCAAGGTGATCCGGCCGGCCTCCTCCTCGATCACGAAAGGCAGATGCGTGGCCGTCAGTCCGCCGGGGCCGGAGCTCACCAGCGCGGCGAAGGGGTAGGCGCGCATATAGTCTAGCAGCGCGGCCGGGTCGTCGATCTGATTGATTTTCGGTACGTACATGTCAGGGCTCAGCCGTTCTTATCTTCCGGCGCGCACTCGCGCACCTCGCTGCCCGCAAAACCCTGCTTCAATTCGTTCAGCTTCGCCGTCATGGCCGGACTGGCGTCGTGCAGCTGGAAATAGATCCTGCTGGGCTGTGTCTCGCGCGCGCCGCTGGCGGCGCTTTTCACGCCCTTGGCGCGCAGGGTTTCGAGGCGCGCCTTGGCTGCTTCCGCGGTCTTGAATACCCCGAGCGAAATGGCGTTGCGCCATTTCGGGTCGTCCAGCACGACGAAATAATCGTCCACGCCCAGGCGCTTGAGTTCGCCCGCCTTCTGCGTCGCGACCTGGCGGCTGGGGAGCGGCGGGATATAGACCCAGTAAGCCGCGACCTCATCCTGCTTGCGCTGCGTCAGCTTCGCGCCCAGCCCGAGCGGCTCCAGCGCCTGGGCTGCGCGCGCCACATCGCTGCCGAGCATGGCGCCCCATTCGAGGCAACCGGCGGCCGCCGCCTTCGGCGGCTCGGCCCTGCGCGCGAGCGCGCTCACCTGCTCGGGCGCGAGCAGGCGGATTTTTCCAGGATTGATCTGCTGGCCGATGATCTGCGCGTCGCCACTCGCTTCGGCGCCGCTGTCCGACCAGGTAAAAGCGAACAAGGCCACGTTCGCCAGCATGAGGACGAAAAACGCGGTGCGCATGGTATCAAGCCTTTTGCGCATCCGACAGCCCCTCGGATGCCTCCTGCATGAGCGCCTGGCTGATGCAATGCAAGCCCTCGAGCACCAGGTTGTCGTGGTAGCGGAACACGATGGCGAGATGCGGTGTCAGCGCCTTGGCCGCGCCCCCCGAGACCAGGCACAGCAGATCGCCGTGCTCGCGCCGGTACAGATCGTAGATTCGCTCCACCGCCCCGGCCTGCGCATGCTGGCAGCCGCTGACGATCGCGTCGACGGTCTGGATCGGATACTCGGTATACACGCCGTCCGCGTCCGGCAGTGCCGCGGTCTTCTCATGCAGGGAACGGAGCATGGTGCCGACGCCGGGCATGATGCAGCCGCCGGCGAAATAGCCCTGCGCGGTGAGCAGGTCGATGGTGGTGGCCGTGCCGCAGCAGACCACCAGCACCGCGCGCCCGCCGTGCAATGCGCGCGCGCCGATCAGCGCGGCCCAGCGGTCGCTGCCCAGCTGCGCCGGATTGCGATAGCCGTTTTTCACGCCGCACTGCTCTTCCCTCGGGGTCACCCAGCACGGCGCCGGCACGTCGGGCCAGATCTCCAGCAGGCGCAGCACGGTCGCGCGCACGCGCGTGCCGGCGACGTTGGATATCACGATTTGCGCCGGCGCAGGGTGCTTGCGCAACTGTGCCGCCAGAGCGGGAATTTCCTCCAGCAGCGCGTGCCCGGAGTCGAGGCAGCTCGCCTGCGCCCTCGCGGCCAGGCGCGCCTTGTAACGCCCCCATTTGACGAAGGTATTGCCGATGTCGACCAGCAGGTTATAGGGCTTGTTCATGGTGGCGGGGAAAAAGGTGGCTAATTCTACGGCGAATCGGGCATAAATAATATCCAGCGGAAAAACCGCCGCGGCGCGGCCGTTTCAGCCGGCGCGCAGCGACAATTCGCCGCTGATGAAGCGTTCCACGCCGCGCGCGGTCTCGAGGAGCAGGGCGCCGTCCCCGGCCACGCCCGCCGCCCGGCCGCTTATCGTCTTGCCATCGCCCGAGGTCAGCGTGACCGCTTTGCCCTGATGCGCATGGCGTGCCGTCCACTCCTCGCGCAGCGGCGCAAAACCCTGCGCGGCAAATAGATCGAGCACTTGCGCGAGCTCGATCAGCGTCGCGGCGAGCAGCCGATTGCGCTGCGGCAATTGCGGGGATATCGAAGCGAGGTCGGTCACCGCCTGCGCTATGGCATCGCGCAGGCTCGTTCGCAGGCGCAGGTTGAGCCCGATGCCGATCACCGCCGCGGTGGGGCCGGACGCGTCGCCGTGCACTTCGATCAATATTCCGCCGAGCTTGCGCCCGGCATGCAGCAGGTCGTTCGGCCATTTCAGCCGCACCTGCGCGACGCCGGCCGAGTCGAGCGCGCGCGCCACCGCCACCCCCACCGCGAGCGACAGGCCAGCCAGGCCGGCGGGACCCTGCGCGAAGCGCCACAACAGCGAAAATGTAAGGCTGCCGCCGAGGCCCGATTGCCAGCTGTTGCCGCGCCTGCCGCGGCCCGCGCTTTGCAGCTCGCAGGCGATCACCTGCCCATGGGGCGCGCCGCTGCGCGCGCGCTCCAGCAGCAGCGTACTGGTCGAAGCGCAGGCGTCGAGCAGCTCGAGGCGGAAACGGTCCGCCTGCGCGCCGAGCACCGCGCGCACCGCGGCCGCATCCAGGCAGTCGTAGGCTTCGGCCAGGCGGTAACCGCGGCCGCGCGTTCGGACCAGCGCGAGACCAAGCGTTTCCAGCTCGCGCAGCGCCCGTTGGACCGCCGCGGGCGTGGCGCCCAATTCGCGCGCAAGGGCCGCGCAGGAATGCGGGCTCGCGTGCGAAAGCAGGCGCAGCAGATCGAAGCGGATGGAGGGCATAGTATGATTTAACGCAAACCTGGCAGTTGCGCCGATGCTAGCATGGGCCGTCCCTGGTGCCGGGGCGCTGCAATCCGGCACCGATGCGGGGAGCCTGCCCGGGCGGGGTTTCCTGTAATATGGCCAACACATCAGGCTCCGATAACGGACGTTTCCCTGCTTCCTTTCGAAAGGAGTTCACCATGAAAATCAAGAAACTTTGTGTTGCATTCGCTGTAAGCTGCGCATTCGGCGCGGGCAGCGCCCAGGCCGCCACCGATATCCAGTGGTGGCACTCGATGACCGGCGCCCTCAACGATAGGGTCAACGACATCGCGAACGGGTTCAACGCCTCTCAAAAAGACTATAAGGTGGTGCCGGTGTACAAGGGCGGCTATGCCGATTCCCTGACCGCCGCGGTCGCGGCGGTGCGCGCCGGAAAGGCGCCGGACATCCTGCAGGTATTCGAAGTCGGCACCGCCACCATGATGGCGGGAAAAAAGGTGATCAAGCCGGTGTATGAAGTAATGGCGCAGTCTGGCGAGAAATTCGACCCGAAATCCTACATGCCGGCGGTGACGGGCTATTACACCGACACCCAGGGGCGCATGCTGTCGATGCCGTTCAACAGCTCCACCACGGTATTCTGGTACAACAAGGACGCGTTCAAGAAGGCCGGCCTGGATCCGAACAAGCCGCCCAAGACCTGGGACGAGGTAGAGCATGCCGCGACCAAGCTCAAGGAAAGCGGCATGGCTTGCGGCTTCACTACCGCCTGGCAATCCTGGGTGCAGCTGGAAAACATGAGTGCCTGGCATAACCAGGAATTCGCCACCAAGCAGAATGGTTTCGGCGGCCTGGACACCAAACTCGCGTTCAACACCCAACTGCTGGTGCGCCACATCGCCAAGCTTTCCTCCTGGGTCAAGGCGGGCCTGTTTACCTACGCCGGCCGGACGACCCAGCCGGAGGCCAAGTTCTACGGCGGCGACTGCGGTATGCTGACTACCTCGTCCGCCGCCTACGCCAACATCAAGAGGAATTCCAAGTTCCAGTTCGGCATTTCGCAGCTGCCCTATTACGAGGATGTAAAAGGCGCGCCGCAGAATTCGATCATCGGAGGCGCGAGCCTCTGGGTGCTGGCTGGCAAGAAGCCTGCCGAGTACAAAGGCGTGGCGAAATTCTTCACCTACATGTCCTCGCCGGAAGTCCAGGCCGAATGGCACCAGAAGACCGGCTATGTGCCGATCACCAAGGCAGCCTACGAGCTCACCAAGCAACAGGGCTTCTATGAAAAGAACCCCGGCACCGACGTCGCCATCCAGCAACTGCTGCTGAAGAACCCGACCAAGGATTCCAAGGGCATACGCCTGGGGAACTTCGTGCAAATCCGCGGCATCATCGACGAAGAGCTGGAGTCGGTATGGGCGCAGAAGAAAGGGCCGAAGCAGGCGCTGGACGACGCGGTCGATCGCGGCAACGCCGAGTTGCGCAAGTTCGAGCGCGCCAACAAGGCGGGCGGAAAATAAGCCCGGCCGGCTGAGAATATGACGAACGGCCCCGCGGGGCCGTTCGTCATTCCGCATGGAAAAACGCACACAATTCCCGGTAGGCTGGCTGCCCTATGCGCTGGTGGCGCCGCAGCTCGCCATTACCATCGTGTTTTTCATCTGGCCTGCGGCGCAGGCGCTGTGGCAATCGCTGCTGGTGCAGGACGCCTTCGCGACGCACACGGAATTCGTCTGGTTAGAGAATTTCACGGTGCTGTTCGCCGACGAGACCTACATCGAGTCGTTCAGGGTCACTGCGGTATTCTCCACGCTGGTCGCATTTTTCGGGCTTTCCATTTCGCTGGTACTGGCCGCCTGCTGCGACCACGTAATCCGCGGCGCCAAGGCCTACCAGACGCTGATCATCTGGCCCTACGCAGTGGCGCCGGCGATCGCCGCAGTGATCTGGGTCTTCATGTTCAACCCGACGGTCGGCATCCTCGCCCACGGCATGAAACTCCTGGGTTACGACTGGAACCATCTGCTCAACAGCGGCCAGGCCATGACCCTGGTGGTGATCTCCGCATTGTTCAAGCTGATACCCTACGACTTCCTGTTCTTCCTCGCCGGGCTGCAATCGATACCGAAGTCGCTGATCGAAGCCGCGGCCATCGACGGCGCCGGACCGATACGGCGTTTTGCGACCATCGCTTTCCCGCTGCTGTCGCCAACCTCGTTCTTTCTTCTAGTGGTGAACCTGGTGTACGCCTTTTTCGACACCTTCGCCATCATCGATGCGGCCACGGCGGGCGGTCCGTCCAGATCGACCACGATCCTGGTGTACAAGGTATTCCACGACGGCTTCAAAGGCCTGGACCTGGGCGGCTCGGCGGCGCAGTCGGTAATCCTGATGGCCATCGTGATCTCGCTCACCGTGGTGCAGTTCCGCTTCATCGAACGGAAAGTGCAGTATTGACATGATCGAGAACCGCCCCTGGTTGAGTTTCCTGTGCCACGCGCTGCTGGTCGCGAGCGTGGTGGCGGTGGCGTTCCCGCTGTACATCGCATTTATCGCCTCCACGCACACCGCCGAGCGCATGTTCGAGCTGCCGCTGCCGCTGTTGCCCGGCGGCGAGATGCTCGACAATTACGTCACAGTGCTCAAACATGGCGTCGCCGGCGCCAGTACCGCGCCGGTCGGCCGCATGATGCTGAACAGCCTGGTAGTGGCGCTGACCATCACCTTCGGCAAGATCGCGATCTCGATACTGTCGGCCTTCGCCATCGTCTATTTCCGCTTCCCGCTGAAGAATTTCTTCTTCTGGATGATATTCATCACCCTGATGCTGCCGGTGGAAGTGCGCATCCTGCCGACCTACAAGGTGATCGCGGATTTGGGCCTGCTCGACACCTACGCCGGCCTGACCGTGCCCCTGATCGCCTCGGCCACCGCGACTTTCCTGTTTCGCCAGTTCTTCATGACCATCCCGGACGAACTGATGGAGGCGGCGCGCATCGACGGCGCCAGCGCCATGCGCTTTTTCTGGGACGTGGTGCTGCCGCTGTCGAAAACCAATATCGCGGCGCTGTGCGTGATCCTGTTCATCTACGGCTGGAACCAGTACCTGTGGCCGCTGCTGGTGACGACGCAGGAGGACATGTATACCGTGGTGATCGGCATCAAGCGCATGATCCCCGGCGGCGACGCCTCGGTCGACTGGAACCTGGTCATGGCCACCGCCATGCTCGCGCTCGCGCCGCCGGCGCTGGTGGTGCTGCTGATGCAGCGCTGGTTCGTCAAAGGTCTGGTGGATACGGAAAAATAGCAATGGCAAAACTCGAACTGCGCAAGGTCAGGAAAAGCTTCGGCGGCCTGGAAATCATCAAAGGCGTGTCTGCGGACATCGCCGACGGCGAATTCGTGGTCATCGTCGGCCCCTCGGGCTGCGGCAAATCGACGCTGTTGCGCATGGTCGCGGGGCTGGAGGCGATCACCAGCGGCGACATCCTCATCGGCGAGCGCGTGGTCAACACCCTCGAGCCGAAGGACCGCGACATCGCCATGGTGTTCCAGAACTACGCGCTCTACCCGCACATGAGCGTGTACGGGAACATGGCTTATGGTTTGAAGATCCGCGGCTTCGCCAAGGACGACATCGAGACGCGGGTGCAGCGCGCGGCGAAAATCCTCGAACTGGGCGAACTGCTCGCGCGCCGGCCGCGCGAGCTCTCCGGCGGGCAGCGCCAGCGCGTGGCCATGGGCCGCGCCATCGTGCGCGAGCCGGCGGTGTTCCTGTTCGACGAGCCGCTGTCCAACCTGGATGCCAAGCTGCGCGTGCAGATGCGCCTCGAAATCCAGAAGCTGCACCGCAATCTCGGCACCACCAGCGTGTATGTCACCCACGACCAGGTCGAGGCGATGACCCTGGCCCAGCGCATGATCGTGTTGAACGCCGGCCGCACCGAGCAGATCGGCACGCCGGCGGAGGTGTACCAGCGCCCGGCGACCCAGTTCGTCGGCGGCTTCATCGGTTCGCCGGCGATGAATTTCCTGCGCGGCCGCGCCGACGCAAGCGGTCTTGCGCTCGCCGATGGCGCGCACCTCGCGCTGCCAGTGCCCGCGGCCCTGGTCGGGCGCGAGCTGGTGATGGGCGTACGCCCCGAGCACCTCGACGTGTGCGCGCCGGGCGAGGCCCTTTTCACCCTGCAGACCGAAATGCGCGAGATGCTCGGCGCCGACACGCTGGTGCACGGACTGTTCGGCAAAGAGCTGCTGGTGGCGCGCTTGTCGGCCACGGAGCACCCCGCGCCAGGAGACGCGCTGCCGCTGCGCGCCCTGCCCGGCTGCCTGCACTGGTTCGACGGCGAGGGCGGCGCGCGCCTGGAAGCCGCCTGATTGAAAGCGGGGCTGGCGCGCTTTCGGCATGAGCCCTTAGACGCCCGCGTCATCCAAGCCCTTTACGCCCGCAACAGGAACCGCGCATGAAGCCCTGGCCCTATCCGCGCATCATCGCGCATCGCGGCGGGGGCACGCTCGCCCCGGAAAACACGCTGGCCGGCATGCGCAAGGCAAAGGAACTGGGATTTGCCGGCGTCGAGTTCGACGTCATGCTGGCAGCCGACGCCACGCCCGTCCTGATGCACGACCAGACGCTGGAGCGCACCACCAGCGGCCGCGGCATGATCGCCGCGACCGCCTACCGCGATCTGCTCAAGCTGGACGCCGGCAGTTGGTTTTCGCCGGAGTACGCCGGAGAGCCGGTGCCCAGCTTCGAGCGCGCGGGGACGCTCTGCGTCGAGCTGGGGCTCTGGGCCAACGTCGAGATCAAGCCGTCCAAAGGCCATGAAGCCGAAACCGGCGCCGCCGCGGCGCTGCTCGCGCGCGAACTGTGGCGCGGCGCGCCGGTGCAGCCTTTGCTTTCCACGTTCCAGCCGGCGGCACTGGCCGCGGCAAAACTGGCCGCGCCGGAACTGCCGCGCGGCGCACTGACGAGGGTCGTCCCGCAGGACTGGGAGCAGTGGATGCAGAAGCTCGGCTGCGTGTCCCTGCACTGCGATTACCGCATGCTGCTGCCGCAGCAGGCGCGCGCCGTGCGCGACGCGGGCTACTGGCTGCTGTGCTGGACCGTCAACGACCCTGAAATCGCGCGCGTGCTGTTCGATTGGGGCGTGGACGCCATCGTCACCGACCGGCTGGACCTGATACCGCCCGATTTCAGCTAAGCGCACCGGATTACAAAATCTTACAATGCGCGGGTCAACACCCGGCTGCTTGCCGCGTTTTTGGCGCTATGGGAGAATTTCTCCCTCCAAATAGAGGAGTTCGACATGTCCAAGTTCAAGACCTGCGTCGCCACCCTGGTAATCGCCGCCCTGCCCGCGCTGGCGTTCGCGCAAGCCACGCCGGCGACACCGAAGATAGACAAGCGCCAGACCGAGCAGCAACAGCGCATCGGCCAGGGCGTACAGTCCGGCCAACTGACAAAACGCGAAGCCGCCAGGCTGGAAAAAGGCCAGGCCAAGGTCCAGCGCATGGAAACCAGGGCCAAAGCCGACGGCGTGGTCACGGCGAAGGAACGCAAGCAGATCGCGCACGAGCAGAACAAACAAAGCAGGCGCATCGCCGCCGAGAAGCACGACCGGCAGCGCAAGTAGGCCGCAGCGAAAGAGCGGAGAAGAATTCGGGCTCGTCCCGGGTTTCCTGTTCCGTGCGCAGCGGTCCCGGAATCAACCCTGCCCATTTGGCTCTAGCGTAAAAGGAGAAGAAATGAACCTTCCAGACATCATCACACGCCTGCCCGAGGCCGACCTGCCCTTCCCCTCCACTGAAGTGAAAACAAATGTGCTGCAATCGGAGCATGGACAGTTGGTCTTCTTCCAGATATTGAAAGATGTAGAGATCCCCGCGCACAGTCACAGAGCTCAATGGGGTACGGTCCTCGAAGGTGAGGTCGAGGTGACGATTGGCGGCGAGACCAAAAAGTATGGTACTGGAAGCTGTTACTACATCCCGGCCGGCGTCATGCATAGCGCGAGAGCGCCAGCCGGCGCCAAGCTCATTGACTTCTTTGAAGAGACTGATCGCTACAAGCTGAAATGAAAGCGCATCGACCGGTGAAACATGAACGATGAGACCCTGCCTGCGGTTTCAGTGACGCCCGCCCTGCGCCGGCTCTACACGTCGAGAATAGACATCGCGGCGGCGCTGGACGTCGGCAAAGCGCCCTATGGCCAGCGACGGATCATCAACATCACGGGCGGGGTGTTCTCCGGGCCGAGACTATCCGGCCGCGTCCTGCCGGGCGGCGCCGACTGGCAAATAGTGCGCGGCGACGGCATCGTCGAGGTGGAAGCGAGATATACCCTGGAAACCGACGACGGCGCGCTGATTTACATCACCAACCGGGGTTTGCGCCACGGTCCGCCCGGCGTGATCAGCCGGCTCGGCGCGGGGGAGCGGGTCGATCCGCGCGAATACTATTTCCGCACCGCGCCGATCTTCGAGACCGGAGCCGCCGCCTACGCCTGGCTCAACGGCATCATCGCGGTTGCTGCAGGCGAGCGGCGCGCCGATGCGGTCATCATCACCGCCTACGAGGTCACCTAGCCGGCCTCAGCCCCGGTGATGCACCTGCATCGCCTCGAACCGCCGGGCTGTGAAGCAGGATCTTGTACAGATCGAGCACCTTGCCGCGCTCGGCCTTGATGCGCGCGACGAGCGGCGCGAGTTCGGGATGGTCGTGTTCGTCGATATAGGGAATGCGCGGCATGGATCGCGATTCAAAAAGGCAGTTGCGCGCCGGGTTTGGCGGCGGAGAGCACTGCACGAAATTCGGCCTGGATGCGCGCGATCGCGACCTCGGTGTCGCCTTCGAAGCGCAGCACGATCACCGGCGTGGTGTTGGAGGCGCGCGCAAGGCCGAAGCCGTCGGCGTATTCCACGCGCAGGCCGTCGAGCCTGATGATCTCCCGCGCGCCGGGAAAGCGCGCGCTTTGCTGCAGGCCCGCGATCAGCCGGTGCGGTTCGCCTTCAGTGAGCTTCCAGTTGAGCTCGGGCGTGTTGACCGAATCGGGCAGCGCGTCGAGCAGGGCGTTGGCGTCGGCCGAGCGGCTGACGATTTCCAGCAGCCTCGCACCCACGTACTGCGCGTCGTCGAAACCGTACCAGCGTTCGCCGAAGAAAATGTGCCCGCTCATCTCCCCCGCCAGGGGCGAATGGCGCTCCTTCATTTTCGCCTTGACCAGCGAATGCCCGGTTTTCCACATCAGCGGCTTGCCGCCGCGCTCGCTGATCCAGGAAGCGAGCCTGCGCGTGCACTTGACGTCGTAGATGATTTCCGCGCCGGGAACGCGTTTGAGCACATCGTCCGCGTAGAGCATCAGCTGGCGGTCTGGATTGATGATGTTGCCGCGCTTGGTGACCACGCCGAGGCGGTCGCCGTCGCCGTCGAAAGCGAGCCCCAGCTCCGCGTCCGAGTTGGATAGCGCCGCGATCACGTCCTGCAGGTTCTCCGGCTTGGACGGGTCGGGATGGTGGTTGGGAAAGGTGCCATCGACTTCGCAATAGAGCGGCGTCACTTCGCAGCCCAGGCGGCGGAACAGGTCCGGCGCGGTGGCGCCGGCCACGCCGTTGCCGCAATCGACGACGATTTTCATCGGGCGCGACAGCTTGACGCCGGAGACGATGCGCGCGAGATACGCCTCGCGCACGTCGGTGACCGAGTATTTCCCCGCGCCCTGCGCCAGGTCCCCACCTTCGATGCGCATGCGCAGGCGCTGAATGTCGTCGCCCGAAAGAGTCACCCCGCCGAGCACCATTTTCAGGCCGTTGTAATCGGGGGGATTGTGGCTGCCCGTGACCATGACCACGCTCATGCAGCCGAGCTCGTGCGCGGCGAAATAGCCCATGGGCGTGGCGGCCCTGCCGATGTCGATGACGTCGATGCCCGCGGCGCGCAAGCCCTCGGCCAGCGCCGCGCTGAGTTCGGGGCCGGACAGCCTGCCGTCGCGGCCGATGGCGACGGCGGTTTGCGCGCGCGCGCGCGCCTCCGAGCCGATCGCCCGGCCGATGGCAAAAACGATTTCCGGGGTGAGGGTGCGGCCGACGATGCCGCGAATGTCGTAAGCCTTGAAAATCTCTGCGGGGATGGAGCTCATGCTGGCTGCAACCTTGTTCGGGCGGGGAACCTCATTTTACCGCAGCGGGCGGCCCTGTTCGCCGAAAAACGCGAGCCGGCGCATGGCAAGCCCGGCGCGCGGAGATCAATGCAGCACTTTGCGCGCTTCGGCCGGAAGCTCGCGGCGCACCGCCGGCGCGGGCGCCGGCGATCCGTGGTGCAGCACCATGCGCCAGCCGGAGCCTGCGCGCAGATAGACGTTGGTCGCGGCCACGACGCTGAGCGTGCCCTCGCCCTGCCCGCTGCGCACCAGGATGGTCTCCTTCAGGCTGTGGGCCGCGAACACCATGCCGGAAACGACGAGCTGATCGCTCAACTGTACCTGCAGGCGCTGCCCGGACTTGAAAATCTGCGCCCACATTTCGCGCACCTGCGCATAACCCGTGAGGCGCGCGCCGCCCGGATGGATGCAGCTCACTTCCTCGTCCTCGGACCAGACTTCCATCATGGCTTCAAGATCGGCGCGCTCGAGCGCCTCGTAGAACGCGGCTTCCGCCTCCTGGGACGTGAGAAAGGTGGTCTTCTTCAATTTTGCCTCCCTTGCCAGGCTGGCATGGCGCGCAATACCCAGTCGGCGACGGCGTGCAGGATCTCCGGCGCCTCGCCGATCGAGGGCAGCACGTGCAGTTCCAGCTGCGGATGCCGCCGGCGTTCCTGCTCCAGCAGCAGCGGCAGGTCACGCGTCACATGGCTGCCCTGCCCGATGAACATCGGCACCACAACAACGCGCTGCGCGCCCTGTTCGGCCGACCGCGCCACCGCCGCCGCCAGCGTCGGCGCCATGAACTCCTGGAACGCGGCGATGACCAGCGCATCCGGCCGCGCGGCCTGCAGCCGCCTTTGAACGGCGAGGAAAGGCGCGGCCCATCCCGGGTCGCGCGCGCCGTGGGCGAACAGGATGATGGCCAGGTCGCTCATAGACGCTCTTGATAAATATTGCGGCAGCGCGTCTCCGTGATCATAAACGTGCACAGCCAGCCGAACAGCGCAAAAGCGAAGAGTACCGCGAGGCCGCGGCGCCAGTCATCGAGGCTGTGTACTGCGCCGCGGCTGGAGAGATCGAGCACCAGGCCGACCAGCGGTTGCGACAGCGCCGGGCCGAGAAAACCGCCGGTATTGACGACGCTGGTGGAGGTGCCGGAGAACGCCGGCGGGTTGAGCTCCTTGGCGCAGGCCCAGACCAGCGTGGCCCCGGAGATCGAGAGTCCCATGAGGGCGAACAGGGCGAGCGTTGCCGCGAGCGGCAGCCGGCCGCCCAATAAAAAGGGCAGCCAGCACGCCACAAAGACAAATCCGAGCACGCGCATCAGCGGCGTGCGCCGGCCGATGCGGTCGGACAGGGCGCCCACCGCAAGCGAGCCCAGGGCAAAGCACACGATCATCAGGCTCGCGTGCCAGGCGGCGAGTTGGCGCGACATGCCTTGTGCCTCGTGCAGATAGGGAATGGCCCACAGTCCGCCCCAGGAAAGATAGGCGCCGATCTGGCCGAGCATCAGCAAGAACCCGGGCCAGGTGCGCGGATTGGCGAGCACCGTCTTCAGCGCCTTGCGCCAGTTCCCGTCCGCCGGCGGGTACTCCGGCTTGCCTTCCAGCTGCTGCATCGACGGCAGCCCCAGCTCGCGCGGATTGTCGCGCAGGAACAGCCAGGTCAGCACGGCGAGCAAGATCGACAGCGCGCCCGCGACCAGAAAAACGTAGCGCCACGAAGTCTCGGCAACGACCAGCGCCAGCGGCGCGGCCGACAGCAGTCCGCCCATGTTGCCGATGAACATCAGGAGGCCCGTCATGGTCGCAAACTGGCGTTCGAGGAACCAGGCCGCGTTCAGCTTGAGCACCGCGATGAAAGCCACCGACACGCCCAGGCCGACGAGGAAGCGCCCGAACACGGCGATGCCGAAATCCGGCGCGAGGCCGAACAGAACAGATCCCACTCCGGCCACCAGCGCCCCGGCGGTGAATATCTTGCGCGGCCCGAGCGTGTCGGCGAGAATGCCCGAGGGCACCTGCATGGCGAAGTAGACGTAGAAATAGGTTGCGGCCAGCAGACCCAGCGAGGCGCTGGAGGTGCCGAACGCCTGCTGCAATTCGCCCGCGATCGCGCCCGGGGCGAGGCGGTGAAAAAACGCCAGCACGAACGCCAGTGCCCCGAGGGCAAAGGCGGTCCAGCGCAGGCGCCGGACGCGCTTCAGAGGATCGGCGATGGTCATCTCCCATTATAAAGTGTCACGCCGCGCGCCGCCGCGAACCAAGTCGCCGCGTATAATACGCCCCTGCCTGTCTCGACCAATCGGAAGGAGAATTCATGACACACACTTATGAAGAGCTGAAACACAAACCCCTGGCCGAGTTGCGCGAAATCGCCGCCGGCATCACCCACGAAGCGGTGCAGGGCTACACGCAACTGAACAAGGACCACCTGCTGGTGGCCCTGTGCAAGGCGCTCGGCATCGACATGCATGCGCACAAGGAGGTAAAGGGCATCGACAAGGCGGCGACCAAGTCGAGGATCAAGGAATGGAAAAAGAAGCGCGACGAAGCGCTGGCGGCGAGCGACCGCAAGGCCCTGAAGGTCGCGCTGGACCAGATTCACCATCTGAAACGCGTCATACGCAAGGCGATGGTGTAGCAGAATCGCCGATCGGCGGCGGCGCGGCAAACGCCTGCCGACCGCCCGCAACAACTCAGCCCGGCCCGAAAACCGTTCCTCGTCGCGCCGTCGTACTGGTTTCAAACCGCGCCTCCGATCGTACCCAGGGCGCGGCCTCAACGCCCGTTTCTCTCTGCGTCGCAACATACCGTTCCAGGACGGATGGCCTTCGCTCGTTGCGCAGCGCAATAAGCCCGGGTCGCGCACCCGGGAAATACGCCCTCACGTAAGGTTGACGTAAGCAAACGCGGATACCCTTTTCCCGGCAAACTCTAATAAAGAGCGGCAAAAGCAGTGGCGCCGGGACATTGGCGGCGTATTTCAGCGTTCTTTTCGATTGGTCTCTGAAGGAGGGGAATGTCATGGAGTTGAGCGAAAAGCACCATCAGTACTGGCACAAGAACCTGGTTGTAACGGCGATCCTGCTAATCATCTGGTTCGTCGTGACCTTCGTCGTCGCCTGGTATTCGCGCGAACTCAACGCGATCACCTTTATCGGCTTCCCGTTGGGTTTCTACATGAACGCGCAGGGCTCGCTCGCGATCTACGTGCTGCTGATCTGGATCTACCAGCACTACATGAACAATCTCGACATCGAGTACGGCGTGCAGGAAGGAGAAGACGAATGAACGAGCCAACAGAAGAAGCGGTAATGGGCCACAAGGCGTTCAAAGTCCAACTGAAGAAGTACTACACCTGGTACACGGGCGGGTTCCTGCTGTTCCTGTTTGCGCTGGCCTTTGCCGAGCAGATGGGCATGTCGCGCAAGTGGATCGGCTACTGGTTCCTGTTCGCGACCATCGGCCTGTACGCGGGCATCGGCATCATGACCCGCACCACCGTGGCGGCGGAATACTACGTCGCAGGGCGGCGCGTGCCGGCCTTCTTCAACGGCATGGCGACGGGCGCCGACTGGATGAGCGCGGCCTCGTTCATCGGCATGGCCGGCACCCTGTATCTGGCCGGCTTCGACGGCCTCGCGTTTGTGACCGGCTGGACCGGCGGCTATGTGCTGGTGGCGCTGTTCCTCGCGCCCTACCTGCGCAAGTTCGGGCAGTTTACGATTCCCGACTTCCTCGGCGAGCGATACGGCGGCAACATCATCCGCTCGATCGGCATTTTCGCGGCGATTCTGTGCTCGTTCACCTACGTGGTGGCGCAGATCTACGGCGTCGGCCTGATCACCAGCCGCATGACCGGACTCGAGTTCGGCGTCGGCGTGTTCGTCGGCCTCAGCGGCATCCTGGTATGCTCGTTCCTGGGCGGCATGCGCGCGGTGACCTGGACCCAGGTCGCGCAGTACATCATTCTGATCATCGCCTACATGACGCCGGTGGTATGGCTGTCGCTGAAGCATACCGGCAACCCGATACCGCAAATCGCCTACGGCCAGGTGCTGCAGAAAGTAACCGAGCGCGAAAAAGTCCTGACCGCCGATCCGAAGGAGATCGAGGTCCGCAATATCTTCAAAGCGCGCGCCGACGCGGCCAACGCCAACCTGAAGAATCCCGCGGCGGCTTACGCCAAGGGCAAGACCGACGCCGAGCAGAATCTGGCCAAGGCCAAAGCGGACAACGCCGCGCCGGTGCAGGTCGCGGCCGCCGAGAAAGCCCTCGCGTCCTATCCGAAGGATGAAGCCGCCGCCAAGGCGCTATGGAACAAGGAAAAGGGCCTGGCCGCGCGCGCCGCGCCGCCGCGCCCCCATGCCACGCCCTACCCGGGCAAGGACGAGGCGGCGCAGAACATCGCGCGCAACAACTTCCTCGGCATCGTGTTCTGCATGATGTTCGGCACCGCGGCGCTGCCCCACATCCTGATGCGCTACTACACCACGCCGAGCGTGCGGCAGGCGCGTCAATCGGTGTTCTGGTCCCTGTTCTTCATTTTCCTGCTCTACTTCACCGCGCCCTCGCTTGCAGTGCTGGCGAAGTACGATGTTTACCATCATCTGGTCGGCAGCAGTTTCACTGAACTGCCGAGATGGGCGGCGAGCTGGGCGGCGGTCGATTCATCGTTGCTATCGATCACGGATTGGAACAAGGACGGTATCGTGCAACTGGCGGAGATCGTGCTCGGCACCGACATCATCGTGCTGGCGACGCCCGAAATCGCGGGCCTGCCCTACGTGGTCTCCGGACTGGTGGCGGCGGGCGGCCTGGCCGCGGCGCTGTCGACCGCCGACGGCCTGCTGCTGACCATCGCCAACGCGCTGTCGCACGACCTCTACTACAAGATGATCGACCCGACCGCGACCACGGCGCGCCGCGTCACGGTGTCGAAAGCCCTGCTGCTGGTGGTTGCGATTCTTGCCGCCACCGTTACCGCGATGAAACCGGGCGACATCCTGTTCCTGGTCGGCGCGGCGTTCTCGCTTGCCGCCTCGTCCTTCTTCCCGGCGCTGGTGCTGGGCGTGTTCTGGCGGCGCGCCAACAAGTGGGGCGCCATCTGCGGCATGGTCGCGGGGCTCGGCACCTGCATGTATTACATGGTGATCACCTACCCGTTCTTCGGCGGTGTCCCGGCAAACCAGTGGTTCCACATAAACCCGATCTCGGCCGGTGTCTTCGGCCTGCCGATCGGCCTGATCGTCAACTTCGTGGTCAGCCTGCTCACGCCGGAGCCGTCGAAATCGGTGCAGGAACTGGTGGACCACGTGCGTTACCCGCACCTGCGCGGGGACATCGATACCCAGGCAGCGTAATTCGTCGCATCGCTGCAAACAAGGCCCGCGCAAGCGGGCTTTGTTTTTTCCCGGACCGCCCCTGTATTCGTTCAGGCAATCCGCAGGGGGCATCCGTTTTTGCGCAACGCCATTCTGCTAACATGGACACGCATGAAACCTAATCCTTGGTGGCATTACCAGTATTCGCGCCTGCTGGCGCTGTTCAAGCGCCATGATCGGGCGATCGATGCGTTGCAAACAGCGCTTCGAATCGATCCTTCGTACGCGCGCGCCGCCGGCTCGCTGGGTTTTCTGTACGCGAGCCTCGGCCGCTACCCGCTGGCAGTCGAGCAATTCAGGACGGCATTGAAAACCCGGCCCGATGATGCGGTGTTGCATTTCGATCTGGGCTACGTCTATCATCTGCAGCAAAGTCACCAGCAGGCAATCGCAGCGTTCAAGGAAGCCGTCCGGCTCAATCCGAGGATCGACCGCGCCTGGTACGGCATGGGCGTTGCGCTGGCATCACTGGGCCGGCACGAGGAATCGGCGGCGGCGCTGGGCGAGGCCACCAGCCTGCAACCGATGAACAGCCTCGCGTGGTACGAGCTGGGCATGGTCTATCACGAGCTGAATCGCCGCGACAAGCTCGACGAGGTCATTGCGCATCTGAACCGCTTCGATCCGAAGATGACGCAGCATCTGGTCCGCGCCACGGAAGAACCCGTCGCGTCACCGTCGCCGGGCGGGCCGCCGGCTGACGCCGCCTGCGCGGCCACGGGGCCGTAGCGATGTACCAGCTGGTGGTCATCCTCAAGGGTCTTAACGAGGTCGCGCTGATGGCGCTCCTCGGACAGGCGGCGCTGTATGTGATTTCAGGATCGCGGCGCGAGGGCAATATCGTCTATTCGATGCTGAAGACGATCACAGCGCCGATCATGAAGGCCACGCGCTGGCTCGCGCCGCGATTCATCGTCGACCAGCATATCGCATTGCTCGCGTTCTTTTTCGTGCTGTTGCTCGAGGTGATCCTGATCGTGCTGAAGGTGCGGCTTTACTATGCCGCGGTCGCGGCCTAAAACGAGCGACTTTTTTCAAGCCGATTCCAATACGAGGGCGCCGTTCCGCGCGACCCGCAAGGCGGGTATCGCCGGCCGGCGCATGCGAATCAGCCGGTGTGGCAGCCGCCCGTTCGGCGCAGATACGGGCAGCGCAACTCCGCTCTGGCGCTCAGAACGCCTGATCCCAGCGTATCGACAGCCGCACCGCGGCGTTGATCAGTCCAACCATGCTGTACGTCTGCGCGAAGTTTCCCCACTGCTCGCCGCTGCGCGGATCAACGTGTTCCGCCAGCAGGCCATGGCGGTTGCGGCAAGCCAGCAATTTCCCGAACAGCTCGCGCGCCTCGTCGCGTCGCTCCAGCGCGGCCAGAGCATTCACATACCAGAAGGTGCAGACGAGAAAGGCGTTCTCCGGCTCGCCGAAGTCGTCCTTCTCGACGTAGCGGAAAACGAAATCGCCGCGGCGCAAATCCTTCTCGACGGCACCGACCGTAGCGGCAAAACGCGGATCGGCCGCTTCGAGGAAGCCGACTTCGGCGAGCAGCAACAGGCTCGCATCCATCGCCTCGCCCTCGAATGTGGACACAAAGGCGCCGCGGCGCTCGCTCCAGGCGCGCCGGCTGATGGTTGCATGAATCCGCCGCGACTGCCCCAGCCAATAGGCTGCACGCTCGGCCAGCCCCAGCCGGCCGGCGATCCGCGCCAGGCGATCGCAGGCCGCCCAGCACATCACGGCGGAGAAAGTATGCACGCGCGCGCTGCCGCGCAGTTCCCACAGGCCGGCGTCGGGCTGGTCATGGCACCGGCTCGCCTGCTCGCCCAGGGGTTCGAGCCGGTGAAACAGCGCTTCGTCGCCGCGCCGGGTCAGGCGCTGGTCGAAAAAAATGTGCGTCGCCGCGAGAATCGCCGAACCATAGACGTCATGCTGCACCTGCCGGTAGGCCAGGTTGCCGATGCGCACCGGCCCCATGCCGCGATAGCCCGCCAGCGCCGGAACTTCCCGCTCGTCCAATTCCGCCCGGCCGTCTATGCCGTAGACCGGCTGCAGCGGACCGCCCCCCGCATTCGCGGCGATATTGACGATGTAGCCGAGGTAGCGCTCCATGGTGCGGGTCGCTCCCAGCCGGTTCAGGGCATTGACCACGAAATAGCCGTCGCGCAGCCAGCAATAGCGATAATCCCAGTTGCGGCCGCTGCCGGCCGCCTCGGGGATGGAGCTGGTCATGGCGGCGACGATGGCGCCGGTGTCGTCGTAGGCGTTCAGCTTGAGCGTGATGGTGGCGCGGATCACCGCCTCCTGCCATTCGTAGGGGATGGCGAGGATGCGCACCCACTCGCGCCAGTACTGCGCGGTTTCCTCGAAAAAGCGGCGGCCCACCTCGCCTGCGGCTTCGTGCACGGTCTCGTCCGCCCCCAGCAGCAGGGTCACGCTGTCCTCGACAAAGAACGGCGTTTCCTGCTGGATCGCGGTGAGCGAGGCATCGGTGGTGAGGCGCAGCGCCAGCGCCGGCGCCACATAGCGGATGTGGCTGCTGCCCCGGGTCATCGTCGGGCGGGCCGCACCGTCGCCGCTAGCCGGGCGCAGGCGCAGGATCAATCGCGGGCTGCCGCATAGGCGCCGGATGCGACGGACCAGCATCATCGGCCGGAACAGGCGGCCGTATTGACCGAAGCGGGGCGCGAAGTCGGTGACTTCCACGGCGCCTCCATGACGGTCGTAAAGGCGTGTCAGCAAAATCGCGGTGTTCTCCAGATAGTGCTGCTCGGTGCGTTCGCAATCCGCGAGATCGACGGCGAAAAATCCGTAGTCGTCGGACTCCCTGAGCAGGGCGCAGAACACCGGGTCGCCATCGAATCGCGGGAAGCAGCCCCAGGTGATGTTCGCCCGCGCATCGACCAGCGCGCCTATGGTCCCATTGCCGATCAGAGCCAGATCGAGAGTCCTCATTGCCTGCCTTTCAGGGTTTCTCCGAGCCAGCGCCTTACCGCCGCCACGTCGCGCAGGCGGAAGCGGGCGCAGCTGCTGCCCTTCCCGACTTTGATGGAAATTCCGTCCAGCCTGTTCACCTCGGCGAAGCCGTGCTCGTCGTTGAGGTCGTCGCCGATGAACACCGCGCGCCGCCCCTTGTAGGGCGACTCCGCCAGATATTCTGCCACCGCCGTGCCCTTGTCGATGCCTGAGGGCTTGACCTCGGCTACGCACTTGCCGCGCTGCACTTCGAGCCCTGCGCCGGCGGCGCCAGCCAGCCGGACCATCAGGCGCCGCGCGTAGGACGCCAAATGCGGCGCCAGCCGGTAATGCAGCGCCAGCGTCAGGCCCTTGTCCTCGAGCAGCAGGCCCGGATGGCGCGCGAGAATCGGCGCCAGCACCTCCTTGATCGCGCACTTGGCCGTCGGCGGCGCGGCGTGGATCCACAGGCGCCCGGTCGCGTCGCGGCGCTCCAGCCCGTGCTGGCCGGCCAGAGGCAGGCGCAGCGCGCCGAGGCGAGGCTCCAGGTCCGACAGCGCGCGGCCGCTGACGAGTGCTACGGCGCCGCCGCTCGCCCGGTGCAGACGCCCTATCAAGTCGAGCAGCACAGCGTCGACGCGGACCGCGTCAGGCGTATCGGCGATGTCGATCAGGGTTCCATCGACATCGAGAAAATAGGCCCAATCGACGCAGGCAGCCGGTGGCGAATCGCTACGCATGGTCAGGCAGCATGGTCACGCATCGGCGCGCGCCTTCTTGTCGAACAGTCGGCCACGGCGGCGCATCGCGGCGGCGTCGAGCAGCATGCGGCCGGCCCAGCGAAACACGTTGAACTCGGCTACCAGCCCGCGCATCAGGCGCATGCGATCGCGCTGCTCCACCTCCGGCATGGTCAGTGCCAACTGCAGTGCGGCGGCGCACTGGTCGGCATCGTAGGGATTGACGATCAAAGCCTCGGGCAGTTCCCGCGCCGCACCGGTGAACTGGGACAGGATAAGCACGCCGCGCTCGTCGTCGCGGGCCGCGACGAATTCCTTGGCGACCAGATTCATGCCGTCGTGCAGGCTGCTCACGACACAGACATCGGCGGCGCGGTAATATTCGTATACCTCGGGCGCCTCATGATGCTGGACTTTGAGCACAATGGGCGGCGGCCCCCGGCGCTCAAAACGACTATTGATGCGCGTGGCCATGGCCCGAACCTGATCTTCATGATGCTGATATTCGTCGATGCCCGCGCGCGTCGGAGCAGCAATTTGAACAAAGGTAAAGCGGCCGATCCACTCCGGATTCAGCTCCAGCAGGCGCTCGATGGCGCGGAAGCGTTCCATGATGCCCTTGGTGTAATCGAGGCGGTCGACGCCGACGCCGAGCTTGTGTTCGGACGGGAGTTCGTTCAACTGCCGGATGCCGCTGCGGCAGTCCGGCACGTTCCTTTGCAACATCTCCGCTTCCGGCGGCCAGGCGATGGATATCGGGTAGCGGCGCACGGCGGTGAGCTTGCCGCCGAAGGAGACGGTGAAGGATTCCCGGTCGACCCGCGCCTCGAGAAAACGATCCACCGTATCGACGAAATTATTGCAGTGGAACTGGGTGTGAAAGCCGAGAATGCTGCTCCCGAGCAAGCCCGCGACCACTTCGTCGCGCCAGGGGCAGATGGCGAAGGACTCGGGATTGGGCCACGGTATGTGCCAGAAAGTGATGATGGTGGCATCCGGCAGTTCCTCGCGAATCATGTTCGGCAGCAGAGCGAAGTGGTAGTCCTGCACCAGGACGATCGGGTCCTTCGTCTTGGCCTCGCTTGCCACCGCCTTGGCGAACTTGCGGTTGACCGCGACGTACTGGGTCCAATCGCCCGAGCGGAACGTCGGCCGCACATGGGCAATGTGGCACAGCGGCCACAGTCCCTCGTTGGCGAAGCCGTAATAGTAGCCGGCCTCCTCCTCCGCGCTCAGCCAGACGCGGCGGATCTGGTAGGCGGGTTTTTCCGGCGGCACCGCGACGCGGTCCTGCCGATCGACCACCTCGCGGTCGGCCGAGCCGCTGCCATGGGCGATCCAGGTGCCCGAGCAGGCACGCATGATCGGCTCCAGCGCCGTGACCAGTCCGCTGGCCGGCCGCTGTACCTCGATGCGATCGCCGCGACGCTGGTGAATGTAGGGCTCGCGGTTGGACACTACGATCACGTCTTCGCCGCGCAGTTCGCCGTGGAGAATGGCGCGCAGGGACTCCGGCGTCCAGGTCACCTGGCTTTCGTCGCGCGCGCGCGTCTCGGCCTCCAGTTCGTGAATCAGCCGCTGCAGATCGCGCGCGATGGGCTTGAATTCGGGCAGGTTGGGCTGCGCGCCTGGCCCAGGCCGCCGGAGCAGCCCTTCGCCGCGCAGCAGCGAGCGCATACCCGCCATCCAGCCACGCCACGAGAGCTGGGCGATGATCACCGTGATCAGCGAGACCACGGCCGCCAGCCCCATGAAGAGATAGAACACGTAGCGCTTGGTTTCCTCGCTGCGGCGGGTGACGAAACTCATGTCGTGCACCAATACCAGGCGGCCCTCCGGCGCCGCCTCACTGGGCATCAGCTGCACCGTCACGTGGAGCGGCCCGTGCGTGCTCGGCAACAGGTGGTCGCGGGATCCCTCCCAGCGATCGAGCGTCGCGCAACGGATTTCCGGCGGAAGCGAGCGGCTGGTCAACGCCGCACCCGTCGGCGAAGCGCAGTAGCCAACGGCAAACAGCCGCTCGTCCTGGGCGATGCGGTTGAAGAATTCCCTGATCTTGACTTTCCTGCCGGCCGCCAGCTGTTCCTGCAGCGGCTCATGGATGGCGTTGAATATCAGCGACGAGCGCATGTCGAGATCGCGCACGAACCAGCCCAGGGTCAATCGGTCGACCAGCGGAGCGACGGCGTAGGCGATGCCTGCCAGAACCAGCATCAGGGGCAAAACGAAGCGTAAAGACAGCCTCATGCGATTACTCTTCCGGTTAAACCGCCTTCAAAGTGCTAGGGCAGCGATTGCGTCGACGTGCTGGAACGAAGAATATGCGCTTTCGGAATCGACTGCAGGCGGCTCGGCGCGAGTGAGCAGCCGACGCCACGTGGCACCGACCCGCACGTAGGGAAATCGCATCGCGTTCTCTTTCGTTTCATTTTATCGCCAGCACTGAACGCGCCGGGAGCAAAGGCAAAAAAAGAGGCGGTCTCAGCCGCCCCCAACTCGTCGCTAGACGAGACGCTCATACATCAGGGAGTCCGGGTTGTTCGATGCGGTCCGTGTTTCCCACGAGGATGAGCCACCCGATTACCTCCTCTCTCCTCCAAACGAATAGGCCTCGCTACCGTTCTCTACTGGCGCTTTCCTCTTCCTGCCGCAGGGAGATGCCCTGCGGTATAATTCAAGCAATTATGTTTGTGCAAATGTAACTTACCCAGTCTTGGCACTACTGTCAACTCCCTGTCCAAACGCCCGGACCGTCCGATCGAGCGCTGCCTCCCGCATGAACCGACGATGGGGAGCCCGTTGCTTTCCCTGTTGATATTCGTCGTATCCGTCATTTCAGGCATGCTCGGCATCGGCGTCGCATTCGCGGCGATCCCGATCCTCGGCATTCACAGCCAGGACTTGGTCCACGAGGTACAGCCGATCGCGCTGTTTCTCAATGGCGTCACCGCTTTCTTTGCAGCGGTCGCTTTCGCGCGCGCGGGCTACGTCGAGTGGCGGCGCAGCATCGATCTCGCCGCGGTCTGCACCGTTTTTGCCCCGATCGGCTCGTGGGCGGCCCAATATGCCGACGAGCGCACCCTGTGGGCCTGCTACTTTGGCGCCGTTATCATCGTCATCTACCTGCTGACGTCTGGCAGATCGCCCGGCCGAGCAGCGCGGCCCTTCGCCCATGCACTCCTCGCCAGCGCCCCAATCGCCGCCTTGAGCGGGTTTCTCGGGGTGGGACCAGGATTCCTGCTCGTGCCGGTCATGATGCATTCCGGGTTCTCGCCGCGCCGCGCCGCAGCCATGAATGCGGTGGCGGTGACGCCCGCCTCGTTCGTATCCCTGATTCCTCACCTTGACCGCGCCGTGGTGGACCCCGCTTTTGCGGCCCCGGTCGTGCTGAGCGCGGCCTGCGGAGCCCTGGTCGGCGGACATCTGGCGAGCCGCCGCGTCCCGGAGAAGGTATTGAGGCAGATTTTTGTCGTTATCATTCTTGCTCTCGCAGCATATAAGATAGCAATGCTCTCCGCACAAGATACGATCGTGCCTGCCGCGTCCAACGGGCGCGGGCAGACGGCGACGGCACCTCGCTCGCGCTAGCATCGGGCCTGTCGATCCAAGCAACTCCGGCCGCGCGCAAGCGATATTGAAGTTTGCTGCGGCGCAAAGGAAAAACAACGATGTCGTCTGCAACGCAGAAACCGGCGGCAAGGCCCCGGACGCGGGCCGGCAACGCGCTAGCGTCGTCCAAGAGATCGAGAATGCTGGAAGTACTGAAGCTGTTTCGGATGCTGGTAAAGTCCATCCGCGGCCATTACCTGGTGGTGGAAAACCGCTCCGGCGTCAGCGGCGCTCAACTGTGGGCCCTCGCCCACGTGGCGCACAATCCTGGAACCCAGGTCGGCGGGCTGGCGCGCGCGCTCGCCATACACCAGTCTACGGCCAGCAATCTGGTCGGTCGCCTTGAATCGTTGGGGCTGCTCGCGCGCCACCGCCTGCGCCATGACCTGCGCTCGGTCGAACTCACGCTGACGCCGAAAGGCAAAAGCGCGCTTGCCCGTGCACCGCGACCGCTCATCGGTGTCCTGCAACAGGCGCTGCTGGATCTTCCGGAAGCCAGCCTCGACGCATTGCACCAGCATCTGGGTGTATTGATCGGAAGCATGAAAATCAAGGACAAGCGAAGCCGCTCAATCCCTCTCTCGGATATGTAGCCCGTCGCGCGAGGCGCAGATAAGACGGGCCGAGCGGGCTGATCGTAGTCGGCTAAGCGGAATTGCGGGTGGCGATTGAAACGCGGTTCGACCGGGAATCCCGGCGAATCCAGCGCGATCAATCGCCCGGAAGAGGCCGCGCCGAGGTCGTAAATGCGATCGATCTGCCCACCGGGAGATTCGCATGGAAACCTTCCACCACGGGCGGGCTGGCGGGTGTATCGGATTTCCAGGAAATCACGAAATTGGCGCCCGAACCGCCGGTGTCGTCGCTCCGCGGAACAAACAGCTCGTAGGTGCCCATCGGCCCGATGATCTTCGGCGATGCGATGTACTCCCTGAGTTTCCTGCCATCCGTGTCGTAATATTGCGCGGAAGCAATGCGGATCGATTTCACCGCATCCGTATTGCGGATGCTCACGGAAACCGAGACGAGCGCCTTCATCGGCTGGCCGCTCCGGTCCAGTTCACCGTGCCAGATGTGCGAATAGATCGGCAAATACAGGCTCTGGCCCAGCGATCTGCCCGGCTGCGTCTGGCCGGATGCCGGCCCGCCGGGCAGCGCCAGCAGGATCAGGGAGAACAGCATCGACTTCATAAAACCTCCGTCGCGAAAACGAATCATGCGGACAATATATTGGCGAAAGCCCGATATGGCAACCGTGGTTCCGGCCACACTGCCATCAGGCGGCGTCGCGCGCGCGGCGCAGGTACGGATAGCGCACGTAGTTGACCAGCGTCTGCGTCTCCCGCTCGGGGGGCGGGGTGAGCAGGCTGACCACGACAATCACGACGAAACCGAGCGGAATGCCCCAGATTCCGGCCGAGATCGGCTGAATCTCGAACCACAGGTTGTCGGCGATGGGACTCGCGACGTTGAACACCTTGCGCAGCCAGGGTTGCGTCATGGCCATGTAATAGAAGGTGATGCCCAGGCCCGAGGCCATGCCCAGAGTAGCGCCCCATTTGTTGGCGCGGCGCCAGAAAATGCCCAGCACCAGCGCCGGAAAGAACGCGGCGGCCGCGAGCGAAAACGCCGCGCCCACCAGGAACAGTATCTCGGCCGGCTTCTGGCTCGCCACCGTCGCCGCCGTCAGAGCGACCACCAGCACCAGGATCTTGGAGATGGTGACGCGATTCTGCGTCGACGCCTGCGGATGGATCATCTTGTAGTACAGGTCATGCGACAAGGCGTTGGAAATGGTCAGCAGCAGGCCGTCCGCGGTCGAGAGCGCCGCCGCCAGGCCGCCTGCGGCCACCAGCCCGGATACTACATAGGGCAGGCCCGCGATTTCCGGCGTCGCCAACACCACCACGTCGGCGCCAAGGGCGATCTCGGCCAGTTGCACGATGCCGTCCTGGTTCACGTCGACGATGCTGACCAGCATCGGATCCACTTTTTGCCATGCCGCCACCCACGCCGGCAGCTGCGCGAACTCCGAGCCGACCAGCAGCGTGTAGATGTCGAATTTCACCAGCACCGCCAGCGCCGGCGCGGTGACATAGAGGATGAAAATGAATATGAGCGACCAGGTCACCGATTCGCGCGCCTGTTTCGCCGAAGGCGTGGTGTAGTAGCGCATCAGAATGTGCGGCAACGCGGCAGTGCCCACCATCAGGCAGAACACCAGCGCGAGGAAGTTGTGGCGGCTGACGTCGCGCTCCCTCTCGGTCGCGCCGGGAAAGGCTTCGGCATGGCGCAGCAGCGGCGTGGCGCGCGCGCCAAGCTCGGCCTCGCGCGTCCATCGGACCTTCGCCTGCTTGGCGCTGCGCGGGAACTTCCCCAGCGCCAGCCGCGCCGCCTGCACGCGCTCGGCCGGCGCGCGCGCTGCCTTCAGATCGTTCAGCGCCCTGGTGAGTTTCGCTTTCTCGGCGTCGTAGGATTTGGGCAGGCCCTTCAGTTTGACGCCGGCCTCCTCGGCGCGCTGTTTGAACAGCGCGCGCACCTCCAGCTCCTTCGGGTCGGCGGCGAGCTCGGCTTCGCGCGCGCTCACTTTCTCCAGCGTCTTGCCGTACGCCAGTTGCGGGACGGGAAAGCCGGTGTGCTTCACCGACAGCCACACCACCGGCGTCAGGTAGGCGACGACGAGCACGATGTATTGCGCCACCTGGGTCCAGGTGACCGCGCGCATGCCGCCCAGGAAGGAACAGACCAGGACGCCGCCGAGGCCGACGAAAATGCCGACCTCGAACGCGACCCCCACCAGCCGCGTGGTCACCAGGCCGACGCCGTAGATCTGCGCCACCACGTAGGTGAACGAGCACAGGATCGCGGCCAGCGCCCCCACCAGGCGCGGGAGGTGGCCGCCATAGCGCGCGCCGAGGAAATCGGGAATGGTGTATTGGCCGAACTTGTGCAGATAGGGCGCGAGCAGCAGGGCCACCAGCACGTAGCCGCCAGTCCATCCCATGATGAACGCGAGGCCGGAGTGGCCGTTGAGGTAGAGCGTCCCGGTCATGCCGATGAACGAAGCCGCGCTCATCCAGTCGGCGGCGATCGCCATGCCGTTGAAGAAGGCGGGCACGCGCCGCCCCGCAACGTAATATTCGGTGACATCGGCGGTGCGCGTCATGATGCCGATGCAGGCGTACACCCCGACCGTGGCGATCAGGAACAGATAGCCGATCCAGATCTTCGGCAGGCCGAGCTGCTCGCCGATTGCCAGGGCGAGCACGAACAGCAGGAAACCGACGGTATACCAGCTATAAGCCTTGGTGAGAAAGCGGGAGAAATCCGCCTGGCTGCGCGCGGCCATCATTCGCCCCCTGCACCAAGGCCGCGGTTCATGCGACCAGCTTCAGCGTTGCGGCCCCGCTGCGCGGAAACACCACCCGCGCCAGCGTCCCGCGCCCGGCGGGATTCGGCAGCAGCAGCACTTTGGCCGCATGCAGCTCGACGATTTCGCGCACGATCGCCAGCCCGAGGCCCGAGCCTTCGGCGCCGGTGCCGAGCACGCGGTAGAAGCGCTCGAACACCCGTTCGCGTTCGTCCCGCTCGATGCCGATGCCATCGTCTTCGACTTCCAGGATCACGTATTCCCCGGCCGCGACGCGCGCGGTGACGCGCCCGCCGGGCGGCGTGTAGCGAATCGCATTGTCGAGCAGGTTGTTGATCAGCTCGCGCAGCAGCAGGGCGTTGCCGGTCACGGTGCCGGCGCCGCCCGCGGCTTCGAATCCGAGGTCGATGTGGCGCTCCAGCGCGAGCGGCACCCAGTCCCGTGTCGCGTCGCGCACCAGCGCCTCGAAATCGATGGCGGCGAAAGGCGGCTGGCTGTGCTGATCACTTTGGGTGCGCGCGAGCAGGAGCAGCTGATTCACCAGGCGCGCCGCGCGCTCCGCGCTCGCCGCAATCTGCTTCATGGTGTACTGGATATCGCGCATTTCGTTTCCGCGCAGCGCGAGCTCGGCCTGCGTCCTCAGGCCGGCCAGGGGCGTTTTCAACTGGTGCGCGGCATCCGCGATGAATCGCTGCTGCACCTTCAGACTCTGTTGCAGGCGCGCCATCAGGTCGTTGATCGAATCGATCAGCGGCCAGACCTCTTCCGGCGCCTCGCTGCGGTCGATCGGCGACAGATCCTGCGGCTGGCGGTTGCGCATGCTCTGGCCGATGCGGTTGAGCGGCTCGATGCCGCGGCTCAGACCCAGCCACACCAGCAGCAGGCCCAGCGGCACGATCACGAACTGCCACGCGAGCACATTGCCGACGATGCCGCTGGCGAGCTGGGTGCGCTTTTCCCCAGTCTCCGCCACCTGGATCAGCACCGTCCCGGGAAGACCGCTGACCTGGGCAAAGCTGTAGGCGATGCGCATCTCGCGCCCGCGCAGAGATTCGTTGCGGAAATACACCGTCTGCGGCTCGTGCTCGGAAGAGAATTCGACCGTGCCGAGCGTGGCGTCGCCGGCGACCAGCTCGTCGCCGAGGCCGCGCACCTGGAACAGCACTTCGTCCAGCTCGTCCGCGCCGAGGATGGCGATCGCCGCCGGCGGCAGGCTGACCGTCAGGCGCTCGTCCTCGAATGCAAGCTGGCGCGACACCGCCACCACGCGGTCCTTGAGCTGCTGGTCGAAGGCGGTGCCCGCGACCGAATAGGCCAAAAAATAGTCGGCGGCGATGCTGATCGGCCAGATGATCAGCAGCGGCGCCAGCATCCAGTCGACGATTTCGCCAAACAGGGAAAGGGAAGTGTGGCCGCGAGGCTTGTGCGCCATCGGATTCAGCCGCTCTTCGGTTTTTCCAGGCAGTAACCGAGGCCGCGGACGGTCGCGATCCTCACGCCGCCCGCTTCGAGTTTCTTGCGCAGGCGGTGCACATAGACTTCGATCGCGTTGGTGCTGACCTCCTCGCCCCATTCGCACAGGCGTTCGACCAGCTGCTCCTTGCTCACGATCCGGCCGGCGCGCTGCAGCAGGATTTCGAGCAGGCCGGTTTCCCGCGCCGACAGTTCGATGGGCTTGTCGCGGATCTCGGTCACTTTGCCGATCTGGTCGTAACTGAGTTCGCCAAGGCGCAGCACGCCAGAGACGCCCGCTGCGCCGCGGCGGGTGAGCGCGCGCACCCGCGCCTCGAGCTCGCTCAGCGCGAACGGCTTCGCCAGGTAATCGTCGGCGCCCAGATCCAGGCCGCGCACGCGGTCATTGACACCGTCGAGCGCGGTGAGTATCAGCACCGGCAGGCGCGACTGGCGCGCGCGCAGGCGCCGCAACACTTCGAGCCCTCCCATTTTGGGCAGCCCCAGGTCGAGGATCAGCAGGTCGAACTCGCCCCGCGCCACCGCGCCGTCGGCCTCCAGGCCGTTGCCGACGCGGTCGACCACATAGCCGGCCTGGCGCAAGGAGCGCGTCAGGCCATCGGCCATGATGGCGTCGTCCTCCGCAATGAGTATTCGCATACCCCCCCTGATTCGGCCGGTCTGCGCCGGCGAGACATGGGCCAGTGTAACAAACCGCCGCTGCTTTTATCCATAACCGTCATTTTGGTACGGATGAGAAACGTATCCGTACCAAAATGACGGTTGGCGCGCAGAGCGCGCAATGACCGCCATGTCGATATCGATCGACATAGGACAACACATCGAGCTGCGATGATTTAACTTGCGCGGACGGCGGTCCGTCCGCGCGGATCGTCGATTGTGCGCGGATGAAAAGCACATCCGCGCACAATCGACGATCTTGTATAAAAGCCGCCCTTCTGGCCATGGGCGCGATTGCGCTACAATGCAGGAAACAGCGGATTGGGGCCGAAAATTCAGTCCGGAGCAGCAGCGCGCGGCGCGAGCCGCCGAAGGAGGAGCGCGTGGACAACTTCGAAATCCGGGACCAGCGACTGGTTGCGCTGTCGATGCTGGGCTGCCTGGTATTCAACTATCCCATTCTCGAACTGTTCAACCGGCCGGGGACGGTATTGGGCATTCCCGTGCTTTATGCCTTCATCTTCGCGGCCTGGGGCCTGCTGATCGCGATGATGGCCCTGGCGGTCGAAGCGAAGGACCGGGCCGGCCGCTAGCGCGCAGGGGACGCCATGCTCCAGGGCTGGGTGATCATCGTCGTTTCCTTTGCCTACCTGGGACTGCTGTTCGCCATCGCCTACTATGCGGACCAGCGCGCCGACGCCGGCCGTTCGGTGATCGCCAGCCCCTACATCTACAGCCTTTCGCTCGGCGTCTACGCCACTGCCTGGACCTTTTACGGCAGCGTCGGACGCGCGGCCAGCGACGGCGTCGGCTTCCTGCCGATCTACATCGGCCCGACGCTGATGATCGCGCTGTGGTGGGTGGTGATGCGCAAGATCATCCGCATCTCCAAGCAGAACCGGATCACTTCGCTCGCGGACTTCATCGCCTCGCGCTACGGCAAGAGCGCGCTGATCGGCGGCCTGGTCACCGTCATCGCGGTGGTCGGCGTGGTGCCCTATATTTCGCTGCAACTGAAAGCGGTGTCGAACAGCTTCACCATCGTGCTGCAATATCCCGAGATCGTCATGCCGGCGCAGGTGGGCGCGGTGCCGTTCCTGCACGACACCGCGCTCGGGGTGGCGCTGATCCTGGCCACGTTCGCCATCGCTTTCGGCACGCGCCATCTGGATGCCGCCGAGCACCACGAGGGCATGGTCGCGGCAATCGCATTCGAGTCCCTGGTCAAGCTGCTCGCTTTCCTCGCCGTGGGGATATTCGTCACTTTCGGCATGTACCACGGCTTTGGCGACGTGTTCGAGCGCGCGGCGGCCAGCACCCGCTTGCGCGCCATGCTCGCGCCGTTCGATGGCGTCGCCGGAAGCTACGCCAGCTGGGCCTGGCTCACCATCCTGTCGATGTTCGCCATCATGTTCCTGCCGCGCCAGTTTCAGGTGACGGTGATCGAAAACGTCGATGAAAAGCACCTGAACAAGGCGATCTGGCTGTTTCCGCTGTACATGCTCGCAATCAACATTTTCGTGCTGTCGATCGCGTTCGGCGGGTTGCTGCACTTCCCCGCGGGCAGCGTCGATGCCGACGCTTTCGTGCTCACGCTGCCGATGGCCGAGAAACGGGAATTGCTGGCGCTGCTGGTGTTTATCGGCGGGTTGTCGGCCGCAACCGGGATGGTGATCGTCGAGACCATCGCGCTTTCCACCATGGTGTGCAACGACCTGGTGATGCCGGTCCTGCTGCGCCTGCGCGTGCTGCGCCTGAACCAGCGTCGCGACCTCACCGGCCTCCTGCTCGGCATCCGGCGCGGGGCGATCGTGCTGGTGCTGCTCCTCGGCTACCTCTATTTCAGGCTCGCCGGCGAGGCCTACGCGCTGGTTTCGATCGGCTTGATTTCATTTGCCGCGGTGGCGCAATTCGCGCCGGTGGTTCTTGGCGGGATATTCTGGAAAGGCGGCACGCGGCGCGGCGCGCTCGCCGGACTCGCCGCCGGATTTCTGGTGTGGTTCTACACTCTGCTGCTGCCCGCCTTCGCGCGTTCGGATTGGCTGCCGATCGGATTTCTGGAACACGGCCCGTTCGGACTGGAACTGCTCAATCCACAGCAGCTGTTCGGGCTCGCCCGGCTCGACCACATCACCCACGCGATGATCTGGAGCATGATTGCCAACGTCGGCGCGTACGTGGCGGTGTCGCTCTCGACCGCGCAAAGCGCGGATGAACATCGCCAGGCGAGCCTGTTCGTCGATGTGTTCAGGCGCTCGGGCGAAGCGGGCGGAGCGCGCTTCTGGCGCGGCACCGCGTCCGCCCCGGAACTGTTCGGCCTGCTGGCGCGCTTTCTCGGTTCGGCCTCGGCGGAGGCGGCGTTTCAGGAATACGCGCGCGGAAAGGGGCTGCACTGGCCCGACGACAGCCTCTTTGCCGACGCCGAATTCGTGCATTACGTCGAGACCCAGCTCGCCGGTGCGATCGGCGCTTCCTCCGCCCGCATCATGGTCGCCTCGGTGGTCAAGGAGGAGGCACTGACCATCGAAGAGGTACGCCAGATCGTCGACGAGGCTTCCCAGGTGGTGGCGTACAGCCACCAGCTGGAACAGAAATCGAGGGAGCTCGAAGCGGCGACCGCCGAGCTGCGCGCGGCAAACGAGCGCCTGCAGGAGCTCGACCGGCTCAAGGACGATTTCGTGTCCACGGTGTCGCATGAATTGCGCACGCCGCTCACCTCGATCCGCTCGTTCTCGGAGATCCTGCGCGACGACCCGGAAATGGAGCTGACGCAGCGCAAGAAGTTTCTCGACATCATTACCAAGGAGACCGAGCGCCTCACCCGTCTCATCAACCAGATTCTCGACCTGTCCAAGCTCGAGTCAGGGACGACCGAGTGGCACGAATCGCCCATCGACATGAAGGAAGTGATCGAAGGCGCGATGACGGCGACCAGCCAGCTGTTCAAGGAAAAGGAAGTGCGGCTGGAGGCAAGGCTGCCGCAGCATGTGCCCGGCCTGGTCGCCGACCGGGACCGCATCACCCAGGTGATTTTCAACCTGCTCTCGAACGCGGTGAAATTCTGCGAAGCGGGACGGGGACGGGTCGAGGTGGCGCTCGCCGAGGACAACGGCTTCCTGCGCGTGGACGTGAGCAACAACGGACCCGGCATCAGTCCGAAGGACCAAAAGGTCATTTTCGACAAGTTCCGCCAGGCGGGCGATGCGCTCACCGACAAGCCGCGCGGCACCGGACTCGGCCTGCATATCAGCCTGCACATCGTCCGGCATAGCGGCGGCCGCATCTGGGTCACGAGCCGGCCCGGCCAGGCCACGACTTTTTCGTTCACCCTTCCGCTGGCACGCGAACCGGCGGCGGCGGGTGCCGGTTGACGCGAACACGGGGGTAGCACCATGAGCAAAAAAGTCCTGATCGTCGACGACGAGCCGAATATCGTCACTTCGCTCGAGTACCTGATGCAGAAACGCGGCCACGAAGTGAAGATCGCCCGCAATGGCGACGAAGCGCTCGCCCTGGTCGGAAGTTTCCTGCCGGACGTGGTGCTGCTCGACGTGATGATGCCGCACACGAGCGGTTACGAGGTGTGCCAGCAAATACGCGAACGCGCGGACTGGCAGCACATCAAGGTGGTGATGCTTTCGGCCAAAGGCAGGGAGGCCGAGGTGAACAAGGGCCTGTCGCTGGGAGCGGACAGCTACGTGACCAAGCCGTTTTCCAACCAGGAGCTGATCGAAAAGATCGACGCTCTGCTCGACTGCGGCGCCAAGCCCGGCGATGCATGAAAGGCAAGCTCAAGTTCGCCATCTGGCTTGGCGTGTTGTTCGACGGCGTGGTGCTCGTCGTCGTCGCAATTGCGCTGCTACTGGCGTCCGGACTTCGCGCAGACGAGCAAGAGCTGCTGTGGCGTATCCTGGAGCAGCGTGCGCCGCTGCTGGCCTACACCGCCCTCATCCTGCTGTTCGTCTGTGGCGGCATCCTCAGCTGGTTGTTCCGCAACTACATGACCGCGGTGAGCGCGCTGGCCGAGCGCACTCGCACCGCGCTCGCCGCGAACCCCGAGCGCCAGATCGTCGCCGACGGCGGGCCGGAACTGGACGAATTGGCGGCCGCCATCGACCGCCTGCGCGACGCTTATCGCAGCCAGCGTCAGGACCTGGATGCGAAAATTGCGGAATCCGGCGCGCACCTGAAAGAGGAGCGCAACCGCTTGTCGGCCCTGATGTCCGAACTTTCCCAGGGCGTGCTGCTGTGCAACGCCGAAGGCCGTATCCTGCTCTACAACGAGCAGGCGAAAGCGCTTTTCGGGCAGGCGGTGGCTCCCGGCTCGCAACTGAGCCTGGTCGGTCTGGGGCGCTCGGTGTTCGGCCTGCTCGACCGCGACCAGGTGGCCCACGCCCTGGACAAGATTCAATACAGCCTGGACCGCGAATCCCCGTTTCCCGGCACCAAATTCCTGGCCGCGGCCGCAGCCGGCAGACTGCTCAAAGTCCAGCTGGCGCCGTTCCTCTCGGCCGAGAGGCGCATCGCAGGCATGGTGCTGACCCTGGAAGACGTTACCGACGCGGTCGGCCAGGAAGCGCGGCGACGCTCGCTGCTGCAGGCGCTCGCGACGCGGGTGCGGCAGCCGGCCGCCAACATCCGCGCGGCGGCGGAAAATCTGGTGTCGTCGCCGGAGATGAGCGAACGGCAGCGTGCGCAATTCGCCGACATCATCGCAGCCGAATCGCACGGTCTCAGCGCCACCATCAACGATGCGCTGCGCGAGCATGCCGATGCCCTGAAGGCCGGCCTTTCCCTGGAGGACATGCCGGTGATCGACCTGGTGCACGTCGCCTGCCGGCGCATCGACAGCCTGCTCGGACTGCCGACCAGCCTGGAAGACATCGATGCAGGCCTGTGGATCAAGGTCGACAGCTACGCTTTCGCGCAGGTGCTGGCCTCGCTCGCCGCGCGCCTGCGCGATGACTACGGGGTGCGCGAAATCCGCTTCCGCGCGGCTGGCAGCGGCGGTTTCGCCGAACTCGATCTCGTCTGGAGCGGCGCCATCGTCGCGAGCGACGCCTTGACGCTGTGGGAGACGGAACCGATGCAGCTCGGCGCCGAGCACAGCTCGCTCACTTTCAGGGACGTGCTTGAGCGCCACGGCGGCGAGGTCTGGCGGCAGTCGCACCCGCAGTCGCACACTTCGTGGTTCAGATTCATCCTGCCGCTCGGCGAGCCTGCGCCGGTGAAGCCGCGCCGGAGCGTTCCTGCGGACGGCCGCCCCGAATACTACGACTTCGATCTGTTCAAGAACACCGATGCCGCACAAGGCCTCGCCGGGCAGCGCCTCGCCGATATCAGCTATACCGTGTTCGATACCGAAACCACCGGGCTGGAACCCTCCGCCGGCGACGAAATCATCAGCATCGGCGCGGTTCGCATCGTCAACGGCCGCCTGCTCAAACAGGAGGTGTACGAGCAGCTGGTCAACCCGCAACGGTCGGTGCCCGGAGATTCGGTGCGCATTCACGGCATCAAGACGAATGATTTGCTGGGCCAGCCGGCGATCGGCGAAGTCCTGCCCGCTTTTCACCGCTTCTGCGAAGACACCGTGCTGGTGGCGCACAATGCCGCATTCGACATGCGTTTTCTCGAGCTAAAGGAGGCGGCGACCGGCATCCGCTTCTCGCAGCCGGTGCTGGACACGCTGCTGCTCGCCGCGCTGGCGCACCCGAGCCTGAAAGATCACGGACTCGAGGTCGTCGCGGAGCGGCTGGGGCTCCGGGTCATCGGACGGCACACCGCCCTGGGCGATGCGCTGCTGACCGGGGACATTTTTCTCAGGCTGATCCCGCTCCTGGCGGAGCGCGGTATCCTGACGCTGGGCGAGGCCCTCGAAGCTTCGCGCGAAACCTACTATGCGCGCCTGCAATACTGAAACGATGAGATCCGCACATGGATGAACGCTACGGATTCCTCGAGCGCCGGCTCGCCGGCGAACAGCAGACGCTCGCGCGTCCCCTGCGCGCGCTGATTCGCAACGAGCCGGTGGTCTGCCGCGAGCAACTGAGCGTGCGCGAAACGGTCGCGATCATGCGCGAGCGCGGCGTCGGCTCGGTGATCGTGGTCGACGCGGGCGCCCGCCCGATAGGCATATTCACCACCACCGACCTGGTGGCCGTGGCGGCGCGCGGCCTCGACGAGCGGCCCGTCGCCGAGGTCATGACGCGCTCGCCGTTCGCTCTTCCCGCGCATGCGCTCGCCTACGAGGCGGCGCTGGCGATGATCGGGACCAATATCCGGCACGTGCTGGTCATGGACGAGCACAGGATCATCGGCGTGGTGTCGGAACGGGACCTGTTCTCGCTGCAACGGCTCGGCCTGGGCGAGATCACCACCGAAATCCGCCTTGCGGGGAAGATCGAACTGCTGGTGGACCTCGCCGGGGAAATCCGCAAGCTTGCGCGCCTGCTGGTCGAAGAGGGTGTCGCGGCGGAACAACTGACGCTGTTCGTATCGGTGCTCAACGACCGGCTGTGCCAGCGCATCATCGAGATCGAGCGCAAGAACCATCAGTGGGAAAGCATCAGCTGGTGCTGGCTCGCCTTCGGCAGCGAAGGGCGGTTCGAGCAGACCTTCAGCACCGACCAGGACAACGGCATACTGTTCTCGGCGCACGAGCAGGCCAGGCCCGACGCGGTGCGCGCGCGCCTGCTGCCTTTTGCCCGGAGCGTCAACGAGGCGCTCGACGCCTGCGGCTTTCCCCTGTGCAAGGGCCAGGTCATGGCATCCAACCCGAAGCTGTGCCTTTCCCTGGAAGAGTGGCAACACAAGATGGGACGATGGCTGGAGGCCCCGGAGCCGAAAGCGCTGCTCGACGCATCGATCTGCTTCGATTTCCGCCCGCTGTACGGCGACGCCACGCTGGCGGCGACGCTGCGCGCATGGGTCCTGCCGCGGACGCGCGCCAATCCGCGTTTCCTGCGCCTGATGGCGGAAAACGCGCTGCAGGCGAAGCCGCCGCTCGGCCTGCTGCGCGATTTCACCACCGAGGACGCGCCCAACGCGCCGCACAGCATCAACCTGAAGCTCTACGGCGTGCGCCCGTTCGTGGATACGGCGCGCATTTACGCCCTTGCGCATGCCTTGCCGCAAACCAGCACCGGCGCACGGCTGCGCGCCGCGCGCGCGGGCAGCGGGATGGGCGTAGCCGAGACCGAAGTTATGGTGGAGGCCTTCTACGTCATTCAGCGTCTGCGGCTGCGCAACCAGGCGGCGCTGCAGCCCCTCGCCGACGATGTGGCGAATCGCGTCGACCCCGACCGGCTCAATGGATTCGAGCGTCACATTCTGCAATGGGCTTTCCGCCAGGAGCGCACGCTGCAAAAGCGGCTGGCGCTGGATTACCAGATATGAATGAGCGCGATTGCGGTCAACCGCAAACATGTTCCCTGGGGTTAATACACGATCGCCGATTACGCGCGGATGGGTTCATCATCCGCGCGTAATCGGCGATCCGCGCGGACGGGCCGCCGTCCGCGCAAGTCCGAATGCCGCAGCTCGATGAATCCTACGAAGTCAACCGAGGTCGGCGAACGACCATTGCGCGCTCCGCGCGCCAACCGTGTTTTCTCGACGGATAAGAAACATCCGTCGAGAAAACACGGTTCTGGATAAAACCAACAACCCCTACAGCACTTTCCCCGGGTTCATGATCCCCTGCGGATCGAGCGCCGCCTTGATCCTGCGCATCAGATCCATTTCCAGCGGCGATTTGTAGCGCAGGATTTCGTCGCGCTTGTACTGCCCCAGGCCGTGCTCAGCCGAGATCGAACCGCCGAAGCGCGCGGCCGAGTCGTGCACCACGCGGCTCACTTCCGCGGCGCGCGCCATGAAGGCGTCCGCGTCGCCGCCTTCCGGATGCGCGATGTTGTAATGCAGGTTGCCGTCGCCCAGATGGCCGAAGGTGACCATGCGCACGCCGGGGAAGGCGCGCGCGAGCGCCGCGTCGGTGACGGCGATGTACTCGGCGATGCGCGAAATCGGCACCGAGATATCGTGCTTCACCTGCTTGCCTTCGTGCACCTGCGCCTCGGGGATGTTCTCGCGCAGCGCCCACAGCGCCGCCGCCTGCGTCCCGCTCGCGGCCACCGCGGCGTCCTGTATCAGGCCGGCCTCGGCCGCCGCGGACAGCGCGCCTTGCAGGGCCGAATCGAGGGCTTCGGCGCTCGCGGTGTCCGACAATTCCAGCAGCACGTATTGCGCGTGGGTCAGCGCCAATGGCAGCCGCGTCGCCGGAAAATGCCTGGCCACCAGCGACAGGCAAAACGCAGACATCAGCTCGAAGCCGGTGAGTCGGTCGCCGCAGGCCCCCTGCAGGTGCGACAGCAGTTCCAGCGCCTTGGCCGGGCTCGCAAGCCCCACCAGCGCGGTGGCGCGGGCGCTCGGCCGGGGAAACAGCTTCAGCACCGCCGCCGTGATGATCCCGAGCGTGCCCTCCGCGCCGACGAACAGCTGTTTCAGGTCGTAGCCGGTATTGTCCTTCCTCAGGCCGCGCAAGCCGTCCCAGATCTGCCCGTCGGGCAGCACCACTTCCAGGCCGAGCACCAGGTCGCGCGCGTTACCGTAGCGCAGCACCGCGGTGCCGCCGGCGTTGGTGGAGAGGTTGCCGCCGATCTCGCAACTGCCTTCGGCCGCGAGCGACAGCGGAAACAGGCGCCCCGCGTCGGCCGCCGCCTGTTGCACATTCGCGAGCACGCAGCCAGCCTCGACCGTGATCGTGTTGTTGAGCGCATCGACCGCGCGCACGCGGTTCATGCGCGAGAGCTTGAGCACGATCTGCGCGCCGCCCGGAATGAAACGCCTGGCGTCCTCCGCCGCCAGGGGCGTGGCGCCGCCGCACAGACTGGTATTGCCGCCTTGCGGCACGATGGCGGTTCGGGTTGCGGCGCAGAGCTTCACCACCGCAGCGACTTCCTCGGTCGATGCCGGTTTCACCACCGCCAGCGGCCTGCCGCAATAGCGCTTGCGCCAGTCGGTGGCGTAGGGCGCTGCATCCTGCGGGTCGGTGATGAGCGCGGCTTTGCCGGCGATCGCCTGGAGTTGTTCTATCAGTTGCGTCATGATTTTGCGTTCAAGGATAGCGGGCCGGGAAGCGCTCGATTTTAATTGAATGGCGCACGCTCGAGCGCTTCAGCGTCGCAACAGGCGCTATTCCGGATCAGGCGCGCGCGGCAATGCGCCGGTTCGCCAGTCCCACCAGGATTCCGGCCACCGCCAGGAC
>Ga0172373_10000337_pt1 | contig 76757 bp, 62 predicted proteins | sample Lak10m_2_FD_114546 | JGI IMG/M metagenome (GOLD analysis project Ga0172373, IMG submission 114546) | Freshwater microbial communities from Kabuno Bay, South-Kivu, Congo - kab_092012_10m | ecosystem: Environmental > Aquatic > Freshwater > Lake | place: Democratic Republic of the Congo...
GCAGGGCGCCAGCCGCTGCCAAGGTCGATGCGGAGAGACTGGATGCGCAACATCGCGCCAAGCGCGATCAGGAAGTTGGCCAGCGTATACGTGACCCAGCCCGGGACGGTGCCCCGCAAGGCAAGCAGCAGAACGCCGATGCCGACCAACAGCCCGCCACTGCACCAGGCATCGATGGCCTGGCCGCGCTGTCTGGCGCTGGCGAGCATCAGCCAGGTGATCGCCGGCATCAGCATGAACAGGATGCCGACGATCAATAGTGCAGTCGGGAAGTGCAGGCCGGTCAAAATGTGCCCTTGCGCAAGAAATGCGTGTTTCGTGTCTCAGTATGGTTCGATTATAACAATGCTTCGTGGTAATACCATATTTGCAGTATGTGCTATTAGCTCAGGAGTTTGTTTGGTTTCTGAGGAGTAAACGAGGGCATGGCCTCGCCGATATAAGGCTGGATGCCGGAAGAGTCGGGGCAGGGTGAAGAAGAAGTGCTTTATCGCTGAAAAGACAAAAGGGTCGGTGCCTGAGCACCGACCCTTCTGATATTTGGCTCCCCGACCTGCGAAGATTAACAGACCGTTTTTCGCCGCCGTTTTTGTAGGTGATTAATCTTCGTTGATCGGGAAAAAATGGTGGATTTTCTATAACTCAATGAATTCTATGTAGTTATTAAAACAGAATTTGGGACATTTTAACCCGCCCCCATAACTTTGATTGGTTTTATTTCCCATCTGATGTTTTAATCTCGCTGATCCAATTGGCTTGAAACGATGAAAATTTGACCTACGGTGCCCGTCTTTCATGCTTAATTGGATAAACAAAAATTGGTCTCTGCCAGGCTGTTGTCTCCCAAGATGTCGAGATCATAACAGTTCAGTTGAAACCTTTCGTACATCAGGGGCAAACGATAAGTGCCGAAGGCATTCATCTTTAACATTTCTGGAAATCAGTTCCAGATGATCGGCGTCCGCGCCTGAAGCAATCGCTTCATCCTTGACCTTATCGATGACCTTGAGAATCGCTGTTGCCAGCTGCTTTATAGTATGGCTTACAAGAGGTCGTTGCAGCTTGCAGGCATTTGCAAATGATGCCCACTCGAAGGGGCTGAGTTCTTGGGGAGAAAATGCATCCCCGATAGCCATGGCGTAGGTGTTGTCCAGGTTCCCATTTTGAAAGACGAGCCCGTTGACGAGGTCATAGGCTGGAGCCAATACCAAGCCGGCCGCGCCTGAAATAAAGGACAAGTTTTTTGCATGCGCATCGGTATTACCAATGAGAATCTGAAAGATCGTCCAGCGCAGTAGCTTCAGGCGTTGGGCGATAGGGTTGGGCGAAGCCTGGTCTAGAAGGCTGAACAATTTTGGCAGGCTTGCACCATCGCGTATATGTCTGACATCCGCATTGTTGCCGTAGAGTCGCTCGTACTTGTAGCTCACGGGCAGCCCCAATGCTTGACACCCATCGATGATATGGATTCTTTCAACGCCATGGCTGGACACCTTGCGATCGAAGCGCGTGACCGACAAAACCGGTTCTGGCACATGCAATAGTTCCGTTTTGGCCGCTGTGACCTTAACACGGTCAGCGAGCCGCATACAAAAGAATTCGTTAGACGTCAGTCCACGCAGGAGATCGGATACCGGTTCCGGTTTGAGGATGTGAGTGGACGCGTAGTCCGGGCCTTCGACCAGAAACCAGTCCTCATCCTTCCTGTAGGCGGCAATCTTGTCCTGAAATCCAGCGATGGACAGGCGCACTTTGCCATCCCAGACGCTGAATGGCTGATGTGGGCGCTGTCGTATACGTTCGGAGATCTCGGCCAATGGCAGGGGGCGCAACTGGTTGGTATCACCCTCATGGGCTTGCTCCTTCTCGATGCTGATTGCGCCTGCTGTTTCGCGCCCGACAGCCATGAACATGGCCAGAAGATTGGATTTTGATACATGGTGTGCAGCGGCTGCATCGTCCAGAGCCTGTCCCTCTGGTAGAAGGTTCTCAAAAAACTGACGAACCGCAGCGCTGTGCTTATCCGGTGTTTGGACATCAGATGCTGCCAATGGGATTTGTGGGCAAAGCGCAAACCGGTCATGCCGGTGCAACCACTCCTCAGCATAAGCAAAGGCAAAGCGGTTGAGTTCCGGATCATGGGTGAGGGTGCCTACAGGCTTCCCGTTGATCAGAACCCCGATCGAATGGCTCATTTCAGATCCTTGAGCCTCATTTTTGTTTGCTCGCGCATACCGGCCGGCGTCATGAATAAAGCGACACCCAGGCCATTGGCGATTTGGAGCGCCAATCCGATGCCAACGCTCGGCTTCCCGCGCTCCAGATCGGAAAGGGTTTGTTTAGCCACCCCTAATGTCAGCGCAGCATCCGCAAGCGTTAGCCCGGCCTGGGTTCGCGCGGCGCGCACAGCGGCGCCAAGCTGCTCTACATTTCGTAGCTCGGGATTAGTTGGAAAGGGGTTTGGGGTCACTGTACGCATAAATAATCCTATTTAGTTAGGATTATTTACGAATTGTTTCGGCGAGTCAATAAAAATCCTGCTTAAGTAGGATTTAAGGGTGTCTTTTGTTAAGCCGAGCATTAAATCCTATTAAGATAGGAATATACCTCCATCTAATGGTTTCAAGTCCATTAAAAGATCCAGTTGCCTAATGTCGGAGGTATCGTGCCTAGATTCATTCCATAGGCCGTCGACAGATAATAGCGATTGACGTTATTAACGCAAAAGGATAATAATTCAACATGATTCGATCATTCAAAGATCGGGATACCGAGGCGGTCTTCAACGGTCAATTCGCCCGTCGCATTCCCAAGCAGATTACCTTGGTCGCGGCCCGCAAGCTTAACCAGTTGCATGCGGCTGGAAATCTGGACGACTTGCGCGTTCCGCCCGGTAATCGGCTTGAGGTCTTGAAAGGTGATCGGTTGGGACAGCACAGCATTCGCATCAATGACCAGTGGCGTATCTGTTTTCACTGGACGGAAGCTGGGCCTGAAGCGGTCGAAATTGTGGATTACCACTGAGCGAGGTCAATATGACAAAACGAGATTTTGCGCCCATTCATCCTGGCGACATTCTGCTGCATGATTTCATGGAACCGATGGGGATCACGCAGTATCGTGTGGCCAAGGAAATCGGCGTATCACCACGCCGCATTAACCAGATCGTGCATGGGGAGCGTGCCATCAGCGCCGATACCGCGCTGCGCCTGTCGCGTTATTTTGGCCTGACCGATCAATACTGGCTCAACCTGCAAGCGCACTACGACCTGCAAATGGCCAAAGAGCAACTGCATGAAGTTCTGAACCGGATCGAACCGCTTGCCGCCTAAAGGAGGCTGTCATGGCTGTCGCACTCTATGCGCGTGTCTCCACGGTAAAGCAAGCTGAAAAAGACCATGCCAAGATGCGGATAAAGAGGCTTCCGAAGTTTCTTTTTGAACATGTAGTGTTAGGTCATGAGATTGACCCGGAAGATAACTGTGACATGACCTTTCCCAATGGGTATTTCGAGTCAATATCTTCGTAGTCAAGTATGAGGACATGAAGTGTCCGCCCCCCTTGGGGGGCGGATTTTATTTGGGCAGTAACCTTGCTAATGAGCTGAGTATCCCCGACAACTGGCAGAAGGTCTGCGCGCCCTCATTCCAGTTGGCCGGGAAGAGCGTGTCATTCTTGAGGCATGGAGGCTTCAGATATCAAAATGACGAGAAAGCCTTTTCGCTTCAGGTTGGAATACTAGCGCTGCCCTCTTCATAAGCTGATTCTTCCATGTCGAGATCTGACATGGGTGGAGATTGAACCTTACCGAGAGTTGATCGAGTGTCAGGTCGGATTGCAAGGCGAGTAGCGCGATCTTGGCCTTGAAAGATGGCGTGTATTTGCCACGCAGTTTTCGCGTCTCCTGGTTGTCTTCAATCATTTGATCGAGTCCTGTAAGGCTTTCTCGTTGATGCTGGGCTTGCGATGCTCAAGCAACTTGACCAGATAGTCCTGCTCCATTTGGCGAGCCCTGGCAAGGCGCAGCCCGGCGACGATGGCCTCGCGCACCTCAGTAAGTGGGGCGACTCCCGCCGGCTTGCTCTCCAGCAGCTTGACCACGTGCCACCCTGCCTGGCTGCGAATTGGCTGACTTGTACCACCAACCTTCAGCTTTTCGATCTGCTCTTTCATTGCCGGAATCAGCTGGTTTTCGTCAATCCAGCCCATGTCACCACCTTGCGCAGCGCTTGCGGCGTGCTGGGAATACTTTGTGGCCAACTTGACGAAGTCCTCGCTTGAGGCCTGGTTGGCAAGCTCCCTGGCGCGTCGCTCAGACTCTTTCGTTTCTGAAGCGCTGGTATCTGCAATGTAAATCTGTGCCAGGTGGAAGCGGCGAGGGCGGACGAAGCTGTCCTTGCTGGTCTCATAGGCCTGGCTGACTTCTTGCTCGGAGGGATAGCTGCCCGGAGGGCGAGATAGATCGTTAAGGTAGCTGGTCACCAGCAATTCGTCACGGGTGCGCTGCAACTGCTTTTGCACCTCGGGACGCTTGTCCCATTGTTTGCTGAGCGCTTCGTTCAAAACGCTCTGGCGTATGAGTTCCGTCCGGACAAACTGCGTGAGCAAGGCGGGATCGCTTTTCAGCTGCTGCTTCACTTCCGGGTCAGCCATGCTGATCAGGTCGTTGAGTTGGGCCGCCGTTATTGACACCGTACCCATCTCTGCGACCGGCGCATTCGACTCTGCGGCTGAACAGGGGGTGCAAAAGGCACAGATTACGATTCCGCCCAACAGGCGCTTGAGAGAGAGTGTCATCGGGATGATCTGGTTGATGTTATGCAGCCAGATAATAGCGATGCTGAATTTCAGTTTTATTTCAGTATTGCAATTCGCATCGATATCAGAGCTATGAGTGCATGCCAGACAACAAAAAAACGGCACGCCAATACCCGGCGTGCCGTTTCATGTGCTTCCAGTCTGAATTACTTGTTTGCCTTGCGGCGGGCAGCGAAGCCCATCAGGCTGAGGCCTGCCAGAAGCATGGCATAGGACTCGGGTTCCGGCACGGAAGAGACCAGGTACAACTGGCCACCCTCTACCAACTCACCGCTAATGGCATAGTGCGCCTGCGTGTCTGCCAGGAAATAGCGCTTGCCATCGTTGCGGCCGAGAATGCTGGTCACTTCGATGATGCCGGAGTTTTCTTCGTCCTGGGTTAGGAAAGAGGGGGCGCCGCTGATGAAACGGTTGCGGTCGGATTCCAGGATCTGGGTCCATTCACCGGTGGCCGGATCGAACGTCCAGGTCTTGGCGATATAGCTGCTGTTACCCGGATCTTCCTGGATATAGAGTTTGCCGTCCTCGCCCACCGTCATATTGTCGAACGTGCGTGCGGTTTGGCCGTCGCTACCAGTTAGCGTTGCACTGTCCTTGACCATGGTAATGTTGCCGCCCAGGGTGAGATCGTTGGCATCGCTGAAATCGGCACGATACAGCTTGGATGAGCCGCCGGTAGCAGTGCCGGTCGTGACAAAGTAGAACGTGTCGGCATCTGCCCAATGGCCGTCTTCCGGTCGTGCGAAGTTGGTCACACCGAGATTATTGCTTTCGGTTTGCAGATTGGTGCCGGTTTGGTTCCAGTTCACGCTTTGCATGGTGAAACTGCCATTAATGGCACCGGTTTCCAGAGAAACACCGTTGACCTTGATGCCATATAGCTGACCATTGTGCAGGCCGGCCTGTTCGACAGCATTTCCGGTAGTCTGCTTGGTGCCGACGTACATGTAAACCTGGCCGGGCGTGGAATCATCGGTGCCCATGACAACAGTCTTGTCGCCGCTGTAGGGATTGGCGAGGGAGTTTTCCCAGGAGAACTTGCCGAGGTAAGGCGTCTCGTACACCTTGCCTTCGTCAGTCCCGGTTGCGACAAACGCAAGGGCGCGGCCTTCATTACCCGTTTCTTCACCGTTCATGAACAGAAGACCGTTGTAGCCCTTGCCGGTAGCGCTGTTATAGAAGGCGCTGGCCTTGGCCAGGTCGGCGGAGCAGAGGCGGGCGAACGAGGTGGTACCGGCAACCCAGCTGGAGCCGTTCCAGGTATTGACGTCGGCAGCACTCTGGACGAGGTCCTTGCCACTGATGACCTGCAGACTGCTCTTGTCGATCACCCATTGCGATACGAAACCGCCTGTGCTGCCATGGGAACGGACGATACCGGCTGTGGCGCCAAGTTCATGGTTCATCAACACGGTGAAGGTGTTGTCACCATTGTCGTAGGCACCTAGGCCGTCAGGGATGCCGACCATCTTGTAGCCGTTGCCGGCGGCATCGCCGACAGACATGACGGAAGTCACGTCCCAGCCGGCGGCGGTCGGGGTGACATAGGGGGTTTGGCTGCTACTCGGGCCGGTGGCGGCCATCGCAACGCCGGCGTTGGCTGCCAGGGCGAGTGCCACCATCAGGCTGATTTGTTTGATTTGCATCTTCAGAACTCCTGTTTAATGAGGATGGTTGATCCGGTTGTCCCGGACACCGACGGATATCTCGGTGAGATGCATCCTATGGGCACGATGTGAAGTTACTTGCGGCTGGTTATGGTCTGAACGGACTATGCTTCCGGGCTTCAGCAAAGTCGTCTGGACTGCGTCATCTCCCTTTCATGGTTTGGCCATAGGATGGCTGTACTATTCATTGAAATTCTCGCCGTGTTTATATTGGCATCACATGATTCCGAAAACTTATCTGCAAATTGTGACGCTCCTGTTGCCGTGTGCAGCGCTCACCCCATGGCATCCGGCAAGGGCTGCCGATGACCGGTGCGAAACCATGTTGGCTTCTCCGTCTATAACGATTATTTATGATGACTTCGCGGTCATCGAGGATTACCGCAAAACTGTTTCCGAACTCACCGCCCTGGCCGGCGGGGCGACGGCACGGAATCATAATGTTTACGGTCTGACCGTGGCGGAGCCCAAGATCGATTACCAGGTCACGGCCAGGCTGACCACTGCAGCGGATGGCAGCACCTGCGTGGCTCCGGATGTCCTGGTCAGGGCGGGGTTTCGGGCGTTGACGGTTTATCTCGCCAGTGAAATACACGATCGCTGTCGTCTCGGCGCCATCCGCGAGCATGAATACGAACACGTTGCTGTTTGGCGTAACCATATGCGAGCGGGCACACGCCTGTTTGAAGTCAAGCTCAGGGAGGCGTTTTCACGCTATCGACCGGTGGTCCGCGCCGCATCGGCGGAAGCGGAACTCCAGGCATGGATACGCAGCGAATTGGGGCCGCTGGAGCAACGCCTGTATCAGGGCATTGAAAAGGCTCAGGCATCGATCGATTCGTCGATGTCCTACAATGTTGTCGCTAACCGTTTACGTGCCTGCCCGGGGTAGGCAGTCCGAGCTAGGATGCCATCCAGTGATTTTGGCGGAATGTCTGCAGAAAAAAGATGGACGATCAAGCGTACACCATACCATTCGGGTGGCGGTGCCATACTGATGTACGTGAGGCATTGACGATGCTGATCTAGTCCTCTTGCTAACCAGTCACGTCATGAAGGCAGTTCAGCTATCGTATTCCACTTCGAGCGCGAAATATTCGCAGCCCATCCATTGGGCAGGGTAATCTTCTTGAATCTGCGGCATGCGACGGCGAAAGTCGTCCAGAAATTCCAGGCCAATGACATCAGCCGCCATGGCTGCGCCGATACCCAGATGTTCGCCATCGTCCTGGCCGTGATCCGTAATCCACAGATCATGGGTTGACTGGCTGTAAATGATGGCAGCCTCATCTGGCCCCGGGACGCCGGCTATCTGTACGCTGACGACAGTCTCCCCGGAGGCTGAGATGCTTGATAAGTATTTTGCCAGTTTCATGATCCAACTTTCTTCCTTGGGTTCGAACCCGCATCATGCTCTCGCTTTGTTGCGGTATTGCATCAGTGTCATAGGCTCCTCGGATTAGTCCTTTGAAGGCGGCCGACTTCTGATGAGTCCCCTTGGCCGCATCATTCGGGGATGGCGGTGTGGGTCGGCTTATTCCCGTCATGACTTGGTAAGCAATTCTTCACAGAAACGTCACAAGCCAGCGCTATCCTCGCTGTTCGCTGAAATACCCAATTCTGGTCGTATCCATAACCGAACCCTCAATCATGATCGAGAACCATATCAGGCCAAAAAGCCACCACAGCGGATTTACCTTGCTCGAGCTTCTGGTAGTGCTGGTCATTCTCGGCCTGCTGGTAGGTTATGTCGCACCCAAGTATTTTTCCCAGCTTGGCAAGTCGGAAGTGAAGACTGCGCGGGCCCAAATCAACGCCCTGGAAAAGGCGTTAGATCAATACCGGCTGGACGCTGGTCGTTATCCGACCACCGACCAGGGTCTCGCTGCCCTGAATGCTGCCCCAGCCGGCGAGTCCCGCTGGTCCGGTCCGTATCTGCAGAAAGCTGTGCCGAATGATCCATGGGGCCGTCCATATATCTATAAGTCGCCTGGTGATCACGGCGACTTCGATCTGTCCTCCTTAGGCAAGGACGGGCAGGCAGGCGGTAGCGACGAGAACGTCGATATCGCCAACTGGTGATATGCGCTATCAGGTCCGCGCCCTGTCGGCCGGTAGGCTGGTTACGCTCGATGTGGACGCACTCCACGAGGAGGATGCAGCCCGTCAGGTACGCGAGCGCGGCCTCGAGCCTGTTGCCTCGAGGCTGCGAAACCAGGCGCAAGGGTTCCGTGCCAAACGATTTCCGTTGTTATTGTTCAGTCAGGAACTGCTTGCCCTGCTGAGCGCCGGCCTTGGACTGGTGGAAGCGCTGGAGGGAATCACCGAAAAGGAACACCGGGATGACGTTCGCTTGGTGCTGCAGGGCGTGCTCGATGCGCTGTACCGTGGACAAAACCTTTCAGCTGCCCTCGAGCAGGCTGGAGGCGCTTTTCCCGCCCTGTATGTCTCGACCGTGCGTGCCAGCGAAAAAACCGGCGATTTGCCCCAGGCCTTGCTCCGCTACATCGGCTACGAACAGCAGGTGGAAGTGCTCAAGAAAAAGCTCGTGGCAGCCTCGATTTACCCTGTGCTGCTGATGTCTGTCGGCGGCCTTGTCGTGCTTTTTCTTCTTGGGTACGTGGTGCCTCGATTTGCGGGCATCTATACCGATCTCGGCAATGACCAGCCGTGGATGCTGAAGGTTGTTCTGACCTGGGCCGGCTTCATCGAGGCATACGGCCAGCCCCTGCTGTTGTTGGCGATTGCAGCAATCATCGGTACCGCATACGCCTTTTCACGGCCGAAGATCAGGGCGCACGTCGGCACCTTTCTCTGGCGGATCCCGATGCTGGGTGAACAGATGCGCGTGTTTCAACTCGCGCGTTTTTATCGGACCTTGGGAATGCTGCTGGCTGGGGGCATCCCCGTGCTGCAGGCCATGGGCATGGCAAAGGGATTGCTTGCCGCCGCGTTTCATCAGCGTCTCGGGATGGCAGCTACGCTGATCCGCGAAGGCCGCGCGATCTCGGATGCAATGGAGGCGGCCGATCTGGTCACGCCGGTCTCCCTGCGCATGCTGCGCGTCGGTGAGAAAAGCGGTGACATGGGACGCATGATGGAGCATGTCGCAGCTTTGCATGACGAAGAGATCGCACGCTGGCTGGAGTGGTTTACCCGCCTGTTCGAGCCGTTGCTGATGATCTTCATCGGACTGGTGATCGGCGGCGTTGTTCTGATGCTCTACATGCCGATCTTCGAGTTGGCGGGCAGCCTGCAATGAACGCGCCGATGACGGTACCACCGACGCTTTTCGGCACCGCAGCAGTCGCCGAGGCACGCCAGCTTGCCGAACGCAGCGCAAGGCCGCTGATTGAAGTGCTTGAAGCACGTTCGCGGATGGATTCAGCGACATTCATGAGTATGCTGGGCGGCGCCGTCAGCCTGCCTGTCGTCACCATGGACGGACTGCATGCGATGACTCCCGCCTTCGATCGCCTGGCCTACCAGCAAGCCGCGCAACATGAATGCCTGCCGATGCGGGATGCGGGCGGACGCCTGATGCTGGTAATTTCGAACCCATTCCAACAGCAACTCAATGACTGGGCTGTCGAGAACGTTGTCGAGCCGTTTTCGCTTGCGCTGGCCCATCGTACCGATATCCAGGCTTACCTTACCCGTCATGAGGAAAGCCTGCGAGCGATGGATGACGCGGTGTTTGCTTCCCTGGAGGCTGGCGAGGAGAGTGGCGGCGGCATCGAGCATCTATCGTTGCAAAGTATCGCGACAGATGCCAGCCCGGTGATCCGGCTCGTCAATTCGACGCTTTATGACGCATTGAAAAGCGGGGCGAGCGATATTCATCTGGAAAGCATCGACACCGGGCTGGTCATCAAGTACCGCATTGACGGGGTGCTGACCCAGGTGGGGGCCATGCAGGGCGCAGATCTGGCGGAACAGGCCGTCTCCCGCATCAAGGTGCTGGCAGAACTCGATATCGCGGAGCGTCGCATCCCGCAGGATGGACGCTTCAAGGTCAGGATCCAGGGGCGAGACGTGGATTTCCGTGTGTCCATCATGCCCAGCATTTTCGGCGAGGATGCTGTGCTCCGAGTGCTGGACCGCAAGTCGCTGTCCGAGGAGGCGACGGGTCTGTCGCTGGCCCAGTTGGGGTTCGATGACTACATCATCGATGGTTTCCGGCAATTGGTGCGCGAACCCTACGGTATGGTGCTGGTGACCGGTCCCACCGGTTCAGGCAAGACCACATCGTTGTATGCCGCAATTTCCGAAGTGAATCATGGCCATGACAAGATCATCACCATTGAAGACCCGGTGGAGTATCAATTGCCCGGCGTACTGCAGATACCGGTCAACGAGAAGAAAGGGCTGACGTTCGCCCGGGGTTTGCGTTCCATCCTGCGGCACGATCCCGACAAGATCATGGTCGGCGAAATCCGCGACGCCGAAACGGCGCAGATCGCAGTGCAGTCGGCGCTGACCGGGCACCTCGTCTTTACCACGCTGCACGCGAACAACGTGTTCGATGTCATCAGCCGCTTCCTGCATATGAATGTCGAGCCATACAGTCTGGTGGCTGCACTCAATGGTGTCATGGCGCAGCGTCTGGTGCGTCTGGTCTGCCCGCATTGCGCGGAGCCTTACCTGCCATCCGATGCGTTGCTTAAGGAATCGCGACTGACGCCTGAGAGAGTGGACGGCTTTCAGTTCCGTCACGGCCGGGGTTGCGGGCAATGCCGCGGCAGCGGCTACCGTGGGCGCAAGGCGGTTGCAGAACTGCTGCCGCTGGACGATGAGCTGCGCGAGATGATCATTGCGCGCGAACCGTTGCGCAGGCTTAAGGAAGCGGGCCGTGCGCGCGGAATGAAAAGTCTGCGCGAGGCTGCGCTGGATGCCGTGTCGCGCGGAGAGACAACGCTGGAGGAGATCAACCGTGTCACTTTCGTTGCGTAAGCGGGTTGCGCTGGCTGTCTATCCAGATCGCCTGGTCTGGCTGCGTGCCGGTCAGGATGGCAAGGTGGTAGCCAAGGGTGTTCGGCCATGCTCAGCCTCGCAAGACGTGCTGGCATCGCTCCCGGAAGTGATGCGCGAAGCCGGTGCCGGTGGCTGCGATGTCTCCATCCTGCTGTCCAACCGCCTTGTACGGTATGCGATCGTCCCCAACCCGGACAGTGCAAGCGGACGAGAGGAAGTCGACCTCCTGACCAGACACGCTTTTGAGCGTGTCCACGGTGCGGCCGTCGACGGCTGGGAAATTCGCCTGAGTTCTGCCAAACCCGGTCGTGCAGCGTTTGCCAGTGCGGTCGATCGCGATCTCGTGCATGGCCTGCGCGATGTCATGGCCGGATCCAAGGCATACACCGCATCGATTCGCCCCTATCTGATGGCTGCCTTCAATCAAGCCATCAAGCGTTCCCTCGGTACCGGAGTGTTCGTTCAGATGGAGCCGCAGCGGATGTCGCTGCTAGCCTGGCAGGACCATGGCTGGATCGCAGTCCAGCAGGTACATGGCGATGGCGATTGGCAAGCGGTTTTGCCCGGGACGCTGGATCGCATGCTGATCGGGCATGGACTGGAAACATTGCGCGAGTACCAGTTGTTCATGCCTGAAATGCCTTCAGAGGGCATCCGGCAGGACGGCTGGCAGGCACGACTTTCAACGCCCCGATGGCCGCAAGGGTTGTCACCGGTCGATGACCGATCCTACGCGGGCGCCATGCTGGCAATGCGCTGAATCATGAAACTGGATCTTGACTATGTCCGTGACCCGTATGCGCATCCGGCCTGGGTGTGGCTGTTGCTGGCGTGCAGTTTCATTGCGCTGGCCGCGTGCATCTGGTTTTACTTCGAGCAGCAGGCCGTGCGTGATGGTCTCGCACTCAAGCTGGAATCCAGGGCCATGGCAGTAACACCGTCGCGGCGACCGGTATTGTCCGCAGAACAGCAGGTCGCGCTGGACGCCAGCGCCAAGTCCGCTGGGTCGGTGATGCATGAACTCGGCCGTCCCTGGCCCGCAGTCCTTGAACGCCTGGAAAGCAGCCACGGGCAGGGCATCGCGCTGCTCTCCGTCAACATTGACGGCGCTAGGAACATGCTACGCATTGGCGGGGAGGCCAGGCACCTCGTTGATGTGCTGGACTACGTGCACAGGTTGTCCACGGATACTTTTCTGAGCGAGGTTGTGCTGGAAAAGCATGAAGTGGTCGAGAACGACCCGCTCAAACCTGTGCGCTTCTCTCTGAGCTTACGTTGGGGAAGCGCATGATCCCGGCCGTCAACAATTACGAATGGTATCTGCGTCGTGCACTGCGTTGCCTAGGCTTGCCTGGCATGGCTGCGCTGGCATCACTGGCCGGCACGTTGTTGCTGGCTTTGGCCTGGCTCAGGCCGCTGGATGCCGAGATTGCAGGTCTGCGAGCCGAGCTTGCCGGGCCGGCGGTCGCGGTCATCACGCGGGAAGTTGCTCCGGACGCCATGGAGCAGTTGTCGCGCGACCTTAAAGCATTCCCGGAACGCTTTCCCGCCATAGATCAGCTTTCCAGCCAGCTGGACTATTTATTTGACTTGGCGGCAGCGCAGGGTCTGGCCTTCAACCGAGGAGAGTACGCCCTCGTAGAAAAATCCGGGGGGCAGTTGCGTCGTTTTGAGCTGACTTTGCCGGTAACCGGAACCTACCCGCAAGTCAGGGCGCTGGTGCTTGAAATGCTGGCGAAGATGCCGGCCCTGGCTATCGACGATATCAGCCTGGAGCGCGAAAAAATAGCCGATGGGCAGATCAGTGCCACCTTTCGGCTTGTGCTGTTCGTGAGCAAGGGGTACTGATGGCGGCCAAGGTCGGAAACGCGAATATGCTGGGCGCTGCACTCTTCATCACCCTGGGCCTGGTCTGGTGGGTGAGTCAGGAGGATGGAGGGGAAGACACGATTCTGCTCGCCAATCCGGGCAGGAATGCATCGCGTCCTTCCCAGGGCACGCCGGGAAATGCGAACCAGCCAAAGGCAACGGTGATGACTGCCCCCGGCTTGCAATGGGAGCTTTTGCAGTCCAGGACAAGTGCGTCCGGCCAGCCGGTGATGGATTTGTTCAAGTCGCATGCCTGGTATGTGCCTCCACCCAAGGCCGCCGAGCCACCACCGCCGCCTCCCAGGCCGGTGGCACCGATGGCGCCGTTCAGTTATGTGGGGAAACTGGAGGACGGGCCGAACGGCACGGTGCTGATGCTGGCAGCCGGTGCCAGGCTGTATACCGTTGCCATCGGAGACGTACTGGACGGGCAGTGGCGCCTGGACCAGGAGTCAGCGGACAGCCTGAAGTTTACCTATCTGCCGTTGGGGCTGCCCCAGACTCTGTTGAAATCATCCAGAGCGGGCGGTAACCAAGCCAACGATCTCAGAAAAACACAAAATCAAGGAACCGAATCATGATCCAGCGACCCCTGAACAGGATCGTTGCCGCGTTGCTGCTGGGTATGACGCTATCTTCCTGTGCCTATGCGCCGTGGGAGAAGTCCGTCGTTGCAGGTGCGACGCCTGAAGCGCGGCTGGCCAACGCTGAGGCCGCCAGCCTGAAGGAGCCGTCAGATATGCCGGCGCGGCGGGATCTGCATCTGACGCGGGAGCAGGCGATTGAAGAGATCAGCCAGGAGGCTGCCATCGCCGTTCGACAGGGCAAGCCTGAAGTGGCCGAGGCGGCCTGGCGCCGTCTTCTGTCCATCGACCCGGAAAATCAGCGTGCGCGGGATGCCCTGCAGGATATCCAGCGGGATCGCAGGCATCAGGCATGGTTGACTGAGGCGCAAGACCTGTTCGCTAAAGGGAATGTTGAAGCTGCGGACGATAAGGTTCGCCGCATCCTGCTGGAAAACCCGTCGAATGCGGAAGCGTTGCAACTCAGGGAACGGATCCAGCAGAAACGCGCGGCAGCGATCCGGAGCGAGCCGCCGCGCCTCAAGCCGACGTCCGACAAACCAGTGACGCTGGAACTTCGGGAGGCGAACATCAAGATGGTATTCGAGGCACTGTCCAAGGCCACCGGCATCAGTTTTATTCTCGACAAGGACATCAAGCCCGACACCAAGGCTACGGTGTTCATCAAGAAGGCGCGCATCGAGGATGCCATCGAGATGGTTCTGGCTACCAACGGTCTGCAGAAAAAGGCGCTGTCAGAGACTTCCGCACTGGTCTTCCCGAACACCGCCGCCAAGCTCAAGGATTATCAGGATCTGGTCATTCGCAGCTTTTATCTTACCAATGCCAGGAGCAAGGATGTGGCTGCCATGCTGAAGACCATGCTCAAGACCAAGGATGTGCATGTGGATGAGCGGCTCAACATGCTGGTGATCCGCGACACCCCGGAAGTGGTGCGCATTGCCGAGAAGCTGGTAGCAGCCAACGACCTGGCCGATCCAGAAGTGATGCTGGAAATGGAAGTGCTGGAAGTCAGCCGGAACCGGCTGCAGCAACTCGGAATTCAGTATCCTGACACGCTGACCGTGGCGGCCACGGGTACATCGGCGGCCCTGACTTTGGATGCGCTGAAAAACCTCGATTCGTCTAACGTTGTGGTGAGCCCCAATCCTGCCGTCAACTTCAAAAAAACCACCAGTGACACGGATATCCTGGCCAATCCGCGCATCCGCGTGCGCAACAACGACAAGGCCAAGGTGCATGTCGGCGAGCGGGTGCCGGTCATCACCACGACGTCCACGGCCAATGTCGGGGTCTCGGAAAGCGTCCAGTACGTGGATGTCGGACTCAAGCTGGAAGTAGAGCCGCGCATTACCCTGGACGATCACGTCAACATCAAGATTGCGCTGGAAGTCGCGAATATCGTCCAGACCATCAAGACTGCCAACGGCGGCCTGGTGTATCAGCTTGGCACGCGCAACGCGAATACCATGTTGCGGCTGAAGGATGGCGAAACCCAGATCCTGGCCGGCCTGATTTCCGATGGTGAGCGCGAGAGCGCCAACAAGCTGCCGGGGCTGGGCGATATCCCGCTTGTCGGCCGCCTGTTCTCGACGCATACCGACGAGAAATTGAAAACAGAAATCGTGCTGGCGATCACGCCGCGCATCGTCAACAATATCCGGCGGCCGGAGTCTGAAATCCAGGAATACTGGTCGGGTACGGAAACCGGCATTACCGACCGCCCGCAGATCGTTGTGGCGCCGGGCGGCGGTGCCCCCTCACGCGCCATGCCCAACCGTCCGCAGCCAGCTGTCAGAACTGACCCGGCAGTCCCGGAAACACAGTCGCCACAGTCTGATGCGGCGCCGGTGCCTTCCGTTGAAGTTCCTGCAAGCCGGCCGGCAGCGGAAGGCGAACCGACGCCGGCGCCGGATCCCGCAGTTCAGCCTGACAAGCCCTGATGCGTCAGCGCGGCTTTACTCTGATTGAGCTGGTGGTTACGGTGGCGATCGTCGGCATCCTGGCATCCGCGGCTGTGCCGCTGGGGCAGTTGGGCGTCAAGCGGTCCAAGGAAGTGGAATTGCGGACGGCGTTGCGTGACATCCGCAACGCGCTGGATGCCTACAAAAAGGCGGTCGACGAAGGCAGGATAGAAAAGAAGGTGGACGCCACTGGTTACCCGCCCTCGCTGGAGATTCTTGCCGAAGGGGTCCCCGACCTGCGCGACCCCAATAAAAAGGTGATGCGCTTCCTGCGGCGCGTGCCGCGTGATCCGATGTTTCCCGATCAGACAGACAATCCCGCCGATACCTGGGGCAAGCGCAGTTATGCCAGCGCTGCCGACGCACCGCAGGAAGGTGCCGATGTCTACGATGTCTATTCGTTGAGCACCGCGCAAGGCCTCAACGGCATTTCTTACCGGGAATGGTGAGATGCGGGCGACGCGCGGTTTTACCCTGATTGAACTGCTGGTGGTGCTTGCCATCCTGGTCCTGCTGCTGACCTTGGCTGCACCCAGGTATTTTCATGGGGTCGATCGCGCCAAAGAGGCCGCGCTGCTTCAAAACCTGTCCGTGACGCGTGACGCCCTGGACAAATTCCACGGCGATCTCGGTCGCTATCCAGACAGCCTGCAGGAGCTGGTCGATCGCCAATATCTGCGCAAGGTACCGGTCGACCCTCTCACTGACAGTGCCGATACCTGGATACTGATGCCCCCTGCCGATGGCAGCGGCATTTACGACCTGCACAGCGGTGCAGAAGGCATTGCGAAGGATGGCAGCGCCTATGCGGACTGGTAGGGTCGACGTGCGATACCTGCCGCGGGGGTTTACCTACATCGGCCTCCTCCTGTTCATCGCTATCTCCGGCATCGGCCTGGCCGCTGTCGGACAGGTCTGGAAAACCGAGGCGCAGCGTGAACGGGAGAAGGAATTGCTGTTTGTTGGCGAGCAATATGCCAGGGCAATTGCCAGCTACTACGAAGGTAGCCCCGGTGGGGCCAAGCAATATCCCAAAAATCTGGACGATCTGCTGTTGGATGACAGATACCCGGTCGTCAAACGACATCTGCGCAAGCTGTTCCGCGATCCCGTGACTGGCAGCGATGAATGGGGGCTGCTCAGGGACCGGGGAAGGATCGTCGGTGTTTATAGTCAGTCGGAAAAGGCGCCGATCAGGCGTCAGGGTTTTTCTAAAGACTGGGCAGGTTTCGATGCGGCCGAACACTACAGTGATTGGAAATTTACCTTGGCGACCGTTCAGTTGTCCGAAGGGCCGGATTCATCTGTCGGGGCGACAGCGTCGCACACCGGTTTGACAGCGCCGTCAGTTCAAGGGGCTGGCAAGGAAATCTCACCTCAAGCAGCAGTGAATGTGCCGGTGTCAGATCGTGAAACTGCCTCGACCCGAACTGAGCCTCAACCAGCAGCCCCGGAAAGCAAGCGTTCTGAGGGGTATGCCGAATGCCAGATTCGATGGGCTGACGAAAACGCACGCTGCAGGGCCACTTGCGGGGGCGGGGCGGCATGCACTGCGTGTTTTTCCCAGTCCTTTACAGCTTATCGCGCCTGTCTGCGGGGAGGCTGATCGCGTCTAAATCCGGCGTGACTGCAAGTTCCGGTAGCGCGCCAATACCCTGGGTACGTAAGTTTGTGTCTCGGCATAAGGTGGTATTTTGCGGCCGTGGCGCTGCACAGCTCCGGGACCTGCGTTGTAGGCAGCGAGCGCCAGCGGTATCTCCTGGTCGAAAACCTTCAGCAATTGACCCAGATAGCGCGCGCCAGCCAGTATGTTCTGGCCCGGATCATGCGGGTCTGTCACGCCGAACTGGCGCGCGGTATCCGGCATCAGCTGCATCAGTCCGCGTGCCCCGCGGGGTGATATTGCTGCAGGGTTGTAGCCTGACTCGACTGCCATGACGGCATGGAGCAGGTCCGGATCGACTGCAGCGCTTTGTGCAGCCTGGTTAACGAGTTCCGCATAGGGAAGCTGGTTCCGAGCTGCCGCAGGCAGCGAATGGGTTTCCAGGATGGCGTCGGTGTCGGGTAGCGGCAGCATGCGGATGACAATCTCTTCTGCACGCTGTTCGATCTGGAAAGTTTCTTCCGCAATGGCTTTGTCGCATGGCCCCAGGCAAATTGCAAAGATCCATGCAATGAAGAACACTGTTGCGCGCCGGTTTGGTTTCATGCAGGCATCCTAAGTGATACCGGTGACGGCCGAATGAGAGGATCCCTGCCGCATCTAGTCCGTTAGGACTAGATGCGGCTCAACGATTCTTCATATTCATCTGGCTAAATCGCGCGTGCATGCAATCACTGTAGAACTCTCCAAGGTTGCCTGTTGCGTGTGATTTCTTTGCATTCGTGGATAGCAATTGTTTTGCAACACAAAGTGCACAAAGGGTTCACATCCCTGCCATCTGGATACTTAAAAATAACCCGCATTCACGCCAGAACTAATAATCACAAATGATCGTAAATCAGACTGCCGGATTGACTATCGAGCAGACCACATTGTTCATCGAGGTCGTAGACGCCTCGCTGCGCATCACGCGTCCGGAGCAGTTTTTCAGCTGGCTGCAAGGTAGTTGCCAGTACCTGATTCCGCACGAGGTGTTGATCTGTGGTTTGCAGGGTGGTCCTGAAAACAGCATGCATTACGAGAAGTTCATCAGCACGCGTTACCTGACCGATCAGCATTTTCGTGAGCTCACTTGCCAGGATGGATTGCTCGACCGCGTCACTCAGTCCTGGGTGCGTTCCCATCGCCCGATCTGTCTGGCAGAGGGCATGCAGCCAGGAAATTTCGGCGTATATGCGGTGCCATTCCTCGAACGCCCCGGATTCCTGCATGAAATGGAAGTCCGCAATGTCCTGGCGCACGGTGTGAGTGGCCGGGATGGCGGCGTGTCGGCATTTTTCTGTTTTTCACGCTTGCCAACCCAACCGACTGCTACTCAGGCCTATCTGCTCGAACTGCTGGTGCCGCATCTTCATGCGGTGCTGGTGCGGGTGATGAGCGGGCAGGGGGCCTATCTGATACCGGAGTCATCCACCAAGTCGATTACCCTGCGGGAACGCGAAATCCTGCACTGGTTGCACCATGGCAAGACCAACTGGGAAATCGCCAGCATCCTCGACATCAGCCCGCTCACCGTCAAGAACCACGTCCAGAACATACTACGCAAGCTTAACGTGCAGAACCGCAGTCACGCCGCCGTCAAGGCCTCTCAGATGGGGCTGGTCCAGCTCTGACTAGTCCAAACGGACTAGGTTTGGCCAGCACGCGCATCACAAACACTCCTTAGCATCCCTATTGTCGCAGCCAGAGCTCGGTCTGGAACTGCATCCGGTGCTGTTGCGGATCGCAGCGATTACGTGCCCCACATGATAGATGCACTCTTTAAAGGAGATTTTTATGAACTTCAAGATGAAAGCAGCAGTCGCCGCAATCGCGCTGACCGCTTCCATGTCCGCGAACGCGGCCATGACTAACGCCGCGTCCGGCGATTCGAGCCTGATCCTGACGCTGCTGGACAATACCAACAACATTTCCGCGACCTTCGACTTGGGTCTTAGCTACAGCACTTTTGGTGCCGCAGGCTCGCAGAGCTGGAATCTGTCTGCCGGTAATTATGCCGAAGCCTGGAATTCCTTCCTTACCGTGGCTAGCGTTCCAGGTTCTACCTGGGGCGTGTATGCCGGCGACAACCTCGGTTCCGGCGCAGGTTCCCGCGGGATGATCGTTACTTATGCTTCCGGAGCGACACTGACACAAAGTCAGTTGGCAACGGGTATGGGTAACTTTGATGGCTATATCAATGCGAACAACCTGATCGGCAATCAACCTTCTGTTGCTGACGGTTCCAGCTCCGCAATCACTGGCGCCGCCTTTGCTGAAAGCGCTGCATATGGTACTGCCAAGAAAATCAACAACCAGGGCACGCTGGTCGTCATGAAGAATTTCGACCAGGCGATGGATGTCGTCAAGCTGCAATACGTCGGCACCAACCAGCTCGCCAATGCTTCCATGACCACTTTCAGCAATCAGTACGGCAACTCCAAGTTCAGCCTCTCCAGCAATGGTGTGCTGGACTACACAGTGGCTGCTGCTCCCGTGCCGGAAGCCGATACCTGGGCCATGCTGCTGGCCGGCCTGGGCCTGATGGGCTTCATCGCACGCCGCCGTACCAATGCCTGATTAATCGATTGCCACGCCGGTCCGGCCGGTGTGGCGACGAGACTTAATATATTCTTAGGAGATTCAACATGAAATTTACAAAAATCGCATTGGCGGTCGCCGCCACCCTGGTGGCCGGTCAGGCTGCCGCTGCCGTGACTGCCGCTGACGTCGCTGCCGCTCGTTCTGCCGGCACCCTGCAGGAAACCTGGCTGTCCGGCGCCTCCGCTCCGACCCTGAATGTGTTCCAGGGCTTCGCCCTGGGTTGCGATGCCGGTTCTGTGGCTGTGTGGACCAACAACGCGACTGCCGGTCGTCCGGGTTCCATCGGTGATTACGCTGCCTACGGTTGCACCCGTGGCGGCATCGTTTCCGTGGCCTATCACACTGTAGCTGGCGGTTCGTTCAACGCCTACGCCCCGCACGTCAGCGGCACCCAGCTGGAACGCGTGAAGACCGTGGATACCGCAACCTGCTCCGTGACCGGTTCCGCTACTGTCGGTACACTGTCCTTCCCGGTTTACGCTAACTGTAATCGTGTCAAGCCTGCCACGACCGCTGATGGCGGCCCCGCTCTGCCGGCCGGTGGTTTCTCCGATGTCGAAGCTGCACTGTTCGGTTTCGATGTCTCGTCTGCCGGTAGCGAAGCCCAGGCCAACGTCGGTCAGGTGTTTGGTCTGGCTGTCAGCACCAACTTGTATCGTGCTCTGCAAACTGCGCAAGGCCTGGCAGATGTGGATGCCAACACCTTCGATCCGGCTAACGCACCGAACCTCACCTCTGCACAGTACACCTCGATCATTGCCCAAGGCTCTGGTTACCAGACCGACTGGTCCCCGATCCTGGGTGCTGCAGGCACTGGCAAGAAGGTGGTTCTGGCCCGTCGCGTGGCCACTTCCGGTACGCAGGCAAGCTCCAACGCACACTTCCTGAAGAACCCCTGTAATGGTAACCCAGCTGTTCTGGGCGCTCTGAGCCCAGCTACTGCTGCTGACTCTGTTGCCGGCGCGTTCGAAGTGTCCGAATCCTCGGGCACCAGCGACGTGAAGGTTGCGCTGACCAATGCCAACAACGCTGGTGACTACGCGATCGGCGTGATCTCCCTGGAGAACAACTGGCGTTCGGAAACCAACAATGCCCGCAAGCAGTATCGCTTCATCAAGGTTGACGGCGTGCATCCGGAAGCTGGTGACGTGACGTATGCCCGCGCCAAGGCGCTGACCGGCGAATACGCTTTCCACATGGAAATGCGCAATTTCGTTGCCAACACTGCCGATGCGTTCGGTGCGGCGCTGATTCCTGAAATCACTACCGCCCTGGGTAATCCGGTGAATTGTACCGATGTGCCGCGCGGCCTGACCCTGAACCCGCTGGGCGGTTCCAGCTGCGCGACCGGTGTCGAAGTCGCCAAGCACACCCGCTTCGGCAACAACTGCCAGGCTCCGCAGCTGTTCTTCTAATCGTCTATAGACGACGGGCGGTGCAATGCCGCCCGGCATGCAATACGGCCATCCCCGGCTACGGGGGTGGCCTTTTCTTTTTGCGCATTTTTTCATCAAAGCGGACTAGGGCATGACTAGTCCTTCAATCATTTCCGCGCAACATCGATGCAACATCATGACGTGCTTTGCGGATGGGGCATTCCGTCCGCGCAACACAAACGGAAATGAATGTGCATCGCCTGATATTCCTCATCGCCATCTCTTTCGCTACCAGTGCGGTTGCGGAGGAAGTTTCCACCTTCGATATCTATGAATATCAGGTGGAGGGCAACACCGTATTGCCTGTCGGCAAGATCGAGGAGGCGGTCTACCCTTATCTGGGCGAATCCAAATCCGTTGAAGACGCTGAGAAAGCCAGGGCTGCTCTGGAAAAGACTTTTCACGATGCCGGCTACCTGACAGTGTTCGTCAATATTCCGGAACAGAAAGTCGATGCCGGCGTAGTGCGCCTTGAAGTGACCGAAGGTCAGGTCGAGAAATTGCGCGTAGTCGGTTCTCGATATTACTCACTAGGCGTGATCAAGGAACGTGTTCCGGAGTTTGCGGAAGGCAAGGTGCCGCACTTCCCGGAGGCCCAGAAACAGCTGGCTTCGGTCAACAATACCGCTGACCGCCAGGTGGCGCCCGTGCTTCGTCCCGGCAAGACCCCGGGCAAGGTCGAGGTGGATCTGAAGGTGGACGACAAGCTCCCGTTCCATGGGGGCATCGAGTTGAACAACCGCTATTCGGCCAATACCACGCACACCCGCCTCAGCGGATCGATGCGCTACGACAACCTGTGGCAGATGGATCACAGCCTGGGCATCAGCTTCCAGGTGGCTCCGGAAAACACCGACGATGCAAAAGTCCTCGCAGCCACCTACATGATCCCGACCCATGGGGATTACTGGGCGTTTTATGGTGTTGTCTCCAAGAGCGACGTGGCCGCGGCAGGCGATGTCGGCGTTATCGGTAACGGCAATATCTACGGCTTGCGTTACATCCATCCGCTGCCAGCGGTGGATGCCTACACGCACAGCCTGACGCTCGGTGTCGACTACAAGGATTTCGAGGAAACCACGGTACTGCAGGGTGCAGACAGCTTCAATACGCCGATTGCTTACACCCCGTTCTTTATCGGTTACGACGCGACACTGCAGGGTGCGGATCGCACAACGCAGATGACTTTGGGGCTGACGTTCTCTGTGCGCGGGCTGGGCAACGATGAGCAGGAGTTCGCCGACAAGCGTTTCCTTGCCAGGCCGGATTTCATCTATCTGCGTGCCGATCTGGAGCACACGGAGAAGTTCGCCGGCTGGGAGCTTTCCGGCAACCTGAGCGGACAGGTGGCTAGCCAGCCGCTGATCTCCAACGAACAGTTTGCCGTGGGCGGCGCCGATACGGTGCGTGGCTATCTTGAATCCAACTCGCTGGGCGACAACGGGATCACGGCAGGGTTGGAACTGCGTACCCCGTCGCTCGCCAGGTATTTCAATGATCGTATTACCGATCTCCGTATGCTGGCCTTCTACGAAACCGGTCACGTCAGGATCGTCGAGCCGCTGCCGGCCCAGACCCAGTCTTTCACGCTCGCTTCCGCAGGCTTCGGGTTGCAGCTCAAAGCGCTGCATGGACTGTCGGCAAACCTGGATTATGCAATGGCCATGCACGATGCCGAGCCGGTCGAAAGTGGTGACGACCGGCTGCATTTTCGTATCGGTTATGACTGGTAGTAACGCGACGGGCGGACACGTATGAACAAGCAACGCTATCGACTGGTATTCAGCAAGCATCTCGGGATGCTGGTGCCGGTTTCTGAAGGGGTGCGTAGCCAGCTCAAGCAGGGCGGGAGCGGTCGTGCGGCGCGCCGCCTGATTGCAGCAATTCTGGCGCTGACCGCAATCCCGGCACTGGCCGATCGCCCGGCAGGATTGCAGCCACATGCGACGCGTGCCTGGACCAATGCGGCGATTGATGCCGCTCGTACCAACGCGACGCAGATGACCATCCGGCAGAATGCTGCCAAGGCGATCCTGAACTGGCAGAAGCTCAATCTGGACAGTGGTCAGGTGCTCAATTTCGACCAGCAGGGTAACCGCAACTGGTCTGCGCTAAACCGTATCTTCGATGCGGACCCGAGCCGCATCCTGGGAACGGTCAATGCCTCCGGGCATATCTACTTCGTCAACCAGAACGGCATCATCTTCGGCAATGGTGCGCAGATCAACGTTGGTTCCCTGACTGCGACGTCACTCGATGACGTCAGTAACGACAAGATACTCGATCGCTTCAACGCAGGATTGCTTTCCGACCCGGCAACTGCTGCCTTCAGTGGTTTGGGTGGATTCGTTCGCGTCGACCCGGGTGCGACGATCACGACCGCAACCGGCGGACGTGTCATGTTGCTGGCGCCCAATGTCGAAAATGGCGGCCTGATTCATACGCCGGAAGGCCAGACTATCCTTGCTGCCGGACAAAAGGTGTATCTGCTGGACAGCGCTGACCCTGCGGGTCTCCTGGTCGAGGTCGATTCGGGCGGTAGCGCAACCAATCTCGGAGAAATCATCAGCGAGCGCGGTAACACCACGCTGGTTGGCCTCGCGGTTAATCAGCAGGGGCGCATTTCCGCTACCACCTCGGTCCGGGCGAACGGGTCGATACACTTGCTGGCGCGTGACTCCGTGCGCGTCGATCAGGCAAACGGTGAAGTCGTCGGATTGACGCCCAAGCGTTACGGCAAGGTCAGCCTGGGCGCAGGCAGTGCGACGACGGTAACGGCGGAATTGTCGGACAAGGAAGAGGTGCTCGACGCCCAGCCTTTCACCCCTTCCCGCGTCAGGATCGAGGGCCGTAACATCGCGATCGACGGCAAGATCGAGGCCAAGGGTGGCGAAGTTGCTATCCAGGCTCCGGTGAACGATATCAGTGCGCCTGCACATACCGATCCGGCTTTCCAGAACCTGGCTAACCGCGTTTATCTTGGTGATAACGCCAGCATCGATGTCTCCGGGGTCGACGCGACGGCGCCGATGTCCCGTCATCAACTTGAGATCCAGCTGTTTTCGGAACAGTTGAAGGATGCGCCGCTGCAGCGCGGCGGTCCGCTGTTCGGGGAAACGATCTATGTCGATGCCCGCAAGGGTACCCCTTTGGTCGATATCGAACCATTCAAAGCCCTCAAGGGAAAAACCGTTGCCGAAAAGCTGTCCGCAGGCGGCAAGGTGAACATCACGGCATCGGACCTCAGTACCGACCCCGGCGATATCGTCGTCCGCAGCGGCGCAACGATCGATGTTTCGGGCGGCTCCGTGACATACGAGTCAGGTCTGATCCGCGAAAGCAGCCTGCGCCATAACAACATTCTGGTGCCGATCTCGAAGGCTCGCCCTGATGTTGCCTACCAGGGGACAGGTGAAACCTACAGCAAGACCTATCGCATCAAAGGGCGGGGGGAAGTTCCAGTGACCTGGTATCTCTCCTCGTCACCGGCGGGCACTATTCAGTCGGGCTATGTTGAGGGTGCGGATGCTGGTGATCTTTCCATCCGTGCTTCGAAGGCTGCTCTGGAGGGGACGTTCAGGGCTGATTTCTCAGCCGGTTCGCGGCAACGCCTTGATCCGCCCGCAGGTGGAACCTTTCAGCTTTCTCTTGTCAGCCCCATTCGTCTGCTTGCTGACAGTTGGAAGCTGCCGCTCGGGTTCGGCCCCGGCGACGCGATGCCAGCCAGTCACATCAGTGAGTCACAGCTGGATATAGGTCTTCTGGACAACGGTTTCACCCATTTCGAGGTGGCTGGTAGCCGGGTGATCGTGGATAGCCCCCTGCATGTTGATCATGGCGGCACCTACACCAAAGCCATCGACAACCCTGCGACGCCGGAAGTGGAAACCGCCGGTCTCGTGATTCGTGACAACGTCACTCTCAAGGGGGACGTCGAAATCAATGCCGATGTCCGCGTGTATGGCGGAGACTTGCGCATCAATACTGATGCCTTCGGCAACACCAACGATGGTGCGGTGACCATCGCTGATGGCGTAGGTATTTCCACCTCTGGCCTGTGGACCAATGATTCTGTCGGCTTGCCCGGAGCCCTGACATCGCAGCCGGTTCAGGACGGAGGCAACATATCCATTTATGGTGTCGTCACAGGCACCAACGCCTTGAGTCTGGGTGGAAACGCCTGGATCGATGCCAGCGCAGGGGCATGGCTGATGGCGGATGGAGATATCAAGGGCGGCAAATCGGGCAACATCAGTTTGAGTGGGATCATCGACATCGATCCCGGACAGGTGGCCGCATTTGGATTCAGCAAGGGCGGCAGTCTTACGCTCAATACCCTGCAAGATGTTCAGATCGGCGGCGCCCTGCCTGCCAGCGGTCTATACCTGAGTCCTACCTTTTTCCGTGGCGGATTTTCCGCATACAGCATCAGCGCCGGCGCAGTCAATGCTGACCTCACTGTTGGTGATGCAGGCAGTAATACGCGAATTCACCCTGAAATGCTGCGTTTGCAATATTCGGAAAACGATCTTGCGACGGTTTTATCCAGGGATGGCGGCCGGTCTTTGCGTGCTTTGCTTGCTGAACGAGGTGATCGCGCTGGTATAAGTACTTTCGCCGAGCTTATTGCGCAGACACAACCGGTCAATGCTTCTCTGACTCCGGTTCCGGCCTCCATCAGTCTTGCTGCCGGCAACGACCTAATGATTCATGCCGGAAGCACGATTGAAACCGGAGCACCTGCAAGCGCCAATGGAGCTAGAGGCAATATCTCTCTCAGCGCCGGTGGCGGCCTGCAGGGTGGCCAACTCACCATCGAAGGCGACCTGATCGCACCCGGGGCTGCGATCACCGCAAAGGTGGCCGGAGGCACCGCCCTGTCCAACTATGACAACACCTTAAGCCTTTTTGTCGGTGCCGGCTCATCCCTCGATGCTAGCGGCGGTCACATTGAAGCCGGCCGCTATCGTGCGCTTGACGGTGGGCCGGATGTGATCGATGCCTACGTTTTTGATGCAGGCAGCATCTCCCTGGATGGTGGCGAGCGTGCAGTGGTGGTTACCAAAGCCGGCAGTGTCCTGGACGTTTCCGGCAAATCCGGTGCTGTACAGATCGTCAATTCTGAAGGTGATGTGCAGTCGGTGACCCAATTCGGTGCCGCTGGCAGCATCAACATCAGCTCACGCAACGGCCTGGCGCTGGATGGCGAGATGCAAGCCGGCGCACAGGGCAGCGGCAAGGGCGGAACGTTGAACATCACGCTCGGCGGCAACCAGGAATCCAAGATCGGCAACGATCACCCCAACGGCCGCCGCATTCTCTCTGTGACCCAGCAACAGGTCAATCGTGCAGGCGGGCTTGTGCCCGGGCAGGCATTGACGGCAATCGTCGATGCAGGCGGAACCCCTGCGGACCCTGAAGATGATGTCGGTACCGGCGCCATTTCGTCCGAACAGATCGCGGATGCCGGATTCGACCGCGTGAATCTCAAGGTGGATATCGGTTCCCAGAATGATCGGCTGTTGCTGCCGTCCGGCCTGGATCTGCAGGTGCCGACCGCGCTCAAGCTCGATGCCGGTACGTTGGAAGTGACCGGCAACGGCATCGCGAAGGTTGCGTCTTCCCATGTCACCCTGTCCAGCGTGACGAGCGGAGCCGCACCTTCCTCAGGCAATAATACATTGCAAGTCGATGCCGACTTCATCGACCTGGTCGACGATGTCCGGGTGAGCGGGGTCAATACCACCCGTCTCAACAGCCGTACCGGCATCCGCGGACGCGACAGCGCGGCGCTGCAGACCGGCAGCCTGGTGGTGCCGGGCAGGCTCGAGCTCAATGCGCGTGAAATTTATCCGTCGACCAATACCCGTTTCCGATTCGAGGCCACCGGCGCCGGCAGCGAAATCGCTGTCCAGGGGATTGGACAGGCCTCAGGCAAGGTGTTGTCGGCCGCTGGGCAGCTCACGCTGAAGGCGGAAGACATCACGCAGGGCGGTACCTTGGTGGCACCGCTCGGCCAGATCACGCTGGATGCCGTGAATCGCCTGACGCTGGAGGGTGATAGCCTCACCTCCGTGTCTGCCGCTGGCCAACTGATTCCGTTCGGCGTTACCCGTCTTGGTGGGCTGGACCTGGCTACACCGACTTCAGATCTGGTCCCGGGCCTGAGCCCAACGCTGGTCACCGAGTCGCCAAACAAGAAGGTCGTGCTGGAAGGCGATGCGGTCGACTTGCAGGCGGGCGCGCGCGTCGATATTTCCGGCGGTGGCGATATTCTGGCCTACGAGTGGATCGAAGGCATCGGCGGCTCGAAGGATTTCCTGGCCCAGCCAGGCGTTTATGCGGTGCTACCGACCCTGAAGGGCGAGTTCGCACCTTATGACTACAATTATTTCCGTTCGCTGGATGCCGCAGGTAATGTTGTCAACAGTGATGTTCAGCCTGGCGATGCGGTTAGCTTGACCGGCGTCCCCGGCCTGGAATCGGGCACCTATACGCTATTGCCCGGCCGCTACGCACTGCTGCCAGGGGCGTTCGTGGTGCAGGCGAGCACTGCGGATGTCCGGCGCGGGGACAGTTTGCGCCAGGATGACGGCTCCTACCTGGTTTCGGGCTACAAGATGACGCTCGACGGACGGAGCCGTGATACGCGTGACGGCAGTTTCCGTATCCTCAGCGGTGATGTTTTCCGCTCGGCTTATGGAACAAAGGATTTCCGCGGCCCCGCGGAATACCTGCTGACCACGGGAGATGCTTTTCTTCGTGACCTGTCCGACCGGACTGGGAATGCGCTGGGTCGCCTCACCGCAGACGCAGGGCAAGCCGTATTTTCGGCGACGACAAGGCTCGATTTCGACGGCAACCTGCTGACCAATCATGTGTCTGGCAGCCGCGGTGCTTTGGTCGATGTCGTATCCGACAAGATCAGTGTCGTTTCCGCAGTCGGTGCCGATAACGGCACGTTGCAACTGGCCGCAGATACGCTCAACCGGCTTGGTGTTGACAGTCTGCTGTTGGGAGGAACGCGTAGCCAGAGTGGTGGCAGCATGACTGTCACGACACAGGCGAGTCGTGTGACGTTTGCCAACGATGCAGCGCATTCGCTCAGCGTCAACGAACTGGTCGCCACCGCAACCGACATGGTGAAACTCGATGCCGGCGCCAGCGTGCGATCTGTCGAAGGAAATGGCAATTCAGGCCAGCTTGCATTGAATGCGAGCGGCGACGGTGCGCTGCTTGCGGTCTCTGCGTTAAACGACATCACCTACCAGCGTACCGGGTTCTCGGCCACGCCGGCAGCCGGCACGCTGGATATCGATGCTGGTGCCGATCTCGGTGCCGCGCAGTCTCTGGTCCTCGATGCCACCAAGCTGGCAAGCGTGGATGGTGAGGTCACGATAGATGTGCGTCGCGATGCTGACGGAAACATTATCAACAACGGCACCATGACGCTCGGCGCAAACCGCATTCTTCTGGGGGATTCTGGCGCGGTTGAAGGTTTGCGTGTCGATGCCGGGCTGAGCGGGAATTTCACGCACCTGGCCGCCCTCTCGCTGAACAGCTATAAGAACGTCGATATTTACAGCCCCCTCACGCTGGGTAACACGGGACTTGACCTGACGATCAATGCGGGCGGCATTGCAGGCCATCTTGCCGGGGGAGAAAGTGCGCAGCTGACGGCAAAGACATTCACGCTCAAGAATTCCCTGAACGCCACTTACGAGCCGGTGGCCACAGCTGCCGGCACCGCCCTGACGGTCGCTGCGAACGAGATCGTCCTGGCTGGCGGAACGGCGCAGACCGCCACGACTATCGGCGGCTTTGAAACGGTCAGATTGGATTCGGCGGCTGAAACCCGGTTCCGCGGCACAGGGTCGACGACAGTCGATGCGGCGCATACGAATCTGCAGCATGCGCGCATCACTGCTGACACCGGTAGTGACTATGGCTTGACAGCGACCGGTGCTGTGAGTACCTCCGTGGCAACGCAGGCTGACAGCTTGCCTGCGGCATCAGGCCTAGGCGGCAAGCTGAAGCTGGCCGGCAGCAGCGTTGCGATTGACAGCCAGATTGACCTGCCCTCGGGCCAGCTGACTGTTCAGTCGACCGGTGGTGACCTGACGCTAGGTTCCTCCGCGGCAGTCCGCGCCGCCTCGACCCGGGTCGATTTCGGCAAATACTCGGCGCATACACCGGGTGGCAGCGTCACGCTGCAGTCGGATAACGCTAACGTCGTTCTGCAGGCTGGGTCCAGTGTCGATGTCTCTGGCGGTACGGCGGCCGATGCCGGCTCGCTGGCGATCATGGCCAAGTCAGGCAGCATCACCGCCGATGGCGCATTGCAGGGCGCTGGCGGTAGCGGCAAGCGCGGTGGCAGCTTCAATAGTGACAGCGCGACGCTGGCCAGTATCGGCAATCTCAATACGGCGCTCAATGCCGGCGGCTTCAATGAGTCCCGCGAAGTGCGCCTGCGTTCCGGCAATCTGGAGATCGCTGCCGGCGAAACCGTCACGGCCCGCAATGTCGTATTGAGTGCCGACGCCGGCAAAATCGACATTGGCGGCACGATCGATGCCGATGGTGTGAATGGTGGTTATATCGGTATCCATGCCCGCGACGAAGTGACAATCAAAAACACGGCACAACTGCTTGCACGTGCCACCGGTGATGCGATCGAGGCCGGCGACGTTTCCGTCGGTGCCGGGGGCGAAGTGATGCTGTCTTCATTATCGAAGGCTTCGATCAACGCGATTTCAGCAGAGAGCGGGTCGCTGATCGACGTCAGCGGTGACCAGCAGGTCTCCGTGCAGGGCCAGAAGGGCGAGGTCACGTTGCGCGCTTATCGCGGCACGACTGGCATGGCCAATACCGTCAACGTTGCTTTCGGCACCACGGCCGCCATCAAGGGCGCAGAGAGTGTGCGCATTGAAGGCGCCAGGGTCTATAACAGCGCCACCTTCGCGACCAATACCGCGACCATTGTCGCAGACACCAATGCTTTCTATACCGCTAATCCGGGTGCCGGCAGCTATGCCGCCACTCAGGATGGCGCCAGTATCGAGGTGTTGCCCAACATCGAAGTGCGCAGTACTGGCACGACGACGCCAACGGACCTGACCATCGCTGCCGATCTCAACATGCGTGCCTTCGGCGCGATGCAGGCCGGCAAGGGTGGCACCCTGACGCTTCGTGCCAATAAGGATCTCAAGCTCAATGGCAGCCTGAGCGATGCATTCAGTACGGCGACCACTGCAGGGGTGCTGCAGACAGGCAAGTCTTTCGGCTATGAGCTGGTTGCAGGATCGGATTTCAACGCGGCCAACCGCATGGCGACGACACAGGGTGGCGGCGGCTTGACCCTTGCCAACAACAAGCTGATCCGCACCGGCACCGGAGATATCCGAATTGCATCCGGCGGCGATATCACCATGGGCAACGAGGGGGCCGTGATCTACACGGTGGGCAAGGTGGCGGACGATCTGGCCGGATTCACCGCTCCTGAAACGTCCACATTGGCCAACAAGAATGGCCGTACCGAAGCAAGCTACCTGACCAGGGGCGGCGACATCGACATCCGTGCGCAAGGCAGCATCATTGGCAAAACCTTTGCAAGCGGCAACCAGCAGACCGTCAATCAGTGGCTGTTCCGCCAGGGTGGTGGAAGTCAGGGCAGAGACGTCAGCTGGTGGGTTAGGCCTGATCTCTTCAAGCAGGGCGTGGCCGCGTTGGGCGGCGGCGATGTGAACATCCAGGCTGGTGGAAGCATCACCAACTTCTCGGCGTCAGTGCCGACTACGGCACGTTATACCGATGATGGTTCCGGCAGCTACCGCATCGATGGCGGCGGCAACCTGATGGTGCGTGCCGGTAGCGACATCAAGAGCGGTGTTTACTATGCAGGCCGTGGCGACGTTCGTCTGGATGCCGGCGGTGAGGTTGCGGCAGCGCCCGGGACATTCGGGACTGCGATCGCCCTGCAGGACGCCAGTGCGCAAGTGTCGGCCGGAAAGGGCGTCTTCATCGAGACGGTGTTCAATCCCACGCTGTGGGCCCAATCGTCGAATGTCACCAATGCTCTGGCAACTACGGGCGACAGCAGCTTCTTCAGCACTTACGGGACGGACACTGCGCTGCGCCTTGCTGCCCTCAACGGCAATGTCAGGCTCGGTCTCGCGGCAAGCGGCAATATCAAGAATGCGACCGGACTCAATAGTTCCACCAGTGCCGCCGGCGCATCGCTCGAATTGCACCCCGGGGCCGTGGAGGCAACGGCCTTCAGCGGTGACATCAGTTTACGGAAACTGGTCATGGCCCCGGCGGTTGACGGCAACTTGCGCCTGTTGGCGGCAAATAACGTCAGTACGGAGGGCACGGCTTATGTCGTGATGTCGGATGCCGATCCGGGATTGCTGCCCTCTGTCGACCGTCCGTTGGCCGGTTCGGGCAGTCTGGGCAGCGAGCTGGTCAAGTATCGCACCCAACATGCGGCAACGCCTCTGCATCAAGGTGATGCGATACCTGTGGCAATCGTTGCACGCGACGGATCGATCTCGATGGTGGGCAGCGATGTCGGCGCCAATGTCTCCAACGCGGGTCCGGGGCTGACTACGGCCAAGGCCGCCTATCTGCAGGCGGGCAAGGATATCACCCTGAATGCCTTGGTACAGCATGTCGATGGTGGCGATCTGAGCGTCGTCGATGCCGGGCGGGATTTCCTGCTGCCTTCAGGCAAGAAGCAGACCCGGCTGGAAGTCTCGGGACCGGGTGAATTATTGGTCAAGGCAGGCCGTAATGTCGATCTTGCCGACACCACCGGTGTTCTCTCGGTCGGCAACACGAGCAACACTGCATTGCCGGAATCGGGTGCCGCGATCACCGTCATGGCCGGGCTTGGCAGTGAAGGGGCCGATCTCGGCGAATATATTGCACGATATATCGTACCGGTTGCGGCCGGATCCGAAACATCCTCGCTCCTGACAGCATTCATGCGGCAGCAGACCGGAAATCCGGGATTAGGTGAGCAGGAAGCCAAGACACAGTTTTTGGCACTGGATAGCGACCGCCAGACTTTATTCATCAACCGGCACCTGTCGTCAGAATTGCTTGCCGATGGTAAGGCCTATGCTGAAACCGGCAATCATGTACGCGGCGATAGCGCGATTGCAGCACTGTTCCCTGCAGGTCGGAAATACGGTGGCGACATCCTGATGTACAAGAGCCAGATCCGCACCCAGCGCAATGGCAGCATCGACTTCGTGGCGCCGGGCGGGTTGATCAATGCCGGGGTGCCGGGCGATGTCGGGTCGCTTGGGCATGATATCGGCGTGGTCACCGAAAAGGGCGGGGCGATCCGTGCCTTTGCTCAGGACGGCTTCCTGGTCAATCAATCCAAGGTCATTACCCAGTATGGCGGCGACATCACTGTCTGGGTCAACCAGGGTGATATCGATGCCGGTCGCGGCTCGAAGACGGCAGTTTCAGTGCCTCAGCGTGTAGTTTCCACGGATGTCGATGGTTTCACGACCGTCGAGATGAAGGGCGTCGCTGCCGGCAGTGGTATCCGGGCACAGACCTACGATCCGGATGGACCGGCCGGCCCGGCCGGCGCGCCTGCGCTGGGTTCCGTCGCCCTGATTGCCCCGCGCGGCGTGCTGAATGCCGGCGAGGCCGGGATTGCCGCGGGGAATTTCCTCGCAGTCGCAACGCAAGTGATCGGCGCATCGAACATTTCGGTTTCCGGCAGTTCGTCGGGTCTGGCTACCGCCGATACCGCCAGCCTGGGTGGTCTCGGCAATGTATCGAATGTCGCCGCGGATGCCGCCAAGGCGGCCTCTGATGATCTGGGCAAGCAACTGGCCCAGAACACGGCCTCGGTGTTGCCCAAGAACCTGCTGCCTTCGTTCATTTCGGTTGAGGTGATCGGCCTGGGCGAATGATCCCCCCATTGAATGCCTGTCCTCGGTTTCATGCGGCGGCAACATTGGCTTTCTATAGTTTTGCGTTTTCGGAGTTTAAAAAGACGTCATGAAGCGATTGATTATTGGATTGTTGAGCTTGCTGCCATTGACCGCACAAGCCGAATGGAACGAGGCCTGGACAGCGCGCAGCAAGGTAACGGTGGATGCGTCCGTTGCGTCGGCGGCGGTCGAGAACGTGCCGGTTGCGCTGCGCCTGCATTCCGGGAACTTCAGTTTCCTCGATGCCAAGCCGGATGGTTCGGACCTCCGCTTCGTCGCTGCGGACGACAAGACCGAACTCAAATACCACATCGAGAAATTTGACGGCCTGAACGAGCTTGCCGTGGTGTGGGTGATGCTGCCCAAGGTCGATCCCAAGGACAAGGACGCCCATTTCTGGATTTATCACGGCAACGAGAACGCACCGTCGACCTCGGACGCCAAGGCGGGCTGGGATCCTTCCACGCTGGCCGCCTTTCACTTCTCCGGGCAGGCGCTGTTGCAGGATGTCACCGCCAACGCGCTTGCGGCAACCGGCGAGGTGGCAGTGCAGAAGGCTGCCCTGCTGGGCGAGGCGGCCGTGTTTGCAGGAAAGCCGATTACCATCGCCGGTTTCAAGCGCGGGGTGTCTGGGTTCACCTGGTCGGCCTGGATGAAGCCCGCGCCTTTCCCCCAGCAGGCGGTACTGTTCAGCCAGGGAGACCTCAGCCTCAAGGTCGATGGGCAGAAGCTTGTCCTGGCGGCGGGCAAGGAAGCGCCCGTCAGCGGCGGCGAACTCAAGGCTGCCGAGTGGCAGCACGTGGGCGTGACGCTGGCCGGCGGCAAGGCCGAACTTTATGTGAATGGCGTGGCTGTAGGTAGCGGCCCGCTGACGCTTACCGAGGCCCAGGCTGATCTGGTGATAGGCGAGGGCTACAGCGGCGAAATCGATGAACTGCAGCTTGCTGGCGCAGCCCGCAGTGCAGACTGGTTCAAGCTCGCAGTGAGCGGCCAGGGTGCCGACGGCCAGTTGCTCAAGGTGCAGGCCGGGGAAGCCGGGGAGGAAGGCGAGGAGGGCGGAGATTCCTACATCGGTATCCTTGTCGACAACCTGACGATCGATGCCAAGGTGGTGATTGTGATTCTGGCGATCATGTTTGCGATCAGTACCTGGGTGATGATCGCCAAGGGCTTGCTTATTGGCCGGATATCCAAGGGCAATCACGATTTTCTGGTGCGCTTCCGTGATGCGCGCGACGATTTCCTGGAACTCGGTAAAAACGAGTCCGGGTTTGCCGGATCCACGATTTATCACCTATATCAGGCCGGTCTCCGCGAGATTGGCAAGCGTCAAGTAGCAGGTCAGGAACTGGCGTTGACCGGTTCATCACTGGATGCGATCAAGGCCTCGGTGGATGCGGCGCTGGTGCGCGAAAATCACCGCGTCAACTCGAATATGGTGCTGCTGACCATCGCGATTTCCGGCGGTCCCTTCCTCGGTCTGCTCGGGACCGTGGTCGGTGTGATGATCACCTTCGCTGCCATTGCGGCGGCGGGTGACGTCAACATTAACGCCATCGCCCCTGGTATCGCTGCTGCACTACTGGCGACCGTCGCGGGCCTGGGCGTGGCGATTCCCGCGCTGTTCGGCTACAACTACCTGGCAAGCCGCATCAAGAACATCAGCGCCGACATGCAGATTTTTGTCGACGAATTCATCACCCGCGTGGCGGAAGTCCACGGCAAATAAGGGGGTGAATCGTGTCCGAAGGCGTCAAGGAAGAGAACCAGCCCTACGATGAGATCAACATCACGCCGATGCTTGATCTGGCCTACGTGCTGCTGGTGATTTTCATCATCATGACCACGGCCTCGGTGCAGGGCGTCAAGGTCGAGCTACCGCAGACCAGCGATACCGCCAGCCTGGCCAAGCCACAGACGCGAGCCATCACCATTACCGCCGATGGCTCGGTCTACCTCGACGCCTACCCGGTCGACATGGCGACTTTGCAGGACCACTTGCGGCAGTCCAAGAGCGCCAATCCCGAGCTTCCGGTGGTACTCAAGGGGGATGCGACTGCCCATTACGACAAGGTGTCCGAGGTGCTGGAAATCTGCAAGCAGCTGGATATCACCGAAATCGGCCTCGTAACCAAGAAGGGAGCGATCTAGATGCAGGTTCAGAACGAATCGCAGCCCTACGACACCATCAACATCACGCCGATGCTGGATTTGGCCTACGTGCTGCTGGTGATCTTCATCCTGATGACCACGGCCGGCATTCAAGGGCTGACCATGAACCTGCCCAAGCCGTCGAACAAGCCGAGTGCCGAGCGACATGAGGTCAAGATCGTGCAGGTCCAGCAGAGCGGCAGCATTCTGGTGAATGGCGTCGGCGTGAGCCTGGGTGAACTGGAAGCCCAGCTCAATGCGGCCAAGGCACGTGATCCGAAGTTTTCCGTGATGATCAAGGGCGAGGCTGCGGCGCCCTATGCCGGCATCATTTCGGTGGTCGACCTGGTAACCCGTCTCGAGATTGAGAATGTTGGCCTCGTCACCGCAAGGATAGGTACCTGATGAGCGGTCTGGCAGAAGATTCGCTGGACGAATCACCGGTCAAGATCTGGCTGAAGCGTATCGGGCTCGTACTGGTGTTGCTTGCGCTGGTTGCAGGCGGATGGAGCCTGTTCAGCAGCCTGCTCGACAATAAGCCCAGCCATAAAAAACCGGTGACCACAGTCAAGCTGCTTCCGGACACCCCGCCGCCGCCACCGCCGCCTCCCAAGGAGCCGCCGAAGGAACAACCCAAGCAGGAGCAGCCTAAGGAGGTCAAGGAGCCACCCAAGCAGGAGGCGCCGCCGGAACCATCCGAAGTGCTCAAGATGGAAGGTGCTGCCGGGGATGGCCCGAGCCCGTTTTCTGCGGGCACGGTGACCAACGACTACAAGGGCGGCGAGGTCGGCACCAAGATCGGTGGCAAGAAAGGCATGGCAGCCTTTGCCTGGTTTACCGGCCAGATCAAGAGCCGCATTGAGGAAGCACTGGCTGCCGAGAAGGAATTGGCCAATGCACAGTACCGGATGGTGGTGCATGTCTGGTTCGCTCGCGATGGACGCGTGGAGCGAGCCGAGTTGCAGGGGTCGAGCGGGGACGGGCAGACCGATGAACTGATTCGTAAAGCGTTGGCAGCCATGCCGGCCATGGCCGAGCCACCTCCGGAAGACATGCCTCAGCCCGTGAAGCTGAGAATTACTTCAAAGAATACCGGCTGAGCCGGGATGTTATCCAACCAGGAAGAACCATGATGTACAAGACAAGATCGATCAAGCCACTGATGGCCGCGCTGTTGCTGGCGGGCGCCACTTCCCAGCCGGTCATCGCGGGTGAGCGTGAGTCCCTCGAGCAACTGCGCACGACCACGCTCAGCCTGATCGAGCTGCTGGTGCAGGAGGGCGTGCTTTCAAAGTCCAAGGCCGAAGCGCTGATCCGCGAGTCGGAAGCTGCCAAGCTGGCTGCCGCGCGTCAGGACGCCATGGCGCAGGCTGATGCCGCTGCCGCCAAAGCAGACGGACAAGCCCTGCCTGCCGAGGGTCAGGGAAATATAGTACGGGTCCAGTACGTGCCGGAGCACGTCAAGAAGGAAATGCGCGAGGAAATCAAGAAAGAGGTGATGGCCAAGCTCAACTACAAGGCCGGCGAGCGTCTGGGTCTGCCGAGCTGGATCGATCGCATCGAATGGGAAGGCGATATCCGGCTGCGTTACCAGATGGACAGGTTTTCGGAGTCAAACGCTCCAGCATTCTTTTTTCAGTCCAGTGAAGTCAGAAATGCCGATATTGACAATACCACGGATGACCGTGATCGCTTCCGTGTCCGTGCCCGCCTCGGCGCCAAGGTCAAGATGGCGGACTGGATCGATGGCGGCATCCGGATGACGACCGGCCGCGAAGATGATCCGGTATCCCCCAACGAAACCCTGCAGACTGAAAGCAGCAAGTACACCTTCGGACTGGACCGTGCATACTTGCGCATGAAGCCCGTGGATTGGGCGGCCGTGTCCGGGGGGCGTATTGAGAACCCGTTCTTTTCCACCGATCTTGTCTGGGATCCGGATCTCGCCTTCGATGGTGTGGCCGTCAAATTTACGCCTTCGTTCAACGACCGCTGGTCTACGTTCGGTACTCTGGGGGCCTTCTCGATCGACGAGCAGGAGTCTTCCGAAACCAACAATGCCAGAGACAAATGGCTGTTCGGTGCCCAGGCCGGGGTGCAATGGAAGAGCGCCAACCAGTCGGCAGTCAGGTTCGGGGTCGCGTTGTATGATTTCAAAAACGTCGAGGGTGAAACCAATCCGTCTGGGTCATTCGAGTATGACAACACCGTACTGGGCTTCCGGACCAAGGGCAACAGCACCTTCAGTATTGATCGCATCAGAAGCACAGAGGATCTCGATGGAGATGGAAATCCTGACGGTGTGCTTTGCGGGCAAGGTGGGCCGTGCGGCATCGCATCGAAATTCCGTGAGCTCAACTTTACCGGCCAGATCGATTTGGCGACTTTCGACCCGGTCCACGTGATCCTGACTGCTGATTATGTCCGTAATCTCGGATTCGACAAAAACGACATACGAGATCGTACCGGCCAGGACTACAAGGAAGAAACCGAGGGTTACCAGGTCAGCCTCAGCGTGGGCAAGCCCAAGATTGCCGAGCGTCATGACTGGCAGATCTATGGCGCCTTTAAGCGTATCGAAGCGGATGCGGTGCTGGATGCCTTTACGGATTCCGACTTCCATCTGGGTGGAACCAATGCCAAAGGCTGGATACTTGGCGCTAGCTATGGCGTAGACAAGAATACCTGGCTCTCGGCACGTTGGTTTAGCGCAGACGAGATCTCAGACTGGAATTCTGCCAACCCGATCAGTCTCCCGCTGGCCAACGATGTACTGTTGGTCGACCTGAATGCACGCTTCTAGAGGCAAAGCCATGCGTAAGTTCACTTGCCTGATGGCGGCATGCCTGGTAGGCGTCATCCTGTGCCAGCCTGCATTCGCTGCTGAAAAGAAGGACAAAGCGGCTCGAGAGGCGCAACGCCGCATGGCCTTGATGAAGCAGCAGATGGAGGCTGAAAAGGCCGAGCTGCAGGCCGGGTTCGATAAGCAGAAGGCCGAACTGGAGGGCAAGGTCCAGGAAAGCGAGAAGTCGGCGAATGCCGCACGCGGCAGCCTGTCCGCAGCCAAGCGGCGTCATGCGGAGCTGGAGTCCGAGCTGGAAACCCTGCGCAAGCAAAAGCTCGAACTGGAGTCAGCCAAGCTGAAGAGCGATGCCAGCCTGGCGGAAACCCGCGAGCAGCTGGAATCCACCCGCAAGACATTGGCTGAAACCCAGCGCGATCTCAGGACCAACGAGTCACAGCGTCAGGCGCTGAGCAAATCGCTGACACAACGTGACAACAACCTGGCGTCGTGCACTGAAAAGAACAACCAGTTGCATGCGTTCGGGCTGGAGCTGGTCAAGATTTACGAAAAACCTAGTCTTTATGAGGCGATTCTTCGTACCGAGCGTTTTACCCAGATCAAGCGGGTTGAGCTTGAAAACATCCTGCAGGATTACCGTGACAAACTCGATGCGCAGCGGGTTTCCAGTGTCTCAAGGTGAGCTTCTGGGATAAGTTTTCTGCAAGCCCGGCCGGGGCAACATTCCCGCAACAAACGGCTGTTACTTTAGCGGTCTTTTGTTCGTGGTCCATGAAATTCATGCGCGATCCTGCGGCTTGTAGGATAGTCCCCTTCGGTGTTTATCTGCTGATGCTCGCCATCGACCCGTGGCTGGTCGATGCGATTGCGTCCGCAGGTGGTGATGCACGATGGAGTTACGGCCTGCGCATCGGTCTGGTGGTTTTTGCGCTGGCCATCTATTGGCGGCACTATGAGGAGTTGCGCCTGAACCAGCGGCTGGGTGCCGGGTATTGGGTGCTCTCCGTCGTTCTAGGCCTGGCGGTTTTTGCGATCTGGATTTTTCCCTACCCGCCCTGGGCTGACCTTGGCAATGCCGGTCGTGCCTGGAGCCCGTTGACGGCTTATGGCGGTATCGACTGGTCACTTGTAATTTTCCGGATACTGGGCGCCGCGCTGATCGTACCGGTCATGGAAGAGCTTTTCTGGCGTTCATTCCTGATGCGTTGGCTGGTGCGTGCCGACTTCGCACTCGTCGAGCCTTTGCAAGTGGGAGTCCGCGCGCTGCTGATTTCCTCAGCCTTGTTTGCAGTCGAACACACCCTCTGGCTGGCCGGCCTGTTTGCCGGGATTGTCTACGGCTGGCTCTATATCGTCACACGAAACCTCTGGGCGCCCATCGCCGCACACGCTGTCACCAACGGTGTGCTTGGAGTTTGGGTGGTTTATACCGGCGCTTGGGAGTATTGGTAATGCGCCGACCGATTCGCTCACTTCTTTCGCATTGCCTGCTGCTGGTGCTGGGTGTTCAGCAGATGCCAGCGCATGCCGAAGGTATATTCTCGGTCGATCCCTACGTCAGCCTGATGCAGACCTGGGATGACAACCTGTTCAGGTTTGCCGACAAGCGTGTGGCCGAGGCAGTCTTCGGTAGTGATGCGATGTCTGACCGGATGCGTTACGGGGAGGCTGGTGCGCGTTTCACGGCGGAACCCGGGCGGCAGAAACTGTCAGCGGAGTTCAGTTTCAACCAGAGCTATTTCGACCGCTTCGATTTCCTGGACAACGATGGCTACTATCGCAATTTTTCCTGGAACTGGACACTTGGCAGCCACTTCTATGGCGAGATTACCGACAGCGAGCGGCGCGCCATGTCGGGCTTCGATGATAGCCGCGTTCCCGCCCTGAACGAACGTACGACGCGTCGCACAGCCTATAGCGTGCACTGGCAGTTTCATCCGCGCTGGCGGGTGAGATTGCAACGCGAAGATGTCGAGCAGGAGAATTCCCTGGCCATCTATCGCGGATCGGATCGCGAAGATCTCATCTACCAGGCCGGCATTTTTTACACGACCCCGGAAGGCAACCAGGTTTCGTTCGATATACGCCAAACCGATACCGAGTATCTCAATCGCGATGCCTTCTCCAGCCTGCTGTTCGGTGACCGGAGTCAAAAGCGTGATATCGGGGTTGGCGGGGTATGGAACGTGGGTGGAAAGACAAGGCTGGAGGCGCGTCTGTCCCGCATCGAGCAGACTTTTGAAGATCACCCCGAACGTGATGTGGAGGAGCCCGGCGGGCGCCTCGGAATTCGATGGCAGCCTACGGGTAAACTTTCAGTCAGTGCGGAAGCCGTGCGTGATATCTATGCCGTGGACGACGTGCTGGCCAGTTATGTCAAAAGCGATACCTACATCCTCAGCCCGACATGGCAACTGACCAGCAAGGTTCTGCTGCAGGCGCGTGTAGAGCATGAGACACGTGACTATCTCGGTGACGCTGTCTTGCTGGGTGCTTTGCCGCAACGTGAAGAAACCACGGACACCACGTCGCTCAGCGCAAGCTATCTGCCGCATGACAAAGTCAATATCTCACTGACCTGGGTCAAGGAAGAACGTGAGTCGAATCGTCCCTTTGCTGGTTACGATGCCAGTACTGTCAATGCTTCTGTCAGGGTGGATTTCTAGGCCAAAGCACCCATCCAGGAGTTCAGGCTGTCCATAGTCCGTACGGACTATAAATCCGGATTTTTTCTACATCGCCATGTCATTCCGGCGCTGTAGCCTTGGTCAAAATTTCCGGAGGTGTGTGCCTCCCAACCCTTTGACCATGAGGACCACATGAAGAAGACCCTGATTTCTGCTGCGATCGCAGCTTTCTGCCTGCCAGGGATGGCTCAGGCGGACAATACATTTGCCGGCCTGACCAAAGCCTGGACCTACAGCCATGCATCGAATGGTATTACCGGCATGCTGTCCGAGATTCCTGCTTTCGACAGCACGACCAATTCGGTTTGGGTTGCAGGCGTCGTGGGTGTGGATGTGCTTGATGCGACAACCGGCTCGCTGATCCAGCACATTGATACCACGGGCTGGGGCAACATCAACAGTGTCGCCATTAACAACGGATTGGCTGCATTCGCGATTGAGAATACCGTGGACCGCACCTCCGCCGGTAAGGTGGTGTTGTTCGACACGGCCAGCCGCACTCTGGCTGCAGGCACCAACGTCATCAGCGTTGGTGCGCTCCCCGATATGGTGACCTTTACGCCAAATGGCGCCAAGCTGCTGGTCGCGAACGAAGCTACACCATCAACCTATGGTTTGCGCATCGGCACGTCGGTTCCCAGAGTCTACGGTCCGGCTGCAGTGGATCCTGCCGGTACTGTGAGTATCATCGATATGGGCACCCGCAGCGTTGTGGCGACCGCCGGTCTGGTCGGCGTGCCTACCAGCGGCAGCAACATCCGCGTCAATACCGGCATGGATTTCGAACCCGAATATATTGCCGTCAATGCGGCAGGTACCCGTGCTTACGTTTCGCTGCAGGAAGCCAATGCGATGGGCGTACTCGACCTTAACACCAACAGTTTCACCCAAGTGGTCGGACTGGGGGCGAAGGATTTTTCAGCTCCCGGCAATGAAATTGATCCGCTGAACAACAGTTCCGTTGCCTTCGGCTCCCACGCTGCCAAGGGTCTTTACATGCCGGACGGCATGGCAGCCTACCAGTCCTCGGGTCAGACGTATATCGTGATGGCGAACGAGGGTGACTTCCGCGAGGATGATGCCGACCGTTCCGCAGCCAGCACCCTCGGGGCAGTCGCTCCGCTAAATAATCTGCGGGTTTCCAATACCGAATCTTCTTCCGGCAACCTGTTTGCTGCCGGTGGGCGCTCATTCTCGATTCGCGACGAGGCCGGCAATCTGGTCTATGACAGCGGCTCGATCCTCGATCGCGAAGCCTTCGCACGCGGCATCTACGACGATGGCCGCAGCCGCGACAAGGGTGTCGAACCGGAAGGTGTGGAAGTGATGGCGATCGGTGGCAAGACTTACGCTTTCATCGGTCTGGAGCGTACGACCACCGGCGCTGTGGCGATCTTCGATATTACCGATCCCTCTCAATCCAGCTTCATCGACATGATCGTCACAGCCGGCGACGTCTCTCCGGAAGGGCTCAAGGGCTTCGTCATGGGCGGAAAGCACTATCTGGCGATCGCCAATGAGGTATCGAATACCACCACACTCTACAGCCTGGCCCCGGTACCGGAACCTGAGACCTATGCCATGCTGCTCGTAGGTATCGGCTTGCTTGGTGTTGCCGCCCGACGTCGTAAGCAAGACAAGTAAATATTTTCTGAATCAACACGCTGGCATAGTCCAAACGGACTATGCCATGCGGTAGATATGTTCATGTTGAATTGACATACTCGAAACCAAGCTCCGTGTTGCATTTCGAGGAGTACGTATCAAATGGATGAAAGGACTACAAAATGCAAAACCTGAAAAATATGCTTGTGGCGGCATGCCTGCTTTCAGCTTCGGTTGGCGCCAATGCAGCGGTCATGCCTTATAGCAGCGAACAGGATTTGGGTATCCTCGCTGCTGGCCTGAATCCGTTCGATAACGCGGTCAGCGGATCCTTTCTGGACCGAATCAATTTCAGCCTGGCCGGCGAAAGCAATGGCAGCTTCGGCCTTGGTGCGCTGAATTTCAAGGTGGGTGGCATTTCCGTACTCAACATCAATGGATTGAACCTTTCCTTGTTCGACAGTGACGGCATGCTGATCGGTTACGACGATGATCAGGAAATCGATTTTTCCGTCCCCGGCATGCACGCTGGCGATTATTACTTGCTGGTAAACGGAACGGCCAATGGGATTTCGGGTGGCATGTACGCTGGCGCCATCAATATATCTCCGGTGCCGGAAGCGAACACGATCAATATGTTGCTGGCGGGTCTCGCCATGTTGGGGCTGATGTCCATTCGACGTCGCGACCATTAGGATTGCATGCCGATACGCTCCCATCGGTTTGCTTGATCAGAACGGCACCCATAAGGTGCCGTTTTTTTCATGTTTCTGTCTTCGCAGGGCAACGAAACCGTAACAAACGGCTTATACCATCCAGAGTTGAAATTCATCATCTACTTTGGAAATATCCTCGATGCGTAAACCTGATTTTCCGTACTTCAAACTTGCTCCTTTGCTTATTGCGCTAAGTCTCGCGGCATGTGGTGGCGAAAGCGGTGAGACCAAATCCGCGACGCAGACTTTGGCTCGCGTTAACGGTGACGAAATCACCGTGCATCAGTTGAATTACCAGATGAGCCGTGTTGGCGAAATGAGCGAGGAACAGGCAAAGACGGCCTCCCGGCAGATGCTGGGTCGCCTGGTGGACCAGCAGTTGCTGGTGCATCAGGCTGTTGAGGATAAGCTGGACCGTGATCCCAAGGTGTTACAGAGCCTGGAAGCAGCCAAGCGTGAGATTCTTGCGCAGGCTTTCATGGAAAAGCAGTTGGCAGGAATAAAGAAGCCATCCCAGCAGGAAATGGACGCGTTCTACGCCCAGCATCCCGAGTTGTTCGAAAAGCGACGCATCTACCGCTTGCAGGAGATGGTCGTTGCCGTGGGCAAGGACAAGGCTCCGGAGATCGAAGCAAGCGTACGCGCCGCAGGCAGTTTCGAAGCGATTGCAGAAAGCATGAAAGGCAAGGGTTACCAGTTCTCTGCCAACGCCAGCGTACGCGCCGCCGAGCAGTTGCCGATGGAATTGCTGCCGCGTCTGCAGCAGATGAAGGATGGCGAGGTGGTGATCGTGCCGACCGAGCGTTCGGTCAATATCGTCATGCTGGCAGCCTCGCAGGAACAGCCGGTAACCCGTGAAAAAGCGGCTCCGCTGATCGAGCAGTACTTCGTGAATCGCAGCAAGGGTGACATCTCAAAGCAGACACTGGAAAAGCTGCGCGCTGAAGCCAAGATCGAATTCCTCGGCGACTATGCCGACATGAAGCTGGGGGGTGAAGAACAACCCGCGACAGCTTCCGTCGAACCGGCGAAGACAGCACCCAGGGCCGCGGAGACTAAGTTCGAAGCTTCAAAGGACGCCAACAAGAAATCCATCGACAAAGGCCTTTCCGGACTCTGATCCGGAAGGATTGATCTTTTATGCGCAAGCTTATTCTATTTATTTTGATGCTGGGCTTCACTTTGGCAGCCCACTCCGCCGATGACGCGAAGCAGGACTATGTGCTGGGTGCCGGCGATGTTGTTCGCATCAGCGTCTATGGTAATCCCGACCTGGCCACGGAAACGCGTGTCAGTTCGACCGGTACCATTACTTTCCCGCTGCTGGGTGAGGTGACGGTGAGCAATACCAGCGTGGGTGAGGCGGAAAAGCGTATTGCCAAGGCGCTGGAAGAGGGCGGTTTCCTGAAGCAGCCGCAGGTCAATATCGTGGTCATGCAGTTCCAGAGCCAGATGGTTTCGGTGCTGGGTGATGTCTATAAGCCTGGTCGCTACCCTCTGGACAGGCCCAGCACGTTGACCGACGTCCTGGCGATGGCCGGCGGCCCGACACCCAACGGCTCTGAACTGGTCACCATTACCTCCCTTACCGGCGAACAGTCCCAGATTCGCGAGTATGACCTTCGGGAGGTTCTGGTGCGCGGTAACGCCGGACAGAATCCCGCCGTTCGCGGTGGCGACATCATCTATGTCAACGCCCGCGAGGTTTCGGTGCTGGGACAGGTGAACCGGCCAGGCAAATATTCCGTGGTCGGCGGGGTGCGCACGGTAGGTGACTTTCTCTCCATGGCGGGCGGCATTGCCGCCGGCGGTTCGGACACCATCGTGGTGACGCGGGTGCGCGAAGGAAAATCACAATCTGATCAGATCGACGTCGATCAATCTTTCCGTTCCGGGAATGGTGCGGCCAACCTCGAGTTGCGCGGCGGTGACGTGATTTACGTACCTCGTGAGCCTAGATTTTACATTTATGGCGAAGTTCAGCGCCCCGGCGTCTTCCGTCTGGAGCGCAACATGAGCGTCGCACAGGCCTTGTCGATGGGGGGCGGGCTAACGCCGCGCGGCACCGAGAGTGGTCTTCGCATCAAGCGGCGGGACGACAAGGGCGAGGTGGTGAGCATCGAGCCCAAGCCGTCCGATACCCTGCAAGCGGACGATGTGCTGTATGTCCGTGAAAGTCTGTTCTGAGGCCCAAGATGAATTTTTCCCAATTCCTGCTTATTCTGCGTGCCAGGTACAAGCTGATCCTGATCACGTTCTCAATTACCGTACTCACCACGCTGGTAGTCAGCCTATTGCTACCGAAGTCGTATACCGCAACGACCACGCTGGTATTGAACTACAAGGGCATGGATCCGATTACCGGGGTCGCGATTCCGGCGCAGTTGATGCCGGGCTACATGGCGACGCAGGTCGACATTATTACCAGCCGTAACGTGGCCGGCAAAGTGGTCGATAAATTCGGCATCGCCAAAAATCCTACGGCGATCGAGCAATTCAATGAAGCAACCGAGGGGCAGGGCGATATCCGCGACTGGTTTGCCGATGTGCTGCTCAAGAAGCTGGAGGTGGAGCCTTCGCGCGAAAGCAGCGTGATCTCGATTTCTTTCAGCGGCGCCGATCCTGAGTTTGCGGCCGGTGTGGCCAACGCGTTTGCAGAGTCATATCAGCAGACCAACCTGCAGCTGAAGATCGCACCCTCGCAAAGCGCAGCGACTTATCTCGGCGGACAGACGGAAACGCTACGCAAGAAACTGGAAGATGCCCAGGCACGGCTGTCTACCTACCAGCAGGAAAAAGGTTTGACCAGCGCATTTGAGCAACTGGATGTCGAAACTGCCAAGCTGAATGACCTGGCCGGCCAGCTGGCCATCGCCCAATCACAGGCGATCGAGGCGTCGTCGCGTCATGTCGGCACCCGTGCTAACGCTGATGAGTCACCAGATATTGCATCGAATCCTATCGTGCAGGGGCTGAAGATCGATCTGGCCCGGGCAGAATCCAAGCTGGCGGAAGCGTCCCAGCGCCTGGATCGTAATCACCCGCAGATGCAGTCTGCGCAAGCTGAAGTGGAAAAATTGCGTAGTCAGTTGCAGGAAGAGATCAAGCGTGCCTCCGCAAGTGTCGGCGGGAGCGCTCGTATTTACCGGCAGCGCGAAGCAGAATTGCGGGCCGCCCTGGCGGCACAGAAATCCCGCGTCCTCGAACTCAATCGTTCCCGAGATCAGATGGCGGTGTTGCAGAAGGATGTCGAGAGTGCCCAGCGCGCTCTTGAAGCCGTCAATCAGCGCTTCACGCAAAACAGCCTGGAAAGCGAGTCCAGCCAGACTGAAGTTGCGGTGCTCAATCCTGCTGTGCCCCCGCAGGAAGCTTCCAGCCCCAAGGTAATGCTGAATATGTTCCTCTCGATTTTCCTGGGAGGAATGCTCGGCATCGGTTTCGGTCTGCTGGCAGAGATGCTGGATCGCCGGGTTCGCAGTGCCGAAGATATTACGCAGGCGTTCGGAATTCCCGTCTTCGCCATTGTACGCAAGCAGCCACAGAAGCCGCTCAAAGTCCGTTTGCCGTTATGGATGGGCCGCGTGCGGACTGCCACATGAAAGTCAACGCCATGAACCTCAATCTCGCTACCGTGCACAATCCGCAAGAACCGGTACTTCCTGCGCAGCGTGGTTCCAATATCGGCCGCCTGCTGCTCGACATGGGCAAGATCACCCCGGAAAACGCCGAGCGCGTGCTGCGCCTGCAAAAGGAATCCGGCCTGCGGTTTGGCGATGCGGCACAGCAGCTCGGCTTGATCACAGAAGCTGACATCCGGCAGGTGCTCGCACTGCAGTTCGACTATCCCTACCTGCAGGCGGGGCAGGGAAACCTGGACCCCGAACTTGTTGCGGCCTATCAGCCATTCTCGACCGAGGTCGAGGCGCTGCGTGCGCTACGCAGCCAGCTGATGCTACGCTGGTTCAGTGAAGGCCATCGTGCGCTGGCGATCGTCAGTGCGAACGCGGGCGACGGCTGCAGCCATCTCGCAGCGAATCTGGCCGTGGTGTTTTCCCAGCTCGGCGAGCACACCCTGCTGGTGGACGCCAACATGCGCGAGCCCAGACAGAAAGGCATCTTCAACCTCAGCCAGTCTCATGGGTTGTCAGATATTCTCGCGGGTCGCGCTGGTATGGACGTCATAACGCGCATCGATTCACTGGTGGATTTGTCTGTGCTCGGCGCCGGCACCATCCCGCCTAATCCTCAGGAACTGCTCGGCCGCAGTACCTTTACTGATTTCATGAACCAGGCGATCGGCATCTACGATGTCATCATCATTGATACCCCGCCGGCATTGCATACTTCCGACGCGCAGACCATTGCCGCCCGTTGCGGCGGGGTTGTCATGGCATCGCGTCTCAACCAGACCCGGCTTGCCGATCTGGAGTTCTTGCGCCGCCAAATCGATCTGACCGGGGCGCAGATGGTCGGCGCCGTGATCAACGACTTCTGAGGCTGAGGAAGATGTTCGCTGGCATCATTCGGCGCGGCCCGAACTTCCCTGTCTGGCTGCCGGAATGGTGGCCGGTCATCCTAGGGCTGCTGGCGCTCTATATACCGACTTACTATGGCCTGGCTACCGGTCTGTGGGGAGCAGAGGACCAGGCGCACGGCCCCATTGTGCTCGGCGTGGTGCTTTACCTGATCTGGCAGCAGCGGCATATCTTACTGCCCGATGGCGCCCGAGCCATGCCGGCCGCATCCGGGACCGCCCGCGTAGCTGGTTGGGGCGTGCTGGTGTTCGGCCTGCTGTGCTATGCCATCGGCCGCTCGCAAGATATCCTGATGCTGGACATCGGGTCCCAGATTCTTGTCCTGGGGTCCATCCTGCTACTGACTCGCGGCATTCGCGCAGTCAGGGTGTTGTGGTTCCCGCTGTTCTTCATCTTGTTCATGATCCCGCTACCGGGGTTCTTCATCGATGCCGTGACGTTGCCGATGAAGATGGCGGTGTCGTACGTCGCTGAACATGTGCTGTACTGGTTTGATTATCCGATCGCCCGCAGCGGTGTCATCCTGCAGATCGGGCAGTACCAGCTTCTTGTGGCGGATGCCTGTGCCGGCATGCATACCCTGATCTCCCTTGAAGCTCTCGGCCTGCTCTATCTCAATTTGGTCAAGCACGATTCGCTGTTCCGTAACATTACGCTTGCCATCCTGATCGTGCCGATTTCATTCACCGCCAACGTCATCCGCGTCATCGCGCTGACCCTGATCACCTTCTACTTCGGCGACGAGGTCGGGCAGGGGTTCGTGCACGGTTTTGCCGGCATGGTGCTGTTTATTGTCGCGCTGTCGCTGATCATGGCGGTCGATTCAATGCTGCAGGGCCTTCATCAACTGCACTACCGTCATACGGCTGGCCAGCCAAGTATCCAGACATGAAATCCCTGTACCGCAATTTGACGATATTCATCCTGATGCTGACGGCCTCCGGCCTGGCGCTTGCCATCCGTCCCACGCATTTGATTGCCGAGGCAGGCCAAAAGGTTGACTTGGCGAGCATGATCCCGCAGAAATTCGGTGACTGGTCGGTCGATGAGAAAATGGTGTACCAGCAAGTCAGCCCTGACCTTCAGGCCGCGCTGGACAAGATTTATACACAAGTGCTTACCCGGACCTACGTCAATAGCCAGGGGTACCGCATCATGCTGACGATACCTTATGGCGCAGACCAGTCGGATGCGCTATCCGCCCATGATCCGGAGGGATGTTATCCAGCCCAGGGTTTTCAGATCATGTCGAAGCGACAGGAAATGTTGAAGACAAGTGCTGGTGAAGTCCCGGTAAGGCGCATGGAGGCATCGAGCGGATCGCGGCATGAGCCCGTAACCTACTGGTTCACAGTGGGGAATACCCCGGTCAATAACGACTGGGCGCGCAAGAAAGCACAAATGCGCTACACCCTGCGTGGTGAAATCCCGGACGGACTGCTGGTTCGTGTCTCTTCGATCGATAGTGACACCATGCAGGCATACAAGGCCCAAGGCAATTTTATCGACGCAATGCTCAGGGCTCTGCCGGATGAATCCCGGAAGCGGGTGGCGGGTTTGTAGCATAGTAGCCCGATGATGCCTGATGAGTACGCGCATCACTGGGACCCTGCCGCTGCACATGCCAGAAAAATAGAACATGCATTCCAACCCCTACACCCATGACAATGCAAGACGAGGAGCACTCCACTACCTGATGGGTAGGGGTGCGGCCGGCGTTGCCGGGTTTCTGACGATCATCCTACTGGTCCGCTACATGGACCTTCACAACTACGCTGCCTACACCGCCATGACTGGCCTGGTGGCCATGTGTGGCGTACTGGCTGGTTTGGGTATGGAACGTGTCGTGTCCCGCTATGTTCCTGAAGGCCGGTTGTACCAGTCCGTGGACCTGCTCGGCCATTTTATATGGATCACCAGCCTCGTCCGATTGTTCGCGGCCCTTCTGGTCGTCATCCTGCTCTATGCGGCCTGGCCATTTGTGGATGATTTCCTAGCTGTTTCAGATTTCCGTGTTTTCTCCATAGCGCTGGCCTTCTTCATCGTAGCCGAGGTGATGTTCCAGCACTTTTCATCCGTCCTGCAATCGCTGGTCATGCAAAAGACATTGACGCAGTTGCTGGTTATCCAGTGGGCGGGACGGCTATTGATGATTGCAGGATTTGTCTGGATGAAATCCGGCATTGATTGGGAAGATGCCTTGTGGGTGTTTGCGATTCCGGAAGTGCTGGGGGTGGCCGGATTCGTGCTGGTTATCAGACATCACCTGCGCGGTTTGTCGGAACCCGAGCCGAATGACTTGTCGGATCAGCCATGGCCGGCATGGGGCAAGATTGCCGACACCGGCATGCATAATTATGGTTTCACCCTTCTCGCAGCACCGCCGCAAGGGTATTTCATGAAGCTGCTGACCGCTGCATACCTGCCTGTGGAAGTCGTCGCTGCCTATGGTTTCTTCGTCAGCATTGCCGAAAAGGCCCGGCAATACATCCCGCTGCATTTCTTTTATGGCTTGCTGGAGCCCATGATGATCGCCAGCTACCTCAAGGACCGGGATTTTTCCGCTCTCAGCCAGCGCTGCCAGCTGCTCTACAAATCCAACCTGCTGCTCATGGTGCCAGCCATCGCCTGGGTAGCCGTTGCGGGCGATGCCATCGTCGGCATGCTGACAGCAGGCAAGTTTCAAGGGTTGTCCTGGATTCTGGTGCTGGTCATGGTGCAGCTGACGATAGGTAGCCATGTCGTTTTGCTTCAACTCATCCTCAACTCGCTCGAGAAAAGCAGACTGCTCATCCAGGCGAGCATGGTCGCGCTGCCCGTCATGCTGGTTTTCATGGCGATGGCTATTGGCATGTCGCCATTCTGGTTGCTTGTTGCGCCTATCTTGTTTTCGCTGGTCATGAATCTTTACATTGTGATCCAGCTTGCCGTTGCCGGACATAAATACCAGCCATCCTGGAAGATGCTCGGTACGGTGACTATCGCTGGACTGCTCGGATTTGCTGCGACGGAGTTGCTTGGTTTTGCCGTTTCTTTCGAGGCTGACTGGATAGCTACCGCAACTGTTGCATTTTTCGGGGTGACCACCGTTTACGGGATGGTGATCTGGTTATCGAGAGCCATCGATCAAACCGAGATCGAACTCGTCAGGAATATTTTCTTCAATATTCGTCGATCCAGAGTGGTGATGTAGTGGAGACAATCATTCAAAACGATGCCGCAGCGCCCTCTGAGAGCTGGCATGACGTCTGGGGCGGTAGGCAGCTTATCCAAAACTTGCAGTGCAAGGCCCGAGCGGTGCTGGATCCGATCATATCCGCCGATGCTCAGGTCGCGGTACTGGACTATCCAAATTACGCAAATGTTGGCGACAGCCTGATCTGGTTAGGTGAAGTGGCCTATCTTTCCTCTCGAAAAATATCCCCGGCGTATGTCTGTGATCGAGCAAATTATGAAAGTGGATATCTTTCAGGAACGATGCAGGACCGGGGGGTGATTCTGCTACAAGGTGGGGGCAATTTCGGGTCGCTGTGGACCCATATTCATGATTTTAGGTTGCAAGTGCTGCGTGACTTTCCGAGGGTGCCGGTCATACAACTGCCGCAATCATTACATTTTGAGAATGAAGAGGTGCTCGAGCAAACCAGACAGGTGATCAGCAGACATCATGATTTCACACTTCTGACACGAGATCAGCCCAGCTACGACTTTGCGTTGGAACACTTTGACTGTAAGGTTTTTCTTTGCCCGGATATGGCTTTTTTCATCGGGCCGATTAACTCCTCCCGAAAGCCAGGCTTCGATCGTTTCATTCTGTCCCGTACCGATCATGAAAAGGTGGCGAACTGGCTTGATGGGGCTTCGTCTTTGGTGAAAGGTTCCACGATGGATTGCGCCGACTGGCTCGATCAGTGGCCTTTAGAGCGAATTCTGAACCGGATCCAGCAGCAAACCGAGTATGCCCAGACCGTTCTGGACCCCAGCCACCAGATGTTATTGAGATTGTGGCAAAGCTTGGCCAAGGCAAGGCTATACAGGGGGAGAACGCTGCTTGAGCGTGGGCGTGTCGTGATATCCGACCGACTACATGTTCACATTCTCTCAATTTTGCTAGACAAGCCCCATATCCTGATCGATAACAGCTACGGCAAGCTGAGTAATTTTCATGAGGCATGGACCAAGCCTTATGCCGGCGTCAGGTTTGTCGAAGACTTTAAGTCCGCGCTGGAAGTCGCGAGCGAATTTGACGATCGCCAGGAACAGTTGGGCTCGCGAGGAGGGCAGCCTAGACATGTCTAGCAAGCAATCCTGCATCGTGGTCACCACCTTTGCCGAAGGGCAACCAGGATTCCTGGATTTTTCCTATCGCATCCGGTCACTGGCGAGTCGTTACCGGCTGACTTTGATCAGTACATTCCCCTTGACTCAGGAAGAGTTGCTTTACTCAGAGGTCGAATACCTGGTCATCGTTTCTTCGAGCGGCCGCAAGGGATGGCTGGGCTATTTATGGAAATGCGCTGCGTTGATTCGCCAACGCAATCCCGATGTGGCGATATTGCTGCACTCGATGGCTGCGCCTGTATCGCTGATGGTGGGCAAGATTCCTACGGTTACCTACTGGAACGAACATCCCACCCATGTCGCACCTGATCCTGTGGATGCCCCTTTCTACAGGCGCTGGATACGCGCCACTGTGCGTTGGATCATGTTTTATGGCGCGTGCAGATCGCATCTGGTGATGCCCATAGGCGAGGCGCATCGGGATGATCTGATGATGCATGGCTGCAGTCCCGGGCAAATCCGCATGATCTACATGGGTGTAGACAACGTATTCGCAGGGGTGGCTCTTGACGCGCCGAATTCCGAGAACGATGAGGTGCTTAGACTGATTTACGTTGGCTCGGTGCATCCCGAGCGCGGACGGGACGTGATGCTGGAAGCAATTGCGATTGCGAACCGGGATGGCAAGAAGGCGCATCTGACCATCGTCGGGGCAGGCCAGGATCAACTCGAATATTGTCAGCAGGAAATTCAGCGATTGGGAATTTCTGATGCTGTCACGTTGCATGGACGGGTTCCGGGTAGCCATATTCCCGACTATATGAGAGCGGCTGATGCGGGATTGTGCCTTTGGGAAGATTTGCCCTGGTATCGATTTAATCCACCAACCAAGCTATTTGAATATCTTGTGGCAGGGTTGCCTGTCCTCGCCAGCAATATCCGCACGCACACCGAGTATGTAAAGCATAGAGAAAACGGGTTGGTGTTCGACTATGGTAGCCCGGGGCTGGCAAAGGCCATTGTGAGTTTCTGGCATCTTCATGGGCAGAGGTTTTCGATGAAAAAGCGGGCGATGCAATCCGGCATGCAGTATTTATGGCCGACTATCGAGCCACAGTTCCTTGATGCAGTCGATGAGGTGGCAAATGGTTATCAGTGAAGTCGGCCGCAACTTGCCGAAAATTTCTTTTGTACTATTTGCCGCCTCTGTTGCCGTGGTCGGTATCTCCATGTTTTTTGGATTGCTTGCGGTCACGGCCAATCCTGTCCTGATCGGATTAGGGGCTGGACTGGTGCTTGGCCCCATCCTCTTGGCATTACCGGAACTGACAGTCTGGATCATCCTGACGATAGGATTGCTGATGGGTGTGTTGTCTGCCAATCCCCAGTTCAGCAAGGTAACCTGGATCGTCTCGATACTCAGCATGCTGTTGTTGCTGCCGTCCTTGATTAATCTCCTTTGGAGCAGGCAGCGCAGGGCGCCGGCTTACATGCTGATCGCTCTGTTGTTCATGTTTTATGCCGTAATCGTTAGCCTGGTTCAATGGTACTCATTGGCGGAGTTCGTCGCCGGCTTCAAGCGCTATTTCCAGATGTTTGGCCTGATGCTGGCGTTGACTCTGATTACATTTACACCTCAAAGCTTTGCGCGCTGGTGGAAGTTCCTGCTGGTTGTGGCGTTGTTACAACTTCCATTCGCTCTGTACGAATTGCTGGTTCTGGTTCCCCAGCGGGGTGGCCTCGGCTTGTCCAGCTACACCACCGATGTCGTAGCCGGGACATTTGGGGCCAATATGCAAGGCGGTAGCCCGAATTCAGTGATGGTAATTTTTTTACTGATCGCGATAGCTTTTCTGGTAACGCGCTGGCGCGAGGGGATAGTCGATAGAAAGTATTTCCTTCTTTTATTTCTTATTTTTCTATTACCAATTGGTATGGGGGAAACCAAGATAGCTTTGGTAATGCTGCCCTTAGTCGGGTTAATGCTGATCAGAAAAGAACTATTCCACGCACCTTTACGATATTTGCCGGCATTTCTGGGAATTTTGCTGTTGACGATGTTGTTGGGATATTTATATGTCGTGGTCATGATGCAAAGCAACCCGATTGATGTGATCGAGTCAACGCTGGAGTACAACATTGGGAGTCGAGGCTACTCAGAAAGCCAATATCTCAACCGATGGACATCAATTACGTTTTGGTTCGCAGAGCAAGGGTTGGGTGATCCAGTTGGGTTCTTGTTCGGAAATGGCTTGGGGAGTTCATATACATCTAATGGCGCGTTGGCCGGGCATTTAGGGCTGCGATACCTCAACTATGGAATCAATCTGACCGCAGCTTCTACCTTGCTATGGGATACCGGTGTGGTCGGACTGCTGATGTTCATCGGAGTTTTTGTCAGCGCATGGATGGCAGCTGGCCAATTGGTGTCTCATGCCGCTGATCCTATTGTCAGAGCGGATGCCGCTGCGATTCAGGCAACAGTGCCGTTATTTTTGCTCAGTATTGTTTATTCGGACTCGATCGTGAATCTACTTGCTATGGAGCTGATTTATGCGAGTCTGTTAGGGTATCTCGGGTACCTGCTGAACCAACATGGTCTTTTGCAACGTAAGTAAGACCCCATGTCGACCGATAGCAAATCTGTGCGAAATATGCACTTGCTCTACCTGACTGCAGAGGAATGGCCGACTTTTCGCCAGGATGTGGTGGCGTTGTTCGGAAAGTATCTTCCAAGGTATGGCATTACCAGTGACCTAGTGACTGAGCGCGATGATGTGGCAACAGATCAGTCAAATGTGCCTTGGGGCGGCGGGCAGGCAATACTATGTGACGTCCCATTAAATCGCGCAGGACAGTATTTGACCAGGGTTTGGCATAGCCTCAAGGTGTTGTGGGGCGCTGATGCCTCTCGGTACGATGCTGTCCAAGTGCGCGATATGACCGTCACGGCCTTGATGGGGTTGCTCATGGCAAGATGGAAGGGTATTAAATTCTTTTACTGGTTGTCCTATCCCCAGTCCGAAGGCCAGATCGAACGCGCTAAAACCCGTGGCATCAAGGCAGGCATGCGTTTCTGGTTTCCTTTGGTGCAAGGGGTATTCGGGAAGTGGCTTTTGTACCGGATTGTTCTTCCCCACGCGGATCATGTCTTCGTGCAAAGCGGTCAGATGAAATCTGATCTGGCTCAACATGGCATTCCTCCATCCAAGATGACGCCTGTGCCAATGGGCGTGGATATGGAGCTTGTCGGATTTCATCAAGTTGGGCCTTCAAACGATGCGCGTCTGGTTGGACGGCAGGTGGTAGCGTATCTGGGTACCTTGGACCAGACTCGTCAGATTGAGGTTTTGTTTTACAGCCTTTCGATTGTCAAAGAATCTGTTCCCGATATTTTGTTGGTGCTCGTTGGTGATAGTCACGATCCTAAGCATCGTGCCTGGCTGGACGCCGAGGCTAAAAAGGTGGGTGTCGCTGATCACGTGATCTGGACAGGTTGGCTCCCAATACTTGATGCGTGGAGCTACGTACGTGCTGCCGAAATAGGAATATCGCCTTTTCCTAGGGGGTATCTGCTTGACAGTGCGTCACCTACCAAGGCTGTCGAGTATATGGCGCTGGGATTACCTGTGGTTGCCAACGACAATCCTGACCAGTTGCAAGTCATTCAAGAGAGCGCCGCAGGGATATGTGTGCCTTATCTCCCAGGTGCATTTGCAGGTGCAATCGTGAGGTTGCTGAATGATGTTGCAACCAGGCAGAGAATGGGAGCATCTGGACGCGAGTATGTAAGTCGCGTCAGATCATATGACCGAATTGCGCTTGGCCTCTCTAAGATATATCTCGGTTTGTAAGTCTATGGCAATCCGTCATTGCATGATGCTATTACTTGGACTGTTTTTGACAGCCCATGTTTGCGCAGAACCAGTATGGATACCTGTTCGGGATGTTTCCTTGATAGTCGAACCCGATAGCATTCTTGACTTGTCTGCGATGGTCGAGGCTGGTCCGGTAGATTCGGGTCGTTTGCTGAAGCCTCTGGGTGGCGAGATTGTTGAACTGCGTAATCTTGCGAGCCCGCAACGATTTTTAATGGCTTCTCTTGGCTTCTCGATGGCAACCGGTGGCATGCCGGACCATACGATGGCGGAACTCTACGTCAAGCAAGTTCGTATGCATGGCTACAACATGGTTCGCTTGGACTTTGTCGAAGAAACCCTGATGACCGGGCGAGTAAAAGACTTCGATTTCAATCCCGAACAGTTCGACAGGTTTCATTATTTGCTGGCTGCCCTTCGGCGCGAAGGGATTTACTACATTCTCAACGGCCTGAGTTCCGATAACGGAGCTTATGGAAACGTGGATCAGCGTTGGCTGAACCAGCGGGGTCTCAAACGCAGGTTGTTTTTCGATTACGCCGCGCAAACGCATTGGAAAGACCTGATGCGGCACATGCTTGGCGCAACCAATCCCTACACAGGGACCACGGTGCTGGATGATCCGGCACTTGCCGGTCTGATCATGGTCAACGAGGGTGGTCTGGCTTTCCTCACCAGAAATGGGACGCCAGATGAGTTACGTCCTTTGTTTTCCGATTGGCTCAGGAAAAAATACGGGACTACCGCGATGCTGGCCAAGGCCTGGCGAGGTGAGCTTGCGTCAACGGAATCGTTGGAGTCTGCAAACGTGCGCTTGCCAAAGCCTGATGCATGGACTGGAGCGCGAATGTCGGATGCGCAGCGGTTTTATGCGGAACTTGAAAAGTCGACGGCAGAGTGGATGTCCCACTATCTCCGAGGGCTCGGATTCAAGGGGATGCTGACTGCCTACAACAATTGGCTTTCTCCGGCAGCACATGCATCACGCGGGCAACTGGAATGGGTGGATCTGCACAACTACTTTTCCGAGCCTACCCAGTTTGTCGCCAAAGGCTCAGTGATGCGCCAGGACAGCATGCTGGAGGGAGATGCCAAATACATTCGCGAACTTGCTATCGGCAGACACATCGGAAAGCCATTTACAGTCAGCGAATATGGGCAAATATTTTGGAACCGTTATCGTCGGGAAAGTGCATTGGCTGTGCCTGCGTATGCTGCGTTCCAAGGCTGGGGCATGGTATGTCAGCATGCTGGCGCGATTGATCTTAGCTATGCGGCATCAGGCGGAAGAAAAGACGCCATCTATCCTTTTTCCATCGGGCTCGATCCGGTTGCGAGAGCCGGTGAGACATTGGCGGCGTTGCTGTATCTGAGAGGGGATGTCGCTCCATCGCTTCGGATGGTCGGAGTCAAGCTGGATGCACGGCATGCCTTCGACCAGCAAGCATTTCTGGGCGATTTGCCTGCGGATGTATCTAGGCTGTCTCTGTTGGCTGGGATAGGCCTGGATTGGGAGGGGCGTCAGGAGAGCGGATACGATGTGCAGATCAGCCCCGATAGCCTTGACCTCAGGATCATAGGTCAAGGCGTCCGAAAGAAGGCGACCGAGACAACACTGACCGCCAGGATAGGGAGCCTTGCCGCGCAGTACGCAGGAAAATTAGGGCCAAAAATAGCCAAGACGAATGTCGTTGCAAATGAGCGATGGGCGAATCGTGTCAGCAAGCTCAAGGCGGCCGGTGTGCTGCCGGAAGGTAACCTCACTGATCCTGATGAAGGGCGGTTCCAAACAGACAACGGCCAGATTCTGCTCGATGCCCGGAAGAAGCAGTTGCGTGTCGTGACACCGAACACTGAGGCTGTAGTATTCGACCATCCTGAACCAATCAGCCTCGATCAACTTTCTGTGGATCAAGCTGACGGTCCGGCCCTGATATCGGTATCTTCCATGGATGGACAGCCGATCAAGGCCAGCAAGCGCATGCTGTTGATACTGGCGACGGACGCTCGCAACAGTGGGATGCGTTTTTCTGATGCGGCTGAAACCACGTTGCTCGATCTGGGCAAGAAACCTGTCCTGATCAAGACCGCCGTGGTAAGGCTCAAGCTCAAAAACCAGCATGCGGCAAAGCTCAAAGTGTATTCGAACACGTTGCGCGGCAAGCGCGGCGATGTGATTCCCGTGGTGCAAGAATCCGATGGCATCAGCTTTGTGCTGGATACCGCCAAGCTTAGCCACGGGCCTACAACCTATTTTGAAATCTCTGGGCAGGATTAGTGGTGAAGTCAATTGCAATCGTCGTTCCTGAGTTGTTGCCGGTTCCTCCTGTTCAAGGCGGTGCAGTCGAGCACTGGGTGGATGAGGCCAGCCGTCGCCTGCTTGCGCCCGATCGCAGGCTGGCGATTGTTTCCAGGCCGGCGGGTCGGCCCGGTACTGAGGGCGTCGAATACATCGGCATCCCTTGGACTCGGATGGAAGCATTTTTCCATCGCATCAAGGAACGCGTGACCTGGAAGAACCCATTGCGCTATCTGGCCAAGATCCAGAACGTCATTTCCTATGGCAGGCGTGTGGCCATTGCTGTGCGCGGATTCGACCTGGTCTGCCTGCATAACGAACCCAATATCCTGCTTTTCATCAATAAGCGTCCGGGACAGAGGATTGTGCTGCACATGCATAACGATCATCTCTCCATGCGCCTGTTTCGTTCGTTTTACCGTCATGCGCTGGCCAGGGTGGATCGGGTAATTTGCGTCAGCGATTACATTCGCCGCCAGGCAATCTCGCATTTTCCTGAATATGCCGATCGCTTTTGCGTTGTGTTCAACGCGACCGACCCGGAGGTATTCAAACCTTATGGCGAGGAAGCCTTCCAACAGTTAAATGGTGTCGTTAGCTTTGAGCCCGAAAAAAAGTACCTGCTTTATGTCGGACGACTGACACCGGTCAAGGGGGTGCATGTCCTGATCGAGGCCTTTCGCGAGATCCATCTCCGTATCCCGGATGCGCGCCTCATCATTGCCGGGTCCTCGTTTTTCGGTGGGGCGGCCAGGACAGGCTATGAGCGGGATCTTGTAGAACTGGCTGGGCCAGTGAGTGATGCGATCGTTTTTACCGGGTATCTTCCTCACGACAAGCTCAGGTATCTCTATTCGGCAGTGGACATGATCGTCGTGCCTTCGGTATGGCAGGACCCTTGTCCGCTGGTGGTGCTGGAGGCCATGGCTTCTGGAACCTGCCTCATCGGGTCCGCGGTCGGCGGAATTCCGGAAGTCGTGGAAAACGGACAGACCGGGGTGCTGGTGCAGCCAGGTGACGCGCAGGCACTTGCCAATGTCGTTTGCCATACCTTGAGCAATCCGGCCAATATGCAAAGGATCGAGGGGTCAGCGCGGCACAAGATTGTCACTGGCTATGGTTGGGACAGATTGGTAAGTGAAGTTGAGCAGGTGTTCGGAGCATTGCCATGATCGCCATCGTTTACCCCCAGGTGTACGGCGTGGGAGGCATTGCCCGCTACCTGGATTCCTTTCTATCTAACCTTCCACCCGGTCATCCTCAGATATATTTGATTACCGGTGATCCGCTTGGCAACACCCCGAAGTGCTATCCCGGCGTGGAGATCATCCATCTGAACAGTGGTTTTGGCAGGTTCAGCCTGTTGAACTGGATCTGGCAGGCACGCCGGATACTCTGCCGACTTTATGCGGAGAAAAAGATTGCCTGGGTGAATCTGCATTGGCCGCCCCTGATCCCTGGCTTGTTCCTGCCGAAGCATATCCCGCTTGTGCTGACGGCACACACGACGTATCTCGGAATGTCGGGACGCTTCAATAACCCGCCGCACTTCGAGAGACCGTGGTCACGTTCATCGCTCGCCATCAAGTCATGGATGGAGCACCAAATATTTTCCAGGGCTGCAAAGGTCATCACCTTGACCGAGCAGGGGGCGCAGGAGGTCCTTGCCTACGGGTACGCTGGTCCCTTGGTCGTCATCCCGAACGGTGCCGATCCGCAGCTTTTCAGCCCAGGGCCTGCTACCGTGAAGGACATCGATGTCCTGTTCTGTGGACGGATCGAGCGTCGCAAAGGCAGCCGCGCAATGGTGGAAGTGTGTCGCCGTCTGATCGCTCTGAAGCCTGATGTCAAAATTTGCATCGTCGGTTACGGGGATGACGATGCTTGGGTAAATCAGGCATTGACTGAGCATAATCAAAATGTCCAGCTAACAGGCAAGGTGGCATTCTCGGAAATGCATCGCTATTACGATCACAGCCGGATCTACGCCTCCACATCCTATTACGAAGGTTTGCCCGGCACATGTCTTGAGGCCATGTCCATGAAGTTGCCCGCCGTGGTTTGGGATTTGCTGTTTTACCGAGGGCTGGTGAATCCGGGTGTTACCGGGTTGCTGGCAACCGCGAATGATTATGATGTCATGGCATCGCAGATTATCGAACTGCTGAATGATCCCGGCAAGGCGCGGAGAATGGGCGCCAGCGGTCGCGACCTGCTTCAGCATGACTATAACTGGACCAGGCTTTCCGCCAAGATTCTCGAAGTTTTCGATACCTGATCGACCCCATTCCAAACCAACGGACTAGTCCGTCCCCCCAGTAATCCTGAAACATTCGACCCGCAAAATTCGCGGGTCTTTTGTTTTAAGAGACACGAACAGTCGGGTCGATAGCCTCGGCTGACACGACGGACTGAGTGCGGAGGAAATCCTGATGTCGAATCGGCGGTTGAAGGTCATGATGCTGGGCTTGCGCGGATTTCCGAATGTGCAGGGTGGGGTTGAATCGCATGCCGAGCACTTGTGTCTTTCACTGGTCGAGCAGGGGTGCGATGTCACCGTGCTAACGCGTTCTCCCTATCAGCCTGCCGAGATCGGTCGCGAATGGCGGGGCATCAAGTTCGTTTCGCTTTGGGCACCGAAATCCAAGGGGCTGGAAGCGATGCTGCATACCTTCCTTGGGGTCCTTTACGCCGCCATCAAGCGCCCGGATGTATTGCATATCCACGCCATCGGGCCGGCCGTGATGACGCTGCTCGCGCGTGTCCTGGGTTTGCGCGTGGTCGTGACGCACCATGGCCCGGATTATGAGCGACAGAAATGGGGCCGTTTTGCCCGCTTCGTTCTGAAAACTGGCGAGTGGCTGGGCATGCGCTTTTCTCGCCAGCGGATCGTTCTCTCGAATACCATTGCAACACTCGTCAAGCAAAAGCACCGTGTTGGCAGCACTCTGATTCCCAATGGTGTAAACCTGCCCCAAATTCCCCAGGAAACTGCCGCACTCCAATCCTACGGCCTGGAGGCGCAGCGTTACGTGCTGATGGTTAGCCGCCTGGTTCCTGAAAAGCGTCATCTAGATCTGATTGAAGCCTTCCGCATTGCGGGTATGCCTGGATGGAAGCTTGTTTTGGTTGGTTCCTCCGATCATCCGGATGCCTACGTACAGCAGGTGACTGAGATGGCAGCGAATACGCCGAATGTCGTGATGACCGGTTTCCAGACCGGACAGCCATTACAGGAGCTGTTTGCGAATGCAGGCATGTTTGTGTTGCCTTCTTCACACGAGGGTTTGTCAATCGCCATGCTCGAGGCTTTAAGTTATGGTCTGCCGGTGTTGGCCAGCGACATTCCGGCGAACCTGGAAGTCGGGCTTTCCGATGAGCACTATTACCCGCTTGGGGATGTGCGTGCATTGGCGGATAAACTACATGAGACTTCCGCTCAAGCGATTGCTTTGGAAGTGCGCGAGACCAGCCGTCGGCATATCGCAATACGTTATAACTGGAAGGACATCGCCGCACAGACTTACGATGTCTATCGTGCCGCATTGCATCCCGAAAAAGCAGTTGTGTTCTCAAGGCGTTCCGTTACGGAACGTCCTCCGGTTTCCTCTGCACATTACCCCAGCCCGGAATTCCGCTAGGCTGCATCCTCTGATCGCACGGCTGTAACAACAGGCCCGCACAATGTGCGGGTCTTTTACATTCAATGATAGGTTAGGGTAGTCCAGTGCGCGTTCTGGTCGTCGGCGGAGCAGGGTATATAGGCTCACACATGGTGAAGATGCTCAATGCTGCGGGCCATGAGGTCATGACTTACGACAATCTATCGACTGGCTATCGCGAAGCCATACTGGCTGGTGACTTTGTGCAAGGCGACCTTGCTGATCGGGCTGGATTGAATGCACTTTTTGCATCGTTTTGCCCGGAATCAGTCATGCATTTTGCATCATCTATCCAGGTGGGTGAATCGGTAATGCATCCCGACAAGTATTACCGCAACAATTTTTCCAATACGCTGAATTTGCTGGATGCGATGGTCCGTCATGGTGTCAGGCGTTTTATTTTCTCTTCCACGGCAGCCGTGTTCGGCGAGCCGGACTATGTACCGATCGACGAAGTTCACCCCAAGCGTCCGCTGAATCCCTACGGCCGCTCTAAATGGATGGTGGAGCAGGCTCTTGAAGATTACCGGCTGGCATATGGACTTGAGAATGTCAGCTTGCGCTACTTCAACGCGGCAGGAGCGGACCCTGATTGTGAACTCGGTGAGCGACATGAACCGGAGACCCATCTGATCCCGTTGATCCTCCAAGCGGCCAGCGGGCGCCGATCGGAAATCCGGGTGTTCGGTCGTGATTATGAAACGCCTGACGGGACGTGTATTCGTGACTACATCCATATCGTTGATCTCTGTTCCGCCCACCTCCGGGCGCTGCAATATCTGGCTGATGGCAGGGGCAGCGCCAGCTTCAATCTCGGCAATGGTGCTGGATTTTCCGTGCAGCAGGTCATTGATACGGTCGAGAGTGTCACCGGAATCAAGATCAAGGTCTCGGATGCACCGCGGCGTGAGGGCGATCCCGCAAGGTTGGTTGCAGATGCCACGCTTGCCAGGAATGTGTTGAACTGGAATCCCGTATTCACCGATCTCGAAACCATTGTCGTCCATGCATGGGCATGGGAACGCAAGGTTTCTGATTTCCTGTGATGCGCCAATACGCGAGACAGTCCTCGCGCTGGGGATGGCCCATGCATCGTATTGCCTTGTCGGCATTCTGCCTGATGCTGGTATCGTTGTTCGTTCTCGGTTCCAGCCCGCTTGCAGCCGGGCTGCTGGCATCTCCGGCGGACAAGCTGGTGCATCTGCTCGTTTACTTTCTGATGACGCTGCTGCTGTGGCTTGGATTGCCTGGTGTCCGTCCGTGGTGGCCAGCTTTGGTGGTCGCTCTTATCGGATGCATCGACGAGGTAAACCAGATCTGGCTTCCGGGGCGATATCCGGGTTTTGATGACTTTGGCGCAGACCTGCTTGGCATCCTGTTTGCCCTGATTGGCATATCCCTTTGTGTTTACCGCAGGGTTTCCCGCTGATTGAGGTTTCATTGTCTTGTCATTCGTCATCGCTATTCTGCGTGATCAGAAAAACAACGACATAACGATGGGCCTCAATTGAGATTCCAGCAACCACTCACGTTACGTAAGCAGCTGACACCTGCTTCATTGCTACGGATGATGATCGATCCTGTGATTGTGATCGGGATGCTGGTGATCTGTACGCTCTGGTTGGGGGAGGTGCTAGACCGCAACCATCTGCTGCTGGCATCGTTGGTGTTTGCTTTGACTTTTCCGGGTGACTGGGCCAAGGATACGTCACTAATTTCGGAAATCAGGCATGTTGTCGGGGACTGGCTGGTCGTGGTCGGCATCCTGATTTTCTTCGGTTATGCAACCGGCTATCTGGAGGTGTTCTCCCGGAAACTGGTCGTGACCTGGATTCTGTTGACACCGGTTGCCATGCTGCTGGCACATTACTTCATGCGCAGGCTGGTGATGCGCTACCGACGGAGCAGTTTTGTTGTGCGTGATGCCGTCATCGCCGGAGCTGGCGAACTGGGTTGCCAATTACGTGATCGTGCCAAGGCGGATTCCATGTGCGGGATCGAGATCAAGGGGTTTTTCGATGATCGTGCACCATCCCGGCTGGCGCTTGCTGATGCTGAAAGCGATCAACTGCTCGGGAAGATGGGATCTTTGCCTGATTACATCCGGCAGCATGGCGTCGAGTTGATATATATCGCGCTCCCGATGGGGTCGCAGCCGCGTATCCTGAAACTGCTGGATGATTTGAAGGACACCACTGCCTCGATCTATTTCGTGCCTGATCTTTTCGTGTTCGATCTGATCCAAGCCCGCATCGACGATGTCGGCGGATTGCCTGTCGTGGCAGTTTGCGAAACCCCTTTCAGTGGCCTCAATGGATGGGTGAAACGCCTTTCCGACCTTGTGCTGGCCGCACTTATTTTGCTGATGATTTCTCCGTTGCTGCTGGCTCTTGGCATCGGGGTCAAGCTGAGTTCGCCCGGCCCGATACTCTTCAAGCAGCGCCGCTATGGCCTGGATGGTCAGGAAATCATGGTCTACAAGTTCCGCTCCATGACGGTCTGCGAGGACGGCGCCACCATTGTGCAGGCCGCCCGAGATGACCGGCGCGTAACTAGGCTTGGCGCCTTGCTGCGTAAGACATCGCTGGATGAATTGCCGCAGTTCGTGAACGTCCTGCAGGGCCGTATGAGTATCGTCGGTCCACGACCTCACGCCGTTGCTCACAACGAGATGTATCGAAAACTGATCAAGGGCTACATGATCCGCCACAAGGTGAGGCCGGGAATCACCGGCTGGGCTCAAGTCAACGGCTTGCGCGGGGAGACTGAAACCATTGAAAAGATGCAGGCCAGAATCGAGTACGACCTGGATTATTTGCGACATTGGTCGCTTAGCCTCGATCTGAGAATCATCCTTCGTACCATATGGCTGGTATTCAGGGACAGCAAGGCTTATTGAACAGGCTACCCATGGTGAACGGGTGGTCTCGAAGACATATTAAGTTCACATTCTCGCGCTAGATTATTTAGCCTTGTTGGATCTCCTGCAAACTCTGAAAATTTCGGAAATGCCATGAAAGCCATGATTCTTGCTGCGGGTAAAGGTACCCGCGTACGTCCGCTGACCTATGAATTACCCAAGCCCATGATTCCGATTCTGGGAAAGCCGGTGATGGCTTATCTGGTCGAGCATCTCCAGAAGTTCGGTGTGAACGAAATCATGGTCAACGTCAGTTACCTGCACGAACATATCCAGCGCTACTTCGGCGACGGGCGTCGTTTCGGGGTCGAGATTGGTTATTCGTTCGAAGGTGACATGCAGGACGGGGAGATCATCCCGGATCCCATGGGTTCAGCAGGCGGCATGCGAAAAATCCAGGATTTCAGCGGATTTTTCGATAGTACGACACTGGTTTTGTGTGGTGATGCAATTGTCGATCTTGATGTCGGTGCTGCACTTGCCGAACATCGCTGCAAGGGAGCCATGGTTAGCTTGATTGCGAAGCAGGTACCGAAAGATAAAGTTTCTGAATACGGGATTGTCGTTACGGAACCTGGCGGGCGTATTACTTCATTTCAGGAGAAGCCGTCCGCAGAGGATGCCAGATCGGACCTCGCCAACACGGGTATTTACATTTTTGAACCGGAAGTGCTGGAACTGATTCCCAAGGGGCGCGTGTTCGACATCGGTTCGGAACTGTTTCCTTTGCTCGTAGAACGTGGATTGCCGTTTTTTGCCCAGAAGCAGGACTTCAACTGGATCGACATCGGCCGTGTTTCGGATTACTGGGAAGTGACCCAGAGCGTCATGAAGCATCCCACGCCGCTGATCCCCATCCCCGGTAAGCAAATCCGGGATGGCGTTTGGTCGGGATTGAACGTGCGCATCGATCCCAGCGCTCGTATTACCGGTCCGGTTTATATCGGGTCTGGTAGCAGCATTGAGAAGAATGCGGAAATCATCGGACCGGCCTGGATTGGCGAAGGTTGCCACGTCCAGCGAGGTGGTCGGATTATCCGTAGCGTTCTCTTCGAATACACGCGCGTAGGACAAGATTTTACCTTTGAAGACATGATTGTCTGCGGCGACTATTGCGCGGATCGAAACGGCCAGATGATGCATGTGGATGACGAACGCTGCGAACTAATCTGGTGTGATGCGCGCGAGCAGGTAGTATTTCCTTCCGAGGGGAGTTTGCAACCGAGGAGTACGCTCCACTCCGCGGTTTAGTCATATGCATCTGAGGCGAGAGGATAAAGATGCTATGGGCGAAAAAAGACGCGTTAAGTCATCATGCTCTCTGCAGAAGCGCCACAAATTCATCAATGCGCATCGCAGTGTCCCCGAGGCAAAACCAAGGGGATGCTTCTGCGAGGCACCGCGTGGAGTAGGCAAGAACCAAATTGGGATCTGAGGTGTAAACGAGTTCCCGTTCCGAGGATTCGATGCTGAGCGCACATGGGCCGTCAGTAACGATAAGATAGGGTTTCATGTCCTCTTCTCCCGATGTGGCATGACTTAGAAGGCTGGTAATTGGCCTCAAAATAGTCTCCCGCGGACAGGCTGTCCTTAACAGCTGGGTCTTTTCCGCCAGATAGAGAGAGCACTTCTCAGTCTCTGCACCGGAGCAAAATAGAGAACCACACCTTCCCGGGCAGCTATCCGAATCTCTCGCATCAGTTGCGTTGACAGTCTTTCTTTCATTTTGTCCCCCACGAATTCGTGAATACTGAACGCTGATCCTTAAATGCCAAGTATACATAGCCTGAAGGGCAAGGCTTCATCCTGACCTGCCCACAGGCGATACGCTGATAGATGTTGCCATGCTAAGTCGATCATCTCGAGCCATCTTTTTCCGCTTTTTGCCTTGTTCCAGGCTGGTCAAGAGCATTAATACGTTTTCTGGCGTAATCAGCGAATGTAACTACGTTTGCAGCTTCGGGCGCTTCAAGGTGTGACACATCTCTGGAAGGGGACTTTGTCTGCCCGAGGTGCCGGAGGATGCTGGGTTTGGGCCGGACTTTCCTGCGGGGGAGGGCTGCGGCATATTCGTCCCCGCCCATGGACTCGTCCATCGCAGCAACGACTTCGCCGAGCTCGATGTTGACGTAGCGGTTCAGCATCGACAGCGTGCGATGGCCGGTCACCTTCTGCAGCAGATAGATGTTGCCCATGCGCATCGCCCAGCGACTAGCGCCTTCGTGACGCATGTCGTGGAAGCGGAGGTTCTTGATGCCGTACCTGCGCAGCATCCGGTTGAAGTAGGTGCGGAAGCTTTCCTTGCACACCGGGAACACGCGATCATCGCCCTGCTTGCGGGGTATCTGTCCCAGCATTTCCCTGGCTTCCGCCGCCAATGGAACCTTGCGGGCCCCAGTTTTGCCGTCAGATAGTGAGATGATGCCTTCCTCCAGGTTCACCTGCTGCCAGGTCAGCGCGAATATCTCGCTGTAGCGCATGGTGCTCGTGATCGCAAACAGGAAGGCGTAGAGGTAATAGGGTGTCGGCGCCTGGCGGAAGCCTTCGACGAGCTGGATCTCTTCTTCCTCGCTCATCCTGCGGTCGCGCCCGGGGCTCGCCTTGGGCAGGTACTTCTGGCGTACCGGGTTGACGAGGAAGGGGAAGATCTCGTCTTTCGCCCAGGTGTAGACGCCTGAAATCAGCATCCCGGCCTGCCTCACCGTGGAGGGATTGAGAGGCTTCCCGCTCTGGCTGTTGCTGCCGTCGCTCAGGCTTTCGAGATAGTTGCGGATCTCCTCCCAGGTGATAGCCAGGATCGACTCTTGGGCCCACGCGTGGCTGATGATGTAGCGGAGCCGGCGAGCCTCGTTCCTGCCGGACTTGTGGTAGGGGCAGACCTGCTCGATGTACTGTCGGGTGAGTTCGGCAAACGTCATGCGCTTCGCCTTCATGAACAGCGAGCCGTCGTCTTCGCTCAGCCGCACCTCCATGGTCTCTGCCCAGGCCTTGGCTTCCTGCAGGGTGGCAAAGGTGGCGGCATCTTTTTTGCCGTCGATGCAGACCCTGACCTGATAACGCTTGCCGCGCTTACGGATGCTGGCCATGGCTAGATCCTCCCCGCGGGGATGTCGGATAGGGGGTAAAGCAGGTTCATCATGCACTCCTTGAGTTAGGGAGCCATGTATAGATACCGTTCCGGGCGGGCGAGGCGGGGGAGGAAAATCTGCTTTTTTGGACAGATTTTGGACAAAACCACAAAAACAAAGGGGTTGGCCTGAGCCAACCCCTTGTTATATTTGGCTCCCCGACCTGGGCTCGAACCAGGGACACACGGATTAACAGTCCGTTGCTCTACCGACTGAGCTATCGGGGAATCGAAAGAGCCGCAATATTAAAGGCTCGACGGCGATTGGTCAACATGCAGGACCGCAAAAAATACGGGGAATTTACACATGATTCGTAAGCCGTTGAAATTGCGTGGGCGGAAATACAAAGGGGGCTGACAGCCCCCTTTGTATCGATGCGCAACTGGCTTATTTCAGTGCCCGCTCGATGCGGTCGAGCGCGTTCTTGAGATTGTCCATTGAGGTGGCAAAGGAAATGCGGAAATAGCCTTCTGCGCCGAAGGCCGAACCGGGGACGACGGCCACGCCTACCGATTCCAGCAGGTAATCGGAAAGCGCCAGGTCGGTGGCTTCCTTGAGTTTGCCGGTGGCATGCAGCCGGGCGATGGCTTCGCGTGCGTCGGGGAACGCGTAGAAAGCGCCACCGGCGGCAATACACTTGAGGCCGGGCATTTCGTTGAAGCGTTTGACGACGAAGGCGTGGCGTTCGCGGAAAGCATTCAGCATCGGTTCGATACAGCCCTGGTCGCCTTCCAGTGCGGCTTGGGCGGCAACCTGGGAGATCGAGGTAGGGTTGGAGGTGCTCTGCGATTGCAGGATTTCCATCGCCTTGATGATGTGTGCGGGTCCGGCGGCATAGCCGATGCGCCAGCCGGTCATCGAATAGGCCTTGGAGACGCCGTTCAGCACGATGGTGCGATCCTTCAGTTCCGGCGTGGCATTGAGGATGTTGACGAACGGGACGCCGGAGAGATTGACGTGCTCGTACATGTCATCGGTGGCCACCAGGATACGCGGATGCTTCTTCAGTACCTCGCCCAGGGCCTTGAGTTCTTCCGTGGTGTAGACGGAGCCGGTCGGGTTGGAAGGCGAGTTGATGAAGAACAGCTTGGTGTTGGGGGTGATGGCGGCTTCGAGTTGGGCGGGGGTGAGCTTGAAGTTCTGCTCGATGCCGCACTCGACGATGACCGGTTTCGCCTCGGCGACGATGGCGATGTCCGCGTAAGAAACCCAGTAGGGTGCGGGGATGATGACTTCGTCGCCGGCATCCAGCACCGCCAGTGCCAGGTTGAAAATGCATTGCTTGCCACCGACGCCGACGATGACTTCGTTGACGGTGTACTCGAAGCCGTTCTCGCGCTTGAATTTATCGACGATGGCTTTCTTCAGGCCGGGAATGCCACCGACCGGGGTGTATTTGGTAAAGCCGCTGTCGATGGCTTTTTTTGCGGCATCCTTGATGTGCTGCGGGGTGTCGAAGTCCGGCTCGCCGGCGCCGAGGCCGATGATGTCGCGGCCTTCCGCCTTGAGTTTGGCGGCACGTGCGGTGACGGCGAGGGTGGGTGATTCCTTGATGGCTTGAACGCGGCGCGAGAGTTCCAAAATGCGAGTCCTTGAATGTTCGGCAAAATTATAGAGATTTTACCGAGATTCAAGGCCCGAATAAACCCGTTCTAGCACGCGCCGGAACAACCTACTGCTTTTTTGAATTTATCCGCCATTTCCGGATCGATTTGCGCCAGTGTGACGCTGACGTTGTGTACTTCATCGCTGTCGCCGCGCTGCGAGGCATACACCCCGAGGCGGAACAGGGATTCGCCGTGACGGGCATTGATGGCGACCGACTGCCGGAACGATTGCTGGGCTTGTTCGGTCTGGCCCAGGCCTTCCTGCGCGGTACCCTGTTCGTACCAGGCTTCGGCGTTGTGCGGTTCGGCCTTGATCCAGCGCTGGCTGACGTCGAGCAGCTTGGCCCAGTCCTCGTTGATGTGCGGCAGGGCAACCTGCATGAAATAAGGTTTCTCGTCATCCGCCAGTTCCCAGAACATGCGGCCTTCAATCGGCAATTTGCTGGTGGTGGGCAGTTTGGCAACCTGCGCGATCCAGTCAGAAGGAATAGCGTAGAAGTAGGCGGTGCGTCCCGGGGTCTTGAAGGTGTTGATGCCGATCAGCCGGCCTTGGCCGTCGAACAGCGGACTGCCGCTGGCACCGAGGCCGAAGCGAGCGTTGGTGCGCACCACCATGCCGTTGTCGAAGGGATACACGGATTTGACCTGGCCGCCCGAGGTCAAGGGCGTGAGGACGCCATTGCTGTGGCCGATGGAAACGACTTCATCGCCTTTCTGGATTTCGCTGGCTTTTGCCAGTTGTACCGGTTGCAACGGCAGTTTCTCGGTATTCAGCAGGCACAGGTCGTGCACCGGGTCGGCGTGAATCGATACGATGGGATAGACCTCTTCGGCCTGCGATACCCAGGCGCTGGTAGTCTTGCGCAGGACGTGGCAATTGGTGGCGACCTGATTTTCGCCGACGACCACGCCGGAACCGTAGGCGATGTTCCCCTCGGTATCGTAACCGCGCACCAGAACCACCGAAAAAAATACCTTGAGCAGCGATTGCTGATCGAATGCCAGTGCCTGAGCCGGCCCGAGAAGGGCGGTAAGCAGCAAGACGAAGCGCGACATGTCGAAATCTCCGTAGTTGTGTACCTAAGCGTGGACTAGCATAACCCGAAAAAGTTTCTGGATGCGCGCTGTTACAATGGCAAACCCGCACTGCGAGAGTTTCATGTGATCGTTACCTTCCCCGGCAGCCGCTACGAACTGCATCAGCCTTTCCCCCCGGCCGGCGATCAGCCGGTCGCCATCGAGAAACTGGTGGACGGGATACGTCAGGGCAAGCGCTTCCAGACCTTGCTTGGCGTCACCGGTTCCGGCAAGACCTACACCATGGCCAACGTCATCGCGCAACTGGGGCGCCCGGCGATCGTGATGGCCCCGAACAAGACGCTGGCGGCCCAGTTGTATGCCGAGTTCCGCGAATTTCTGCCGAACAATGCGGTGGAGTATTTCGTTTCCTACTACGACTACTACCAGCCCGAAGCCTACGTGCCGTCGCGCGACCTGTTCATCGAAAAGGATTCCAGCATCAACGAGCACATCGAGCAGATGCGCCTTTCCGCGACCAAGGCATTGCTGGAACGCGAGGACAGCGTGATCGTCGCTACCGTGTCGGCGATCTACGGCATCGGCGATCCGGTGGATTACCACGGCATGGTGCTGCATCTCAGCCAGGGCGAGAAAATCAGCCAGCGCGATGTGATCCTGCGCCTGACCGGCATGCAGTACGACCGCAACGAATTCGATTTCGCACGCGGCACATTCCGGGTGCGCGGCGACGTGGTCGACGTGTTCCCCGCAGAAAACTCTGAAACCGCTTTGCGCATCTCGCTGTTCGACGACGAGGTGGAAACCCTCACGCTGTTCGACCCGCTGACCGGGCAGATCCTGCAGAAGGTACCGCGCTTCACGGTCTATCCTTCCAGCCATTACGTCACACCCCGTGAAACCACGTTGCGCGCCATTGAAAACATCAAGCTGGAATTGCGCGAACGCGTGGATTTCTTTGTCAGGAACAACAAGCTGGTCGAAGCGCAACGCATCGAGCAGCGCACCCGTTACGACCTGGAGCTGCTCAACGAACTGGGCTTCTGCAAGGGGATCGAAAATTACTCGCGCCACTTGTCCAACCGCCGCCCCGGAGAGCCGCCGCCGACCCTGATCGATTATCTGCCCAAGAACGCGCTGATGATCATCGACGAATCGCACGTCACTGTCCCGCAGATCGGCGGCATGTATAAGGGCGACCGGGCGCGAAAAGAAAATTTAGTCGATTACGGTTTCCGCCTGCCGTCCGCGCTGGACAACCGGCCGCTCCGCTTCGAGGAATTCGAGCAGGTGATGCGTCAATGCGTCTTCGTCTCTGCGACACCGGCCGATTATGAAGCGACCCATCAGGAGCAGGTGGTGGAGCAGGTGGTAAGGCCCACCGGGCTGATCGATCCGGTGATCGAGGTCAAGCCTGCCGACACCCAGGTCGACGATCTGCTCTCGGAAGCCAAGGCGCGCGTCGATGCCGGCGAACGCGTGCTGGTGACCACCCTGACCAAACGCATGGCGGAGGACCTCACCGATTACCTGGCCGAGCACGGCGTCAAGGTACGCTATCTGCATTCCGACATCGATACCGTGGAACGGGTCGAGATCATCCGTGACCTGCGCCTGGGGGAGTTCGACGTGCTGGTCGGCATCAACCTGTTGCGCGAAGGGCTGGATATCCCCGAGGTGTCGCTGGTGGCGATCCTGGACGCGGACAAGGAGGGCTTCCTGCGTTCGGAGCGATCGCTGATCCAGACGACCGGGCGCGCCGCGCGCAACCTCAACGGCAAGGTAATTTTCTACGCCAACACCATTACGCGTTCGATGCGGCTGGCGATCGACGAAACCGAGCGTCGCCGTGCCAGGCAAATCGCCCACAATACTGCCCAGGGCATTACGCCCAGGGGCGTGACCAAACGCATCAAGGACATCATCGACGGCGTTTACGACAAGGATAGTGCGCAACGCGAATTGAAAGCGGCACAGACGTTCGCCGAATACGGGGTGATGAATGAAAAGCAGCTGGCCAAGGAGTTGAAGCAACTGGAGAAAGCCATGCACGAAGCCGCCAAGAATCTGGAATTCGAGAAGGCGGCGGAATTGCGCGACCGGTTGAAGACATTGCGAGAGCAGTTTTACGGGGCCGAGCCGCCGGACCCGGTGTAACCGTCGCAGGCAACAAAAAGCCCCGCATTGCGGGGCTTTTTGTCATGCATGGATCACTTATTTCTGCGTTTCCACCATCACCAGCGGTTCATCGCCCTGGTCTGCGGAGGATTTCTGCTGCCACGGGGCCGGGGCGTTGCTGCGACGCTTCACCGGTTCTTCTGCCGGTACAGCGGCGGCAACACCGGCATCTGACTTGGTCTCGATCATGACCAGACCGCTGTCGGCCAGGTCCGGCACCACGATGGGTGCGGCTTCCTCGGTCTTGCGGCGTCGCGGCTGGCGAGGCTTGCGCTCCGGCTTGGCGGTCGCTTCTGCCTCGGCTTCGGCAACCACTTCTGACGGGGCTTCTACTTCCACGCTAGCCTCGACTTTGACAGGAGCCTCGGCGGCGACGGGCGCGTCGTCAGCCACGGCAACTTCTGCGACCGGAGCTGCAACCGGCTCGACAGCAGCGATTTGCGGTGCAGCCTGAGGCGTTTCGACGGCCACTTCGATGGCGGGAGCGTTGGCTTCCGCGACTGTTTCCAGCATCGGCTGGGCGTTTTCTTCGGCGATCAGCGAAGCCTGGGCCTCGTTGCGCTGGCCGCGTTCACCACGTCCGCCGCGGCGACCGCGTCGGCTGCGCGGTTCGCGGGGCTCTCGCACTTCGCCACCGGCTTCGGCGGGATTCTGTGCCTGTGACAATGCCGGCTGCTGGGGCTGGCGCTCTCGTTGGGGTTTCTCGGCACGCTCGGTTAGCTGGCGCGGCTGGCGGCCTTCCTGCTTGGCAGGCTGGGCTGCATTCTCGCGCTGCGGTTTTTCCGGACGTTCTGCACGCTCGGCGCGCGCTTCGCCCTGGCGTTCGTTGCGACCGCCGCGACGGGGTTCATTGCGATTGCCGCGGCGCTGCTCGCTACGGCCGGCCTCGCGGCGACGCTGCGGCTTGGCCTGCTCTTCTTCCTGCTTGGGGGAGGCGATCTTGTCGAGCCAGCCCTTGAAGCGGGAGAACAATCCGGTCTTGGGCGCTTCGGCAGGCACCGGGGCGGGCGCGGGTGCCGGAGCGGCCGGGGTGATGCCCTTGACGGCGGCCACTTGCTTCGCGACTTCGGTCTTTTGCGGAGATGCGGCAGCTTCCTCGATCTCGGAAGGCAGCTCGACCAGCTCGTAGCTGGCGCGGCTGGTCTCTTCGCTGACGTCGTCGTGACGCAGGCGCACGATCTTGTAGTTGGGCGTTTCCAGATGAATGTTGGGGATCAGCACGACCTTGACGCCCATGCGGCTCTCGATGGAATGAATCTCGGAGCGCTTCTCGTTGAGCAGGAACGTGGCGGCTTCCACCGGCAACTGCACCTGGATGACGGCGCTGTTTTCCTTCATGGCTTCTTCCTGCGTGATGCGCAGGATGTGCAGCGCGGTCGATTCGATGCCGCGGATGTGGCCGGTGCCGTGGCAACGCGGGCAGGGGACGTGGTTGGTCTCGCCCAGGCTGGGGCGCAGGCGCTGGCGTGACAGCTCAAGCAGGCCGAAGCGCGAGATCTTGCCGGTCTGCACGCGGGCGCGGTCGTAATGCAGCGCGTCGCGCAGGCGGTTTTCCACCTCGCGCTGGTTGCGCTGGCTTTCCATGTCGATGAAGTCGATCACCACCAGGCCGCCCAGGTCGCGCAGGCGCAACTGGCGCGCAGCTTCTTCCGCGGCTTCCAGGTTGGTCTTGAAGGCGGTTTCCTCTATGTCGCTGCCGCGCGTGGCACGGCCGGAGTTGACGTCGATGGAGACCAGGGCTTCGGTGTGGTCGATGACGATGGCGCCGCCGGAGGGCAGGCGCACTTCGCGGGCGAACGCGGTTTCGATCTGGTGCTCGATCTGGAAGCGAGAGAACAGCGGAATCTCGTCGCGATAGAGTTTGACGCGCGACACGTTGCCGGGCATCACGTGGTTCATGAACTGCAGCGCCTGCTCGTGGATTTCCGGCGTGTCGATGAGGATTTCACCGATGTCGGGCTGGAAGTAGTCACGGATGGCGCGGATCACCAGGCTGCCTTCCTGGTAGATCAGGAACGGGCCTTTCTGCATGGTGGAGGCGCCTTCCACGGCGTTCCACAGTTGCAGCAGGTAGTTGAGGTCCCACTCCAGTTCTTCGAGGCTGCGGCCGATGCCCGCGGTGCGCGCGATGACGCTCATGCCGGCAGGCACGTTGAGCTGGGCCATGACGTCGCGCAGCTCGTTGCGGTCTTCGCCTTCGATGCGGCGCGATACGCCGCCGCCGCGCGGGTTGTTAGGCATCAGCACCAGATAACGGCCGGCCAGGCTGATGAAGGTAGTGAGGGCGGCGCCCTTGTTGCCGCGCTCGTCCTTGTCCACCTGGACGATCACTTCCTGGCCTTCGCGCAGCGCTTCCTTGATGCTGGAGCGGCCGTCGGCGTCGCCCTGGAAGTAGCTGCGCGCCACTTCCTTGAACGGCAGGAAACCGTGGCGGTCGGTGCCGTAGTTGACGAAGGCGGCTTCGAGCGAAGGCTCGATGCGGGTGATGACGCCCTTGTAGATGTTGCTCTTGCGTTGTTCTTTGCCGGCGTGCTCGATGTCGAGATCGATCAATCGTTGTCCGTCGACGATGGCGACGCGAAGTTCTTCTTCCTGCGTCGCATTGAATAGCATGCGTTTCATTGGTACTTGTCTCCCGCGCTCTTCAGCGGGCGTAACTGGGCTGGCCTGAACGGCCGGTGGGGAAGGGTCAGTCGGCTTGACGAGCAGCCTGAATGGACGCGATACGCAACAGGGGCTGTCAGGGTGTTTGAAGATTGCGCGAAAGGCGCGCAAGGCCCTGAACTGGCAGTATTAAATTCGGTTCGTTAACAGGTCGTTAAACGGGTGATTTAAAAGTCGTTTGCGTTGAAATGTCCGGTAAATCCAGGTTTTCGATTACAATTCCGTCTGAATCGGTTCCCCGCCGCGCGGCACATGTGCCATTCCAGTGCGCGGCAGCTTTGAGCGCTGTAAGTTCTGAATTCATCCCCTTGCTCGTCGCTGGTGCAGACGTATCCCGCACAGGGAGCAAGCGATTCGTTCAGCGTTTTCAAACCGTTTCTTGTTGTCAGTGGTGAACGGCATTAACCAGAATTCTTTAACTTGCCTTTTCAGGCAAGCGGCTAGTATAGGTGAGATGAGCGATTTAAGCAAAGCAGCAGTAAGCATGGTAACGGTCGACGAAGCGGGCGAAGGGCAGCGCATCGACAACTTCCTGGCACGTCATCTGAAAGGCGTGCCGAAGAGCCACCTTTACCGCATCCTGCGCAGCGGCGAAGTGCGGGTCAACAGCAAGCGGGTGGATGCCACCTGCCGGTTGATTCTCGGCGATGTCGTGCGCATCCCCCCGGTGCGCACCGCCGCCCCGGCCCATGTGCCGCCGAGCGGCCCGGTGACATCCAGATTCGAAGGCAAGATTCTGTTCGAGGATGAAGCGCTGCTGGTGATCGACAAACCGGCCGGCCTGGCGGTGCACGGCGGCAGCGGCATCAGCCGCGGCGTTATCGAGCAGCTGCGCCTGGAGCGTCCGCAAGCCCGATTCCTGGAACTGGTGCACCGGCTGGACCGCGAGACGTCGGGCGTGTTGTTGCTCGCCAAGAAGCGCAGCGCGCTGGTGGCACTGCACGAGGCCATCCGCGGCAACGCCATCGAAAAGCGCTACCTGATCCTGGTCTGCGGCGTCTGGAAGGACAAGAAACGCAAGGTCAGGCTGCCGCTCAAGAAATACACGCTGGAGAGCGGTGAGCGGCGCGTCAGCGTGGACGACGGCGGA
>Ga0172373_10000342_pt1 | contig 76235 bp, 71 predicted proteins | sample Lak10m_2_FD_114546 | JGI IMG/M metagenome (GOLD analysis project Ga0172373, IMG submission 114546) | Freshwater microbial communities from Kabuno Bay, South-Kivu, Congo - kab_092012_10m | ecosystem: Environmental > Aquatic > Freshwater > Lake | place: Democratic Republic of the Congo...
CCCGGATAAAGCTATTGCCGTCGGTCTAATGCCTTTCATCATTCCAGGCCTTGTGAAATCAGTTCTCGTAGCCTCAATTGTTGGCTACGTGAAGAAGTAATACCAGACGTACCGCGCCGCGGTCTTTATTTTTGTCATCCCTGCGAATGCGGCGACCCATTGAGATGCTGCGATTCTCCCACTCTGACGTGCCGCGGCTTGACCGCGGTATCTAGCGAGGCTAGAAGATTTTCTTCGGCAGTTTTTTAAAAACCACGACTCTTCTTAAATTCCTCAGACTCCATAATTGCTTCTGTAAATCCAAGCATATGCCTATTTTCTACCAGAAGAGGGAAGAGAATTCCTCTTAAATGATCCAGTTCATGCTGTACGACGCGCGCATGAAAGTTAGAGGCATTGAACGATTGCTTAACCCCCTCAAGGTCTATATATGTACACTCAATATGCGTATACCTCTGCACTTGTCCCATCATCCCTGGTACCGATAAGCACCCCTCCCATTCAAGATTTTTCTCATCACTAAGGGACTTATAATGAGGATTAATCATGATGCGCATTGGCTGTGCCACCCCATCTGTTTTATAGCGAGGGTGCTCAGCCGGAACAGCAAACATCACCAATTGCTTTAATATGCCAATTTGGGGGGCTGCTAATCCCACATTACCCATCCCTTTGGTGGCCAACTTCATTTGTTCCAACACCTCATGCACCAGCGGCATTTCTTTCGGTAAATCAAACGGCAGTGATGGCTCATACAGCTTAGGATCACCATAACGTAAAATCTTTGGTGCTTCTGCTTCTTGCTTTGGGTAATCAAATGTTGATGCTGGTATTGTCGACATGCCTGCCCTCCTAATTTGGGACATATTAATATTAATACGTTCTGAAATAGCGCGCAAATGGTGCATGGAAAATAGTTCTGTTGAAAAGAATAAAAGCAAAAATCCAAAATATAAAAAAGAGTGCGCAACCCCTGGAATTATTTTGCTAAGAATCATTAAGATCTCCTTAGTAACTTGGCTTAATTATCAACTAAGTAACGCAACGTATGGCGTTAATAAAGCAAGAAATTTCACGCAACAGAAAATCAACCCCCAACCATTCCCTTTAACTTCTCCAGCAAATCAAGTGGCGCGGTTTTGGTGGCCTTCATCCAGCGAATCATCTCATCAATTTTCGCCATCACCTTCGAATTATCAGCGCTAGTGTCATCCTTCCACACGTTTGCCGCATAAATTAGCACGCACAAAAACAGTAAATTTTGCACATAACGACCCACATCCCAATGCAAACCCAATGTTTGATGCCACCCATCAATGGCTGTCAGCACTTGTGCCTGCGTTTCACAAATCAACTGATCACTAAGTTTTTGCGTTTCCCAAAGGCTTAAAACACATGCACGCTTTTCCGTTAAGCTATCAAATACCAACATCATCAAATCAAACAACGCCTCATCAACGTTGTTACGACTTACCGTTTCCAAGCGTTCTGTCACATACCAAAGACGATTATTAATCAGTGCCTGAATTTCTTCCGGTGTTATCGCTGAAGGATTACTCTCAGCTTTTTCCCAAATTGCTTCAATATCAAGCACTAGTCATCGCCTCAGCAATGGTTTCAGCATTATCCCAAATTGTATCTTGCAAATGCAGCCCAGGTTTTAGACTGTCTGCATACAACGTGCCCTTAATCTCTTTTTTTGTTTCTTCAGCGATAACTTTAACAATCGTCGGATTACTCAAATGCTCCAAAAATATTGCTGAAATATCGAGACTTTGAATCTGCTTAACAAGCGTCGCCATATCCTTTGCCGATGGATCATCGCTCGTGCTGATGCCGTGTGGGCTTAGCACTTTAATACCAAACGCTTCACCAAAATAGGCAAATGCATCATGGGTGGTTAGCATTACGCGTCGTTCTTTAGTAATTGCGGAAAATTGCATTGCTATATTAACTTTCAATTTCTTGAATGCTTCCATTAGTTTTTCTCGATTGCTTTCAATTTTTTCTTTATGTTTAGGAAACGTCTCAGTCAATGCATCGGTCATCGTATCGATCATAGCGCATACGTGCATTGGATCATGCCAAATATGTGGATCAGGTAAATTACCGATATAACGTGGCGTAACACCTTCACTTGCAATAGTAATGTAACCATTGTATCCAGATGCTTCAATTAGTTGATCCAGCCAACCCTCCAAATTTAATCCATTCACAATAACCAAATCTGCCTTTGCCAAAATCTTTGAAATATTTGGACTTGGTTGATACGTATGAGGATCAGCTGAATTTGGCACAATTGAATCAACCGATATTTCTGCTATGCCATCACACAGCTGCTCGCATAAATCTTTCAATATCGAAAAACTACACACAACGGTTTCAGCTTGCAAAAAGGAGAGGATTGAAATAATAAAAAGTACTTGGGCGAATGGCCTCATTTTGCAAGCTCTTCGGAACGCTCACATGCTGCTCTTAGCGCTTTTGAGAAAAGAGTTTGCAAGCTTGATTTGTTCATCAATACTTCAAGGGCTGCTTCCGTAGTGCCGCCTTTGCTAGTTACATTAGCGCGTAATGTTGGAGCATCTTCCTCTGGCAATTCTTTCAGCGTTACAGCAGTTCCAATAATCGTTTGGCGGGCAAACTTTCGTGCAAAATCTTTCGTAAGGCCCAATTCTATGCCAGCCATTTCCAAGCATTCACATAGGTAATACACATACGCCGGACCAGATCCGGAAAGCGCTGTTACCGCATCAAAGAGTTTTTCATTCTTTAGTTTCTCAAAAATTCCAACTTTTTTAAGAAGTGCTTCAACAACTTCTTCATCTGCTTTTGTGCAGTTTTCGTTTAAAAGGTAAGCGCACGCACCTTCTTTCACAACTACGGGAAGGTTTGGCATCGCGCGCGCTAGGCGTATATCATCGCCCAGCCACTTCTTAAAGCGCTTTGTTAAAACGCCAGCTGCAATAGAGATAAATAAGCAATGCTTAAATTTCGCATAGGGTGGCATAACCTCTTCCAGTGCTTGCGGCTTTACTGCAATAACAACCACATCTGGATAATAATCTGGAGGTAAATATTCAAATTTTGCGCAACCTTCTTTGAAAGGATCAACAACAGTTAATTCATAAGCGCTTGCCCACCCCTTAGCCAGCGCGCTTCCCATAGCGCCATGCCCTATCATTAAAATACGCATATTTTGAACTTTTAATAATTTTGACTTATGTTAAAGGGGCAACGTTTTATGTGCAAGGTTTTAGATGGTGATTATTGTTGGTGCAGGTTTAGTTGGTTCAGTCCTTGCTATTCGCCTCTCTCAGCTTGGTATTAATGTCCAATTGCTTGAAAAAAATTCCTATCAAAAGCCTTCAAAAAAAGATGGACGCACAATTGCGGTTACCCTTGGCTCTAAAAAATTCTTAGAAAAATGTGAACTTTGGCAAGACCTAGAGCCAACATCCCAGCCTATTAACGAAATTCGTGTATTCGAACAAGAAACCGCGTGGACGCTTGATTATGATCATAAAGATCTCGGTCCAGATCCAATGGGCTATATCATTGAATTTGATGTTCTTTTAAAAGCAATGCACAAAAAAGTCAAAACATCTAAAAAAATTAAAATCCTTGATAATTGCACCCTGGAATGTTTATCACCCGGAAAGGTACACACTAAAGAATATGGCATTCTTAAGGCAGCATTGGTGGTAGGAGCAGATGGCCGCAATTCCTGGGTAAGAAATCAGGTAAATATTAAAAGTACCTCCAAAGAATATGGCCACAAAGCACTCGTGGCGCATTTTACCCATGAAAAACCTCATCAGGCGACCGCTTGGGAAATCTTTCAACCTTCTGGTCCTTTTGCCATTTTACCCATGCGCGATACACCAAAAGGGCAGCCGCAATCAGGCATTGTGTGGTGTGGTCCTAAAGATGCGCCATGGGAGACTATACCTACCCCTCAGCTGGAAGAACAACTGATGGACCTTTTTCCTTTTTATGGAAAAGTCACCCTAAACAGTCAGCGCTGGACTTTCCCAATCACCGCCCTTACCGTTGATAAAGTTACTGCTTCACGTACCGTATTGGTGGGCGACGCAGCGCATGCATTGCATCCAATTGCGGGGCAGGGAGTTAATCTTGGCTGGCGAGATGTGGAACATCTCACGACTGTTTTACAAGAAGCGCTGGAAGTTGGAGGAGATTTAGGCGGTTTTCATCATCTTAAAGAGTATGCCCGACGCCGCAAAATTGATCACAAAAGCCTTTACTTTTTTACCGATGGTCTCACGCGCTTGTATAGCATTGATAATGAATTTGTTAGCTTCTTGCGCCAAACAGGCCTTGCCGTTGTTGGAAAAATCCCACCGCTTAAAAAATTCTTTATGAAAAAAGCTATGGGGATATAAAAAAAGAGAGTGAAAATCACTCTCTTTAACCCATAAAATACTAACTAATAGTTAGAAAGAAGGGCCTTGTAATAAAGAAAGGACTGTGTACAAACTGTTAAGCTCTTTTTGGTTCAGTGCAATTGCTTGTTCACGAGATACTAAAACGATGCCATTTTCTTCAAAACCAGGAGTTGCATCTGGATTCGCCAAAGCTCGCTCAAGCACGGTTCTTTTACTATTTAGAAAATCAGTAAAGTTTTGGCTTTTATCTGTATGGTCCCATAGGCCAAGCACCACATTAATGCTCTCGAATTCTTCTTGGTTCCGTGCATTTGCTTGTTCACGAGATACTGAAACGACGCCATTTTCTTCAAAACCAGGAGTTGCATCTGGATTCGCCAAAGCTCGCTCAAGCACGGTCTTTCTTTCCTCGAGGTGCTTGATAGGATCAAATTGCTCTGTATTTGATGCATAAGCTAGCGCTGTAAGGGTTAAAGTGATAAGAAGTTTTTTCATGCTGTGTCTTTTAAAATATTTAAGTTTATTACATTATTTTATATAGTGATTTTAAAATTCTTTGCCACTAAAATTTAACGCATTCCACCTCTTAAAAAATTCTTTATGAAAAAAGCTATGGGTATCTGAGGATTATTCTTTACACCAATTCTCAATCGCGAGACCCGAAACATAAGAAAAATGTTTTGTATTATTTGTAACAAGCGTTAAAGATTGACTTAAAGCATGTGCTGCAATCAACGTATCCATTACACCAATGTCTTTTCCTTGGCTCATAAGTTCAGTACGCACTTTTCCGTAAATCCACCCCGCCTCTTCATCAAGCTCTAAAATCACTAAAGAAGAAAATATCTGCTCAATGGCGTGTATAAGTTTCTCTTGTTGGTCTTTGTTTGTGATTTTAAGATTCTCTAAACCACGCGACACTTCTGCTAAAGAAATAACCGAAATCGCAACACTTCCCTCAGGTTCTTTTAACAAACGTTGTAAAACGCTCGCATGAAAAGCGTGCTTCCTTTTTACTAAATAACTTAAGATATCCATATCAAGGAGATAACGAATCAAAATAAATCTTCCTTATCCGTATAATCTGGCCTATCGCGAAGAATTTCTAAATCATCTGGCAAGGCTGCTAAACCTTCTAGTAAAGACTTCCATGAATGATTAATAGGTTCCAAAATGACTTTGTTCCCACATTTATGGATAGAAACACTAGAAGTATTTTTAAAGCTAAATTTCTTAGGCAAGCGCACTGCTTGACTGCCACCGGTGGTAAATAGTTTTGCTGACTCTAGACTACTCATAGGTAGCACCAAAATGAAGTATATACTTTTTATATATACAAAAAACGACAATTTGTCAAGAAAAAATCCTTCATGAAAAAAGCTATAGGCATCTGAAGCGTTTCTTTTAATCTGTTTACTTGAAAACTGAGACTGAAAATTTCTAAATACGCGAAGTTCTTATACTTAATTTTTTTTATCAAAAAAGTTTTACAATTACTAAAATCTTCTTGTAGGATTATCATTAAGACACCTTTTGGAGATTTCTTTAGTTATGACATCAAAAATTCTTATAAGTCTATTGCTTGCTTCTATAAGCGACGGTTTTGCCGGCCTTTCGACTTTAGCGCAGCGTGCTGAAATGATAGAAAAAGCTTTTAAGAATTCGGAATCAGATGCTCTAAAGGAAATCAACGAAAAGCAGCAAAAAAAAGATGACAAGCTGCCTGAAATTGAAACAGATGATCAAAGTTATGTGGTTGTTTTGAAAAAGCAGTCAGATGGAACTTACAAGCGCGAAGCGCACGCAAAGAAGGATAAAGTTGGCCAAGCGGTTGAGCCTGTTTTAGCGCCCGTGATGACCTCTGCAGAAGAAAAATTGGCGGGTGGCAATGGCCCGGTAGATTTTGATTTCCAAGCGGGGGATAAAAAATTATATGCGATTATTGAAAAGCATGGAGATTACTTGGTTTTCAATATCAGCGAAAAAAAAGGTGAAGTAATAGGATTTTTGGAATCAAAAGGAAAAATTGATACCGCTGTAAAAGCAATCCCAACTCCTGCTGCTGAGCCTAAAAAAGAAGAAAAGAAGGAAGAGACAAAACCAGCTGAAGCTAAAGAAGAGCCTAAAAAAGAAGAAACTAAGGTTGAGCATAAAGAAGAAAAGCCAGCAGCGAGTATAGTCAATGCTCTTGCTTCAGCGTCGATGTCTTCTTCTGCAGAAAAAACACCAGAAGCTCCTGCCGCAGGCAGCGATGCTAAAGAGATGCCAGTAGCTGAAACTAATGCACCTGAAAAACCTATAGAAGCAGCAGTTCCAGAGAGTAGCACGATTGATACTAAAATACCAAAACCTATAGAAGCTCCAGCTGAAGGATCAGCAGCTGCAGCAGCCTAATAAAATTTGTTTGTCATCCTGAGCTTGCGAAAGCAGGCGCCAAGAGCCATCTCTACTAAGCAGCCCAGCTCGCCGTTGGGGGCATCGACATCAAAATAGCATCGGTATTCCCTCCAGTTTTTAATCCAAAATGTGTGCCCCGATCATAAATTAAATTGAATTCTACATAGCGACTACGCTTATGCTGAAGCTTTTGCGTTTCCACATCTCCCCACGTCATTTCCATTCTTCGTCGGACAATTTTTGGGTAAACCTTAAGAAAAGTTTCTCCCACACTTTTATTGAAAGCCTTATCTGCCTCAAAATCGCCTGTATTGACATAATCATAGAAAATGCCCCCAATACCGCGCATTTCTTTACGATGCTTCAAATAAAAATACTCATCGCACCATTGCTTAAATCGATCATAATACCCTGCATCATGGCTATCACAGCACTCTTTAAATGCTTGATGAAACGCTGCTGTATCTTCTTCAAGCGGCATGCTCGGCGTTAAATCTGCTCCTCCACCAAACCATGATTTTGTGGTGACAATGTGGCGCGTATTCATGTGTACAATAGGAACATAAGGATTCCGTGGATGAATCACCAGCGATATTCCACTTGCCCAAAAGCGCGGATCTTCTTCAGCACCGGGAATTTCTTTCGCAAATTCTTTAGAAAATTCGCCCCATACGCATGAAACATTCACGCCGGCCTTTTCAAACACACGACCGTTTTGCAAAACCCGCATTTGCCCGCCACCCGATTGGCTATAGTCCCAACTGCGTTTTTCAAACGTCTCGGGTTGCCATTGATCATACAGTGGTAGTGCTAACGATTCTTGCTCAATCGTTTCTAAATCATGGCAAATTTGATTTTGTAAATCTGAATACCACGCGTGCAATTCATCAGCATAAAGGGGAGGGATGCTCACATCGAACCTGGCGTAAACTTTCTGCAAGCACCATAGCACCCGTAATAACTTGGTTCAAGCAGTTCAACCCTTCTAAATAGACGACGTCCCGTTGAAGAACGGTATTCAGTGGGTAATATCGCTATTGCAAAGCTGATTCCGCAACATTTTTTTTGGGGAGAGACGCAAACGCCGACGTATTAATTTACTTCATTCTTTTTGGCAGGCTTTTCTGCTTCTGATTTATCAGAATCTTCATCTTGCTGATCAGGATATTTGTCTTTGGTTACTTCATCGACAATTCCTTCAGCAACCATTTCAGCATTCTCTAACGCCATTTCTTGCCCAACTGCCGCCATGTCTGTTGAAAATCCCGCAGCGCATGCGCTCAATAAAAAGATCCCTAAAAATAATTTACACATAAAAGCTTTATCTTAAATAAAATATTCTGTATCGTGCTGTTATCTAGTTTGGCGTAAACTTTCTGCAAGCACCATAGCACCGGCAATAGCCATATTCAAAGAGCGTCTGTCAGGCAACATGGGAATTCGTACGCGATGCGGAATTTCCGCAAACACTTCATCCGGTACGCCCGAACTTTCCTTACCCAACATCAAAATATCATCAGGTTTAAACTTCAAATCCCAAAAAATTGTATCGGCTTTGGTATCAATCAAAACAATACGCTTAGAATCATTCAATGTTTTGTATGCATCCCAACTCTCAACACGCTTAACATTAGCTAACTCTACGTAATCCATGCCCGCACGTTTCAAATGCTTATCGCTCCACACAAAACCCGTAGGTTCAATAATATCAATCGGCACACCTACACACGCGCCAAGCCTGATCAGCGTGCCGACGTTTTGTGGAATCTCAGGTTGATAAAGGGCTAAGCGCATGTGATTTAATTATTCTTCTATTCGTTCGCCTAAGCTAACAACATGTTTGCCAAAAGTGAAGAAGATTTTAGTGCTAGCTGAGAGTTCCTGCTTTATCACAATTATTGAAGGGATATTTTATAATGAATCAGATATACGGCGTCCCGCTACTTGATAGCGGGACCCAGTTAACTACTAAACCTTAACCAGCCAACGACTGGAAAAATTTCTTAAGCTTTGCAAAGAATCCTGGTTTTTCTTCTGTCGCCGCAGATTGCACTCCTTCTGGCTGCCACGCATACGCCATCACGTTCGTGCCAATCTTTGGATGCACTTCTGGAAACGCCAGCTTATCCACCCAGTACGCAAACCTGTTTTTATTATCGTAAAACAACGGAATTTGGTAATACATGCACATAATATAACGATCTAGAGCGTGTACTCTCGGTGCAAGCTCTTCAGGTGTTTTTGCTTCGGTAACATTTAAAGCTAACTGCTCAGCAATAGGATCCTTCAAGCCGTTATAATTGCTGCTTCCAGAAACCTCTGCAGATTTTTGTGAAAAGTAAAGCATTTGCTCATTTCCAGGGCTTGTGCCGTTTGCCCAGGTGTGGATGATCATATCAAAATCTCTATCCGTTACACGGTTTTCATACTGAGCGTTATCCATCACACGCACGATTAGCTCAACACCAAGCTTGCGCAAACTTTCTTTGAATGCCAATACAATCTTTTCAAGCTTCAAATCTTTATACATAATTTCGATTTTGAGCTTTTCGCCAGCTTTGTTTACGCGCATACCATCCTTAATAATCCAACCTGCGCTATCTAATAATTTTCCTGCTTGATCTAGGTTTTCACGTTGATCTCCATCGCCTTTTGTGCGAGCAGGCATAAATCCTGTTTTAACCATTGGCTCATACAGCTCAGCGGGAACCTTGTCTTTAAATGCTTCAAGTATATTAAGTTCTTCACTTTCAGCAGCACCCTTATGCGCAAGGCTGGTGTTGGCAAACAAACTATCTACAGGACACATCGATCCTGAGAAAATCATCTTGTTTAACGTATCAAAATCAAATGCTAAAGCAAGAGCCTTACGAACCTGCCAATCAGCAAAAATAGGCTTTTTCAAATTGAGCAAGATCGTACGCACAGCCACAGGGCGCTCGTGCGATAAGTCTACTTTCTTTACTCGTCCTTCCTTAATTGCTGGAAAATCATATCCTGTTTCCCAGTTTGACGGATTCGTTTCAAAGAACACATCGAACTCACCCGCCGTAAATGCCTGGAATTGTGCCTGCGTTGTTTTGTAGTAATCAATACGAATTTTGTCAAAGTTGTTTATACCTTTTGTTAGATTCAGGTTTTCTGCCCAGTAATTTGGAACTTTCTCGTAAGTAATACTGTGACCTAAATCTACCTCGCCAATTTTGTAGGGACCTGAACAAGGACATTCCTGAAAATTAACAGATGCAAGTTCTTTTCCTTCTAGTGCATGCTTTGGCAAAGGACGCAATAAAGATAGATTAAACGGAAGCTCGGGATTATATCTTCCATCTTCTTCTTTCTTAAGCGTTAACCGTATTGTTAGCGTATCAATAATCTCAATTTTTTCGATTTTACTATAGTAGTGTTTATACGCAGGATTTCCTTGGTCACGCAGATATTCATACGTAAACTTTACATCTTCTGCAGTAATTGGGGTGCCATCATGAAATTTTGCGTGAGGGCTAAGATAATAAGTGATTTGCGAATTATCTGCGGCCACATCTACATACTCAGCAACTAGCCCATAAAGCGTAAATGGTTCTTCGCTATTGCGCATCATCAGAGGATCAAGGCATAACATCAAGCCAGCTTCAGCTTTTGTACCCTTAATTGCATGCGGGTTTGATGTATCAAAGGTACCAATTGTTCCTAATCGTAACGTTCCACCTTTTGGTGCGTTGGGATTTACATAGGTAAAATAACTAAAGTCCTTTGAGTATAAAGGGGCACCAAATCGTGCCATTGCATGGTTTTTTTCTGCCGCTAAAGAAAAACAAAAAGCGGCAAGGGAAATGAAAGATAAACGTAACATAGGGATTTCTTGTTAAGACAATGCCCAAGTTATAGCCATTTGGCATAATAATGTCATTAGGCTATCGAAAGAAATTTTTTATTTTAGAAGGCGCTCCTCAACGAGATTTTTATGTTCTGCTTGCCTATTCGTTAATTTATTAAAATGTTTGTTGGTGGCAAGAACTTTATGAACACTCATTTTGGCAAATTCTGCATTCTACGTTTTCAGAAATTCCATTCTTTTATTGAAATTTTTTATTGAACCGGCTATTAAAATGTATCGTTTTTTATTAAGTAAATACATGAAAATTGGTGTTCCAAAAGAAATAAAGAATCACGAGTATCGCGTGGGTTTAACAACGCTATCTGTTAAAGAATTAGTTAATGCAGGTCACGAAGTATTCGTGGAAACAAATGCAGGTAATGGCATTGGCTTAACGGATGATGACTATAAAGCCGCTGGCGCAAAAATTCTTTCCAACGCTAAGGAAGTCTTTGATAAAGCCGATATGATTGTAAAGGTTAAAGAACCTCAACCTAGCGAATATGGACTTTTACGCGAAAACCAAATTTTGTTTACTTATCTCCATTTGGCTCCAGATCCAGAGCAAGCAAAAGGTCTTGTGAATTCTAAATGCGTAGCCATTGCTTATGAGACAGTGACTGATGAACGCGGTGGTTTACCACTTCTAGCGCCAATGAGCGAAGTTGCTGGCCGTATGTCGGTGCAAGTTGGTGCGTGGATGCTTGAAAAAAGCCAAGGCGGCAAAGGTATGCTTCTTGGAAGCGTTCCAGGTGTTGTGCCAGCAAAAGTTGTCGTGCTTGGTGGTGGTGTTGTTGGTGCAAACGCTGCACGTATGGCAACAGCGCTTGGTGCTGATGTTACCATCGTTGATCGTAACCTAAAGCGTCTCAACGAATTAGACTGGATGTTCATGGGTCGCTTAAAAACAGCATTCTCAACGCAGGCAACCGTTGAAAGTCTTGTCGCAAAAGCTGACCTTGTCATTGGTGCAGTTCTTGTAGTGGGTGCAGCAGCTCCACGTCTTGTAACACGTAGCATGTTAAAAACCATGACACCAGGCAGTGTTCTTGTTGACGTTGCAATTGACCAAGGTGGATGTTTTGAAACCAGCCGTGCCACAACGCACGCCGATCCATACTACGAAGTTGATGGTATTCTTCACTATTGCGTGGCAAACATGCCAGGTGCGGTTGCTCGTACATCAACATTTGCCTTAAACAACGCAACACTACCATTTACGATGGCTCTAGCAAATAAGGGCTACAAGCAAGCTCTTCTAAGTGACAAGCACTTGTTAAATGGTTTGAATGTGTTCAAGGGTCACGTTACCCATAAAGTTGTAGCGGAAAGCTTGAGTCTAAGCTACATCGCACCTGAGGAAGCTCTTTCGGGAGAAAAACTTGCTGCAGCTTAAGGCGGGCGACACACTTATTTTAGCGACGCACAATACGGGAAAGTTAGAAGAAATACAAACTCTACTTTCCCCGTATGGCTTACATATCAACTGTTCTGGAAATCTAAACATAAAGGAACCAGAAGAAACCGAAGATACTTTTGAAGGTAACGCTCTTTTAAAGGCCCGTTATACAGCTGAAAAGACAGGACATGTTTCCCTAGCTGATGATTCGGGTCTTGTCGTACCTGCACTTGGTGGCATGCCAGGTATTTATTCCGCCAGATGGGCAGGGCCAGATCGTAATTTTGCCGCTGCTCGTGAAAAAGTTCATGCTTTACTTGGTGATAAACCTCGAGATGCCTACTTTGTTTGCGTGTTAGCCGTTGCTTGGCCCGATGGCTCCTCAAAAATTTTCAAAGCTGAAAGTCATGGTACGCTTACATGGCCTGCGCGCGGTGAAAATGGGTTTGGCTACGATTCCATGTTTATCCCCTTGAATGATACACGCACCTATGGCGAAATGACTAAGGTTGAAAAAGCGCAAACATCCCACCGCGTCAAAGCATTTAAGATGTTTGAGCAAGAACTATTAGGACGAATATGACCTCTCTCTCATCGAAAAACGACGTCTCGTTGAAGAACGGGAACGGGGCTCAGAGAAAAGTTTCATCATCTCTGATAATGAGCATAGCCACATGTCCGTTGAGAAATTATAGACTCCCCGTTGAAAAACGAGGTCCAGTGAATAGCATCGATAGCATAACGATGAATTGTTATGTCATTGACACTTCTTTGTTCACCATTCCCGTTATCCTGAGTCTTCGAAGAAGGCGTGAGGATCCAGTCCAGTGAGTAGAACTATGAAAAAATTCCTCATCCTATTTTCTATCTGCTATGCCTGCCTGCAGCTTGGCTACACCCTTTTTGACATTTCCACGCGCAGTATTGATTCCGTTGCTCATCCAGATTTTGGTGCACCAGAAAAACTCTACCACGACGGCGTTTATTTAGTATCCTACGCAGATGGTCATGAAGTTTTTTTCCAAAACCAAAATGCCTTGGCGCAATCCGCCTTAAACCGCGGCATTGATTTTATTTTTAATTACCGTCGTTCACACATTGATAAAGCCTTTTACCAAAAGCATAAAGCCATTCTTGATCAAAAATCTGGAGCAGGGTTTTGGTTGTGGAAGCCCTATTTCATTTTAAAAGCGCTGGAAAATACGTCCGAAGGCAGCATCATCGTGTATGCGGATTCTGGCGCGATTTTTACGGGCTCCCTCGCACCGATTTTGAAATATTTGCATGACTACGACGCCGTATTTTACAGGTACACTGAAGAAATATACAGCATCTTAAATAAAACAATTGATCCCCAAGTAGCAGCCGAACTTCATGTCTCAATGCATCCTGATTTTTCAAAAATGCGAGAACTATGGGCTGGGCTAATGATATTTCGTAATTGTAAAGTCACGCGTGATTTTGTAAAAACTTGGTTAGATCTCTGCCTTAACCCCAATTATATAAAAGGCTATGGAAAAGGCATGCATCACCACGATCAAAGCCTGCTAAACGTAACCTTTTTAAAGCATCCCAACCGGATAATTGCGTTGCCTGAGAATGATTTCCAACCTATTATTAAATGGCAACATCGCCACCCACAAGAAGCACGCTATAGTCTCATGCCGTACCAGCAATCCTCCATGTCCTATATCGAGCACAAAGCTTGGCGCTTCCCGCCGCTTAAATGGTTACGTTTCGTGTTATTCCGCCAATAAATACGCTTCTTATAGTTTTCCCGGCGTAGGCCGGGATCCAGCCAACTGCCATCGATATAAAAAACTTGCTTTTAAAAATTGAATCTCTATATAAAAAGCAAATAAGAAGCAAAATTTTTTGAAGGGTGCGACATGAAAAATTTAAAACACATTATTTTAATTGCAGCATCTCTATGGGCGAGCGCAGAAGCTATAGATGAGGCAGTAGTCATAACCCCAGACGAGGCAATGGCTCATAATTTTGGCCCCAATCATGAATATCGCTTTATGAATTTTCTTAATCTGGCAGTAGAGCAGTTTTCAAAGCGACCATCTTCAACGCACCCAGAAATGGCAGCGATGCACAATAAGGTAATGTCAATTTTGGACTGGAACCTTCGTCATCCTTTGATTGGTGCTAACGGCCCAGCATACAATCTAGACTTGGTGAAAATAACCTTAGATCATGAGATGTTCCAGCCTTTGCATCAAGGCGCTTTAACAGCTTTAACAAACCAATTAGTATTAGAGGGACTAGATAAAGATAATGTTGCTCATCATCAGTATCCACAAATGGATGCTCTTTATTTGGCCGCAGCTCAGCTTTCAAAGCGATCACTCACGACGAACCCGGAAATGCAGCCGTTAATGAATAAGGTTGTTGCGATTTTGGATTATAGTCTTTGCAATCCTTCAACTACTTATGGAAATGGAAGACCAATATACAATGAGGATTTTTTAGAAATAATATTTTCCTATAATGTTTTTGAATCATTGCATCCAAAAGCTTTCGCAGCTTTATCGAATTTATTAGTGCTGGAAAGCTTTGCCTGGAGTTTCCTGCATCAGGAGTACGAGCATAGAAAAGCTCTTAAGCTCGCGGTAACGCTATTACCATTAGCCCACCCAGAAATACCACTTCTAAGTGCTGTTATGGAAATTTTAAAATGTAATATTAATAATCAGGTGGAAAACGATATGAATATTCGCCATGATCCTGTGTTACTAGAAATAACTCTAGCTCATGACATGTTTAGCGATTTGCATGAAAGCGCTCTAGCAGCCCTAACTAGCCAACTTACTCTTTCTAATTAAAAAAAATCATAACCCAATGTTTTAATCAGGCATTGGGTTTTTCTTTATTCATATGCTTTTTATAGTCTTCCCGGCGTAGGCCGGGATCCAGTCAAGCAAATCATTTTATAGTTTTCCCGGTATGCTCTTTATAGTTTTCCCGGCGTAGGCTGGGATCCAGCCAAATGCCATTGATACCATATATATTCTAAAAAAATCATCATATTGATTCTCTTTATTGATTTTTTTCTGTAATATACCTTCAATCAAAAAATAATATCTTATATGAAAAAAGTTGTCGTTTTATTAGGTGGTCCAGGTAAAGAACGTGAAGTTTCTCTAAACTCTGGCAAAGCAACGTTAAGTGCTCTGGAAGAGCTTGGGTTTAAACCTATAACAATCGATTTGCCAAGTAATCTTGATGAGCTCATTGCTCAGTTAAAAACCCATAAGCCTGATGTCGTCTTCAATTGCTTGCACGGTCCCGTTGGCGAAGACGGCACTGTCCAACAAATCTTGAACGATTTAAATATTCCCTACACACACTCTGGCGTTAAATCTTCAGAACTGGCTATGGATAAATGGGACTCTTACCAACTATTTAAGCAACACAATATCCCAACTCCAGAAACGCATCGTATTAATCTTGCCGCTCAAACGACGTGCCCACTTGATTTTCCCTGCATTATTAAACCCATCAATGAAGGCTCAAGTGTTGGTATTCAATTGCTTACGTCAAATGAAGATTGGGATAACCTGAAAAAGAACTGGACCTATGGCAATGACTGTATTGTCCAAGAATACCTCAAAGCTCGTGAAATTCACGTAGCTGTTCTTGATGGCGTATCTCTAGGTACCATTGAAATTCGCCCCAATGAAAAATTTTCTATTTTTAGCTATCAAGCAAAGTATGTGCCAGGAGAAGCCTGCTTTACGTGCCCAGCGCCCATTGAAAAAGAATTTGAACAACTTGCCAAAGACACTGCCCTTAAAGCATACCAAGCATTGGGTTGCAGAGGTCTTTCACGAGTGGACATGATGTTTGATGGCCAAAAATTCTCTGTGCTTGAACTCAACACCCAACCAGGTTTCACCGCAACATCCCTCGCGCCGCAAATTGCTAAAAACCAAGGCATATCTTTTACTCAGCTTGTTGGGAAAATGGTGGAAAGTGCCCGATGCGATTAAACCAAGCTGTAAAACAACAATTGTCGTCTGTGAAGCACTTGTATAAAGAGCCACAGAAGTCGGCGGTAAGGCGTAAGGTTAATAAAAAGAAAAACGCACGGACATTGCGCGTTTATGCGGATTATAGCAAGGCTTTTATTGGGGTTGCAGCCATCATTGCAGTGGCAATTTTATGGCTGTTAGGGTACCCCGAGCGCCTGTACACAGAAAGCCTCCATAAGCTTGATAAAGCTGTAACGTCACTGGGATTTAAAGTTGACGAAGTCATCGTGCAGGGCCGTAGCAACACGCATCACCAAGATCTAATGAAAATTCTGCAAATAAAGCGCGGGGATTCTATCTTCGCGATTGATCCTCAGCAGGTGCGATTTCGCCTAGAAAAGCTTGAATGGATCCGTCATGCAACGGTGATTCGTAGACTCCCTGACATTATTCAAATCAAAATTGAAGAACGTCAGCCTATTGCTATTTGGCAGCATCAGGGCCAGTTCAATCTTGTCGATATCGATGGTACGGCTATTATCACCAAAAATTATAAACATTATGGTGTTCTGCCTTTGGTAATAGGCGAGGGTGCCCCGCAAAAATCTCCAGAAATATTAAAAACATTGGCCAGCTATCCAATGGTGCAAAAAAACCTGCAAGCATTATCCAGAGTGCGTGAAAGAAGATGGAATCTTCACCTAGTAGGAGGAATTTTAGTGAAGCTTTCTGACAATGCAATAAACCAAGGGCTAAGTGTCTTAGAAAAACTTTTGTTAGAGCATAGGCTATCGGTAGGGCACGTCCTAGAAGTAGATCTGCGTTCTCCAGAGCGTTATTTCTTAAAAGTAACGCCGGAAACAATCAAAACAATTAACGCCAATCGCAAGGGCAAGCCCGCCTAGGCGTCATCCCCGTGGATGGCTAATAGAGACGTCCCGGCGAAAGCCGGGATCCAGTCAATTCAAACAAGGCGCTGTAATAAGCGCCATTGTTCAACAATCTTATCTTATTTTTGTCCGCGAGCTTTGTTCATAAGTCCTTGCGCATTTTGGCTTAGAGAACTCATACCACCTTTTGCGTAATTACTAAAAGATCCCATTCCTCTTTTAGCAGATTCCATAGCAGAGCCCATCATTGAAGAACTACCTGCGTTGTTCTGATGAGGAGTACTTGCTTTTGCTCTGCTTTTTCCCCCCATCATTCCTTTAAAAGAATTCATTGAAGGCATCGATGGCATTTTTGCGCTGCCCATTGCAGATTTTGCTTTATTCGCATACTGCGAGAATTGATCCATCGCATTGCCGCTTGTGCTTACAAGTGCTGCAAAAATTAGTGTCAATAAAACTTTTTTCATAAAAAATACCTAACTGTTTTTGTAGATATACTTTAACGAAAAAATATTAAAAATCTCTTAATGGTGGCCCTATGCAGCGTTTGCTAAAGGATGTTCTTCATTCAATAAAGGCCGTACATAGGGTGTATCCAGTAATCGTAATAGTGCCATCCACTCTAATTTCAAATGCTTACCACGCTTTGCGAGCGCTTGTGCGTAGGCTCTTTCACATACGTTTTTAGGTATAGTACAAATAGGTAGTCCTTGTGCAAGTGTTTTAACTTGAATTTCAGCAGCCTTTTCAAGCATATACATTAACATAAATGCTTCAGGAATACTTGCCCCTGCTGTTAAAGTGCCGTGATTTTTCATCAACATCACTTTTTTGTCCCCTAAATCACGAGCAATCGTGACCTTCTCATCCTCATCCAGGGCAATACCCTCATAATCGTGATAGGCAATTTCATCATAAAGATGTAAAGCATGCTGCGATAAAGGAAGTAGACCATCTTTTGTTGAGCTAACAGCGACACCATTTGCTGTATGTAAATGAAGCGTACAAAGTACATCTGGACGCACATCGTGTATGGTGCCATGTACGACGGCACTTGTAGGATTAGCTTCGTATTCCGTCTCGCTTATTACTTCCCCATTAAAATTAACTTTAATAAGGTTAGTTGGTGTGATTTCATGAAAGTGGAGTCCAAAAGGATTAATTAAAAAACAGCCTTCTTCTCCTGGAACTCTAGCGGTAAAATGCGTGTATATTAAATCTGTCCATCCAAACTTTCCCGCAAGATGATAAGCAGCTGTTAATTCAAGGCGTGTATTCCATTCAATTTCTGATATATTTTGGCGCATAACGTTAAGGTTTTTGTTCTCTATATCTTCACCTTAGAAAACAAAAGGTTAAGAATTTATTAAAATTTTATTTAAAAGTAAGGTAACCATTTTAAATAACATTTCTCTTATGTCTTAGCAATCTATTTGTTTTAATGCAGACATTTTGATATAGTCCAAAAATTATAATTATTAATAATTTCCAATATGCGCTTTTTAAACATGAAATATATTCTTGCAAGCTTACTCATCGTAGCAATAGTTTCTACTCCCCTTTCAGCACGTAAACGTACAAAAACAGAAACCACGGGCGACGTTCTGCAAATTACTATTCCCGTCGCAGCCTTAATCACCGCTTTCAGTAAAGATGATACCGAAGGAATGAAACAGCTTGCCTACAGCGTTGCTGCGTCCACTGCTGCTACCTGGGCTCTAAAATTTGCTGTTCATAAAAAAAGACCAAGAGGCGGCAAATACGCCTTTCCTTCGGCCCATACAAGTCTTGCCTTCACTGGTTCAACATTCCTTGGTATGAGATATGGTTACGCGTATGGTGTTCCATCTGCAGCAGCTGCTTCTTATGTTGGTTATTCTCGTGTCCAGGTGCGACGCCACGATTGGACAGATGTCATCGGTGGCGCACTTGTCGGTGGTATTTCAAGCTACATCTTCACAACAACTCATGATCAAAACAAAGCTGAAAAGCCTAATCGCTCTAAATAATAGAGAAAGCTTGAATTGACAATTTAAAGTTTTTCATATATCTGTGTTGCTAAAAGCTTGCCGGAAAGACATAAGTAATGTGCCTAAAAAAATCACTGCTGTTTGTAATTTTTGCCTTTTCGAATGTTTTTTCGTTATATGAGGTAATCAGTGGGCAAGAGTTCCACCAACAGGAAGTGCAGCAATATAATTCTACTCACCCTGTACAGACACAACTAAGTAAACCGTCTGCTAGAGATCCTGAAGAGGTAATTTTAGGAGAAATAGTGACAGGTAGTTTTTGGAAAGAAATAAGCAGAATAGTAGCTAGTGCTTCCTCTCCTTTTGCTTCATTTTCGACAAAGAATTTTGTTCATTTGTCTTCAAATGCGCAACCCAAAACTCTTAGTCCATGTAATCCCGAGTTTGAGGCTACGTTTTGGAATGAAATGACGGCTCGTCCTTCTTTTTCCAACCCTCCGGTTAATGAAGAATGCTTCTTTTTAAGTATAGGCGAAAAAACTAAGTTCATAATGCCATTCATAGGGCAAACCCCCTTAATTGCTTTGCTAAAGTATCCCCCTGCATTCAAAGGCTCTGAATATATTGATCGTATGAATAGTTTAATCACGAGAAGTTCTCTTTCTTATCTTAACCATGTTGATCTGGAAGGATATTCTGCGTTGATGTATGCCGCTGAAGAAAATCTTCCAGAACCTTCTTACTATCTGCTTTTGAGAGGTGTTAGTGTTGCTCAAAGAAGTACAGCAGGTGAAACTGCTTTGTCACTAGCCATTTCTAATGCCGATCAAAAAGATCATGTAATTAGAAATATGCTTATGTACTATATTATTAGAGGAACACTTAAGGGCATGCCTTACTGGTCGAATGAATTTTCTTCTTCTCTCTATCCATTTACAGATCCATTATTTATGCAATTTCATGCTAATGAAACATATGGATCATATTTTTAAAATTTAAAGATCTACCTTTCCTGCAATTTTTTAAGTAAGCGCATTTTGTGCTTCTTTTTTAAGCGCATTTGGCCAGTCTGTGTATTTAATTTAGTTTTATATAATTTCAAATCCCTGTCTTGATTAATTCTTGTAAATAGGTGTAAATGACCTCATTGGGATAATATTGGCTTCTCATGAGTATTTTTTCTTCCTTAAATAGACAACAAAAAGAGGCAGTTGGGCTTCTGCAAGTTGGCACTTTTCTCGAGTATTTTGATCTTATGCTCTACGTCCATATGGCAGTGTTACTTAACGAACTCTTTTTTCCTAAGACAGATCCCCATACAGCTTCTTTATTAATGGCTTTTGCTTTCTGCTCCACCTATGTCTTGAGACCTTTTGGGGCATTACTTTTTGGTTATATTGGCGACCATATTGGCAGAAAACCTACTGTTATTCTTACTACCATGATGATGGCTTTAAGTTGTATTATCATGGCTACCTTGCCCACGTATTCTCAAATAGGAATAGCAGCAGCTTGGCTAGTAACTGGGTGTCGTATTGCTCAAGGCCTTTCTTCCATGGGAGAGATTATTGGTGCTGAAGTGTACACTACAGAAATTGTAAAGCCTCCGGCTCAATATCCTATGGTTTCTTGTGTTGCCGTTGCTTCACAATTTGGTGCAGCGTTTGCTTTAGGTGTTGCGTCCTTAGTTACTCATTTTGGTTTTAATTGGCGTAATGCGTTTTGGATAGGCGCTGCCATTGCTGTTGTAGGGTCTGTTGCTAGAACACGCCTCCGAGAAACACCTGAATTTCTTAAAAAAAGACAAAAAATACAAGAAATGGTCGAAATACAATCCAAAGGGAGTTCTAATAAGATAATAGGAGCGATTAAAACTCAAAAACTTATTAATCATGAGAAAATGGATAGAAAAACATTTTGGGCATATATTGCTGCTACGCCTGGGTGGCCGCTATCGTTTTATTTAACCTACATGTATTTTAATCAGACGTTAAAAGTAGACTACGGGTATACGTCAGAGGATGTTATTTTTCATAATTTCTTACTATCAATTGTTTCACTTATTGTTATTATTACCATTGCTATTCTTAGCTATAGAATTAACCCTTTAAAGATAGTGAATTTAAAAGGCAGAGCTAGTTTGGTTGTTATGTTATTACTTCCTCTATGCATCATGAATTCGAATAGCTATATCCATATTTTTTTATTACAAGCTGTTTTAATTGTTACAGCAATGTCATTAGTTCCCGGGTATTCGCTTTTCTTAAAATATATCCCCATCTTAAAACGCTTTACTACAGCTAGCTTCGTATATGCTTCAAGTAGGGCTCTTACGTATGTTATTACATCATTTAGTTTGGTATTCTTGACAGATTGCTTAGGCTACTATGGCTTATGGATTATCATGATTCCGGTGAATATAGGTTTTCTTTGGGGAGTTCGTCACTTCGAAAAATTAGAGGGGCAAGCATAATTTTAAGTTCGTTGTCTTGATGCTGCTTAGGCGGCGTGGAAATTCAGTGAATATTATTTGTATAAGTCCTAACCCCTCATTTTCTGCTTGTTTTTTAAGCACTTTTGGCTTAGTTTAGTTTCATGCTTGCTTCAAAAATTACCGTTGGCCCTGTTTGCCTTGATATGAATGTCTTCCTAGCGCCCATGACCGGCGTTAGTGATCGAGCCTTCAGAAGTCTCGTCAAAAAAATGGGGGCAGGGCTTGTCATTTCTGAAATGATCGCAAGTCAAGCCATGATTCGCCTTACGCGTGCCAGTATGCGTATGATTCAATCGCACGGGGAAGAACCTATGGTTGTGCAGCTTGCCGGTTGCGAACCAGATGTCATGGCTGAAGCTGCCAAACTCAACGAAGATCTAGGTGCTAAAATCATTGATATCAACATGGGGTGTCCTGTTAAAAAAGTGGTCAATGGTCACGCAGGTTCAGCACTTATGCGCGACGAAGCCTTAGCTGCTAAAATTATTGAAGCAACCGTTAAGGCTGTAAAAGTACCCGTCACTCTTAAAATGCGTACTGGATGGGACGATAAAAGCCGTAATGCGCCTAAGCTTGCAAAAATTGCTGAAGATTTAGGCGTGCAAATGATTACCGTGCATGGTCGCACACGCTGTCAGCTCTATAACGGTCGTTCTGATTGGAAATTTATCCGCTCCGTAAAAGAAGCCGTAAAAGTCCCTGTTATTGGAAACGGCGATGTGGTAACGGTCGAAGATGCTAAAAATCTTCTCGAGCAAAGTGGTGCCGATGGTGTCATGATTGGCCGTGGTGCGTATGGCCGCCCATGGTTTATACAGCAAGCGTATGATTACATATCTGGCAAAACCGTATGCAGCGATCCTTCTATTGAAGAACAACTCGCCATTGTCTTGGAGCATTTTGAAGATATTTTACAACTTTATGGCGTAGAGGGTGGAGTTAAGATTGCTCGCAAGCATTTAGGGTGGTACAGTAAGGGACTTAAAGACTCTGCCGATTATCGAGTGCACGTCAATCAAACGGAATGCCCGGTAAAAATGCGCAGCCATGTTCAAGATTTTTATAAACAACAAATAGAAACCGTGTAAATTATGACTGGAATTGCAACAATTATTGAGCAGATGGTGAAAGAATATTTTGTAACGCAAGGGGATCACATCACGGATTCAAGTCTATACAATATAGTTTTGCACGAAGTTGAGCGTCCTTTATTAAAGCAAACACTACATGCCGTAAAAGGCAACAAAGCCAAAGCTGCACGTGTTTTGGGAATCAATCGCAATACATTGCATAAAAAACTTAGTGAATATGGCCTGTAATGCTGCGTATTTGCGCAGGTCAGTTTAAAGGCAAATCTCTACAGCTACCGCCATCAGATATTTCCAGGCCTTCTTCCAACAAATTACGTCAGGCTATTTTCAACATCTTAAATAATCTTATTTCTTTTGAAAATCTTGTCGTGCTCGATGGCTTTGCAGGCTCAGGCGCATTAGGGCTTGAAGCTTTATCACGTGGCGCTTCTAAAGTTGTTTTTTGTGAAAAAAATCCCAAAGCTCAGCGCATACTAAAGCAAAATATTTTAAGCCTAAAAACGCTCACCGAAAGGCAGGTAGAACTTGTTGCTGATCTCTTTAATCTAAACGTTTCACAACGCTTTAATCTAATTTTTCTTGACCCTCCCTATGACCAAGATTTGGAAGAAGAAGCTCTCCGATATCTGCTTGATAAAGATCTTGTAGCGTCCGATGCTATTATTGTGATTGAACAACGTAAAGGAGCAAAAGCCATTGAAATCAATGGTTGTACAGCTCAACCTCCACGTATGTATGGCAATTGCCAAATTACACTCTTAAATCATTATCAAAAAATCTAAGCTATATAGTGTTCTAACTTTTTTAGGCGAGCTGCTCGGTCCCCAGTAATTTCTATTACCTCCGGACGATTATACCCAGGAAATATATCGCAGATTTCATCCCTATATAGTTTCTTAAACCATGCATCAACAGCTTTTCGATAAGGCAAATTTTCTTCAGCATATTCAATAGGATTTTCTCTACTAATTGGCAAAAACACAATAAGATCTAAAGTGTCTAGGGCTTCTTTTATATCAGAAAGTCTTTCAAGCACTTCACTGTCATGAATAGTAAGCTGTTCTCGACTCAGTTCTTTCAGGATATAGGCCAAAAAATCAACAGGACATCGATCAAAAATAATATTTTTCTCATGAGCACATGCATGTAATTCGTCAATGCTATAATCTAATTGTTCTAGAAAGCTATCCAGATTAGCTTTTGGTGCCCAATCTCCGGACTTCTCATCTTGTAATTTGTAGTAGGGCTCAATTTCGTATTTATAATCAGGGTACTTCTTAATAAAATCTTCAATAAGAGTCGATTTACCTATAAGATGCGTGCCAGAAACAGCAATGCGCATAAGCTCTCCTTGCATGTTAAATTGGAGGTCAACCTAAGTAAAAGTAAGCCCCGTTAACTCACCATTGTCAGGCTGCTCTTGTCCGCTCTAGGAGTGAGATCTAGTTCCATTTTTGGGGCTTCAGGCTGAATTTTATTCAACGACCATTGATGCGTCGTCTTATCAAATTTAAATTCTTCAGCGGCACCGTCTTGCTCAAATACATTAATTTCTTCAAGGAGTCGCCCCTGATTGAAGATAACCTTCTCATCATAGCCAATTTTAATGCCGTAATTGCGGAAAGCAATGGTGAATCGCCCGTTTTCCAACAGAGAAGGGATCGCCTTTGCTACGTCATCAAGTGTACATATGTCGTATTTGCCAAGTTTTTCTACGCAAATAAGTGCTTGATTTGATCCTGGGAACATTGGTAACTTTTCAATAAAACTGCTGCCCAATCGCGCATTGGTAATTAGCACGCGATTCTTACCTTTTAAGCCAGACCTGCGCACCATCACATCATCTGCTTCAAAAAACGTTGCGCCTCCAAAAACAATCATGCGACTTACTTGGCATTCATTCATGTTATAAGGCGTAAGCGTTAACTTTAATTTTTCACCGTAGCGAACAACAAGCAATTCAACTTTTTTGCCTGCTTCTCCAAGCTCGTTAACAATTTTATCCATTTTATAAAGATTTGGGCCAATTTCTTTCCCATCAATTTCCAAAATACAGTCACCTACTTCCAGCACACCCTCAGCTGGGGTATCCGGCAAAATACTATGCACTTTTAGAACGCGACGGAATGAGTCTGGATATTTTTTTGCGTAATCATTCGCCAGTTCTTCTGAAAAACTATAGTATTTAATCAAATCATCCAGAGCAGCATAATGAAGAATGGCGCCCAGCCCAAATTTCTTAGGTTCTTTTCCAGTTTTTAGTGCTTTTAAAATATCGATGCCATAAGTAATGGGAAGGGCAAAAGCACTAGTTGAAAGATTTGATGCAAAAATAATACCGATCACTTTTTCAGAAGTAACATCATACACCAGCGACCCGCTTCCACCACCTTGCATGTTAAGGCTAATTCGCATCGCATGCTGCGGTAAATGACCTTCTATTTCATTTGTGTTAGCTACAACACCTGTTTGTGTTGAAAAATGGCGGTTCTCATTTTTCCCAATAATCAGCACATTAGTGCCTATGTGTACGGGACTATCTGATAAAGGCATATCATTTTTTAATTCAATGTTTTGTAAATCGCCTTGGAAAACAGCAATATCCGCTGCAGGATCACTGTAAATCAACTTTAAAATAATCTCTTTACCAGTTGAAAGTGTTGCCACATATTCCGGAACAACTTTATTTCCGGCTGCCACATGTGCGTTTGAAAAGATATATCCATTCTTAATATCAACAATGAAACCAGTCCCAGCTATTGGTGATACATCACCGTAGGCCGCCACCACGCTACGTGATTTTATACTAACCACGTAAGGTTGCAATTTGGCTAAAAGCTTTGGATTCGTGCTGCAAAATAATGAGCTTAAAAAAATAAAGCTGACAAAAATAACTTTCGTCAGCTTAAAAAGAATTGAAGGTAATTGCATTACTATTTTATTTTTGCTTCACGAAAAACAACATGCTTGCGCACTACCGGATCATATTTTTTGAATTCTAACTTTTCAGGTTTTTTACGTGGATTTTTTTTCGTCACATAAAAGAAACCAGTATCAGCTGAGCTAAGAAGCTTAATGTTTAAAGTTGCGCTTTTCTTTGCCATAATTCTTTTTTCACTTTCTCTTTAAGTGTTATGATTAGCAAATTGTTGCTGCTTATGCAAGCAGGAAATAGCTTAAAACGATCAAAAATGAACAAAAAAGAACTGCGAACATTTTTCAAAAATTATTCCGTGAATGCGGCTCAAAAAATCAAAGAAGAGGAGCACTTGCTCCGATTGCTTTGGGAGCTAATCCAAGTTCACAATCCAACTCGTGTAGGATTGTATGCTGCCATCGATCAAGAAATTGATCTAACTAGCATTTTTAATCAATGCCTAAAACAAAACATCAAAGTGGCTTATCCCCGTATTGCTTATAATCAGCTTATTTTTCATGAAATTGTTTCACAAAATATGCTGATTCCAGGCTCTTTTGATATCCCCGAACCACCAGAAACTGCACCAATTATCGAACCTGATTTTATTGTGGTGCCAGGTTTTGCCTTTACTAAAGAAGGCAAACGCCTAGGCCGTGGTAAAGGGTCTTACGATAAATACCTCAGCACTCATCATTCCTACACGGCAAGTTTAGCTTTTTCGTGGCAACTTCTCGCTGATCTCCCCACAGAACCGCACGACATTCTCATCAAAAAAATCTTTTTTTATGAATGCTGAAATAGACACCTCGTTGGAAAACGGGGTCCAGCGAATGCTATCAATATCACTTCTACCATTTTTACAAAATCTTAACTCCTTTTCGAAATACTTGAGTGGGGATGAGAATCCCTAAACTCAATTTTCGCAGAGGGGAAATCACATGCATAGCATTTTTTTTCTTTTTATCATCATAACTAGCGCGTTAACGGCAGCAATAGAAGATGATGATGTCTTAATACTAAAATCGATAGATGGAAGACAATGTTCAGTTAAACATCTTACCGAAATAGCTTCGGGTATGCCTCCCATTTCATTACACGCAAAAGTGCACTTACGATACAATGCTGACGCTGGTGGTGAATGTATTGAAAAAAATATTCCGGTCGAGTGGATATTTTCTTCTCTGGGAAATTCAGTATTGATTTCTCATCCTAATGAAACCTGGAATTGTGACCAAATTCTTATTTATCCTGAGCTGCCGGAATCAATGTATTTAAAACTAGGAATGCAAACAGGGGAGATATTGTTTTTTGAAATAAATCTTTGCGATGAATTTAAGGAAGTATCATTAGAAGAAGCGAGATATATTGATTATTTAGTATTCAAGGCTGAAAGAGGCATTACGATGGTACGTCAATTGGGGGAATCAATTACTCGCAAGAAAATCTTAATGCTGCATGTTTTAAACAACCAGACAGGGCAGCTGAATGAAGCCTTTCAGATTACTAAAATGTAAACGTTTTCTTTTTTAATATTGATGAAGAATATTAACGATTTATTATGTGTTTGATATTTATAATTTAATATTTGCTTTAAAAATAAATTATAATGAAAATTTTATTGTGCGTTCTTAGTATGCTGTATATCAAAAGCACTCAAATGACTGCAGCAACTTCAGCAGAACAATTCCTTGCAAAGGTACAAGCTAAGCAAAAGAAAGAAAAATTATCTGGCCCAGGAATTCCAGGCAGATCTCGCCCAAAGACTGCTCAATTTACGCCTTCTCCCCACAGCGCTTTTTATAAGGGGAATCTTCCACAGATTAATACAGCTTCATGCCCTTCATCAGAATATTCGGTAGGAACTGATTCTACGTCTTCCATGTCTTCATTTTCTGATCAAAGTGTCTCACCCATTATTCCTTCTCCACCAGCAGTGGCACCAAGCAACAGATCTTTGCAATCATCTAAATTTTTAAGAGACAGGCGTCTTGCGCAGCAGTACTCAACATTATTATTAACGCCAGAAGATCAGCATAAAATTGCGCAAGCGTATTCATACATAGCAGCAATTAGAGATTCTGAGATTCAACATCAAGCAAGAATTAAAGTGGGTGAAGCCATAACGCCTGAGGATAAAGAACAACTAGCGATAGCCTGGAAAGAATATATATCCAAAATCGAAGATGATGCAGGCCGTGCTGCAGCTGCACGAAATGTACAAACCACGCCAGCAGAATTCAAAGTATGTGTGGCTCAAGCTTGGCTTGAACACCTTATAAAAATTCCAGCAGGACCAATTCGTAATAAAGCTATTGAAGAAGTGAGAGATGCGGGACACAGCTATTACGCAAATAATCAACAGCCAACAGTAGAAGACATAGAAAGTGCCGCAAAAGATAAAAAAATAACAGCTAAAGTATGGCAAGAATATCTTGCGCCAATAGAAAATGAGTATTTGCAATCAAGAATGGCGTCCATGATAAGAAGAGTAAGTGGTGTAAGCAAGGAATTACTTATAAAAGGGCTAAGACCCGCAGAAAAAAAATTGATTATAGATGCTGCTCCTGCAATGCAAGAACCGAAAACAAACTCTTTATGGAAGACTCTCTCTGTAATTAAAGACATGGGTTTAAAAAATGAAGCCTACCAATATATAAGTCAGGAAATACAAGGTACTGAAGCACAACTACAAATGGCAAGAATATGGGTGAATTACCTTGCAAATATTAAAGATGAAATAGCTAGAAAAGCTGCGATTGAAGAGGTGAAAAGCGCAGACCCAATACGATGGGAAGATGTAGCCTCTGGGCATCATTTGCAATACACGCTAAACAAAGTAGCGCTAAGTAATCAGGAATATTAGATTATCGGAAACACTTTAAGTATTAACAACATCGTTATCTCCCAACAAGGCGTACCCTTGTGTAGGATCCAGTGAGTAAATTCGATACTACTACGAACCAAATTCAACAAGACGAGTGAATTGATTTTTGAGAGTTTCGAAAGGAGAACATGCTACTAAAAGTAAAGATGCGTGAAGTAGCTATTGAGATTATTGGTAGAAATTTATGGCAAATACCTAAAAGAAAAAAGCCCAAGAAAAACCTTGGGCTTTAAAGTTTTTATATGCTTTGCACGCAACGATCTATTCTTTTGTGGTATGATCCTTTACGAGCATCTTCTCCACGCGCGTTTGCAGGTAGACAACCATATGCTTCCATAACTTCTGCGCGGTTATCCATTTGAGGTTTTCCGTTTTTCCAGTGGTTTTCAGGAATTGCTGCTACTGCGGCGTGAGCTTCTTGAAATATTTGTTCAGCAGATTTAGCAGGTTTTTTACCAGGTGCATATGCAGTACCAGCAGCAAGAATAAGACCAGCTAGGAATAAAGATAAAGTACGTTTCATTGTTGTCTCCAAAAATTTAAGGATTAAAGTTTACCTATAAATTTTAAAATAAATTCCTTAACAAAAGGTTAATAAATCGATTAGAGTCTTGATGAGCTAAATGTGACGAGCAGCAAACACGCTCTAGAAAAAACTCAAGTTTCCCTGCTATAGTTTCAAAAAAAATACCTATATAGCATGATGAAGAGTTCATTTTTACAAGACCTACAATCCAGAGATTTACTTTTTCAAGCAACCGATCTTGACGCCTTAGATGAACTACTTTGCAGTAAGCAGCCAATTGTTGCTTACATTGGTTTTGATCCAACCGCCACCAGCCTTCATGTTGGTAATCTTAGCCAAATCATGACCCTACGTCTGTTGCAGCGCCATGGCCACAAACCCATCATGTTGATAGGCGGTGCTACCGCTCAGGTAGGTGATCCCACCGGTAAAGACGAAGTGCGTCAACAAAACACCGACGAAACAATTGCCAAAAACATCGCTGGCATTAAAAATAGCTTCGCAAAATTTTTGAAATTTGGTGATGGCCCGACGGACGCTACGTTGGTCAACAATGCCGATTGGCTGATGAATATTTCGTATATGAATTTCCTAAAAGAATATGGCCGTCATTTTTCTATCAATCGCATGCTCACCTTCGACAGCGTCAAATCTCGTCTTGATCGCGAGCAACCGCTTACGTTCCTTGAATTCAACTACATGATCTTGCAAGCCTACGATTTCATGGAACTCTTCAAAAAGCACGCTTGTGTCCTACAAATGGGTGGCTCAGACCAATGGGGTAACATCGTCAATGGCGTTGAACTAACCCGCCGAGTTCTTGGTAAGCCGGTATTCGGCCTTACAACGCCGCTTATTACCACTTCAAGCGGTGCGAAAATGGGTAAAACTGCTCAAGGTGCTGTTTGGTTAAACGATGACATGCTTAGCCCCTTTGATTACTGGCAATTCTGGCGCAATACCGATGATGCCGATGTACTGCGCTACATGAAAATTTTTACCGATTTCTCAAACGAGGATCTTGCGCGGTACGCAACCCTCCAAGGTGCTGACATCAACACGGCAAAAATCGCTTTGGCTGATGCGGCTACCGCTATGTGTCATGGTGAAAACGTCCTTTCTCAAATTCATATTCAAGTCCAAGCCGCTTTTGGCTCAGGCAGCGAAACGGACCTGCCCACCAAATGGCTCGAGATAAGCCAAATAGATAGCCCAACACTTGAAACAATACTCGTGACAGCAGGCTTAATGGCAAGCAAAGGCGAAGCAAAGCGCCTTGCGCAGGGTGGGGGATTACGCATTAATGGGGAGCAAGTCATGGACGCCCGTCAAGAAATTGACCTTGAATCCTTACGCTCTACGCCTATAAAAATATCGCTCGGCAAAAAACAACACTGCTTAGTGCAGATTAGGTAAAAAGCCGGTGATACCACTAGTTGATGGATTACTTGGGTTAGTGCCATTAATAGGGCTATTAAGTGCTGCAATTGATTGCTGCAGGTTACCCATAATATCTTGAAAGGAAGAGCTTGAAGAGGGTTGGCTTTGAGAAGAGGGGGTGCCGTTAAGCGAATTAAGAGTTGCTTTTTTCACTTCATCGAAAGCCATGTTTTCTATCTTTTCTATGGCCATTTTTTTAACAGATTCTTTCATCTGTTTTGTTTTTTCTTTTCTTTCTTTTCGTTTTTCTTCTTTGCTCTTCTTTTTTCCTTTTTTAGACTTTTTTTTAGTGGCACTTTTCAGCATGTTGTACCCTTGCGTCATGCCTGAATACCCTTGTGTTGCAGCTCCTAAATAATCATAGTCTTGATCGTTATTATAATAACTAGCCCAGCTGCACTGTACTAAGAAATAAAAAAGAAATAAAAACTTCATAAAATAAAAAAAACATGCTTTTTTCTATTATAAAATAAGAGTTTTAATAGTTGGTAAACACCTCAGAATATGATACGTTGAAGGCCTATGTAGGAGAGAGATGTCATGGCTCAGGTTTTAGCCTTTGAAAAGCAACCAGAAATTCACCCATTGCACAATTTAGAAGCTGAGCAGTCATTGTTAGGCGCATTAATGCTTAATAACCAAGCATTTGAAGCTGTGAACGAATTCTTAAAGCCTGAACATTTCTCGCACCCCTTGCACAAAACAATTTATGAAACAATTTCACGACTCATTAATCGCACCCAAGTAGCGGATCCAATTACTCTAAAGCCGATGCTCGAAACAGATCCTTTAATGCAAGAAGCGGGAGGAATAGGGTACCTGGTTGATCTAGCAGCAGGTGTTTCAAGTACTGTCAGTGTGCGTGATTATGGTCAAATGATTCACGAGCTTTATCTAAGGCGAAGCCTCGTCTCAATCGGTGATGGTATTGTGCGCGAAGCCCATGAACTAAAATCTGAAGGCTCCGCAATGGAAAAGATCGAGGATGCCGAAAAGCAGCTGTATGATCTTGCAAGTAGCGGCGACACAACACGCGGTGCTGTAGCCTTTAAAACAGCTCTAACTGAAGCGGTGAAAATGGCTGAGATCGCCTATCGTCGTGAAACCCCTATCGTTGGTGTGACCTCAGGACTATTAGATATTGATAAAATGCTGGGAGGTCTTCACCCCTCCGATTTACTCATTGTTGCCGGACGTCCTTCCATGGGAAAAACCGTTTTAGGCACCAACATTGCTTTTAACGCAGCTAAAGCTTTGCTTGATAACGCTAAAGAAGGAGCAAATGTTGCGTTCTTCTCACTCGAAATGTCCGCTGAGCAATTAGCAACCCGTATTCTCTCAACTCAATCGAGAATTTCCTCCGATCGCATTCGACGCGGTGAAATTAAAGCCGAAGAATTTCCTAATTTAGTATCTGCAAGCCGTGATATTGAAAATCTAGGTCTTTTTATTGACGATACCCCTGCTCTTACCGTTACAGCCTTGCGTAACCGTGCACGTCGCCTACAACGTCAGCATGGCATCGGATTAGTGATAGTAGACTACTTGCAATTACTTGAAGGCAGCGGCAAATCACGTAGTAGCGATAATCGTGTTCAAGAAATTTCAGATATTTCTCGAGGATTGAAAGCTCTTGCGAAGGAATTAAACATTCCCGTGATTGCTCTTTCTCAATTGTCTCGTGCGGTTGAACAGCGTGAGGACAAACGCCCTCAGCTCTCAGACTTGCGTGAATCCGGATCTATTGAGCAAGATGCTGACGTCGTCATGTTTATCTATCGTGATGAATACTACGAAGCACGCAAAGAACCACCGGTAGGCACCGATAAGCACCTAGAGTGGCAACAACGTATGTCAAAAGTGCAAAATCAAGCGGAAATTATTGTGGCTAAGCAACGTCACGGCCCTGTTGGTACAGTCAAACTCTTCTTCGATGGCAAACACACAAAATTCGGCAACCTGCAGTAAGTACACCGTAACATAAAAAATAGACGCCCCGTTGAAAACGCAGTCCCGTTGAAGAATGGAAACGGAGCTCGGTGCATAGCTATCGATATTATAGAACTGGACCCTTACGGGAGCTGCGCTCCAGGAAGACGTTGAGAGAGCTAACTGCCCATTGGTACGAACGTGATCTCGTTCCTTGTCATCTTAAGCCTGCACAGTTCTCTTCTTCGTCATTCTCCAGCGCTTTTCTTTTTCCGTCATCCTGAGCCTATTTTCCTCTTTCCTCGTCATCCTGTGAGTCTGCGAAGCAGGCGTAAGGATCCAGTTCATAATATCGAAACATAAAACTGGATTGCTACAAAGCTATTTCTCCTCACAAAGACGCGAGACTTCTCGCGACTTGCTCTACTTATGACGTCTCGCGGCTTGACTGGGGGATTCAGTGAATGTTACCGATAACATAAATTGGGTTGTGCAGCTCACGGCTTCACAATAATGTGAATATGCTCACTATTTGAAAGTCGGTTCTAAGAACTCTTTCGCGGCATTTGCTAACGCTTCAATTTGTCCCAAGCTTTTTGCATCATCTTTATGTAGCTTCACTTCACTTTCCCTCCACTTTTGGGCGGTTTTCGCTAATCTTTCTTCGATTGATTCTGTGGTGGGCTTAAATAAGAGCTTACTCTCAAGTTCCCAATTCATTTCTGCCATGGCCATATTATGTATTAAGTTTTCTGCTAACTCTAAGATATTTTCGTAGCCGCTTTCTGTCAGCTCTTTTGCTTTTTGCGCTAAAAATTCATGGCAGCTTCTACCGGTATCTGTTCTAAAACGATCTGTTTCACTCTCTTCCTCCTTAGCTTCAGCGATCGAAGGAAGCGCAGAGCTTACGCCTGTTGGTTTTCTCTTTTCGCTTCCTGCCTCCTCTGCTGCGCTATTAAGCACAGAAAGCATGGATATGATGAATACATACGCTAAAATGGGCAAATTTCTCATGATAAATACTTTAAAGAAAAAATATAGATGCTTTATTATATAATATTATTGCGTATTTTTCAATAAAAAAGCTTATGTATATTTATTTTTCAGATAGCCGATTTACTTCCAAGCTAAAATATGCCCTTGCTTAGAACTTACATAAGAATCAGGTCCACCCGTTGCAAATGCTTCGCTAATTGCTTCCTTCCAGGCATCAACTTGCTCAGATGTAGCCAGCTCAGCGCCAATAACGCCGTCTCGAAGCTCATCAATACGCGCAAGTAAAGTTGGGGCAACGTCCTTGGTTTTTAGTGAAAAATCCATTACTTTGGACAAAATCTGGTCAAACTCTACTTCGGCACACATTGCCTCGAGCTGAGAACCAATATCAAAATTGACGCCTTTGTGATTGCCTAAAGCAACAATAGCTTTTACAAAAGCATCAAATGCATCGCTTCTTTCTGAAAAATGATGAGAACTCATAATAGACTCCTCTAAAACTAAGACTCCTCCACGTTTTAAAAGAGATTTCATTTTTCGAATTGCATTCAGTGGATCTCGTTGATGCATTAAAAAGAAACGCGCATATACAATATCAGCTTCACCTTCTGGTAAGGTAGCATTTGTGATATCACCAGTTATAAAGGTGACATTTGAAAGACCTGCTTCCTCTATACGCGCGCGTGTTACACCTATTTGTTCAGGACTAATATCCACGGCAACTACATGACCTTCTTCACCAACTTTATTTGCCAAATACTCGGTCATCACACCGCTACCGCACCCTATGTCATATACTTTTTTGCCGGCGGCTAATTCAGCTTCTTATAAATGTCGATATGACACTTCGGCAAAAAGCTCATGCTGCGTATCGAGAATTTTCTTGGCTTTTTCTCCAGTTGCTAAAACATAAGGATTTTCTTTCATGTGTTCTTCCTCACAAGCGGTATGCAAGTTCCAAAAAAAACAAGTTATAAACATTACGATAACCATAGGCAGTTTCATCATCTGCTCCAATCAGAAAAATAAGAAGAAAAATTATTCAGCTACTACAGCTTTAGTTTGAATGATTTCCACAACCTCTTTCAAGGTTTGTTGCTTCATTGCTTCAAAGTTTTTTAAAGAACCGCCTGTTAATTTAAAAGTTGGAAGTCCTTGAACTTTCATAGGATTAATGTGGCGTCCATTAAGAATGACTTCAAAATGCAGGTGAGGGCCAGTGGCGCTTCCTGTCATACCAACTCCACCTAGAACTTGACGCTGTGAAACATGGGTGCCGGGTCTAATGCCTTTATTTATATACTTTAAATGTCCATAAAGGGTTTCATAACCGCCTTCATGGCGTATTTTTACATGGTTGCCATAGCCGCCATACCATCCACAAGAAACAACACGGCCTTCACCAGCAGCAAGCACAGGCGTTCCACTTGCAGCACCAAAATCTACGCCCTTATGCTTATGGCTAAATCCGTGAATAGGGTGCCTTCTCACGCCAAATCCTGACGTAACGCAAAGCTTGGCCGCGTTTAAAGGGGTTTGCAAAAGTGAACGCACCACGCTATTTCCATTACTGTCAAAAAAGCGTATTTTTCCGTTGTCTTTAAAAGAATAGATTTCATGTCTTTGGCCGTTCGTATGTAATGAAACAAAACGCAATTGCTCAATTTTTACAATATTTCCTTGATCATTTTTTAGAGCATTACACAATATTTTGAATGTTGCTCCTGCCTTTATGCCATGCTGGAAATTCACCACATAACTCAACACATCAGCGGCTTCTTGCACAAGCTTAGATGGAACGCCTGCTTTTAACGCTGAGCTGTAAAAACTTGAGCGAATATTGCCTTCAAATACATGTACAGTGGGCGTTAGATTGATTTTTTCTGCTTTGCCCACATAACAACCGTCTGTCATGGTAACGGATACTTTTTGATCTATACTCGGCTGCGCTTGTAACGATTCAATCTGCACGCCATCTTCTAATTTTTTATATCGAATATAAAAGCTTTGTCCGGATTTCAGGGTTCGATGAGATTGATATTGAGAAAAAGCATTCGATATTTGCAAAGCTGCTTCTTTTGTAACGCCAAAACTTGTAAGGAGTTTTTGTACGCTGCCACCACTTCCTAAAGTAAGGGTTGTTTCAAGAATCTCAGGTTCTTTGGGAATGATATTTGAAACAGAGGTAGCAATTTCTGGTGATATAGTAGGGTTCGATGAACAATATTTGTAAAGGCGAGAGGATCCAAATAAGACCACAATAACTGCAAAAAATGTTCCTAATCGCTTATAACGGAGATGTAGTCCCTGCATTTTCTCCCCCCAATTACAAAAAAACAGAACACCAAAAGTATCACAAAATGTGACCACTTAGTCAAGGTGTTCTATTGCCTAATTTAGAAATTAAATATCACGATGTGTGCGTTCTTCTCGCTCATGACGCTCTTGAGCTTCAATGCCAAGAGTAGCAATAGGCCGAGCATCCAGGCGTTTTAGGCTAATAGGCTCGCCAGTTTCTTCGCAGTATCCATACGTGCCATTATCAATACGCAAAAGTACTTCTTCAATTTTTCGAAGCAGTTTAAAATCTCTATTTCGTGCGCGAAGGGTAAGTTTATAATCTGCTTCTTTAGCGGCTGCATCAATAATGTCAGCTTCGCTTTGATTGTCTTGTAAATTGGTAATAGTGTCAGAACATTCTCGCAATATTTGATCTCTCCAGTTGATCAGTTTAGTTTTGAAATATTCCAACTGTTTGGGATTCATGAATGCATCAACATCATCTAAAGGGGACTCTACTTTTTCCTTGCTCATCAACAATACGAATTAAAAGTAACTATATATAGTACACAGAACTTTTAAAATTTTCACAATAGGGTTTTTGAAAAATTTTGTAGAAATTTTAAGAAAATTATTGTAACTTGCTTAGCTTCTTTTTTAACCATTCTTGCTCATGTTCATTCAACATCGGTGAAACTGTTTCCCAAATATTCTGATAGTATGCAGCCAGCCAATTAAGCTCCGCCTTACTTAACATCTCATAATCAATCAGCGCCGATTCATAAGGAACTAGCGTCAACGATTCAAAGCACAAGAAATTCGAATGCTCCGCTTCCTTTACCATCTGCAGATTCTCAATGCGAATCCCATACTGATTCTCCCTATAAAAGCCCGGCTCATTCGATACAACCATCCCCACTTCTAAAGGTACTTGCCGAATTTTATTAATACCTTGAGGTCCCTCATGCACATTAAGGTAACTGCCAACTCCATGTCCTGTGCCGTGCGCATAATCAAGCCCATGATTCCATAAAAACTGCCGCGCCAAGCTATCCAGCTGTGCGCCTGTTGTTCCTTTTGGAAAACGAATATGTGCGAGCGCAATATGCCCTTTTAACACTAATGTATAATGCTCTTTCTGCTCTTTAGTTGGTTCGCCAATATAAAAAGTACGCGTAATATCCGTCGTACCATCAAGGTACTGCCCACCCGAATCCAATAAATACATCCCCTTACTAATGGGTATATTCGTTTCAGCCGTTGACCGGTAATGCACAATCGCCCCATGTGGGCCAAATCCGGAAATAGTCGCAAAGCTATCGCCTTTATATAAGTCCAGTTGTTGACGGCACGTCTCCAAGTAATCTTGCGCTTCCATTTCCGTTATTGACTGCTGCTTCTCAAGCCACATCCAAAACCGCATCAAGGCAACTGCATCCCGCGCATGGCAATTGCGCATTCCTTGCTGTTCCGTAGCATTCTTAATAGCTTTTTTCAGCTCACATGGATCTGTTTGCCAAGAAAAATTAATATCTCCAAATACTGCAGAAGTAGTGCGCTTATCCGCACAAATTGTTCCCTTAACGCTTTTAAGTGTGCTCTTTATCTCGTCAAGATTCACAACATGTACAGATAACTCATTTGCCATTTTGGGTGAGATTTTTGTTGGTTCACAAAAAAGTGTCACCGCTGTATCAGTCACCAGCGCCATGCAATGAAGTAGGGGAGTGTACGGCAAATCTTCTCCGCGTATATTTAACAGCCAACAAACGGATTCTGAATTACTCAAAAGCCACGCTTCTGCTTTATGCTTAGCAATATCTGCACGCACCACTTTCAGTTTGTCAGCCGCGCTAACTCCTGCATACTCAAGTGGATAAATGTACGCTGGCTTGTGCAAAGGAGCAGGGCGATCGCTCCATAATAAATCGATCGGATTTTTCTCCAAAACACACATGGTGGTGCGTTGCTTCCACTCTTCAAGTTGTCGAACCGAAAGCAACCATGGGTCATAATGCAATGGACTTTTACCATTTAGATTCCCGCATTCGTCACTACGTTCCTCAGCAGGAATGACAAAAGATTGTGTCATCCCTGGCAAAGCGCCAAAGGCGCTGCCGTCCGGGGATCCATTAAATGTATGTGCTGATGGCAAGTTTTTACAAACTGCATCAATCGCTGCTTTCGTAAAATCATGAATCGTAAAATCAGGCGATTGCGCTTTCGCCTGCAGTGTATATCGCCCATCCACAAACAAGTGCGTCTTGTCATGTGTAATAATTGCTAACCCTGCACTACCGGTAAAGCCACTAATCCACGCTAAACGCTCATCGTGCGCTGCAATATATTCGCCTCCAAACATGTCTTCATGCGGCACCAGCAACGCCTGAACGTTATGGGCGTTCATCCATTCACGTAAACTTTTTAAATGCTGTTGGTGATGCATGCTTTGGCCATCGCTAAAAAGGTTTGCGCATCTATTTCTTCAGGGCGCATCGTTTCACGTATATCTAGCGTAGTACATAAATTTTGCCATAAAGTTAACGGCAGCGCTTTCCCAAGAGAAACGCGCAACATTTTTCGACGTTGCGAAAAAGCCGTCGCTGTTAGCTTTTCCAATACCTTTAGCACCTTTGGCTCAGGTAGCTCTTTCTTAGGCTTTAAATACACCACACTCGACCAAACTTTTGGCGGTGGAATAAAAGCTTCTGGGGGAATCTGAAACATCTCATGTACTTCAAAACACGACTGCATAATAATCGAAAGCCTTCCATAATCTTTCGTGCCAATTCCTGCTTTAACCCCATCAACCACTTCCTTTTGCAACATTACCGTGATCGACCCGATATTTTTAATATCATCAAGCCAACGTACCAATAACTCTGTTCCTATATTGTACGGCAAATTTGCGACAATATGATAGGGAGCTTCCTTTCCATGCGTTTTCAAAGGATCCGAGATACAAACCTTCAACGCATCCGTTTGCTCAATTTTAAATGTAGTATTACCGATTGGCATAAACTCATTCAGAATCTCAATAAAGCGTTGATCTTTTTCAATTAACAGCAAAAGCCCAGGCTCTTCCTTCAGCAAAATATCCGTTAAACTCCCAGGTCCTGGACCCACCTCAACAACCGTCTGACCCTTTAACTGAAGGTGCTGAACCATCCGCTGACAAATTGATTCATCATGCAAAAAGTGCTGCCCCAATGACTTCTTTGCCCATAACTGGTGCTTTTCTAAAATAGCCTTTAAACGCTGAAATTCCATAAATTGAATATAGTTTTTTATAGGTATCGTTACGCCTGATCATAGCGTAACTTTGAAAATGATGCACTTCGTCATTCTGCGCCTGTACAAGCGCACGCAAGAATCCAGTCAAAGTGCTCTTTGAACACGAAACCACACTCTCTCCAAGGTGCAGGTCCCAAAGATATGCGTCTTTTGCTATTTTGTCATTCTGAGTCTGTCACGGCAGGCGTAAGAATACTCGTTTTCTTAAAAAATGGTAGTAAATTAAGTGCACTCTATGCTATCAATAAGCAGTTTTTTATTTCGCAATACTGAATTTTTAAAATGAAGAATAGTATGATGCAAACCAAATTTTTGATGTTGATCATCTTTTACTGCGCTGTTTATATGTTGTCAGCCAAGGACGACAAGGCTGGAACAGGGGAAGAAGACAATACTGGTATTAGAAGAACGAATATATCAGGGCCAACAAGGCAAGAAGTTAGGCTTATACAACGGGTAGTAGCTAGAGTGCGAAGAGAGCAAGCAGCTCGTATACAGCAAGTAGTGGATAATTATTTAGCGCCAGCTAGAGCAAGAATCAATGGGCAAATAGGGGATTTTCTAAATGGACTTGCTCCGCAGGCTGAAGGAGAAGACCTTTTTTCAGTACCTAATTCAGTGACACCAGCTAGACCTGATACAGCGGCATCAAGAGGGCAATTTAGAAGTGCTTTTGCGGAATTACTGGGAAATCCTGGACTCAGTACGATGACACCAGCTATGTCTAATGCAGTAGCGCAGGGATTTGCAGAAGAGATTAGAGCAAGCATCAATGGGCAAATGGAGAATTTTTTAAATGAGCTTGCTCCGCAGGCTGCAGGAGACGCTCTTTTTTCAGTACCTAATTCAGGGACACCAGCTAGACCTGATGCATCAACAGGAAACGAAATTGACGATATCGTAACTGCTATTGAAGTAATGAATATATCAAGTTCAGTGACACCAGCTAGACCTGATGCATCAATAGGAAACGAAATTGACGATATCATAACTGGTATTGAAGGAATGAATATGTCAAGAGAAAGCGTGCAAGACCAGGCCTAGTATTGAAAGTGGTCACAGTATTCATTGAGTCATTCTGAGCTTGCCTCAGCAGGCGCAAGAATCCAAGCTTCAAACCCTTACTCTTACTGCATCCGCCGTCGCACCACTCAACCATGTATTCCAGCCGAGCCCATGTTTGCTATCTAAACTCACCCCGCGATTTTCCCCATCTTTCAAGGAAAGCTTTAAAAACGCGTGCGGCAATGTACCCATATAGCTCACCGCCAGTTGCCTCAGCTTATAAAAATTCGCCCCACTCAGCGTATTGCTTTTAAACGGTAAAAATCCTTGCATCGCTTCCCAATCAAGCGGTGCCACCTCAATCGTAAATCCTGCCGCTTGATCCCAACACCTTAACCCCAAAATGGCATTTTTCCCCAACACCTGAAACTGTCCTTTTTGGCCAATCCGGCTTCCTTCTGCCGCATCCACCTTTCGCCACGTCCCCTCAAACGGACTAATCGATGCTTCCACGCCAAAAAATGTTTTCACCATTTGTAACAGGCTTGCAAGCGATCGCGACCGTTTCCAAAAATGATCAAAAAATAACGTATGATCAACGGCTCCTTGCTGCGCAAACCCACTCAAATTCTCTTGCAATTTCCCAATCGGTGTTTGTGCTGGCGGACTTTTGAAAAGGTGAGGGTAGCTACGCTTACGAAGCCTGTGCCACATCGATGCTAAGCGATGGTGAAAAATATCCAGAAAATGAACACCCGCAAAATCTTTTTGCTTCATTTGTTCAAGCAATTTTTCCGTATACGGAGTCGGCAATGGCCCATTAATACCGGCAAGACTAAGCGTATTAATATAAATCTCGGGCACTTTTGAAAGTGTATTTTTCACCTCCAAACGATTAACTTCAGTACCTTCTTGATGCATTGTAATTGGGCTGCGCAAGCGCACCGCTTCTTTTTGTGGATTAGCTCCTTCGCCAAGCGGCGCCACATTTGTGCGCAACGATTCGATAATATAAATCAGCTGATCCAGATCAAACGCTTCAGGCGTTTCTAAAACCTGCTCGGGAAGAGATTGCTTTACAACTGCGTTTGTACGCCGGGCTGGGGCTGCCATTGCATCCATTCTCCATTATTTTTGCCATCATTTAAACTGCACTCGACAAAGCTATTCCAACTGACTGTTGAGCTAAAATATGCATTCAAAATCGTTCCCAAAATCAGATTGCTACCGCCCTCATGATTGGTTTTTTCCATCTCAAGCTGCACCTTATAGCCTTGCACAAAACCACGCCACGCATCCGCACCAAAGCGCCGCGTTATTTGGCTGATGGTCATATTTTTCAAATCTTCAATAGAAGACGCAGGTTTATCGGGGTAACGACTCGCAAAAAGATACAAAAATTCTTTCAAAGAATTTAAGCCTTGATTAACATTAAGCACGCCTAAATAATTGGTCGAAAGCTGCGATATCAACATCCACAAACTCTCTCCATCCAGCATCGTGTAATTTTGCGAAGTGGGCTTATTCAATAGCGTAATCTTTAAAACCGGCGCTTTGCCCTCTGGTTGCAGCATAGATCCCGCAGCTAATTGATCTGCCAAGTACCGATTGGTGCACAAAATTTTTGCCGTTACAACAACGTCTTTCGCCTTAATAGGATTAAAATTTCGGTTGATAAAGGATAAATATACATCCGTTCCTGGCAGTCCTCTAAGACCCCCTGGCACACGTTGAGCAGTCCAAAAGAACCCTTCATTATCACGCGTTTCAAGACCATAATACGGCTTATACTCAATGACTTTTTGCGTCTTCTCTTCAATGCCTTCCACATGCTGAACGCTGTACACTTCGCTCGTGCGTTCTCGGCGTATGTCAGGGATTAAACGATAACGTAAATGGCGATGATGAATACGTATCGGATCAGAAGGCCGCTCAAATAAGTTCACAACTGGCAAGCAGTTCAACGAAAATACCGATGCATCAATTCCTTTTTGCTGAAAAACCACGGCATTTTTTAAAGGAATTAAAAGATGCATTTCCTGCTGCGGGGCCAGTGCTGCAATGGCTTTTTGCAATCCTGCAATACGAAAGAATAAAAATTTTTCACTGAAATGGAAGTACTCTTGAAACAGCGCATAATGATGCAAACTATAATCAGGAACAGGAAGGGCTAATTCATCACGCTTATAGCCAACAGGCTCCAGCGTACACGCTTCTACTGCCGTTATTTTTTCATCCGTTGCAACATACAGTTTGCCAGCGCATTCACTAAATAACGCTTCATAAAACAAATTTGCTTTTATCCAATCACACGAAATATGCACTAATAAATCATCCACATTCATCGCTTTTATTGGCGCATTTTTTGAATGAATCGTCATTTTTAAAAGCCAATGATGTTGCGGCGAGTGTTCAAAAGTGAAAGCATCTTTTGCTACCAGCTCAACTTTTTGAATATTTAAAGGCCAAAGATGAGTGTTATAAACTGTTTGAAATTGGCACTGTACATCCTCAACAGAATGCGCTAAAAGTTTTGTGCCTTTCTCAAGATAATACCCTTTATCCGCTGGAATTTGACTATGATCAACATGTAGTTTTGCAATTGCCATCGCTGGAATAGGATTAACCAGATGAGGATACAAAACACTCAATAAAGCCTGCGCTGTTTGCGGAAATCGATCATCAATCGCTCTGCTTAAACGCGCTGTTAAAAAGGCAAAGGACTCAAGTAACCTTTCTACCTGAGGGTCCGGAGACTCTCCATTCGTTAATTCTAGCCGTCTGGCAATTTTCGGATATTGCTTGGCAAACTCTTGACCGCTTGAACGTAAGTAATCAAGCTCTTCTTGGTAATAGCGAACTAACGAGTCGTCTACTTTTGCCATGCGTTTGGATTTTTAATACCTCATTTAATGGTAAGTCGAATAGTTTTTCTGCACAATAGCTAAAGCGACGTCCTGTTGGAAAACGGGATCCAGTGCATAAATTATCTTGAAATTATGACATAACAATGTCATAATTTCGTCATATTGTGGAGATAATTATGTTTGTTGATAGGCCAAAATTAACCGAATTGGTTGAATCAGAATTTGCTATTCATCAAGTATGTGCTTTGCTCGGTCCACGTCAATGTGGAAAAACAACTCTGGTTAAAAAAATTGCTGGTCTAAATAATTACCATTATTTTGATTGTGAAAATACAATTCATCTGAGCCGTCTTGAAAATCCATTATATACCCTTCGAGCTTTGGATGGGTTGATTGTTATTGATGAAGTACAACAGCGCCCAGATTTATTCTCCGCTATACGTGTGCTTGTGGATGAAGATCCCAATAAAAGATTTCTGATTACTGGCAGTGCTTCCCGTGATCTTATACAACAATCTTCTCAAACTTTGGCGGGAAGAATAGGCTATCATCAGCTTACCCCATTTACAATTGCTGAAGCCCCTGATTGGAAATTGTTATGGAAACGTGGTGGATTCCCAAAATCTTATCTAGCGTCAAATGACTCTTTATCTAGAAGATGGCGCGATGAGTATATTAAGACATTTTTAGAGCGAGATCTTGCCCTGCTTGGTTTTGATTTTAATCCTTCTATTGTTGGAAAACTTTGGAGAATGCTTGCTCATTACCATGGGCAAACCTTAAATTATGCAGAATTATCAGCTTCGTTAGGGATTGATCAAAGAACGGTTAAAAAGTACATTTTAGCCCTTGAGGGTACTTTCATGGTTCGACTACTTAAACCATGGCACAGCAATCAAAAGAAACGCGAAGTAAAAACTCCAAAAATCTATATTCGTGACTCTGGCATATTGCACAGATTATTGCATGTCGAGATGGATGATATTGATAACCATCCAAAATGTGGAGCTTCCTTTGAAGGTTTTATTATTGAAACAATTTTTGCTCTTATTAGTGATCTTGACGAAGGGTATTTTTGGGGTGTGCATAATGTTGCAGAAATTGATTTTCTGGCATCCATTAATAACAAGAGGATTGGTATTGAGATAAAAATGACGGATTCACCTAAAGTGACATCATCAATGAATGAATCCTTGAGTATTTTGGATCTTACCGAAATTGTTATTGTAACGCCACATCCTGGTAATTTTTCTCTTGCTCCTAAGATTCGTCATATAGGTATTACAGAATTACAGGAATATTTAGCACAGCTCCAAGAACTCTGATGACGGACAATTTTTAAATTACGCTTCCTCTGCATCCCTTTTAATACCTCGATTGTTGATATTAACGGTTCCGCTAGGCAGGGGGATGGTAGAAAAAAGGAAATTTTAGTCTTTCTGCCATAGCGTTACCAGTATTAGTCGCACAACATCTGAACCCGATTTCTTGCTAATTCAAAGTAAGAGGAGTGAGAAGATCTAAGCTAGTGATTGTAGCGCTAGTATTAAGGGTAATGTTAGCGGTTGAGTCCCCATCTAGAGTAACCTTATTTTCAGTCATTTTAATCTCCCCAATAATCCCGCTAGACAAGGTGATGGCAGAAGAAAATTCTTGCTTTTCTCTCACAGCTTTAACCTTCTGCGGATAAGACTCATACATTTTTTCTCCCAGGTCGATCCACTTAAGATGTCGTTGCTGCATAGAAGTGGCGATATGATCAGTTGGATCATATAGCTTTTCATAATGATTATTTTGTCTACGCAAAACAACATTTTTTGCTCGTTCTGACGTTAAAATAACCATTGCAAGGTGAAAGCCTGTTTTTTCTGGAGGATACAAAATTGTCTGTTGCGCATATGGCTGATCGGCAAAACGCGACATTAAATTAAGCTTTGGTCTAATCAACTGATTACCGAAATGTTCCTGATCAGATATAACAAAAACATTTAAATTGTGTAAAACTGCCCATAATTGCACATACGCTGAATCACAAGGCAACCATCCTCCCAATTCTCCTCCACGTAAAGCCAATTCTTGCATTTCTGCCCCCAATGATGCAGGCGATAATTCTTCAGGAAATTCAGTTAAAGAACTAACAATTTCCAGTCTTTGTGCTATTAAATCCTGCTCTACCTGATGATTAAAAATATCCTTACGATCTTGAAAATCATCCCAAAGTTTTCCGCATGATCTTGCCGTTTCTGGTTGCTGTAAAAGTTCTGCAACGGGCTGGCAAACCTCGGTAATAAATATTGAGTATCCACTCTCGCAAAGTTCATCAAATAAAAATGCATCAGCGCTTTTCCCAGGTAACATACTTGGGTTTAAAAACTCTTTTATCGTTTCGCAAATCAACGTATATTTCTCAGCTAACTTTTGCTCATAAAGGGAAGTATCTTCCCTAAGTTCTTTATATTCTTGTTGTACTTTAGCAATGGCTATTTGTTTTTCATTCATAAATTGGGCAAATTCCGGGTATTTTTCCTCAAAATCCTTAAATTGCTTTTCAACATTTTGCTTTAGTTGTTCAGAGTTTCCTTGAACTTGCTTTCTTTGTATCAAATTAAGAAGCTGCTGACGCCGAGATACCAATACAGCAAGCTCATTTACTTCGGCTTGATGCTGTTGTTGATACTCTTGAGATTCGGTTCTTAATTTTTTAATTTCTTCTTGTAATCGCGTTCGCTCTGCTCTTACTTTCTCAACAGCGGCTGTTTTTTCGGCAGCTATTTCAGCGCTTAGCCTTTCAATCTCGACGTCTATCCCTGCCAAACGCTCATCTATTGTTGGTCTTGCTTTTCTTAAGCTTAAGATTGCATCAATAATATCGCGAAAATTTTTATCTAGGATCAATACTTTTAACTGCTCTGGGTCACTAATTTTTGCATGAAAATCCTTCAAGGCGTCTTCTAAAGCAGGTAATGCTATCACAGCAGTTAGCATCTCTCGTTTTGATTGATTAATATGTTCTTCATTTTCTGCTTGTTTATTACTTTTAAATTGACTGTACTGTATCATTCTTTCTCTTAAAGCGCTCGCTTGCTCCACATCTCTTTCTCCCAGTTCCGCAACCATTTTCTCTATTAAAGAAGAAAAACCCACACCATCCATATGACGACTAATCATGAGATAAATTCGTCGTGCATCAACATCCGCAGTATTGTCTAAAATTGCACGAAGCATTTTGTATCTGCCGTTTCCTTCAGCGATTCCAGTACTCTCCGAAGCGGCTAAAGGACCATCTGTTGGAATGAAAAGGCTGTGCTGTCCACACATACCATCAGGAAAAGAATCAGCAAGGCAAAGAGGTAACTTAAGGTATAAACCAGCCTGGTCGCGTAAATTTTCTGGAAGTATATCTAATGAAAGTCGATGAGGAGATTTAAGTTGTGCTTCTACTACTTGGTTCAAATGATCGTATATATCAGCATAAGTTTTTCCAAATCTTCGCGCTCCATAGCTTTCGGTGAATATCGATAAAGCTTCACGAAACAACTCATCAATTAAAGCATTTGAAATACGAGATATATTTCCTTCATCCAAATAAAGCAATGATGTCATGTCTAATACATGATCAGATTCCCTAAACAGTCCATAACGCAATTCACGTGCTACATGTTTTTTTAAATCTTCTGTTGAGGATCGTTCATTCCAAAAATACTCATGAGCGGCTAGGGAAAGAATGGTAAATGTGGTGAGATGTTTTTTACGTTTTGGAGTGTTAGCAAATCCTTTATCAAGTTGACTTAGAAAATCATAGATATGACGTGGATTCCTTGTTGCTCCACAATTCCACACTGAATTAAGCGCATAATAAAACTCTGTTCGTAAATGAATTCCCACCAATTCATTAAACTCATCTTTTGTAAGTTCCATATCTGCAAATAAAGTTCCAATGTCTTGAGTATTTTTTCGCGCTAAAGTATCTGCTTCTTCTGTATATCCAAGGGTGCAAAATCGCATATGCTCTTTTATTAAATGCTGAATTTCTGGCCGAAAAGTGATATGCTCTACGCCAGGTTGATCCTCAGTTTCTACAGGAAATGCAAAAGATGAAAAAAACGTATAGATAAGTAAGAAAAATCCCCAAAATACCATAAATCCCCTCTGGTAAAATCTTTACCTAAGTATCGAAGAGGAAGTATTAACAAAGAGTTAAAATATGACGCCGTTTTACGGATATAACGCATATCGTTGTGGATCTTTCATCCACTCAAGGTGACGCGCTTCACGCGCCATGGCAGCCAAGTCATTTGGCGAAAGAAGCTTGTCATAATGCGCGGGTGACTTACTTAAATACACATTTTTAGCCGTTGGTGAGGTTAAAATCACCGTTGCTAAATGTTTACCGCTGACGCCATGTGAATAGTGCGTTGCTGTTTGAGTGTAAGGCTTATCTTTAAGGCGGATCATTAAATCAAGACCTGATCTACCGTGGCTTTCTCCACTAGAGAAGACAAAAATATTTAAGTTGTTTACCATTGCCCAAAGCTGCGTATAAATAGCATCGCAAGGTAACCACCCAGCTAGTTCTCCAGGGCTTAAGGCTTTTTTATGCATATCTTCTTTTAATATGTTAGGGGAAAATTGCGCAGGCAGGGTGCTAAAAAGCCCTAAAATCTTTAATCTTTCCATCGAAAGGGTATGTTCAATTTCTCGAATCACCCCATCCTTTTCATCCCTGATTGCAGCAATTTCACTCTCAATTAAAGTTTCCGTAGAAGCAGCAGTGGCTAAAACAGGCCTAACCAATCGACACGCAGCAACGCATAAACTTGTTAAGAAAGAATACCGTTCATTTCCTGGCTCACAAAGTTTATCAATATCAAAAGATTTATCGCTCATCGTGCCTGGCAAAATATCAGCATCAAGGTATGAGCGAAGCGCAGCTCCCACCAGCTTATTTCGCTCAGCCATTTTTTTAGGACGTTGAATGCCAGGTTGGCTCATAATTCTTGTAATCTCTGCACGAATTGGATCTATGACTGAGACTAATGCCGGGTTTATGCTTTCACTATTTAACACTTCTTCAATCAGACTATTAAAATCGCGACAGGACCCATCTTTAAAAGCATCTGCTCCATTACCTGTCCAGGCACTTAATTTTTCTGACTCGGCAAGCTCATCTTTAAACCTATTCAAAATTATTGATAAGGGCTCAGCGACACGTGCGATAAGGTCTCGTAATTGCTGACTTGCACCTTCTTGCCTTCTGGCGTTTAGATCCATCTCTTGTTGCATGTACCCAACAATAGCTTCTCTAATAGCAACTTCATTCGGGTCAACTGTAGATGCAAGGTGAGATTGAATGATCTCTAAAAATTTCTCGGAATTATTAATGTGTGGACTTATTAGTAGATATAGACGATGCGCAATAGGATCCACTGCTTGATCTAAAATAGCTCGTTCTATTTTATAGCGCGCATTGCCTTCAGAAATGCCACCACAAGCACTATCGGTTGAAATGAAAAGGCTGTTTTCCCCACACATCCCATCACCAGCTGAAGATGCTGGTCTGAAATCCATTTGTTCACTCAGGCTAAATTTTTCGCGGGTGTTAGCATCCAGCTCAACGGGAAGTTTTGCTATTCCTATCTTACTTAGTTTTGTTGTTAAATCTTCCAAAATGGCTGAAAAGGTTACACCTAAATTTTTGTCTCTAAAATTCCCCATTAAAGCCTGCAATTTTCCAAGTAATTCCTCACTAATCCATGCGGTCGTAAGGCGTTCGATGTCAGGTTCTTCTAAGTATATTAAATTTGCTACGTTAAGTTTATGTCCTGCTTTTTTAAAAAGTCCGTAACGTAGCTCTCTTTTTGCTCTATTTCTCAAATCAATTACGGTTGATTTTTCATTCCAAAAATACTCCTGAGATGCGAGTGAAAGAATCGTTAGTGTGCTTAAAAATTCTCTTCGTGCTCGATTTTTTGGCGCTGCCTTATCAAGTCTACTCAAAAAATCATAAACAAGGCGATGATCTTTGGTTCTTCCTGACCCCCATTTCGTATTGAACGCGTAATACAGTTCTAATTTTAAATGCTGATCGATTTCATCAACGCATAGTACTTTATCAACGCCCGGGTTAATAAGCTGTTGGGTAATCTGTCGCGCTAAAGTATCTGCTGCCTGCGTGTATCCTAATGCTGAAAGCTCACTAGTTTTGGTTCGCACCCAAGATAGTTCTTCTTCAGACGATGAGAAGCTCTGACTGGAATGAAGCATACTGAATAAATTAAGACATATCCATAAGGAGGTCTTTAAACATCTCTTGATCATATTTTTATTACTCTTAAGAATAATAAAAGAATATTATCGAGGGATTAATATATCGTTAAGTCTTGGTTATTAGTAAAGTTAATAGCGTCTTTTTATGATGCGCCTGCCAAGAAACAGGGCAAGGCAACCTTCAATCCCAATCATCACGGCTAGTGGGAAATAGGTGTGATTATAAAAGTGAGCAATAATTTGTAACCCAATTGCGCTAAACACTAATCGAAATGTTATTAATATTCCTGAAGCTCTAGCCGAAGCGCCTTTGACAGCTCCCAAGGCACGAGTGTAACTGATATTTACCGGCAAAGCGCATGAAAAACTCCAGCCTATTAAAATGGCGGTCAAGACTAAAGGATTGGTTGGCGAAAAGAAACCATAAATTCCCGCTAATATGCCAAAAAGGCAATATAGGCTTAGGCTTGTTTTAAAACATGTATCTTCTCCAAATCGCTTACAAAGTGCTCCACCAAATAAGCACATAAGTCCATAAGAAGAGGCTAAGGCTCCCTGATATAAACCAAATGCTTCTAATGAAACATGCAAATCTTCGCGATAAAAAATAGGGGCAATACCAACAAACACAAAATAACAAACAGCAGAACTTAGAACCAACGCTGCCGGATAGTTGAATCGCCTTGATTTAAAAAGGGGCAGATATGTCTTTAACCCAAGTTCAGGAACGGTGTGTTGATGACTTTTTTGTTTTGGTAAACATTTAAAAGCAAGAGCTAAAGCCACAAGCGATAAAATAAGCAAGCTCAAAAAATTCGATCTCCACCCAAACCAAAGATTAAGATAACTACCAAAAACCGGAGCTGCACCCATCATCAGGGCATTTAATCCACTTAAAATGCTAATGTATTTGGTGCGGTGCTTTGGATAAAACTCATAAACAATCGCATAACTTAAAGCATTGGGACCGCTCATGCCCAAGCCTTGTAATAAGCGGCCCACTAGTAAAACAGAGAAAGAAGTAGCAACGCAGCAAAAAATACTGCCAATTGAAAAAAGAACCAACGATAAAATCGCAATGTTCTTACTGCTAAATCGTTCAGCTAGCGGCCCCACCCACAGAGTTGCTAATGCATAGGCCGTGAAATTCACACTAAGCGTTAGCTGTACTTGTTCAATATTTACAGAAAACGCGTCCATGATTTCAGGAAAACTGGGCGTGAAGATATCCATCTCCATTCCAGCTAGAATATTCATTAAGCAGAGGCTGAGAAGACGAAAATCTATAAATGAAGCTGTTCTAGTGGCCATCTCGGTCTTGGCTGAAAATCACTCTCTGATGGTAGCACGCCATGCTGTATTGCCTCAATACCAACCCATCCAATCATCGCTGCATTATCAACACACAAATTTATCGGTGGAAAAATCGCTTCAATGCTATGATTCGCACATACGTGCTGAAGTTGTTCTCGTAAATATGGATTTGCAGCCACGCCACCAGCCATGACTAAACGCTCTACCTTATGTTGGCTGCACTTCAATGCTTTTGATAAACGCTCTTTAAATATTTCTCCAACCGTATATTGAAAGCTCGCGGCAATGTCACAAACAGTCTGTTCATCAAGCGTGCTTTTTTCAATGGTCTGCTTAACAGCAGTTTTCAGACCTGAAAAAGAAAAATTAGGTACAGGTTCATGCTGCAAAGGTTTTGGAAAGATAAATCGTGTCGGATCACCCAATTTAGCCTTTTTTTCTAAGGTTGGACCTCCCGGAAAATCAAAGTCTAAAAGCTTGGCAATCTTATCAAAACACTCGCCAGCTGCATCATCCAGAGTTTGCCCCAAAAGAACATACTGACGAAAACCTAGCACTTCCATAAACATGCAATGCCCACCCGATGTTAACAATAACAGGTAAGGGTAGGCGACATCATGACTCAACCGGGCTGTTAATGCATGCCCCTCAAGGTGATTGATGCAGTACAAAGGTTTATTCAGGGAAACATGCAGAGCCTTTGCTAAGGTCACACCTACTAGTACACCCCCAATTAATCCAGGGCCGCCTGTGACTGCAATAGCATCAATATCTTTAAGTTCTATTTTTGCTTGAGCAAGAGCTTGCTCCATGATGGGTTCAATATTGCTTAGATGAGCTCGTGCGGCGAGTTCAGGTACAACTCCTCCATAATCCTGGTGTACGCTTACTTGTGAGCGCGTTACTAAACTTAGAATGCGCTTATCAATATCAGAATCTTGAAGGATAGATATTGAGGTTTCATCACAACTTGTTTCGATGGCTAAGATAATCATATGCTGAGTGTTTTTAACTTTTTTTTAAGTATTTTTGTTTAGAATTACTTAATTAATAAAGAATTTTTTACATTTTTGGAAGGTAATCTATGACAACTAAAGCTAAAGAGAAAAAAAAGGTGGCTATTGCATGTCAAGGCGGTGGTTCTCATGGTGCTTTTACCTGGGGTGTGCTTGATAAGTTATTAGAAGATGGTCGTTTTGAAATTGAAGGCCTTACAGGAACTTCAGCGGGCGGTATGAACGCAGTAGCTGCAGCACAAGGTTTGGCTAAGGGTGGCAATAAAGAAGCGCGTGCTACGCTAAGATTATTTTGGGAACGTATTTGTGAAAGTGGCAAAAATAGCTCTCTTAACAATCGTGGTCCAATCGATAAATATATGAATAACTGGACAATGTATAACTCTCCAGGTTTCTTGATGTTTGAATACCTAAGCCGTATGTATTCTCCATATGAGCTTAATCCTATGAAAACAGATCCATTACGTGACGTGATTGCAAAAACTTTTGACTTTGAATTGTTACGCAAACAAAAGGAATGTAAAGTTTTCCTTTGTGCTACACACGTATTCACTGGAAAATTAACGGTGTTTAAAACAGAAGAATTGAAAATAGAATGTCTACTTGCAACAGCTTGTTTGCCCACTATTCATGGCGCTGTACTGGTAAATGGCGAATATTATTGGGATGGTGGTTTCATTAGAAACCCTGTGATGTTCCCTCTGATTTATGATTGTGAGACATCTGATATTATTTTAATTCAGTTAAACCCAACTATTCGAAACAAATTACCGACAAGTGCACGCGAGATTGGTGATCGCTTAAATGAAATCACAAACAACGCGTCTGTTGTTCGTGAAATGCGTGCCATTCATATGATTGGTCAATTGCAAGATGAAGGTGTTATTCCTGAAGGTCGCATGAAGCGCGTATACATGCATTTAATTGAAGACGAAGCATGTTTCCAAGAACTTGGTTGGGGAAGTAAATTAAACACAGAAATGGACTTCTTTGATCACCTTTTCCAAAAGGGACGTGATGCCGCTGATGCTTGGATTAAACAAAATTATGATAGCATCGGTAAGAAAACAACGGCGCCAATTCGTGAACACTTTACCGGCAAAGACTGGGATATGCACAAAGGCCATGCTGGCTCTTTAAAAATGCTTGACGGTAAAAAGAAAAAATAGTTTAAAAGCTTAAAACGAAAAAACACCTGCGATATAACAGCGCAGGTGTTTTTTATTACTCATATTATTGATGTTTTTACTTAGGGATCGTCATAATCCGCTCTAATCGGACACTTGTAAACCACTTCCAAACTTCATACCATTTAGCGGATGTTGAAAAGAACACAAAAGCAACTTTACCCATTAAATGGTCATAAGAAATAAATGCTACCTTATCATTCATATAACGGCTATCAAGAGATCCATCACGATTATCACCAATAATCATGAAATGTCCTTCCGGTACCACATACTCCGGCGTATCATCCGTGCTATGCTCAGGGTCATGCGAAAATGCTCTCGCTTCACCAAACGGGACATATTTTATAAACGTATGCTGTACTCCATTTGGCAGCGTTTCTAAGTAGCGAGGCACCATAATAGTTTTTCCATTATGCTCCAAAGGAAAATCTTCAATACGCTGAATGGGGCATTCTTTACCATTAATCCATAAGCGTCCTTTTTTCATCTGGATTCGATCGCCCGGTAATCCAATAATACGCTTCACGTAATCTTTTGCTGAATCCCAAAGTTTGATTCCAAGAATGGAAAAGGGTTCTGCATCTTTAGGATTATGAAAAACACCAATGTCACCCATCTTCGGATTTTCAGGCATTACTCGTCCCTCGAACCAGTTTACATCTGCTCCAAATGGCAAGCTGTAGCGCGTGTATCCATAAGCAAATTTATTCACTACCAAAAAATCCCCAATCAATAAATTCGGGATCATTGAACCGGTGGGAATATTAAACGGCTTAAAAAACAAGGTGCTAAAAATCAAAAAACCAACGATAAATTTTGTTAAGCTTTTTGCTTCATGCCTAAATTTTTCACGTTTTTCTTGCTTAATTTTTAATAAGTCCATAAGGGAATTTAGTGCCATTGGGGTTTCTCAACTATTTTTGTTTTATTATAAGTAACAAATCACGCCTTAACAACTATGTGCTGCAATGGCGTCGTATTCCTGGTGCGTTTCTTTACCTTCGTGGTATGTCTTCTTCAGATACGGTTTTCCATTTGAAAATACAATCGTATCGCCATGCAATTTGCCTTTTTGGTAATGCGACTCTACCTGTTTTTGCCCAAAATCATCATAAACGATGGTGGTGCCATGCATCAGTCCATCTTCATACTCCACATCCATCGAGGGTAGGCCATTCTCATGAAAAGCCTTCATCGACCCATGCATTTTTCCATGCTTGAAATGAATTTCGCGCTCAACTTTTCCATTAGCAAAGTAATACGTCGTTAATCCATCAAGCTTGTCTTTTACATAGTGCGCCTGCATTTCGTAATGTCCATCTTTTGTCTTGATGCTTGTAAGGCCTTGCTTGAGTCCTCTCGATAATTCCGTTTGCAGTGTTTTTGATCCAATTTTTTGTGTTTTTACTTCATGTTCCGGGGCATGAGGATCCTCCTTGGGGTCATCGTCGTCATCCTCTTCTTCTTCGCTCTCATCATCTTCTTCATGAATCTCTGCATTTTTTTGAAAATCTTTTTCATATCCGGGTGTATAGGTTGGCTTACCATCATGAGCCACCCCGGCATTATGATTCGCTGCCTGTTCTGCTAATTCTTTAATGGGACTTTTTTTTACAGGCGATTTATCCGTAGCTTGTTCTTTAAGAACTGCACTTTCAGCCGGTGGAGCTTCGGTATTTGAATTTGATGCGTGTGGCTCCTCTGTTGCTTCTATTTGCTGTTGTGCTTCAATACTCATTATTAGCCTCCAAGCTTCGTAATAGCACCCTTAAACATACCAACAGCAGCGCCTTCCGCTTTAATCATGCCACCACTTTTAATCTCCATTATGGCACCTGCATTTGCTTTAAAAGCTGTTCCAGATTTTAGCTGAATCAATGTTCCTGCTTTTGCCTGCATGGAGGCAGTTTTCAGTTGAATTTGGGCACTCGCATTTTCTTGAATTTTTTTGGCTTTTTCTTGAATGCTTTTCCCAGCGGTTGATTGAATATTTTGTCCCGCCTTTTTTTGGATACTTTTTCCAGCATTCATCACAATATTCTCACCAGCCTTCATCGTGATATTTTTTCCGGCATTGATCGTAATGCTATCAGGTGTCGTAACCGTAATTGCCTTGGTGGCCTTAATAAGAACAGTACCATTCACGTCAATGACTACATTTCCTTTTTTAAGAGTAGTGGTGAGATTTCCACTATCGATAAGCGTCAAAAACATAGTGCCATCACCCTTTTGATGAATAAGTTTGTCACCTGCATCAAGAGTTAAAGAATCATCACCCGTTTTAATATCTTCCGTGCGGCTATGCTCAATAACCGTATTCATATCATATTGACCGTGCAAATAGATTTCTTCTTTGCCTTTTTCATCGCTAAAGCGCAATTCATTACTTCCCGTATCATCGTCAAAAGTCTTGCTTTTTAAGGTCATATAATGAGGTGAATCTTTAGGAGAGTAGGGTGGCATAAAGGCTTGATTGTACACGCATCCTGTTACCAATGGTCTATCAGGATCACCATCGATAAAAGATACTACAACTTCCATACCAATTCGTGGCATGTAAAGTGCTCCCCAACTTGCACCACTCAATGATTGACTTACGCGCACCCACAGGGAACTTGTTTCATCGTTTGGATTTTTCAAATCCCAATGAAACTTAACTTTGATGCGCGCCATCGCGTCTCCATAAACTTCTGTGCCGGCTCCCGTTACAAAAGCTGTTTGTGAACCATAAATTCGGGGTTTCAGCGTTTTTCGGTAAGGCCTGTAAGGAATTGTTTTTAAAAAACCTTCAAACGAATTCGTGTATGTTAAAGCAAACGAATCGGTATCGTGCTCATCAGTAGGCTGCGCAATAAGTTCATGCTTTACATAAGAAACCGCATAAGCTGCGTTGTACTGTGTAATAGGATGTTCTTCCAGAGTAAACGTTGTTCCAGGTGCTAAACTTGCACAGGATGATTTTCCATACACACGTTTTGTAAACCATTCAATTTCTTCCATGCGCTGGTCGGCAAGCTTGGCACCAACGGATGATTGTTGAAAAAGTCCGGGATATTCATAAATTTCCTCGCCAAATCCAGCTCCTGTGCTGTTACCTAACAATTGCGTATTAGGTGTCGTGTAGTTGTAATCAATAGTTTTATAAGCCTTAGCAGCTACTTGCGATTTTTTCCCAAACGCAACCACATGATCCACAAAAGCTCCCTCTGTATCGATATTTAAAAACGGCAAACTTCCCTGCGCAATACCCACAAAACTTGAATTACTATCAAACAGAACCATCGTGTGCGCTGAATCACCATGCACAAAATAATACCCAATGCCTTCTTCTTCTAGTAATCGTGAGACGAAATCATAATGACTTTCCCCATACTGCACGCAATATTCTCGTGCTTGCGTGCCTCCAGATGCTTGTATTTTAAAATCCGACAAACCATTTTCTCTAAAAATTGTTTGAATAATATCAATCGCTGATTGTTCTTGAAAAATTCGATGATCTCGGCTGTGCTTTAACATCCAAAAAAGTGGCCGTATTTGAAAATGAAAAAAATGTGTTACTTGTTTTTTTTCATCAAAAATTGTTCGCACGTGCTCCATATGGGTGATTATACCCTGGTAAGAGCGCTCTTCTTTTTTAGCTGAGGGATCATTCCCGCCATAGACTTCGAAAATAATACCAGCTTTAGTATAAATCAGGTCATCCCCATCAAAACTAGAAAGCATCGTGGATGCATACACATCAATAAGATATGGCTCTGATAGCGCTTCCTCAATAACAGCCTGCTGAATAACAAAAGCTCCATCTCCAAACGAAGTGTTTATTTTGATTGAGAGTATTTCACCAGCTGACACGCGCGTTCCTTGAAAATTAGCTTTTTAATAAATTTTTAAGTACTCTTTGTCATTCTGGGACAGAACAAAAACCTTTGTCTAGTGGGAAGAACTAGAAAAGATTAAGGATAAAGAATGATTAAAGGCAAATATCTCTGCGTCTATTGTGGCGCCTCTGAACGTGTTAACCCTCAGTATTACAAGGCGGCGGAAGATTTTGGAAAACTCATTGCAACGAATGGCTTTAATATGGTGTATGGGGGAGGGCGTTTTGGTTTGATGGGTCGCGTTTCAAACGCAGTTATAGCAAACGGTGGTCACGTTATTGGCATTACCACACACCAATTAGATAATCGTGAAGGCGTGCAGGACGGTCTAGATCAGGTATTTGTCGTTGATACAATGCACACGCGCAAGCATCAAATGGCTCAACAGGCTGATGCTTTTGTCATCATGCCAGGCGGTTTTGGCACCTTAGACGAGTTTTTTGAAATCTTTACATGGCGCCAACTGAATATCCACCAAAAACCTATCATTCTTGCTAATATCGATGGCTACTGGGATCCCCTAGTTTCCCTATTTCATCACATTATCAACGAAGATTTTGCACGCAAAGAACACGAACAATTCTTGCATATCGAAAGCACTCTTGAGGGCGTTATTGAAACAGCAAAGAAGTTGCTTGGGTAGTTATCTTTATTAGCACCTAAATAGACGCCCCGTTGAAAAACGGGGCCCAATGAGTGATTTCAATATTTAAACTTATACAAAAAGTGAATCAAGGGCACTTTCATAGTCTTCATACCCAAATACTTCCGCTGCATGCATATTTATAGTCTTTTTGATAAGCTCTGCATTATCAACCGGAATGCCATAGCGATTTAGGTATCTAAGCGTTAGTGCATTAAAATTATCTCTTCTTACGGCATAAGTGCTAGAGAATAAATGGTATGCCTCGTCTTTTTTCCAAAATCGATTTAAAATATCTGGGTCTTGTCCACCTCGAATTAACTGTGTCGCCATCACGATTCCTGTCGCCACTGGAATGCGGCTAAATTCATCAACTAACTTATTTCTATAAGGGTCAACGGCTTTACGGCGTAAAATTTCTCCCAGCAAATGCAATTGATACTCTTTGGAATTATATTGATCAACGGTAATGTTTTGATCAAAAGCCATTGCGCTTCGTTGAGGAAGATCCTTCATCAGATAATAATTACTAGGTTGCTGACTATAGACACTTCCATCGTAATTCAAACTAAGTTTATATCTTGATCCTCCAATTTGAAAATAAGTCGGGCATGGATCCGACTCTACGCCACTTAAAAGCGCTGCACCTCTTTTGTATTGAGTTACATAACTTGAACCATGAGTACCAGCAGCACGATGTCGCAGTTTTTTGTCATGAATCCAAAACATGCTTGATAATATCGCTGAAGGCTGTTGTGTTGTCCATGTGAAGAGTGGAGCTACAAATTGTTGTGCATTATTAGCTACATTATCTACAAGAGAGGCAGTCGCTTGCTGACGAAAAGTAAAGTCGGCTGATGTTCGGCAATTAAGTATAATCCTTTCTTCTGTGTCTATTATTTCAGGGTGGTCATTCCAATGAACTGCTGCAACAAGGCTAAAGAGCTTAAAAAATGGGATGATTAGTATTGTGGGTATTCGAGTGTACATAAACTTTCTTTAAAAAAATGTTAGAACGAATATGCCAATACAAAAAATCATTATGATCAACGTTTAATTTTATATATTTTTAACGCACCCGTTTTTCTGACGTCCCGCGGCTTGATCGCTGTACCCAGTGAAACTATCTCTTATATTCTGTCACCAACTGCAAGGCCTTCTTTGGTCCGGTAATAGTAATAACCGTGTGCCAACGTTGCTCGCCAACCTCATGTAATTCAAATTCATAAAAATCCTTATTGCACTTATGCACGTGCCGTTTTTTTGCATCGCTTAACTCATGCAGCAGCACAAACCCCTCCTTAGGGTTCTCACCAAAAATGTTGAGGGAATCATTCGCCCATTCAAATCGATAATTTCGAAAAAATACTTGATGGCTATCAGTATATCTGCCAGTTTCATGAGCCTGACAAAGAGTAGAGTCGATCTCTTCTACTTTTAAAACACCAGTTTGATGTAGGCCATTTGAGATATTTCGTTCAAATAACCACTCTCCAGGTAAACACGTCCAAAAATCGACAAGCTTCATGCTCTAAAAATTTTATCTAGATTTTCTTTATGGAAACATCCTAACATACAAAAAAACATCTGAGTAATGAGTAATGAAAAGCGCCGCAAAATCCACCAAACCCGTTGCCCAAAATCGTAATAAAAAAGGAAGTGCGCACGACTCCTCAAAAAGCCGATTCATCGGAGCAACCTTAATTGTTGCCGGCACGACATTTGGAGCAGGTATGCTAGCGCTGCCTATGACCTCTGGAAAAGCAGGTTTCTTGTATAGCTCATTACTGCTTATTGGTATGTGGATGTTCACCTGCTTTGCAGCGCTTGTTAGCCTTGAAATCAACCTGCGCATGGGTGGTGGCTATAGCATTTCTTATTTAGCCGAAAAAATTTTTGGAAAAGTTGGCAAATGGATCGCTTCCGCAAGTATTGGTCTTTTGTTCTATGCGCTGCTTGCTGCTTACACAACTGGAGGAGCTTCGTTTTTAAAAGCAGGCATTGAAAGTATTGCAGGCATTTCAGTTCCATTCCAAACAATGGCTGCCGCATTTGCTGCAGGTCTTGGTGTTGTTGTGTATTCCTCCACGAAACATGTCGATTACGCAAACCGCTTTTTGTTATTTGTCAAAGTCAGCATTTTCTTTTGCTTGGTATTTGCCCTGATCCCATTTGTGAAATCCGAGTGCTTAATGCACCCGGGCAGTGAGCCAAGCGCTACATGGCTGGCGATTCCCCTATTTTTTACGTCTTTTGGTTTTCATGGAAGTATTCCAACACTCATTAACTATGTCGGGCCTAACGTTAATTATTTACGAAAAGTGATTATCGTTGGTAGCGTTACGCCATTATTTATCTACTTGGTCTGGCAAGTCGTTACCCTTGGTGTATTGCCAACCATTACAACAACCGCAGAAGAACAAAACGTTGCTTCTTTTATTAGCCATTTAAATCAGGCAACGCAAAGCAGCACCATTGAATACTTCTCAAATATCTTTGCGTTCTTTGGTGTATCAACGTCCTTCTTAGGCGTGGCTATCGGCCTATTCGATTACTTGGCTGAAAGTCTTAAAAAAGGCGACACAAAAGGTCAGCGCTTTCAAACGTCACTTCTTACCTTCTTGCCGCCGCTATTTTTTGCGTTGTTCTATCCAAATGGTTTCATCATCGCCTTAGGATACGCCGCAATCGCCCTCAGTATTTTAGCGGTGATTATGCCAGCGGCGGTGGCCTATAAAATGCGTCAAGTAGGCGGCACCGCTCCGTACACAGTGGTAGGGGGCAATGTCGCACTTGCCTTAATTTTCGCTGCTGGACTTGGCATCATTGTTATAGAGCTCCTCAGGTAAAGCCTCTGTAGTAAGTTGTGCGTCAAGAGGAACATAAAGAGAGCTTAAATCTTGCGTGAGAGCCGACTGGAACGCTGTTGAGTAAGAGGTTGCTATACTTATTAATTCTTCTCTGTTTGTAGGTATTCCAAGCTTCCTTTTAAGGCGCTGTTGATAATGATTCTCATCAAATTCAAAGATGCGAGCAATTGTTGGATATAAATCAAATGGTGAATATAAATCAAATACATCTGCTCTTCGAACAACTTCTGTCGGCCTTCCCGCTTGCTCCAAAGCTGCCCTTGATCCACTTTCTGATAAATGCTCGCCATGCTCATCTAAAAGTACATCAAATGTACCTTGGTGCCTATATTTAACGGCTTCTAATAATCCCGTATCAAACGCTGCAGGGGACGGAGGTCCATAAATCCATTTCTCCCCGGTTAAATACCCAAGATGATAGGTGCCCGTTATCAACTGAAAATGCTTAGGATTTTCAGATATTATCGATTGAATAAACAGGAAATCTGTTACGTGTTGAGGCACTCTGATCGATTCGCTATACATATTTTCTAATACGTCATCTACATCATCCCATTTATTATGTTGTGCTGCACCTACAACAAAAGCATGCAAGGTATTTTCTGATGGTCTATATGCGTTTCTATTTCCGAACATTTTTCTAGCTTGCAGATAGTTTTTGCGCTCTATTTTCTTAAGTAGAGATTGATTCAAGCTGTGCATTGCATATTCTTTTGCATCAGTCGAGGGCTGTGGCCATGAATAACCATCCAGCACTTCATCCATTAATTCATAGTTCTCCTGTTCAGCTAATTTGCAGTATAAAACGTCTACTAATTGTTGGAAAATTTCATCTTGATATTCGGGTCTTAAGTGAAGTTTTTGATAATTTCGTATTTCCTCTGTGGGATTAATTCCATAACTAGGATTTCTTAAAGCAGCGATGATGCATTTTGTCCTCAAGCTGTAAAGAAATTGATCAGTAATATTGGTGAAAAAAGTTTTAGAGTGATCAAACACATACTTGGCAAATGAAGTAAACCCTTCCTTTTGGCAATATTTGAAAAAACCATTTATAAAATCAAGCTGCCAAGAATAAACAGAATTTTCTACACCAGCTGCTATAAAGCAAAGAGTTGGTCCTAATTGACCGTTTTGAGCTGTATGCTGAATATCAACAAAATGCTTAGTCAAAAAATCTTTGTTTCCTTTAAGATGACGATGCAAAAGTGGAGGTACTTTATTTGAAGCAAATATTTCGTTAAAAGATTGGTGTACGATCATTAAAAATAAGGTGCCTTCCCATCCAATTTCACAAAAAAATTGAGGAATTTTTAACCTTTCTTGAAAACTTGAATCAGATTCCCATTCTCTTTTAGGTAATTGATGCACGCTTAAAAAATCTGCAGGAGCAACTTTTCCTGACAACGTGCTATTAAGCTCCTTAATGGTTTCCATATACCAGTAGCAATGGTTATATTCAACAGCTTCCGCGGCTTTATTCCAAAGCTCTATTGTTTCTGGTGATGATACAGAAAAAATTTTAAAGCTTACTATCCCCAATAAACACAAGAATCTAAAAACCATTTGTAGAATACCAAAAAATACATTCATATTAAGTAATATAGTGACTTAAAATGTCTTAACAAGCTTTAAAAACATGCCCAAATTCAAAGATCTTAAACTCGCCATCATCATCAAGCTCATTATTCTAACGCTAATAATTATCTATGTACGTAAATCTCATTTTCACCTAAGCTTTAACCAAGTCATTCAGCACATCACCAACTAAATGTTTGAATCATTAACAGCACTCCAACTCGCACGTCTACAATTTGCCATCACCGCTTCCTATCATTTCCTCTTTGTGCCTCTTACCCTAGGCCTAAGTCTTCTTCTTGCTATCATGGAAAGCGTCTATGTAATGACGCAAAAACCTATCTGGAAACAAATGACCCAGTTTTGGGGACTATTATTCGGCATCAATTTTGCTATGGGTGTAGCCACCGGTATTACGCTCGAATTTCAGTTTGGCACCAACTGGGCCTATTACAGCCATTATGTCGGCGATATTTTCGGCTCGCTTCTTGCCATCGAAGGGCTCATGGCCTTCTTTTTAGAAGCAACCCTTATTGGCCTTTTTTTCTTTGGCTGGAAAAAACTTTCCAAACAAGCACACCTTTGCGTCACCTGGAGCCTCGCGCTGGCTACAAATTTCTCGGCCCTTTGGATCCTCATCGCCAATGCATGGATGCAAAATCCTGTCGGTTCCACCTTTAATGTCGATACGCTGCGCATGGAACTCACCAATTTTTACGACGTCTTTTTCAACCCCGTGGCCCAATCAAAATTTGTCCACACCGTAAGCGCTGGTTATGTGACTGGTGCGGTGTTTGTCATGGCGGTTAGTGCTTGGTATCTTCTTCAAAAGCGTTACGTGGAATTTGCCAAACTCTCAATGACCGTCGCCGTAAGCTTTGGTCTTGCTTCCGCTTTAAGTGTGATTGTTCTAGGAGACGAGAGTGGATACACGGCCACCCAAAATCAAAAAATGAAAATTGCCGCCATGGAGGCTGTTTGGAATACCGAAAAAGCACCAGCTGATCTCTTGGTTTTTGCTATTCCCGATCAACAAAAACGTCAAAATTCTTTTGAACTCAAAATTCCTTACCTGCTCGGAATAATTGCTACGCGTTCCATTTCTACTGAAATTCCAGGTATGAATGAACTCGAAGCGCAGGCTATTACTCGTATTAAAAGCGGTCAAAAGGCCTATCAAGCCCTTCAAGAACTTCGTAAAAATCGTACCAATCAAACAGCTGTTGAACAATTTGAAAAACACAAAAGCGATCTAGGCTATGGCCTGCTGTTGAAAAAATACACACCCAACGTTTACCAAGCAGACGAGACCACCATCAAAAAAGCCGCCGCCGATACCATTCCCAATGTTATTCCGTTGTTCATCCTTTTTCGTATCATGGTAGCAGCTGGATTTCTCATGCTTGCTTACTTTGTTATCGGTTTTTGGTATTCCATCAAACGTCGCTTCACCGAAAAATCGTGGTTCTTAAAAAGCAGCATCGCTATGCTTCCTCTACCTTGGATTGCCATCATGAGTGGCTGGATGGTTGCTGAACACGGCCGTCAACCTTGGGCTATTGAAGGCGTATTGCCTACCTTTTTAGCCTCTTCCAATCACGACAAATCATCCCTGATTTTTTCTCTGTCTCTGTTTGTTCTTTTCTACACCGTGTTATTCGTCTTTGATGTCATGTTGTTAAAAAATACATCAAAACCGGTCCTGATATTTTTGAGGCAAAGGATTAAGTGATGCCATCTCTTGAAATTCTACAACTTATCTGGTGGGTTCTCCTTGGAGTTCTCCTCACTGCGTTTGCTCTAACCGATGGTTTTGATCTTGGTGTCGCAAGTTTGCTCACAATTCTTGGTAAAACCGATGATGAACGCCGTCTGCTCATTAATACCATTGCACCCGTTTGGGAAAGCAACCAAGTCTGGCTTATTTTGGGAGCAGGAGCTATTTTTGCAGCATGGCCTACGGTCTATGCGGTTGCCTTTTCAACCATGTATGGAGCGATGTTTTTACTGCTCGCCTGTCTAATTGTGCGACCTGTTGGTCTTAAATTTCGCAGCAAAATGCCAAGCCAAATCTGGCGCACCCGTTGGGACTGGACATTATGCATCACAAGCGTTATTCCATCTCTTCTTTTTGGTGTTGCTGTTGGTAACGCCATTTTGGGATTGCCCTTCACTTTTGATGACCATTTAATGCTCAGCACTCAAAGCGTATTTTTTAGCCTTCTAAACCCCTTTACCCTCGTCACAGGTTTGGTTTCTCTAACCATGCTTATTGCCCATGGTGCCGCGTATATTCGCTTAAAAATTGATCATCCCATCGCGCAAAAAGCACATGTTGCCCAAAAACTTTTCTCCTTTTTAGCCCTTGTTTCCTTCGTTGCTGCGGGCATCATTCTAAACAATACATGCTTTGGCTTTACCATTGAATCCATGCCAGGTACTCCAAATATTTTGGCAAAAGTTGTAGGCGTCCAGCTTATTGACGAAAGCGGCGAATTAACTCAGCGCTTTTTCAAAAGTCACACCATTATCGCGGCAATGATGGTCTTTTTCGGATGCATGATTTCCATGGTCTCAGGAAAACGCAAAGCCATTGTCGGTTTTTTAGGCACCTCGCTCAGCATTATTGGTACAATCACTACCGCTGGTCTTGCCACGTTTCCCTTTATTCTGCCGTCAACGCTTTCGCCTAATCACAGTTTAACCGTTTGGGACGCCTCGTCTTCAAGGTTAACACTCTTCATTATGCTCATTGCAGTGGGCGTATTTTTGCCTCTGGTCCTTGGCTACATTATCTGGACCTACCGCGTTTTCAGAAAAAAAATTAACCCTACAGGATCTTTCCGATCCCCAAATGTATTAGGAGACTTATGTGTTATTTCAGCTGGATCTTAGGCTTAGGCCTTGCATGCACCTTCAGCATTTTAAACGCGATGTGGCTGGAGATGGATCTTAAAGAATGAATTCAAAACTTCTTACACTAAAAAAGCTTAAGGTATATTTGTGGCCTAAAAACATGCCCAAGGCCAAAATGTACCTTATTAGTGCTCTTTCCTTTCTACTTATCGGGCGTGTATGTGTTTTGTGCGGTCCAGTTGCTTTTAAATACTTGATTGACGCTATCGAAAAAACTCCAGGCCTATTTCCTGTAGGTATTTTAATTGGTTTCGTTGTGGTGCGTATTTCTGCGCAAGTGTTTAACGAAATGCGTGATTACACGTTTAATATTGTCACGCAGCGAGTTTTTCGAGAAATTTCCGTAACAGCATTTAAGCACCTACATTCTTTAAGTCTAAATTTTCATCTCAGCCGCCAAACAGGTTCTCTAAGCCGCATTATTGAGCGTGCTACGAAATCATTAGAAATGATTGGGCAATTTTTAATGATGACCATCCTCCCAAGCATACTGGAAACGCTGCTTTTATCGATTTTGCTCTGGGTTTGGTATAGCCCATGGTGCAGTGTCATCATGATTTTAACGATGCTAATGTACGTAATTTTTACCATTAATATTTCAACAAGACGCCTAAAAATCGTTAAAGAAATGAACGTACAAGATAATATGGCTCAAACGCGTGCACTAGACGGCTTGCTGAATTTTGAAACAGTAAAATATTTTTGTAATGAAAGTTTTGAAGTTGATAGATACAATGAAATTCAAAGTATTTATGAAAAAATCTCTCGAAAGGTTAGGGGATCTTTAAATATTTTAAATGCTGGGCAAGCGCTTATTTTTTCCTTAGGACTTGGTGGAATGCTTGCTTTTGCCATCAAAAGAGCCTCTTTAAATGAAATTACGTCTGGAGATATTGCCGCTTTGTTTGCATTTTCCCTACAGCTTGTAATGCCTTTGTTTAATTTAGGTTTTGCGTATCGAGAAATTAAGCAAGGATTAGTAAATCTTGAAGAAATGTTCAGTTTGCTTGATCAGGAATCAGATATTAAAGATGTACCAAACGCTAAGCGATTTGTTTATAAAAGTGGGAAAATTGCCTTTGAAAACGTAAGTTTTGGGTACGGACCAGATCGTCAAATCCTTAAAAATATAAATTTTGAAATCCAACCAGGTACAACAGTTGCCTTTGTCGGGGCAACAGGTGCTGGAAAATCAACAATATCACGCCTTTTATTTCGCTTTTATGACCCTAATCAAGGAAGAATTTTAATTGATGATCAAGATTTAAAGCTCGTTACGCAAAAAAGCCTTCGCGAAGTTTTAGGAATAGTTCCTCAAGATGCCGTCCTATTTAACGACACTCTTGGCTACAATATTGCCTATGGAAATCCCACTGCTTCAAGGAATGAAATTCAAGAGGCTATCCAACATGCTGAACTAGCTAGCTTTGTTACAAAACTCTCAGAAGGCTTAAATACAAGAGTTGGCGAGCGCGGTTTAAAGTTATCAGGAGGTGAAAAGCAACGCGTCGCGATTGCGCGGATGCTGTTGAAAAAGCCCAAAATCTTTGTGTTCGACGAAGCAACCTCAGCATTGGATACTGTTACAGAAAAACGTATCCAAAAGAGCCTTGAAAAAATTTCTAAAAATCAAACCACTATTATCATTGCGCACCGACTTAGCACAATTATTGAGGCAGATAAGATTTTTGTTCTTAATGAGGGAACAATTGCTGAATCAGGTACGCATCTTGAGCTTCTTAAACAAAAAGGGCTCTATGCCAAATTGTGGAACCAGCAAATTAAGGAAGGGCTGATTCAAGGCAAAGCCTAACAAAACCAGCTTTGCGCCGTCATCTCTGCGAAAGCCGAACGCTTGAATACAGGGATCTATTGTCATCGTGACACTCAGGCCACTTCTCTCGTCATCGCGAGGCCAGGCAAAGGTGGGACTATCTATTTTTGATGAATGGTATTATCAAAAAAACATGCCCCTTGAGTATTTAGAAAAAATTTAGCTAAAATTTAATTAAAGCTTTTATAAATATGTAATTTTTTGCAGCATCACGATCATCTCCACTATGTACAAAAAATTCGCGGTCTTAGCATCTTAAGCCTCGAAGAAGAATACAAACTCGCCAAAGACTGGAAAGATAAACAAGACCATAAAGCGATGGAAAAACTCACCACCGCCCATCTGAAACTGGTCGCTAAAATAGCAGCTGGTTACAAAGGCTATGGCCTACCGATAAGTGATTTGATTGCGGAAGGCAACATCGGCATGATGCAAGCCATAAAAAATTATGAACCTGATCGAGGGTTTCGCTTCTCAACCTATGCGATGTGGTGGATAAAAGCCAGTATGCAAGATTACATTTTGCACACTTGGTCGTTGGTTAAGATTGGCACTACAGCTGTGCAAAAAAAATTATTTTTTTCGCTAAAAAAGACAAAAAGGGCTTTGCTTAAAGAAGCTGAAGAACGCGAAGGTAAACACCAAAACGATGTTCTAACAGACGAACTAGCCCAAAAAATTGCCCACAAACTGAACGTGCCCATAGAAGAAGTCTGGGCAATGGATCAGCGCACTGCAAGTCATGATTCTTCCCTAAATGTTCCTGTAAAAGATACTGAAAGCACAACCGAATGGATGGACTGGCTGGCCGATGATCGTGACAATCAAGAAATTCAGTTGGTACAGAAAGACGAATTAGACAAGCGCCGCAAAAATTTACATGAGGCCATGAAAGCTCTTAACGAACGAGAACAAAAAATTCTCGCAGGAAGGCGCTTAGAAGAGCCTCCTAAGACCTTGGAAGAACTTAGCCAAGCTATGGATATTTCTCGTGAACGAGTAAGGCAACTTGAAGTTTCTGCCTTTGATAAACTCAAAAAAGCCATGAAAATTTCGGCTCGTCGAGTTTTTTCTCAAGATGAATTAATACGTTTGTAAATATGGAGTGAAAGGTTTATTCATGGAAAGCTCTCTTACTAAAAACAACTACGAAGAATACTTAAGCGTAATAGGGTGGTTGTTATCTATTGTCGTACCAACTATTGTTTATTTTTTTATCGTATCCACGGGTACAACCCAAGAGATCGCTATTTTCTCGGCCATTTTATCTGCTGCCATCATCATGTGGATTTTTAAATTAGTGCGAGAGTACTTGCCAGGTATTCTTGTTGTCATTACTTGCGGTTCGTTAGGGCTCGTGCCTACAAATGTTGTTTTAGCAGGATTTTCCTCAGAAACATTCATTATGGTTTTTAGTGTCCTTGTGATAACGGTTTTGATTGCGCGATCCAATCTTATTTCGCGTTTTATGCTCAACCTGCTGAAAAAGGTGCCGAAGAAAACCATATGGTACGACGCGGTCTTTTTTATGAGTTTTGCTTTTTTAACACCTTTAATCCCTTCCGTAATCAGCAGAACGCATTTGGTGGGTAAATTTGCAGCGAATGTATTGAATATGTTTGGAGTGCGAAAGCATGAAGCATGTGTTGTCGGTACGGTGACGAGTTGCTTCTTTGGTGCTTCCTTATTTAGTAACACCTTTCTAAGTGCATCTCTAATGAATTTCATCATTCTTGCTTTATTGCCTTTACAAGAACAGCTACAGTTTCAAATTATGGGGTGGGCTAAAGCATCGATTGTCGCTCTTATTGTGATGCTTGTGGCTTATAGTATAGGTTACCTTATCTTACAACGCATTTTGTTTAAAGATCGTCAGTTAGTGAGTAAGGGCAACCAATCAAAACAATCAATAACGCAAGAGCAAAATCAATTAATTGATAAGCAACTGAAAAGTCTTGGTCCTATTTCAAAAGATGAATGGCTATCCATGGCAACATTAGCGGCATTCTTTATCGGGATGATTACTTTCCCCTATCATAAAATTTCGCCGGCTTGGATTGCTTTTAGTCTTGTTTACATGCTTCTAGCATTCAATATTATTACTCGTGAAGAGCTTCTATCAAAAATAGACTGGCCCTTTTTATTATTTATGGCTTCCATTATCGGGATATCTGCCGTTATTAATTATTTTAATATTTCCGAATTTATATCCAGTGGTCTGCGAGGCTATATATTTGATGATTCGCCCGGTTTCTTATTTACATTTTTCGTTTTGGTGACAATCCTGGTGCGCTTCTTTTTACCTATTGGAGCGACAATCACGCTTTTAATTCCTGTATTTATTACGTTATCTGGATTATATGGCGTAACAGCTTGGGCGGCTTGTTTTACTTGCCTTATGGTTACGGATATGTGGTTTTTTAAATATCAATGCATTTTTTATACTCCAATGACCGATGTGCTTGATGAGGCTGGAATCTCTTACGAAGAAAAGAATTTTCAAGCCTTCAATATAATGGCAAATATTGTGCGAATAATAGGCATTGTGGCTTCTTTTTATTATTGGCGTTGGATTAGTTTGTAAGGAACAAAATATGCAAAAGTTAAAAATTTATAAGCTAGTACCCTTTATTGCAACAACTGTAATTTTTGCAATGATCATGTTTTTGCAAGTACAGCGTAAAACAATTTTAATACTTCATAGCTATGCACCCGATTATTCATGGGTGCGTGATGTTAATGAAGGTATTAAGCGTGTGCTGCAAAATAAAAGCTTTATCAATGTGCAGTGGCATTACATGGACACAAAGAACCACCCTCAACCAGCATATAAAAAGAAAGCAGGAATCACAGCGCAAAAAGTTATTGATTTCGTAGAACCTGAAGTGGTTCTCGCCATTGATGATGATGCGCAAGAGTTTGCAGCGCAGTTTTATAAGAATAAACCAGACATATACGTAGTTTATGCAGGTGTTAACGCTCTTCCAGAACGCTATGGATATCACGAAGCAAAGAACGTTGTTGGTATATTAGAGCGTTTGCCAATAAACGGTATCAAAGATGCAATTTTTATATTGGCTGATCAGTTAGGAATAAAAGGTTCTCCTCGTATATCTCATGTATCGGATAGCTCAGCAGTTGTAAAATTCGATGATTTTAATATGCACTCTTCAAAAGATTGGGATCCTCTTGTGCTTGGTCCTTCTTTCCTTGTGGAAACTTTTGATGATTGGAAAAAAGCCATTCTCGAAGCAGATAAGCATATGGATTTCATGTTGGTCAGTAATTATAGAAAAATTCTTCGATCAAAGGATAACAAAAATGAATTTGTTCCTTATAAAGAGGCGATGCAATGGGCTTTTGAACATTCGCCCGTTCCTATTATCGGTATTAATGGATTCGTCTGTGAAGATGGAGCAGCAATTTCGATTGCAACTTCTCCCTTTGAACAAGGAGAGGTTTCAATGCAAATTGCTGTTGATTTAGTTTCTGGAAAGCGAAATATCCAAGAAATAAAAACCACCCAAACCAGCCAATACATCATTGTGATGAATGAATCTCGTCTGGCCAAAGCAAAGATGAAATTACCAAGTGCCTATAAAGCCTTTGCTAAAGCGATCAACAGGTATACTCTAAGAGAGTAATAATATTTCGATTAATCATGGCTACATATTTTTGCATGTAGTTTGAGATACTCCTCTCGATGTCCCGCGACTTGCTCGCGGGATTCATCTTTTGGTGCTTGGTATAATTTCTGAAAAAATCCTAATCACTTAATAAAAAATTAATTTCTGTACGATATATTGGACCTTGCTTTGCGCAATATTTTAATCGTTTTGCTGGTGCAAACAAAGCAAAGTTTTATTCCATTATGCAAGTAGCAGATAACGATGAACAAAATTGTCAAAGGTTTTCACGAAATTTACCAAGAATATGATGCCTTCATTTTCGATCTATGGGGCGTTCTATACGAGGGTGGTCCTATATTTCCAGAGGCCTTAAACACTTTAAAACAGCTTCACTCGCTAAAAAAATCCGTAATTTTAATCTCAAACTCTCCCTTTCTTAGTAAGGATTGCAGAGCTAATTTGGTGGAGTGTGGTCTTAGTGAAGAACTTTATAAAGAGGTCTTAACCGCAGGTGATCTTTGTATGCAATACCTTCAGGCTCACCTGGTAGAACCGCAAAAGTTCTATGTTATCGATAAAAATTACTGGCCTGCTTGGAAAACTTTTAATCCCTTGCATACGCAAACAGAGAATATCGAAGAGGCTGATGCCATTTTATGCTTGGCCGTTCCATCGGAAGTGGCTCTTCCTGAAGAAGTAGCGCCATATTTTGATCATGTTTTCACCCAGGCGATTAACCGAGGTCTTAAGTTAATTTGTGCTAATCCTGATCTGTTTGCTTTTTGCTCTCAAAAAATGCGCCTGAGGCCAGGCCTTTTATCGTTGCGCTATAAGCAATTAGGCGGTGAAGTGCTGAGTTTTGGCAAGCCTTTCCCAGCTATATTTGAACAGGGTCTAAAGATTCTAGGCTATCCGAAAAGAGTTCTCATGACAGGCGACACCGAATATACCGATATCCAAGGAGCTGCTCGTCACAATATTGATACGCTGCTCATCACTCAACGTAATAAAGATACCCCCCTCAGAAGCCAATCTACCTACTTTATGGAGCAAGTAAAGTGGTGATTTCCCCTAAATAAGATACATTTACGTCTTTGTTAGTAACAAATTAACTAAATGCGGGTGATAATGAACGGTAAAATCATCATTAATTAGAATAGTAATGAATCTGCTATTAAAGAAATTTTTTGCTTATGTTCTTGATAGACTTCTGCGCCATCGAAATCTTAGATTCGATATCTTAAGTAGTTTCTTTGTTTTGCAAATTATTACAGCCGTTTCTATCATTTCTTATACATATATCAGCAATACCCGCACTCTTTTTGATTTCTCAAACCGATTAATGGAAAATATTAGTGATTCTGAAATCGCGAACATAACCGGTGATTTTAAAGATGTTCTAATATCAACGGAAATTGGTTCGTATTTAGTTAAGGATACATCCAAAGCTGGAGTTCTTAACAAAGAACTTATTCAGTTTATGATGGGGCATGTTAGCCAATATAAGCTAGTCGATAGTGTTTATGTTGGTACAGAGTCTGGCTATTTTATTCAAATAAAACCACTACAACCAGGTGCCACATACCGCGTAAATTCAGCAAGAGTACTACCAAAAAAAGCAGTTTTTGCCCTTAGGATTGTGGATAGAAGCGCCCAAAAGCCTACAGAAACTTGGATTTACTTGGATAGTGACGGCCGAAAGCTTGATGAAGAAAGCGTCCCTGAATCGCAAATTACTATGATTCATAAAAACAGGCCTTGGTACAAAAAGACAGAACAGGCTCGTTCAAAAATTTGGACAGATATTTTTGTCTCAGATGTTACGATGGAATCTAGTATTGCCTGCGGTGTACCTTTATTATCTGGTACAGGAGAATTCGTCGGCGTAATTTCTTCGACTGTTAGCTTAAAAAATTTAGCAGAGACGCTAAAGAAAAATACATTAAAGGGTGCATGCCTAGTCATCAACCAAAAGGGTGAAGTTGTCGCTCATCCTAATCAAAAAAATTATTCTAAAATTGTTGGTAATGATACAAAGCTTATTACGGTTGATGACTTGAATGATCAATCGATTTCTGTTGCTTATCAAAAGAAAGTAGCCGAAAAGGACTCTAGATTTATTTTGGACGTACAGGATGTAAAATATATAGCATTATTCAAAGAATTTGCTCTTGAAGGTTTTAAAGATTGGGAATTTCTCATGGTCACCCCTCTCGATGAATTTATAGGTGGAGTTAAAACAACGCAGCGCAATAATTTCCTTATTTGTTTGATTATCTTAAGCCTTTCTACGGCCTTGATAGCCTTTATTGCTAAGCGCATTGCTGAACCTATTAACAGCTTATCCGAACAAGCGGACCGCATTACTAACTTTGAATTAGACGAAGGAACAGAAATAAAGTCAGGTATTCAAGAGATACAAAAATTACAAAATTCTATTTCACGAATGAGAAAAAGTTTAATTTCGTTCGGCAAGTTTGTTCCTAAAAATTTGGTAAAAAAACTTGTCGATAAAGGCGTAGATGTTAAAATAGGTGGCAAGAAAAAGCAGCTTTCTATGTTCTTTTCCGATATCGCAAATTTCACAACTATCAGTGAAAGCTATCCAGCTGAAAAATTGATCTTGCATTTATCTGAATATTTTGACGAATTGACCAAAATTGTCCTGGATAATAACGGTACAGTTGATAAATATATTGGCGATTCTATTATGGCTTTCTGGGGCTCGCCGCAACAAGATAATCAGCATTATTTGAATTGTTGCCTTAGTGCGCTCCTTTGCCAACGTCGTCTTCTTGACCTTAATAGAAAATGGTCATATGAAAAAAAGCCTGAACTTTATACCAGAATAGGAATTCATACCGGTGATGTGATTGTTGGTAACATGGGGTCAGGAGAAAGAATGAACTACACTCTACTTGGAGATTCGGTAAATTTAGCAGCACGCCTTGAAGGTACAAATAAAGTTTATGGAACAAAAATTATCGTAAGTGAAGCAACAGTTCGCCAACTGCATGAGCATGCCGTTGTGCGCCCTCTAGATATCGTAGCGGTAAAAGGGAAAAATGAAGGCGTTACAATTTATGAGCTGGTGGCTTTAAAAAATTCAGATCCTATTGTGTTACCAACTGATGACCAGCTTAGATTCTGTGACGAATTTACTAAGGCCTTCAGGTATTACCTAGAGCAGCGTTGGGATGAAGCAATCGCAATCTTTACTGAATTACAAGAAACATACGGTAAGGATGCGCCTTGTGACATGTACATCGCTAGGTGTAAGGCTTTCAAAAAGACACCTCCTCCTGCTAATTGGGATAGTGTTTATCATATGCACACAAAATAAAACATATTTGTATAATTTCTTTTGTGAAAGAAGCATAAAAGGGCTTGCGAGTTTCCAAAAAGCCTGCAATATTCTCCTATATACATAATATGGATGGGTGGCCGAGCGGTTTAAGGCACCGGTCTTGAAAACCGGCGAGGGTGTGAGCTCTCCGTGAGTTCGAATCTCACCCCATCCGCCACGTAAGGCATCTTTGAAAAGCGTAATGCGTGTAGATGGCAGTTGTTTAAACTAATGTACGCTCTCCAATTTTATCGGAATCCCACATTTTTATGCCTTATGGCTATGGGTTTTACTAGTGGTATTCCTTTTCTGTTAACTCTTTCCACTCTTAGTATTTGGCTTACAGAATGCGGCTTTAATACGGAAGTAATCGGTATGTTTACAGCTGTTAGCCTTCCGTATGCCTTTAAGTTTTTGTGGGCGCCTCTTGTTGATAGAGTGCACTTGCCCTTTTTTAAAGGCCTCCATCCAATTAAACGCTTTGGTCTTTGTGCCTTGATCTGCCTGATTGCAAGTCTAATCGTTCTTGCGCATCTTGATCCATCAAAGAATATTTTTCATATCGTTTTTGTAGCAACGGCGGTCAGTTTTTTTGCGGCAACCCATGATATTGTACTGGATACTCTCCGTATTTATGCCTCTGATCTCAAGCAAATTGGCGGAGGCGCTGCCTCGGAAACTGTTGGTTTTCGTATCGGCATGATTACGTCAGGCGCTGGTGCTGTGTATCTATCGATCATCATCGGGTGGCATGGAGCCTATTTAGTAATGGCTGCTTGCTGCATCAGCGGTATCATTGGTCTATTGAACATGCCTGATCCTTCGACAAAAAAGGAAAAAACTCTTGCGCAAAAATCTTGGCAGTCTATCTTTTTAAATCCGCTCAAAGACCTTCTTAATCTTCCTGTTTTGGTGCCATTAATTGGCTTTATCTTGATGATTAAAATTACCGGTACGGTTATCAATGCGCTAGGCGCTCCGTTTCTATTTTCGCTTGGTTTTTCAAAATTTGAGTACGCCTCCATTACCAAAGTCTATGGAGTAGGTCTTATGCTCTTGGGTGGCTTTATTGCAGGCCTTATAGTGTATCGCAGAGGCATTATTTTTTGTCTACGATTAGCGATTACTATGCAAATGCTTGGCAGCACACTTTTTGCACTCCTAGCATTTCTTGGTCAGCATCATGTTGATTTATTAATTGTAACCCTTAGCATTGAAAGTTTTTCATCCGGGCTTCTTGCTACAGGTTTTATTAGCTACTTATCAACCTTTTGTAAAAGTCCTTATGTCGCAAGTCACTTTACTTTATTGTATTCCCTAGGCTCCTTATCGCGTGTGCTTGCTTCTATTGTTGGGGGATATATCGCCGCACAATTTGGCTGGGTTATTCTGTTCTTAACCGCATCGATGTCTTTGCTCCCAGCGCTCTGGTGCTTGCAAAAAACCGTAGCGAACAAAGCAAAGTCCCGATGACGATCAGGAGAAAGAAAGTCGTCTTTGCGAGGAGCATAAGCGACGGGGCAATCTAATGCGAGATCACCACAGACTTTCAGGTCTCAAGTTAGACCCTGGTCTACGCCAGGAAGTCTCTGAGAGTTTTCGAAGCTGAAAATCTCATCTAGTTTTCCCAGCGAAGGCTGGGATCTAGTGCATATATCCATTTATAAGGCCCTAATCCGTAGGCTCTTCTTCTGGAATAGTACTTGATTGATCAATAGGAGCATCACCAACATGCATGCTTTCAGTTGCAGCTGGAGTATTTTCTTCTGGTGACGCGCTTGCCGCAGAGCCTTCTTCGGCTCCTTCTTGGCCTTTAACCTTCACATGATTTACAACTTTTTTAACACCACCAACATTACGCGCAATCTCTACAACGCGATTAATCTCTTCTTCGCTTTGCCCAATGCCTGTTAGGTATACTGTGCCATTAGAGGTCTCAATCGTGTAGTTTAAGGAATATAAATCAGTTTCAAACAAAAGTTTTGATTTAATACGCGTCGTAATCCAGCTATCGCTGCTCATAGAACCAAGGGTTTCTTCACCCTCTGTTTCAATATGATTGATAACTTCTTTCACGCCTTCAACACTCTTTGCCAGGCGTTCTGCCTCTTGTGGCCATGAAGGATCTTGCACCGTACCAGTAAGCAGTACTTCCTTGTTTTGCACACTCACCGAAACTTTTGCATGTAAGTCAGGGCTAAAATTGTACAGGTTCATTTTAACTTTTGTACAAATATTAGAATCACTCACAGTGCCGCCGATGCCTTTTTCTTTAGTGGCGACCATGGCCGTAGCTGCGGCGCCACCCATGATAAGTGGGGCAATGCATCCGCTTAAGCATAAAAAAGTTGATACAATAGCGATTTTAGTTGAAAGTTTCTGAGATCCAAGCATTTTTATAATGTTTTATGTCATGTCCTGGACATACTAAAACAACATCAAAGCGTTGGAAAGGGGGATGATGCATATAATTAGGCTGCTTGCTTATCCACCACTCAAGCGCGTCTTGAATGCGCCTTTGCTGCGGTGACCTTATGCTTTGTGCGGCACTTTCCATCAGTTTTCGGTATTTAACTTCAACGGCAACAATTGTTTGCCCTTCGCGCATTAGCAAATCTATTTCTCCATACGGGGTTTTTAGGCGCTTTGCTAAACATGCCATGCCTTGATTTTCCAAAAGCTTAAGAGCACGCGCTTCTGCGTGCAGGCCTTGTACATATGAACTTGTCGTCAGCGTCTTATCAAACATAATGCATCTGCTTTATAAGAATTTGCCCCAATCTTGCGAAAGGGGCATTAAATGTTGAGGGGCTAAACAGGACTATTAATAGTCGCCATCACCTTGGTCATCGCCCATATCGTCGCCACCTTGGTCATCGCCCATATCGTCGCCACCTTGGTCATCGCCCATATCGTCGCCACCTTGGTCATCGCCCATGTCGCCATCACCTTGGTCATCGCCCATGTCGCCATCACCTTGGTCATCGCCCATATCGCCATCACCTTGGTCATCGCCCATATCGTCGCCACCTTGGTCATCGCCCATATCGTCGCCACCTTGGTCATCGCCCATATCGTCGCCACCTTGGTCATCGCCCATGTCGTC
>Ga0172373_10000345_pt1 | contig 75934 bp, 72 predicted proteins | sample Lak10m_2_FD_114546 | JGI IMG/M metagenome (GOLD analysis project Ga0172373, IMG submission 114546) | Freshwater microbial communities from Kabuno Bay, South-Kivu, Congo - kab_092012_10m | ecosystem: Environmental > Aquatic > Freshwater > Lake | place: Democratic Republic of the Congo...
CTGGGTCAGGGGGATTACTGTGGCTTTGACTTTCTCCTGTGCCAGGCCCAGGCGGCCCTGCAATCGCGATTAGACGCCATTCGTAGGGCTGGGGTCAGACCGCAGGAGTATATCAAACAGGTCTGCCAACAGCAGGAGCGGTCCCTGGCCATGGAGGAGGCCCGCAATTGTCTGCTAGGTTATCCCTTTTCATCCCTGGCGATGATTGGCCTAGTGCACCGTAAGCTGCTTCGCCAGCAGGATCCCACCGAGCTATTCACTACGGATCTAGACATTTACTTTGAAGCCTATCTCACCATCATCGAAGCCCTGTTGGATGAGGGGGTTTATCGGCGCGCCCTGGACTACCTGCGTTGCCTAACCAGACTGAAATCCCTGGCTGACCAAGGTCTGGAGAAGCAGCCTTCCCCGCAAGAGCCCCCGGTGGTGTTTTCCGGCGCCCTGGTGATCCGTTATCTGATCTGCCTGGCCCATTATTATTACCTCTGTGACCCGAAGGATAAAGACTATCTATACGATTGTGACCAGGATGCTAACCGTAAAACCCTGGTCGAAAAAGCCTGGCAGACTCTAGAGAAGGCTCAACGCCACATTGATCTACGGCTGCGCAAATATGTCGCCTTGAATGAGGTGTCCCAGGGAACCTTCTATCCCCACTACCTGTTGCTCAGCCGTGTCTTGTTTCTCAGGACCCAGCTACTCCTGTTTTTCCCCGATCAGGTGCCCTTTGATAAGGAACCTGCTAAGGAACGCGCTTATCTACCCACGGATGAGTCAAAGGCGGATCCCCCGAAACGCACTGAGGAGTCTATTCACCGGGGGCGGCTTTATTTAGCCGAAAAAGCCAGACTCTACGCCGCCGCCAGTGGTGATAGCCAAACCTACGCCTGCTATGCCGCCATGCAGGCCTGGATTTACCTGATTGCCAGTTTTACCCTAAACGATGCCCCCCCGTCAGGGGGAAGCAGAGGTTCTACCCCCTTCAGACGGATTTCCCCTGAGGGCTGTTTAACATGGGCCCGTAGACTTCGGGATCATGCCCTGATCACCTACGCGGAGGCTGGCCGTAGGGCCTACTACCAGATCAAGGAAAAAAGTGGTTTGCTTAAAGAAACGGTAGACAGCTTTGGGTTCTATGACATTGAAAAAATCCCAGCCATTTTTGAGAAAACCAGGGAGAGTCAGGTTACCCCTACTGGGGGAGAGGAGACCTTCCTGGTGCTGGATATGGCACTGCTGTCGGTGGACCCGGCGGCGGACCTACCCAAATTATCTCCCCACCACCCCACCCATAAAATTTATTTGTTTGGCACCCGGGCCTGCTATCTGTTTTTTATTCGCGGGCTGTGGATGTTGTGTAGCGACGTTAACCAGGAATTTGATCGAGGGGATTCTCCGCCCCAGGAGATCGACTGGGGCGCCAAGTTTAGCCATGCCGCCCGCCTCCTCCACGTTGCCTGGACCATGGCGGAGGAGGGCGGCATGGTGTACAGCAGTAAGGACCCTGAAGACGGGGCCCGCCGGTTTCGCATTACCCGGCCCTTTTCCAATACCCCTGACTTACCGGTAGGGTTCTCCAACCGGGAAACCAATGCTATCCGCGATCTCTACCCCCAGCGGGTCGGAGAAATTGCCGATCTGGCCAAGGTTTTTGCCGTAGCGGCTATGGTCCTGCAGTTATTTCTGCCGGAGGCCAGGGCCGATCGCCCATCCCTGCAAACCGATATCGAACTGCTGCTCAATAGCTTCCACAGTTCCCATAACCTCACCCATTCCCCTCCCGAAAATCGCCGTACCCAACGGGCGCTGCTGAAGCAGCAAAGCCGCTATAACCCTCACCTGGAGGACTACCTGAGGGAGGTTGCTCGCCGTCTGCGGCAATACAAAAGGGACGCACTCACCAATGACTCAGGCATGGATACCCCCAGGGAGATTCAAGATCGCCGCGATCGCCTGGTGAGGGAGCTGTTTTCCGCCCTAATGAACAAATCACAAATCGGGTAAGGACGGATCGGCAGTGCCACCCCAGCTGTAGAACTTTACGAGTTCATAGTTGGCTGGGGTTAAGAGCCTGGCGCAGGGTGTTGGCCGCCTCCAGGCGAGATGATTTCAACAACTATTGTTGTTTATGTTTTTCTAGCCTTGATCCTGAAGAGCCCCTCCATCCTATTGCAGTTCCCCAAGGTAGGTCCTATGCTCCGTCCTCTGCCCCGTCTACCCCACCTGTTACTGGGTACCCTGAGCTACTGCTTGAACCGGTAGGGCTATACTGTAGCTGCAGCCCTGGAACTGAAGGGAGCGATGGTAGCCGGGGGGGAGTAATGGTCCTGGGGGTGGGGGAAAAACCAGCGGTGCGATCGGGCCAGGGGGCGATAGAAGTCCCCGTAAGTATTGCCCCGATGATGGACCGCACCGATCGCCACTATCGCTATTTCATGCGCCAGATTACCCCGGGTACCCTGCTGTACACCGAAATGGTGACCAGCCAGGCCATTCTCCACGGCGATCGGGAGCGGCTGCTGGGCTTTACCCCAGCGGAAAAGCCCCTGGTGCTGCAGGTGGGGGGGGATGACCCCAGCCACCTGGCCACCTGCGCGCGCCTGGCGGCAGAATTTGGCTACGACGGCATCAACCTGAATGTGGGCTGCCCCAGCGATCGGGTCCGCAGTGGCAACTTTGGCGCCTGTTTGATGTACCAGCCCCAGCGGGTGGCGGCGGCGGTGGCGGCCATGGTGGCGGCTAGCCCCCTGCCGGTGAGCGTCAAGCACCGGATTGGGGTGGACGATCGCGATCGCTACGAGGACATGGTGGATTTTGTCAGCACCGTAGCCACCGCCGGTTGTCGTCACTTCACCGTCCACGCCCGCAAGGCCTGGCTGCAGGGCCTCAGCCCCAAGGATAACCGCACCCTTCCCCCCCTGCGCTACGACGATGTCTATCGCCTCAAGCAGGCCTTTCCCCACCTGTGGATTGAGATTAATGGCGGTATTACCCAATTGCCCCAGGTGCAGGACCACCTGGAACGGGTGGACGCCGCCATGATCGGTCGGGCCGCCTACGACCACCCCTACCTGTTTGCCGGGGTGGATGGGACGTTTCTGGGCCGCCCGGGCGGGGGGCGATCGCGATCGCAGGTGGTGGAAGCCATGCTGCCCTACATAGACACCTGGCTGGGGCAGGGGCTAAAGCTCAACAAAATCACCCGCCACCTGCTGATGCTGTTCGCGGGTCAACCCGGCAGCCGCCTCTGGAAACAGCACCTGACGGAACCGGCCTGCCGCCCCGGCGCCGGGCTGGAGGTAGTGACCCAAGCCCTGGCGGCGGTCAACGCGATAGGGCAGGATGGGTGAGCACCGGCTGGGGCTGTCGCCCCAGGGGGGTATAGTCGGCATTTAACCGATCCAGGAAGCGTAGGGCCTCCTGATACTGAAAGCGAATCTGGGGAACGCCGTCAACGATCAGCACCCAGACACCCCTCTGGCAGATTAGGGTCCAGGGGGATGCTTGGGCTTTGACCGACTTAGGTTCAATGCGGTGTTCTCCTTTCTCAGAGGCAATGCAAGTGAGGCCGCAGGCTGACGCTTTACTGAATAGCTGTTGAGGTAAGGCAACCATAGGAAGACCCTTGAAATTGGGTGTTGGCTTTTCTATACCACCGAACCCTAAGAAAATAATAAGGACCCAGGGTTCTCCAGGGCATTGGCTCACCCTACCGGTTGAGGATTAGAGAAAAGTTTGACGCTTAATGGTAGGAAAGGTTTCTCTTAAGCTGTTCTTGACCTCAGTCCGTTATACCTGCAATTACGGTGGGGGTTATTCCCTTGGGGCCAGAACACCTGGGACAGGGTTGATCAGTCAAGGCGGCCCCGCTGGCGCCCCTCCGTCCCAGGTTCCGTGGTTCGAAGCTGCCCTGATTCAGGAGATTTACCATGCCCCTCAAGATTGGTATCAATGGCTTTGGTCGAATTGGTCGATTGGTGGCACGCATTGCCATGGATCACCCTGAAATCGAACTGGTGGGGATCAACGATCTAGTTCCCGCCGACAACCTTGCCTACCTGTTCAAGTACGACTCCACCCATGGCCCCTACCGTGGCACCGTGGAGAGTAGGCAGGAGGGTATTGAAATTAATGGGGACCACATCCCCTGCATGGCCACTAAGGATCCGGCGGAGCTACCCTGGGGCAAGTTAGGGGCGGACTACGTGGTGGAGGCTACCGGTTTCTTCACCACCGCCGAAGGTGCAGCCAACCACCTAAAGGCTGGAGCTAAGCGGGTTCTGATCTCTGCTCCCACCAAGGATCCAGATAGGGTGCGGACATTGGTGATGGGGGTCAATCACCAGGAGTTTAACCCCAACACCGATACCATGGTTTCCAACGCCAGTTGTACCACCAATTGTTTAGCACCGATCGCCAAGGTTATCGATGATACCTTTGGCTTGACGGAGGGGCTAATGACCACGGTGCACTCCATGACCGCATCTCAGCCCACGGTGGATGGCCCCAGCAAAAAGGACTGGCGAGGGGGGCGAGGGGCGTCCCAGAATATTATTCCCTCCTCCACCGGTGCCGCCAAGGCCGTTTCCCTGGTGTTGCCCGCCCTAAAAGGTAAGCTGACGGGGATGGCCTTTCGGGTGGGCACCCCAGATGTGTCGGTGGTAGATCTCACCTTTAAAACCGCTCAAGCTACCGCCTACGAAGATATTTGTGCAGCCATGAAGACGGCCTCCCTGGGGTCGATGCAGGGGATTTTAGGTTACACCGAAGACCAGGTGGTTTCCATGGACTTTCGAACCGATCACCACTCCAGCATCTTCGATAGTCTGGCGGGGCTGGGCTTAAATGATCACTTCTTCAAGGTCGTCGCCTGGTACGACAACGAGTGGGGCTATTCCCATCGGGTGATTGACCTGTTGCTGTTCATGGCGGAGCAAGATCATCTGTTCTAGACCGCTCCATACTTGCAGTTTCTGAGGATTGGTAGGATATGGCTAATCTGATTTTGACTCGCCACGGCCAAAGTCTCTGGAACGCAGAGAATAGGTTCACCGGCTGGGTAGATGTCCCCCTGAGCGAACAGGGCCGGGCGGAGGCCACCATCGCCTCCTGTAAGTTGAAGGACTATCGGGTGCGGGTTTGCTTCACCAGTATGCTGTTTCGGGCAATTGAAACCGCCATCATTATCCTGACGGAGGTGGATGACATCTGCGACGGTCGGGTCCCCATCCTTACGATCCCACCAATCGCCTCACCGAGGGCTTTGATCTGATTACCGTGGCGATCGCCCGCTATCCTGGTCAGGCCATTCCCCTACCGGGCTCCTGGTTTAGTGAACCGAAGGATTACCTGGGCATGGCGGTGCAGGTGAGGGTCAGTAAACAGGGAGATGTGCCTGAGCAGCCGCTAAGGCCAGGGGGAAGATGTCATTGCCGAACCTTGCCCCCCAGGTTTTCCACCATCGTGCGGGTGTTGGCTCTCATCATCTTGCTGTAGGTGTCCCCCTCACTGCCGGCAACTCCCAGGGAGTCGGAGTAGAGAGGGGGGGTGGCCAGCCTGACTGCCGATTCCGTCGCGACGGTGGTAATCAGGGTGGGGTTGATGGTGGTTTCGGTGAAGATCGCCGGCACCCCCAGGGAGCGAATGCTATTCACCAATTGTCGCACGGTCTGGGCGCTGGGTTGTTCCTCCGTGCTAATGCCAATCAGGGTGCCCACCACCGTCAGACCGTAGGCTCGGGCGTAGTACTGAAAGGCATCATGGGTGGTGACGAGTTGCCGTTGGTCAGGGGGGATGGTGGCGGTTTGATCCCGAATCCACTGGTGTAGCTCTTGCAGTTCGGCCAGGTAGCGATCGCTGCGATCGCGAAACTCCGCCGACTGGTCTGGCGCCCGGGCTATCAGTTCCTCCCGCAGGCGTTCTACCATGGGCTGCACCTGACTGACATCCCCCCAAACATGGGGATCGGGGACGGCATGTCCCGGCAACTGGGAGGTGAGGGGAGGCACCACCTCCCCCAGGGCCACGGACCGTTGCTGCTGGCCGGTGGCGGCAATCAAACGGATCAGGCCCGGCTCCAGGTTATAGCCGTTGTAAAGGATCAAATCCGCCTGTTCTAGCGCGATGGTATCCGCTGGTACCGGCTCATAGAGGTGGGGATCGTTGCCCGGCTCTAGCAGGGAGGTGAGTTGAATCTGATCGCCACCGATCTGGCTGGCCCAGTCCGCGATCAGGGTGGTGGTGGCCACCACCCGCAACGGCCTTCCCGGGTCTGACCCTGGGCCGGGGGCCTGGCAACTGCCCAGGCCCAGGCCAATCAGGGCCAAAAGCAGGCCTGGCCTTGCCCCCAGGGCGATGGCTAGGGAGGCAGGTTTTTTCATAGTGCCTTCATTTTTAGACTACACTGGATTTCATAATCTTTTCATAGTTTCCCCCCTAGGGGGGCTATCCTGCCCCTAGACTTTTCACCCGCCATGGCTGCTTCCCCCTGCCTCACCGTTGCCCACCTCACCGTTAACTACCGCGATGTCCAGGCCCTGCGCAACCTCAGTTTTACCATCCGGCCAGGCCAGTTGGTGGGGATTTTGGGCCCTAATGGGGCGGGTAAAAGCACCCTGATCAAGGCCATGCTGGGGTTGTTGCCGCCGGTCACCGGCCAGGTCACCTACGGGGAGGATAGCCTGGCCCACCAGCTGGATCGGGTGGCCTACGTTCCCCAACGATCGCAGATTGACTGGAGTTTTCCGGCCACGGTTTGGGATGTAGTGATGATGGGCCGGGTGAAACAAACCGGCTGGCTACGGCCCTTTTCCCCCACCAGTCGGCAGGCGGTGAAGCAGGCCCTGGAGCGGGTGGGGCTGGCGGATCTGAGCCAGCGCCCCCTGGCCAACCTGTCGGGGGGTCAGCAACAGCGGGTGTTTCTGGCCCGGGCCCTGGCCCAGGGGGCTGACCTGTTCTGCTTTGATGAGCCCTTTGTGGGGGTGGATCAAAAAACCGAGACCCTGCTGTTTGAGGTTTTTCAGGAGTTAGCCCGGGCCGGCAAAATCCTCCTGGTGGTCAACCATGATCTGGGGGAATCGATTACTAATTTTGATCAGCTTATTCTTCTGAACCAGGAACTGATTGCGGCGGGACCGCGCCAGTGGGTGTTGACCCCAGACCATATCCGCAGGGCCTACGGTGGCCATGTCAGTTTCTTTGGCCATGCTGCTTGATTGGTTCCATTGGCTGCTGGATCCTCTCCAGTACGGCTTTATGCTGCGATCGCTGGCGGTAGCGGTGATGGTGGGGGTGATCTGTGCGGTGGTAGGCAGCTACCTGATGGTGCAGCGCCTGGCCCTGCTGGGGGATGCCATCAGCCATTCGGTGCTGCCGGGGCTGGCCCTGGCCTTTTGGCTGGGGGTGAATATTTTGGTGGGGGCCTTTGTGGCGGGGGTGGCCAGCACCGTCCTGATCGGTTGGATTCATCGGCGATCGCCGATCAAGGAGGATGCGGCCATGGGCATTGTCTTCTCCGCCTTCTTTGCCCTGGGGATTACCCTGATCACCGTGATTCAAAAAAGTAACAAGATCGATCTAAATCACTTTTTGTTTGGCAATATCCTGGGGGTCACCGCCGCGGATGTCAGGGATACGGCGCTAATCGCCGCCCTGGTGCTAGCGATCGTCGGGTTACTCTACAAGGAGCTGTTGTTCTACAGCTTTGACCCCCTGGCGGCCCAGGCCAGTGGGTTACCGGTGGCCTGGCTGAATGCCGGGCTGATGGCCCTGATTGCCCTGACGGTGGTGGCCAGCATGAAGGTAGTGGGGGTGGTTTTGGTGCTGTCCCTGCTGATTACCCCGGGAGCCACGGCCTACCTGCTGGTGCCGCGCCTGCATCAGGTGATGGGCGTGGGTAGTGCGATCGGGGTGACCGCCAGCGTGGCGGGCCTCTACCTGAGTTACTACTTTAACCTGCCCTCTGGCCCTGCCATTGTTCTGGTGGTGTCCCTTTTCTTTAGCCTGGCCCTTTTGTTTAGCCCCAGCCACGGGATCTGGAGCTGGCCCAGAAAATCCTGGTTTTAGCCTGGTGCACCACGGCGACCATCGTCAGCTTCTGTTTGAATTGGATACCGTGCGGCGATCGCTGTTTGAGAAATACGGCAAAACCGAAGAGGTTGATATTCTCTCCAAAACCCATGCCAACCTTTTGCGCCAGTGGGCGGAGGTCTGATGGTCGTGATAGAAAGCAAACCTGGGTAGGCCTTCCCTGGGTGATCGCCTGGAGCTTAGACTTTAGGGAAGGAACCTACAGGAAGGGCGAGCTTACTTAAAGCCGACCGCCGCCTGCCAGACAAAGGCCAGGAGCAGGAAAAAGACAGGAATAATGGGGAGTACGTCCACCAGGGGATCAAAGATTGAATAGGCTTCGGGGAGCTTGGCCAGCAGTACTAAAACATCCATTGACAATTAATCCTCTCGTGACACAGCCAAATAAACTAACTATTCTGAAAGTTGGATAGGGCCGGGGATAGCTGCCAGGATGGCCACAAAAATATCCTGCCCTGATCCTTTGGAATTTAACAAATTATCCTTTATCTTACCATGTTCCCGAGCCTCCACTAGATTGGCGCTATGGCCTCCTGGGATGCAGGTTCCGCCCCCAGCCAGGGGGCGAACTCCTGGGTAAAGCGATCGGCCAGGATGGCGGCCCGAATCCGCTCGGTAAACCGCACTAATTCCGTAATGTTGTGGATGGATAGCAGGGTAAAGGCCAGCATTTCCTTACCGTGGATCAGGTGGCAGAGGTAGGCCCGGCTAAAGTGTCGACAGGTATAGCAGGGGCAGGTGGCCTCCAGGGGTTGGTGATCGCGGCGAAACCGTTGATTCTTCAAGTTCCAGCGATCGCCCTCCACCAGGGCCGTGCCGTGGCGAGCCAGTCGGGTGGGAATCACGCAGTCAAACAAATCCACCCCGGCGGCGATAGCCTGGGTCATTTCCCGATAGGTGCCCACCCCCATCAGGTAGCGGGGCTTGCCCGCCGGTAAGCTGGGGGCGGTGGCCTCAACGATCGCCTGGATCAGCTGGGGCGGCTCCCCCACACTCACCCCACCGATCGCGTAGCCCGGCAGGTCTAGCTGGGCCAGTTGGGCCGCCGCCGCCTGCCGCAGATCGGGGTAGATCCCCCCCTGGACAATGCCAAACAGGGCCTGGTCTGGGCGTTGGTGGGTGGCCACGCAGCGTTGTAACCAGCGCCAGGTGCGATCGGTGGCAGCCTGGACCGCCTCTCGACTGCAGGGGTAGGGGGGGCACTCGTCAAAGGCCATAATCACGTCCGCCCCCAGGGTATTTTGAATCTGGATGGAGGTTTCCGGCCGGATGGTAATTAGGCGGCCATCCCGGGGGGACTTAAATACCACCCCATCCTCAGTAATGGTGCGGATTTGACTGAGGCTAAACACCTGGAAACCGCCGGAGTCCGTCAGCATGGGGCCAGGCCAGGCCATAAACCGGTGCAGCCCGCCGGCCTCCGCCACAATCTCTTCGCCGGGTTGCAGATGCAGGTGGTAGGTGTTGGCCAGCACCATCTGGGCCCCCGTAGTGGCCAACTGGTCAGGGGTCACGGTTTTCACGTTAGCCAGGGTGCCCACCGGCATAAACCGGGGGGTGTGCACGGGGCCATGGGGGGTGTGGAAGGTGGCCGCCCGGGCCTGGGTATGGCTACAGCGGGCTTCGCAGCGAAAACTAAAGGGGGAGGAATTCAAGGAGGCCAGGGTATCCATGGCGGCGGGGGAGGAAGGGCAAGCTGCGTCGACCCGGCTGGAGCCCCTGCCCCTCACCAGGGCTGCTGGCCAGGCCGCGAAGCCTTTCCATAGTAGCGGAAAAGCCCTGGTTTACTATCTCTGGTACTGGGGTGTGTCCCCTGGGTGGCCGTGTAAGAGTAGTCAGAATTTAGGAGCCAGGGGTCAAGGGGAAGTTGATCGATCCCTGGGGTCAGACTCCAGATCAGGTGATCCTGACTTTTTCCCCCCGGACTGTACCAGGGGCAATTTTTCAGCTTAGGATAGGGGCGGTCTTGAACTGTGCGGCAATCATCCCTGAGGCATGGCTATGGTTTTTCCTGATGCGCCCCCGGCTCTGCTGGTCCTGGCGGATGGCTCGGTTTTTCCGGGCTGGTCCTTTGGTGCCACCGGCACGGTCATGGGGGAGGTGGTGTTTAACACCGGTATGACCGGCTATCAGGAGGTGATGACCGATCCCAGCTACTCGGGCCAACTGGTCACCTTTACCTACCCAGAACTGGGCAATACCGGCGTTAACCCCGACGATGAGGAGTCGGCCCGGCCCCACATCAAGGCGGCGATCGCCCGCAATATTTGCTCTATTCCCAGTAACTGGCGGTCCAACCAATCCCTCCCCAACTACCTGAAGGGCCAGGGCATTCCCGGTATTTTTGGCGTCGATACCCGCGCCCTCACCCGTCGCCTGCGCAGCGAAGGGGCTATGAATGGGGCCCTCTCCACCCAGATCCTGGACCCTGCCGAGCTACTGCGCCAGCTCCAGGAAGCACCCGCCATGGAGGGCTTAAATCTGGTAGATCAGGTCACCACACCGGTGGTTTACGAGTGGACCGAGACCACCCCCACCGCCTGGGACTACACCGCCACCCCGGCCACCCCCAGCGAGCAGCCCTTCACTGTGGTAGCGGTCGATTTTGGCGTCAAGCGCAACATTTTACGCCGGCTGGTCAGCTACGGCTGTCGGGTGATTGTGGTGCCGGCCCGCAGTTCGGCGGAACTGATCATGGGCTACGAGCCAGACGGGATCTTTCTGTCCAATGGGCCCGGTGATCCGGCTGCGGTCACCTACGCTCCGGAATTGGTCAAGGACCTGCTCCGGTATCAACGACCCACCTTTGGCATTTGTATGGGCCACCAGGTGTTGGGGTTGTCCCTGGGGGCCTCCACCTTCAAACTCAAGTTTGGTCACCGGGGCCTCAACCAACCCTGTGGTCTGCGGCAACAGGTGGAAATTACCAGCCAAAACCATGGCTTTGCCCTGGAGGCCGACTCCATCCCCGCCGATCAGGTGGCCATCACCCACTTCAATCTTAACGATCGCACCGTGGCGGGGTTAGCCCACAAAACCCTGCCGGTGTTCTCCGTGCAGTACCATCCCGAGGCCAGCCCTGGCCCCCACGATGCCGACTATCTCTTCCTTAAGTTTGTGGAGGCCATGGAGAATTACCGACAGCAACGGGCCTCTACCTCTGTTTAACAATGGGGTAGATTGGGATTTACCCCTTGCAGACATAGCTATCCTGACCTATATTTAACTGTCGAACTGGAGCACCCGGGAGGTTTGCCATCGCTGAATCTCTAACCCTGACCGTAAGTTTACGAGGCACCCGCGATGTCAGGGGTACTCAACATCTAAATATCCAATATCAACTTTTCCGCCTCACCGGTTTACTGGATGCCTTTTCAGAGCCGGCTTTTCGCAAGGCCATGACCAAGTACGTGGAGTCTGGACCTGTCCATATTATCCTTGACCTGTCCGCTATTGACTTTGTTGATAGTTCTGGGTTAGGGGCCCTGGTCCAGCTGGTTAAAAAGGCAACTGGTGAAGGGGGGACGGTGCAGGTGGTCACCAATGCCCGGGTTACCCAGACCGTTAAGTTGGTTCGTCTGGAGGAATATCTATCCCTCCAATCCTCGGTGGAGGCGGCGATCGCTAAGCTAGATCCTCCCCCTGGTGTTTGATGCCTCGATTATCCCCTTGTCCCTTGCTATCCACTGCCCTTGATCTGTCCCAGAGGCAGCTCAGGGCCAGGTTGACTGCACCCTCAGGCAAAGGATATCAGTTATGGTCAATGGGTTAGGGGCTGGCCTTGTCCTGTCACCACTTTCCCCCGATCAGGCCCAGGCGATCTCCCCCGTCGCCCTGGCCTACATTGGGGATGCGGTATACGAACTGTTTGTTCGTCAGTCTTTTCTATTTCCCCCCAAGCGCATTCAAGCCTACCATCGACAGGTGGTGGATCAGGTGCGGGCTGAGCAGCAATCCTGCCGTCTAGATCAACTCCTCCCCTGGCTCACTCCCCTGGAACAGGATATTTTACGGCGGGGTCGCAACGCCTCTCCCCGAGGGCCTAAGCGTTTAGATGCGGCCATCTACCAACGGGCCACGGGGTTTGAGGCGGTAATTGGCTATCTCTATCTCACCGATCCTCCCCGGCTAGAGCAGCTGCTCCAACGGATCAGCTTCTTACCTGAAGAGGAAATCAGTAATCAGTAATCAGAGGTCAGGAGCCTGTGGCCTAGTGCTGCTGGGCGTAAATAGATAAATACACTCACTTCTCTTAGCTCCTGATTCCTGCTTACTGACCTCCCTCCTCACCTGGGGCTGAGGAGCACAAAAGGGTCGACCCTCCTTTAATTAAAATACGAGCCAGGAGAGATGGCTTGCCTGGATTACACCGGTGAGCCTGCAAAATTAATTATTCCAAGTTCCTAGCAGGGTCCTAGCGGTTATCCTGTTATATCTACAGATCCATAGTTCCCTATCCCTGCCCCATGACTCCCCCCAAACCCTCCCCCCGACCCAAGCGGTCCCAGGGCTCTGGTCAAACCAAAGCTAAGTCTCCTCAGGGCAAGACTGCCAAGCCCTCCCGTCCCGCTAAGCGGGGGGGCAAGCCGGTGCTCAAGTCGGTTACCCCTCGAGTAGGGTCGGCTAGACCGTCCCTGGGCGATCGCCCCAGGGTAACCGTCAAGCAGGACCCCCTTAACCAGACTGAGACTGATCAGAACAGCGATCTCCTCTATGGTCGCCATGCCGTTGCCGCTGCCCTGGAAAACCACCGCCCCCTCAATCGGGTTTGGGTAAACGCCCGGATTCGCTACGATCCCCGCTTCCTATCCCTGATCGATGAGGCCAAGGCTAGCGGAGCGGTGATTGACGAGGTGGACACCCTTCGCCTTAACCAGATTACCGCTGGGGCCAATCATCAGGGTATTGCCGCCCAGGTGGCCTGCTACGACTACCGTGACCTGGAGGAGATGATCGAGGCCGCCCTGGCGGCGGTGAAGCTGCCGGTGATTGTGGCCGCTGATGGCATTACTGACCCCCAGAACCTGGGGTCCATCATTCGCACCACTGAAGCCCTGGGAGGCCAGGGCATGGTCATTCCCCAGCGGCGAGCGGTGGGGATCACCTCAACGGTGGCCAAGGTGGCCGCCGGCGCCCTGGAACACCTACCGGTGGCTCGGGTGGTTAACCTGAAGCGAGCTCTGGATACCCTGAAGGAACGGGGTTTTTGGATCTACGGCCTCTCCTCCCAGGCTAGCCAACCCCTACATCGCACCCAATTTGATCGACCGACGGTGTTTGTGGTGGGGGCCGAAGGGGCGGGGATCAGTCTGACGGTACAACAAAGCTGTGACCAGTTGGTCTCCATTCCCTTACAGGGCAAGGTTCCTAGCCTGAATGCATCGGTTGCTACAGCCATGGCCCTCTACGAAATCTATCGTCATCAGTGGCAGGGAAAAATTCAACTTTCCCCTTGGCAAAATCAAATCTGAGCCGGTATATATAGATTTAGACAACCGTGAATGAGCAAAAGCTCGCCAAGATCCGGTTTTACAGACCTGAGGTCTGGTTGATCCTATAGGCGTAAACAATGAAAACAACTTTTGGAAAGTTTTTAAGTAATCTTTTTGGTTTTGGCAAAGCTTGGTGGCTTGAAATTAATACCAGTCAGCCCCCCTGCACCTACTACTTCGGCCCTTTCATCAGCCAGGCAGAGGCCGAAGGTCTAAAGGCAGGCTATATCGAGGATCTGGAGCAGGAGAGAGCAGGGACCATTCAGTCCGCCATTCATTACGGCAGTGTTCCCGATCAATTAACCATCGAAGGAGTTAGCTCCCTCAGTAGCCTACCCACTCCGGTGCTGGCGCCCTAGTTTGGCTTAAGTCCTAAGGCGATTGGTTAGGCAACAATTCTTATTTTAGAACTCTTGTACCAGAGATAGCATTTCGACCTCAGATAGCCTGGCGGCAATATAGGCTTTCTCACCCTAGCTATTGAGAATATTCTCAATAGCTAGGGTTAAGGTGCGGTCAAGGTTGCCATAGTGGGAATTGCTGAGTAGACTGTGGTGTCCATGGTAAGGCTAGCAAGGGAAATTGTTATTATTTTATCTGAATGACTCATTTAGGTCTTGGGAAGTAGTAGAATAAAGCTCCTAACCATTGAGGTCAGGAGCCTTCCTATCCTAAAACCGTATAGGCCCCAGCCAGTTAGTGGATCCAGCCTTAACCCCAGTTGTGACGATTAAATAACTGGTTATCGGCTCTTACTATCCGGCTGTGGTTAAGTTTTATCCTGTTAAGACCTTTATATATTAACTTTCCTGGCCAACAACCCGATCCCATTGGGCGTTTCCTTCCCTGGTTGAGTCTGCAGCCAGGATAGTTATACACCTGGGATTGTTTCAGGGTGATCTCCATCTACCATTGATAATCTCGTTGTTTTTTCTACTTACAGCAAATGGATACTACCTTTTCCCCTGGTTTTGACTCCTCGACAGCGGGTATTTTCGGTATTGTTGACCCTCTCTTTGAGACCGTTTTAGAGTCTGCCCAACGCCAGTTGGCCCTGGGCACCTCGGATTTGGGCTTGAGCGATCGCCCCAGCGCCGCCAACGGCAGCAGTCTGCTTAAGGACTTAGACGGAAAGCTGACCCTCCCCGACAGCTTTGACGGCCCCCGGGGCAGGGGCTTCGTTCCCTACTTAAATAGCTTGGTTAGCCGCCGCCGGGAAGACACCGTCACTGCAGATGGGGACTTGACAGCCCGCGACCCCCTCACCAACCCCAGGGGTGGAGAGATGGGGGCAGCCATAGTGGCTCTGGACAATAGTCTCGGGCAGGCCACCAACCTGGGCCCCCTGAGTGGTACCCGCAGTATTCAAAATTTTGTTGGCTCCTCCGATCGCAACGACTATTACCGCTTTGACCTGAGCCAGGCTAGCAGCTTCAGTCTCACCCTTAACGGTCTCAGCGCCAACGCCAATGTGGAACTGTTGACCAGCAGTGGCGCCTTGATTCGGCGTTCCGCTAATGGTGGTACCACAGCCGAGTCGATTAGCCGAGCCCTCAACGCTGGCACCTACTTCGTGCGGGTTTACCAGGGTAGCGGCAACACCAACTACAACCTCACCCTGGCTGCCACGGCTAGTGGCCCCGCCGACAATGCCGGCAATACCCTGGCCACCGCCCGCAACATTGGCACCCTGAGCAGCAGCCAGAGCTTTACTGACTTTGTGGGCAGCAGCGACACCAATGACTACTACCGCTTTAACCTGAGCCAGAGCAGCAACTTCAGCCTCAGCCTCAATGGCCTCAGCGCCGATGCCGATGTGCACCTGCTAAACAGCTCTGGCACCCTGCTAAGCAGCTCGGCCAACGGCGGCACCACGGCGGAATCCATCACCTCCACCCTGGGCACCGGCACCTACTACGTGCGGGTCTTCCCCTACAGCGGCAACACCAACTACAATCTCACCCTGGCGGCCGCCAGTGCGCCACCCCCGCCCACCTCGGGCTTTAACGCCACCTACGGCTACGGTTTGATCAACGCCGCCGCCGCCGTGGCTCGGGCCCTGGGGCAGTCCAGCCCCTTCCCCGATGTGGCTAACCTGGGGGGTAACAACTGGGGCAACGATCTGGTGAAGGCACCGGAGGTCTGGGCCCGGGGCTTTACCGGTCAGGGCATCGTGGTGGCCGTGGTGGATACCGGGGTGGACTACACCCACTCGGATCTAGATGCCAATATATGGGTGAATACCCGTGAGGTGGCCGGCAACGGCCTCGACGACGACGGTAATGGCTACATTGACGATGTGCGCGGTTGGGACTTTATCGGTAATGATAACGATCCCCGCGATGGCAATGGTCACGGCACCCATGTAGCCGGTACCATCGCCGGTGAAAATAATGGTACCGGGGTCACTGGGGTAGCCTACAACGCCCGCATTATGGCGGTGAAGGTGCTCAGCGACAGTGGTAGCGGTAGCAACATCAGTGTGGCTAATGGCATTCGCTATGCCGCCAATAATGGTGCCCAGGTGATCAATCTTAGCCTGGGGGGTGGCTATAGTTCAGACATTTACTCGGCGATTCAGTACGCCACCGGTCGGGGCTCCATCGTGGTGATGGCCTCCGGTAATGAGGGGGCCGCCCAGCCGGGCTACCCGGCCTTCCACGCCACCGAGTATGGCCTGTCTATCGGTGCGGTGGATAGCAACAGCCGGATTGCCAGCTTCTCCAACCGGGCCGGTACCAACAGCGCCATGCGCCATGTAATGGCTCCTGGGGTGAATGTGTATTCCACCGTCCCCAACAATGGCTACGCTAGCTACAATGGCACCTCCATGGCCACTCCCCACGCCGCCGGCGTGGTGGCCCTGATGCTAAGCGCTAACGGTAGCCTCAGCCCTGCCCAGGTCAGGGATATGGTCACCGGCACCGCCACCTACCTGGTCTAATGGGCGAACCCCAGCCCCTGATCACCCCCCAGGGTAGGTATCTCCCCTGCCCTGGCACTACCGTCTTTCTTCCTATGGGATTCAACCTCTCTGGCCTGGTCCTACCCCTACTGGTGGCTGGCCTGGCCTTGACTGTACCCCTGCTCAGATTGCCTGGATGTTCTGCCATGACTCCCCTATCCCTGCCGGGACTGACCAGTCCTGATCAGCAACCCCTGCCCGCCTATCCCCAGGGTATTGAGGGACAGGTGTTGAAACTCAAGGGAAACCAGATGCCCCGGCTAGGGGCGGGACCCAGTGGGGGCGCCCCCCAACCGGTACGTACTCGGGTGTGGGTATTTGCCGCCCCCCTGATGGCGCCGGGCACCCCCGCCTGGCCTGTGGCGGCGGCGGCAGCCCATCCCCAACGGCTAGGCTGGGTGGAGAGTGACGATCGCGGCCAATTTCGGATAGGGCTACCGACCGGGGAGTACGTGCTGCTGGCCCAGTATGGCGATCGCCTCTACTTAAACAGCTTCCAGGGGGATGGCCACTACACCCCGGTGCGGGTGGAGGCGGGCCAGGTGACCTCCCTGGATCTGGTGAATACGGAGGCGGCCTTCTTCTAAACCAATTTTTTGGCCATCGCCAGGGGTAAGCAGACAGACTGCTACTAGGGCTATAACGGGGTGCGCGGAGGCATCTCCAGGCTTACCCGTTCCCCTACGGCGGGGCTGATCACCTGGGTGGTCAGCCCCCGGTCCTGTAGGGTATGCTCTAGACTGGCGACGCTGCCCCGGATCTGTAGCAGGGAGGTCAGGAGGCCGGTGTACTGGGTCTCACCGGCGGCAGCGGTAGGCAGCACCACCTGGGGCTGGAGCCACTCTACCCGTTCCAGGGCACTGGCCTGGCCGCGAATAATTGGCCCCAGCAGGGGCAGGGCCAGGTCCAGCACCGGGGTAATCACCACATCCATGGGGTCCTGGGCTTGCAGGCTGGGGGCATGGAAGCCGTGGGGTTCGTAGAAAAACCGCAGACCGCTCTGGCGATCGCTGATCACATAGCCATTCTCCACCGTCAGGGGCCCCAGGGGTGCCCCCGGCACCGCCTCCAACCGCAGCCAATCCCCTAGTTCAAATACCTGGCCATGGCCCAGGGTGGTCACCTGGTGGTAGCCCAATCGCTCCGCCACCCGGGCCGCCGCTGGTGACCCCACCACCGGAATGGTGTGATCCAACTGAGCCAGGGTAGGGGGATGGGCATGATCCTCCAGACCCTGACTGAGGAGAATCAGGTCAATCCCCCCCAGGTCAAGGGTGGGCGCCCCCAGCTTCACCCCTCTAAACAGCCAGTTCTGCTGTCCGAACACCAGATCCCCCACTAGCCAGGGATCGATCAGTAGGCGGTGGGGGCCCAGTTCCAGCAGCCAGGAGTTGTTATCCAGCCAGGTCAAATTAGTCATCAGTGGTCAGTCATCAGTGGTCAGTGGTTTGGCGGAGCATGGACCGGTGAAGGCCGCCCCTAGTTTGGCGGGTTGTTGGAGGTAGGGGTTGCCTGGGGATCTGACCAGAGGGTGAGACCGCCATGGATGGGTTGCAGGGCAGTGCCGGGATAGTAGAACTGCAGGATGCGACCGTAGTTCCAGCCCATCCGACCCAGGCGGTAGGAGCCCGTTTGACTGAGGCCGACCCCATGGCCCCAGCCGCCGCCCACAAAGCGGTAGCCGGTCAGGGTGGGGGACCCATCCGCCTGGGGCGGGGCGTAGATCGGGTCCAGGTAAAATAGCAAACTGCGGGGGGCGGAGAGTACCCGGACAATTTCGTCCTTCTCCAGGCGCACTGACCCCAGATTGGTGTCAATCTCCAGCACCTGTACCCGCCCCGAGGGGGCCCGTTCCGTTACCCTCACCTGGCTGACCTGGCTCAATCCCGCCAGGGGGTGCTGACGCCGTCCTAGAAACTGGCGCAGATCCTGGGCAATCTCCGCCAGGGTACTGTCATAGCGCCAGCGAAATAGCTGCCACCCCTGTTCGTTAAACCCCTGATCAAGGGCCATGAAGGCGCGGAAATTGGTTTCCTCGTTTAGGGGGGTGCGGCTGAGGTTCCAGGCGCCGGAGACCGAATCCACCACCGGCTTCAGGTAGGGGCGATCGGGCCCGTTCCAGACGTGGCTAAAGGCGGCGGTGACCCCGCCACTGGTGGAGGAGTAGAGCGCATCCACCAGCTCATTTTGGTAGGTCAGCACCTGGCCCCGGGTAGCCTGAATGGCCTGATCCGCCGCTGGCACCGTACCACTCAACCCCCGATAGACCTGACACTGGGTGTCAGCACAGATCTGATAGCCGTCAATGGCAAAGCGACGCAGGTTACGCAGCACGTAGGTGCGAGCTAGAACCGCCTGGGCCTGGATGGCGGGGAGGGGGGCACTGGGACCAATTTCGTGGGGCACCACCCCCCGTAGGTAGGTCTCCACCGGCACCTGGTTGATCAGGGTATAGGTATCGTAGGCATTGGGCTGGAGGCTGAGGCCGCCAGCATAGACCCGGCTTAGGGGGGGCTCCCCACTCTGCACCACCCGGGTGCGTCCCCCACTGGAGCTGAGCTCCAGGCGATCGCGGTGGTAGCGGTAGCCATTAGCCTGGAAAAACAACTTGGGCACCTGGCTGACCACCCGACTATCCAGGTGCACCTCGCCGAAACCCTGGGCCTGCAGGTTTTTAATCAACAGCCGCCGCAGCAGGGGAGTATTGTAATGCTGGCGACTGGCCCACACCTCCCAGCCGCCGGGTTGGGCAATTTCAGCCTCAATCCCCCGTTGTCGCCACTCCTGGGCGCTGTGTTCGGCACTCTCAAAGCTGCGGTGATGGCTCAACACCACCCGTTCCCGCAGGTCAGGGGCGGCCATGGGCTCGGCCTTTAGCCCCAGCACCACCTGGGGGGCGCTCAGGGTTTGGGGCTGGCCATTGTTCTCAAACCGCAGGTTCAGGCGCTCCCCCGCCGGGGCCTCCAGCCAAATCTGGGTTTGGGGATCTTCCCCAAACCGCTGCACCACCCCCACCTGAATCACCGGGTTAGGGGGGGCTGCCGCCAGGGGAGCGGCGGTCAGGCTGATCACCAGACCCACCAGCCCTGCCCGGGTTGATCGCCGCCGCCACTGCCCTTTTCCTTCCATGGCTCCGCCCAGGCTATACTAAACCGCTAAACAGACCTATTACTCAGGCATTTTAGCCGCTCCTGGCCATGGCTGCACCCCCCGCCGACTACTCTCCCCAACTGCGAACTTTGATGCAGGCTGCTGGGCTGGGCAGCTATCGGGCCCTGGCCCGGGCCGCCGGAGTCTCCCGGGGAATGGTGGACCACCTCCGCCAGGGCCAGGTGGGGCGCTTGCCGGTGCAAACCCTCTTGCACCTGAGTCAGGCTCTGCAGGTCCCCGCCACCGATCTGATGGCCCAGTTTGGTGCCCCGATTGATCTCTCCTCTTCTCCTGTTCAGGCCCCATCCCTGCCCAGCCCTGACTCGGATGGGGATCGTCGGCGACAGTTTCAGGCGGAAGCCCTGGCCTGCCTGGAGCCCTGGTTGCGCCAGTGGCCGACCGCTGTAGCCGCCGCCCAGCGTCAGCCCGACCTGCCCGCCAGTCGCCTCCTGCCCCTCACCCACCCCTGGCAGGAACTGCTACAGTGGTGGGGAGTAACGGCCATCGGTGAGGTGGGGGCGGAGCTACCCTACGATCCCCAGGTTCACCAACCCCTGCAGGGTGATATCGCCCCTGGCCAGCGGGTGCGGGTGCGCTATCTGGGCTACCGTCAGGGCGATCGGCTACTGTACCGGGCCCAGGTGAGTGCGGTGTCCTAAGGGCTGACCACTGACTTCCTCTTGAAGGGTCGTCGAAGTTTAGGTCACCTAATACTAGAATTAGGATAACAAATGGCGCCGCAGCAAATCCAGGGCCCCGTTTGCACTAAGCAGGCGGACCCATTCCCGCCCCCGAAAGGCGGCAAACTCATGTTTCACGGTCAGGGCGTGGCGATCGGGGGTGGCCAACCCCAGGTACACCAAGCCTACAGGTTTGGTGGCGGTGCCCCCCTCCGGTCCGGCGATACCGGTGACGCTGAGGGCCCAGTCAGTGTGCAATGCCCGTTGAGCGCCCAGGGCCATGGCGGCGGCCACCTCATCGCTGACGGCGCCGACCTGGGCTAGAAGGTTGGGGTCTACCCCCAGGAGATCAACCTTGACCTGGTTATCGTAGGCAATGATCCCCCCCCGAAAGTAAGTAGAACTACCGGCGATGGTGGTGAGCAGCTCTCCTAACCCGCCCCCCGTGCAGGACTCCGCCACCGCCAGGGTCTGCCGCCGCTGCCGCAGCAGGCCCCCCACCACTGAGGCCAGGCTATCCCCATCGGTACCGTAGCAGTCTAGACCGAGCTCGGTTTTCAGCGCCATTTCCACCGGCTCGATTAGGGCCAGGGCTGCGGAGCGAGAGTCTGCCTGGGCGGTAATGCGAAGTTTGGCCTCCCCATGGCTGGCGTAGGGGGCGACGGTGGGGTTGGTCAGATCGAGGTAGTCCCGCACCTGCTCCGCCATGGCTGATTCGCTGATCCCCCAACAGCGCAGCATACGACTGACAATGGTTTTCTCGACCCAGCCCTGCTGCTGTAGATAGGGAACGGCGGTTTCACGCCACATGGCCTGCATTTCCCGGGGTACGCCGGGAAAGGTGATCAGGGTGAGGTGGGGGCGGGGTTGCCAGATCACCCCTGGAGCCGTACCCAGGGGGTTAGGCAGTACCATGGCCCCCTCCGGCAGCAGGGCCTGCTTACGGTTGCTGGGGGGAACCCCTCGCCCCCGACTGGTAAACTTGGCTTCAATATCCGCCAAAATCTCCGGATGTTCCACTAGGTGTACCCCAAAGAAATCCGCCAGGGTTTCCAGGGTGAGATCGTCTGGGGTGGGGCCCAGACCACCGGTGAATAGGAGCAGGGCCGATCGCTGGGCGGCAATTTCCACCACCGACTGAATCCGGCTGGGGTTATCGCCCACTACGGTTTGGTAGTGGTGGAAAATCCCTAAATCCGCCAGCTCCTGGGCCAGGAACTGGGCGTTGCTGTTGAGGATGTCCCCCAGCAACAGTTCGGTACCTACGCAAATCACCTCGGCACCCCTGGTCATAGAGTTGGCCATCCTTAGAACGGTTCACCGTCATTAAATCAGAGAATTGAGTGCAACGCAGAAACTTTTAGGCTTACCTGGTTTAAGCCAGGGAAAGCAGCGGTGCTTTGCCCCAGCGGAGTCGATATGGCTACCTGGCCATCGGGTTAGGGAAATAGGGGGGCTTAAGCGGCCTGCGCAGATTGGCGATCGGTAGATCTAGCTGGGGAACTGGGGACTTCAACGCTCAGGGGTTGGACCCTGGGGGCACTGCCCGCCCTAACCGTAACCAGAGAATGTTCGGGGCAACTGACCCAATCCGCCTTAAACAGGGGCTCGGAGGCCAGGATGACGGCGTCGGGAAAGTTACTATGGTTTTGTAACCAGTAAAGGGAAGGCGCCTTGCCCTGGTTGTCATAGCGGCAGGCGACTAGCTGCTCGCCATCGCTGAGAACAATGTTAGCCATGACCCTAACCGAGTAGGTGGTGGCGTAGTCCGCCAGATCCCGCAGCACCGAGCCCAGGGCCTCGCTCAAGCTGGCCGCCCCGGCCTCCAGGCTGTGGATCACCATGGCAAAGATATGCTCAGAATCGGTCAACCCGTGAATGGTCTGGTAAATCTGGTCTGGCAAGTTATCCCGAAGGGGACGGTAAAGGGTGTGGCGGAAGTTTTGGATGTAGCCGTTGTGGACAAAACTCAACCGCCCCCACGAAAAGGGCTGGCAGTTATGCAAATCCACCGCTAACCCGGGGGTGGCGCTGCGGACGTGGGCCAGCAGATTACCGGACTCAATGTAGCGACACAGGTGGGGCAGGTTGATGTCGTTCCAGGCGGGGAGGGTGTTGCGATAAATATAGGGAACCTCCTGGCGACTGGGATGGTACCAGGCCAAACCCACCCCATCTCCATTCAGCAGAGCTACCTCCATTTCCTTGGGTTGATAGCTCTGAACAATTAGGGAATGATCAGGAGCATAGATTAACCGGTCTAGCTGAATGGGTGTCCCCAGGTAGGCCAGAAGTCGACACATGGGCAAGTTCCCTTCTAATCACAAAGAATAAATTATCTATACTCTCCTAAAGTTAGGTCGTTATAGTGTCCCCTAGGGACATTCCTTTGTTAAGTTATTCCACAAATGAACTTCCTGACAAAAAGCCTCTAAGAAAGCTCTATCCTTCGGACCCGATCCTCGAGAGACCGGTTCCGAATAGTTGTTACCTCTGGCTATTATGCCAATATCCATTTATCACGAGCCACTGCCCTACTTAACCAGGGTGACCAGGGTGACCTCAGGGGGGCACCAGAGACGGCCAGGGGCGTAGCTGCCCAGGCCGCGGTTAACGTAAAGCCAGTTTTGGCCCACGCGGTGTAAGCCGGAGGCCCATTCCCAGTGCTGCACTGAGTTAACATGTTCTAACCGATGGCAGTAGGGCAGCGGCAGCCTGGCCAACCGGGTCAGCCCCAGGGTATTGATTAAACTGGGTGCTGGCCCCACCAGGGGCAGGACAATCTGACCGCCGTGGGTATGGCCAGATAATTGCAGATCAATTCGCCACTCCCCTAGCCTGGCCGCACTATCGGGGTTATGCACCAGCACTAACCGGGGCTGGTGCTGGGGGAGAGGGGCTATTAGGGGTTGGGGGTTAAACTCCCTCGACCAGAAATCCGCCAGACCTACCACGGGAAAATCAGGACCCAGGGGATAGATGACCTGGTTCCAGAGGGACTGGATGCCTACCTGGGCCAGTTCTCGCAGAATCAACTGGCGACCTTGGCGGAAGATATTGTCGTGGTTGCCCAGCACGGCGACACAGCCACAGCGACTTTTCAGTTGCTCCAGATAGGGAGTGAGCCGCCGGATACCCTGGGGATTGCTAGTGACGTAGTCGCCGGTGAGGGCAATCAAATCGACCTGGAGATGGTTGACCTGATCGATGGCCGCCTCTAGGAGGGGGGTAGATAGGCGTTGGCCATCGTAGTGAAAGTCAGACAATTGGGCAATGGTGCATCCCTGCAGGTAGTCTGGCAGATTAGGAATGGGCACGGTGACCCGCTCTAAACTTAGGGAGCCAGTCAGGATGGGGCGCATGGGGAGGCCGGACTAGTACTGGGCGGCGTAAAGGTGATGGCGCTGCAAGGGGGGTAGGGGTTAGTAGTCAGGGCAAGTCGGTAGATTAATACTGGAGTCTACCGGTACTGCTGGGGGTAAATACAGCCACTTCTCTTGGCTCCCATGGTCTGCATGCTCAGCCCCAAGCCGATTTCCCAGGCTTGTTAGCCCTGGACTAAAGGTAGGATGGACAAAGAGCCTGAGCCCGTACCCATCCTACCTCTCCTGACCACTGAGTTCTGACTACTGATCCCCTATTGAAGGATGGCCGAGTGCTAGTGCTAGTACTTATGGAGATTGATTCCGGCTTCCTTAGCCATGGCGTCAATGCCTTTGGTTTGCAGGGTCTTGATGGCCTTGGTGGAGAGACGGAGCTTGACCCAGCGCTTACCCTGGGGCCACCATACCCGTTTTTCCTGGAGGTTGGCTTCCTGTAGGCGCTTGGTGCGACGGTGGGAGTGGGAGATGCTAAAGGCGTTGTTGGCTTTTTTCCCAGTAAGTTCACAGTGACGGCCCATGGCAAGACTCCAGAGAGGATGGCAAACTAAAAAACAAGTAGTCTTCTATTGTAGCAAGAATCGTTCTGCAACGGTATACCCCGGAGAGAAATTGGCGTAACCCGACGGTGGCAGTGGCCCACTGCCGTAACCTTATCAAGGCGGATATGTAGCTCAATGCCTATTAGCCCCACATGGAGGTCAACCCCGAGACCTACGAGGTGCAAAGGCATCAAGGGGTAGGGGCAAGGCCAGGGTCCTTCTAATCAGGCAGGTGCTTTTGCAGGCGCTGTAGGGTTTTGTGCAGCTCCGGCAGGCGGCGGTAGACGGCGGCGGCCTTGAGAAACACCCTGTGGGGCAGGGCGGGGATGCCGGTGACAATTTCCCCGGCGGGGACGTCGCTATGGATGCCGGCCTTGGCGGTGGCGATCGCCCCTTCGCCGATGGTAGCCTGGTTGGCAATGCCCACCTGACCCGCCAGGATCACCCGATTGCCCACGGTTACCCCCCCGGCCATGCCCACCTGGGCCGCCATCACCACCGCCTCACCAACCTGGCAGCCATGGGCAATATGCACCAGGTTATCTAACTTGCTACCCCGGCCCAGGCGGGTGATGCCCACGGCAGGCCGGTCCACCGTGCTATTGCTGCCCACCCGCACCCCATCCTCGATCACCACCAGGCCGGATTGCTCCATCTTCTCCCAACCGCTGGCGGTGGGCACAAAGCCGAACCCCTCGGCGCCAATCACGGCGCCACTGTGGATGGCGCAGTCGGCGCCAATCTGAGTGCGTTCGTGGATCACACAGTTGGCGTGGAGGACGGTGCGATCGCCCACCCGCACCCCCGGGTAGATCACCACGTTGGGGTGAATGCACACCCCATCCCCCAGGCTCACCCCCGCCCCGATCACCGCATGGGCCCCGATGCTAACCCCGGCTCCGTAGTGGGCGCTGGGGTCGATCACGGCGCTGGGGTGGATGCCGGCGGGGGGCTGGTAGGGGGTGTAGAACAGGGCAATGGCCCGGGCAAAGGCCAGGCGGGGGGCAGCGGCACTCAGCCAGGGGATGCCCCGATCGCTAGCCCGCTGCTGCAGGGCCAGGGTGTCAGGCAAAATCAGGGCACTGGCCACGGTGGTGTCAATATGGGGGGCGAACTTGTCCCCCTCCACGTAGCTAAGGGTACCGGAGCTGGCCTGGTCCACCGCGCTCACCCCAGTGATGTCAGGGTCCAGGTCGGGCTGGGTGGCGAGGCTGGAGGCGGTGGTGAGGCCAAGGTTGGCGGCGATCTGGCTGAATTTCATAGGCTGAGGGGGGCAGGGGAGTAGGGTGCTGGCTCCTACGCTACCAGAAAGGCGGCACATTCCACGTGGGGAGTCTGGGGAAAGAAGTCGGCGGGCTGCACCCGGGTGAGCTGGTAGCCCCCCTCTGCCATCAGGATTCTGAGGTCCCGGGCCAGGGTGGCGGGGTCACAGCTCATGTAGACAATCCGGGGCGGATGCAGGGCCAGCAGGGCCTCTAAAACCGGGCGATCGCAGCCCTTGCGGGGCGGGTCTAAGACCACGATATCCACCGCCTCGCTCAGCTGATCGGAGATCTGGGGCAGCAGGGCCCCCACCTCCCCCGACTGGAAGGCCACATTGTCGATGTGGTTGAGGCCGGCGTTGGCCAGGGCCTGCTCCACCGCCTCGGCCTGCAGCTCCAACCCCAGCACCCGTTTCGCCCCCTGGGCCAGGGGCAGGGTGAGGGCACCGACGCCGCAGTAGGCATCCACAATGGTCTCCTCACCGGTCAGGGCCAGTTCCCCTAAGATCACCCCCAGCAGGGCCTCCGCCTGCTCCGTATTCACCTGAAAAAAGCTAGTGGCGTGGATGCGGAACCGCAGGTTGGCAAAGCCTTCCTCCAGGTAGGGGCGGCCCTCGATCACCAGGGTCTCGGGGCCAAAGATGGCATTGGTTTTAGCGGGGTTGAGGTTAACACACACCCCCACCAGCTGGGGGTAGCGCTCCTGCCAGACCTGGGCCTGGAGCTGGATGTCCTTGAGGTTGGGGGCGGTGGAGACCAGGGTGAGCAGTTGCTCGCCGGTACGGCGGCCAAGGCGCAGGGCCAGGTGGCGCAACCGACCCTGGTGGCGGTCTTCGTTATAGATCGACCAACCCCGTTCCTGGATGTCCTGCTTCACCTCCGCCAGCAGGGGATCCAGACGGCTATCCTGGACTGGACAGCGGTTCAGGTTGACCAGGCGGTGGCTGCCCTGGCGAAAGTAGCCGGCCCGCACCTGCCCCTCCGGCGATCTGCCCAGGGGATAGGTGGCCTTGTTGCGGTAGCCCAGGGTAGCCTCGGCGGGCAGGATGGCCGCCACCGGAGGTTGGTCAATTTGACCAATCCGGCCCAGGGCATCGATCACCTGCTGTTGTTTGGCCGCCAGTTGGGCGGGGTAACTGACCGCCTGCCACTGGCAGCCGCCGCACTTGTCCGCCACGATGCAGGGGGGCCGCACCCGATCAGGGGAGGGGCTCAGCACCTGGCGCAGTTGGGCCCGGCCAAAGCTGGGCTTGGCCTGCACCAGCCGCACCTGGACGCGATCGCCCGGCACCGTGTTGGGGACAAACACCACCCGGTCCTGATGCCGACCCAGGCCATCGCCGCTACTACTCAGGTCCGTAATCGTCAGGTCCAGGGTCAATCCCTGCTGCCAGTCATCCATGGCCATGGTCCTTAAGGGGTGATTGGGAGCGTACCGGCGGACCCTGGGAAGGGTTTCGGAACAAGAGTTCTACTGTACACCCTTAAACCCGCCGAAATGCAAGCTATAAGTATAGTGAAGTGTGAGGTGATGGGCGACCCATCACCCCATCCCTTTCCAGTCCCCCTACTTTTACCCGATTAACGCCATGGCGGTGATTACAGCCCTACCCTACGACTATCCCCTGCCTGCCGAGGCCGGGCTGGCCCTGCTGATCATCGATATGCAGCGGGATTTTCTGGAGCCCGGTGGCTTTGGCTCGGTGTTGGGCAATGATGTCACCCCCCTGGCGGCCATCGTTCCCACCGTAGTGCGGCTGCAGCAGGCCTTCCGCCAGCGGGGCCTGCCGATCTTCCAAACCGTCGAGGGCCACCGCCCAGACCTGGCGGATTGCCCCCCCAGCAAGTACCAGCGGGGCCAGGCCTCGCTTAGAATTGGCGACCCCGGCCCCATGGGGCGGATTTTAGTGCTGGGGGAACCGGGTAACGCCATTATTCCCGCGCTGGCTCCCCACCCCGGCGAAACCGTGATCCCCAAACCCGGTAAGGGGGCCTTTTATAACACCAACCTGGAGTTTTTACTGAAAACCCAGAACATCAGTCATCTGATTGTAGCCGGGGTAACCACCGAGGTCTGTGTCCAAACCACCCTGCGGGAGGCCAATGACCGAGGCTACGAGTGCCTGCTGGTGGAGGATGCCACCGCCAGCTATTTCCCAGAATTTAAACAGGCCACCCTGGCGATGGTACGGGCCCAGGGGGGGATTGTGGGGTGGACCGCTGGGGTTGAGGAGGTGTTGGCGGGATTGGGGGTGGAGGGGTAGGGAGTTGGAGGGGACAGGAAGATGGGGAGAAGGATACTCTTACGGTTCCCTTAGATTTTATTGGTATTCAAGTTGGTTATAGGCAAAATCTCTGTCCCTAACCTTCCCCTCCTGACCCCATGACCAATATCTTCCGGCAACTTAAGGACCGCTTCCAAACCTTGGGTATCCAGTTGACCCCGGAAGTCAAGGAGAACGCCCGGCGCTATCTGGCGGATTGGCTCCGGGGGGAGTTAGAGCCCCTCCGATCTCGGACCGTCCAAACCGGTGTAAATGGCACCATGATGCAGTGGTTCCACTGGTATACCCCCGCCGATGGCGGCCACTGGCGCCGGCTGCAGGGGGAGGCAGAGGCCCTGGCTCAGGCGGGGATTACGGGGCTGTGGCTACCGCCGGCCTACAAGGGCATTGGTGGCGGCTACGATGTGGGCTATGGCGCCTACGACCTGTTTGATCTGGGGGAATTTGACCAGAAGGGCACGGTGCCCACCAAGTATGGTACCCGGGCGGAGTATGGGGCGGCGGCGCAGGCCTGCCGCGATCGCGGCATCCAGGTCTACGCCGATGTGGTGTTTAACCACAAGATGGCGGCGGACTACGAGGAGGAATTCGACGCCACCCCCATGGATCCCAGCGACCGCAACCGGCCCCTGGGGGATCAACGGAAAATTAAGTCCTGGACCGGCTATAGCTTTCCCGGTCGGGGGGATACCTACTCCAGTATGAAGTGGCACTGGTGGCATTTTGACTCGGTGGACTACAACAGCTACGACCCTAACTTTAAGGCGGTCTGGCTGATTGCCGGTAAGACCTTTGAAGACAAGGTCAGTCTGGAATCCGGTAACTTTGACTACCTGATGGGTTGCGATCTAGACATTGACCACCCGGAGGTGCGGGGGGAACTGAAATACTGGGGCGAGTGGATGCTGGACACCATTGGGGTAGACGGCTTTCGCCTGGATGCCATCAAGCACATCAACAGCGACTTCTTCATTGATTGGCTCGATCACCTGGAGCACCATGCTCAACGGGACCTGTTCTGCGTGGGGGAATACTGGACCTACGATCTGGACACCCTGCTCTGGTACATCGGCAACGCCGGCGGCCGTCTCAGTCTGTTTGATGCCCCCCTGCACAACAACTTCCACCGAGCCAGTCGGGCTGGGGGCAGCTATGACCTGCGCACCATCCTGGAGGGCACCCTGATGAAGGAGGTGCCCCTATTGGCGGTGACCCTGGTGGAAAACCACGACACCCAACCCCTCCAGGCCCTGGAATCGGTGGTAGAAGCCTGGTTTAAACCCCTGGCCTACGCGATTATTTTGCTGCGGGCGGAGGGCTATCCCTGTATTTTCTACGCCGACTACTACGGCGCCCACTACACCGACAAGGGCCGGGACGGTCAGGAGTACGAAATCCACCTGGATTCCCATCGCCCCATCCTGGATAAGCTGCTCTTCGCCCGGCGCCATTACGCCCATGGGCCCCAGTATGATTACTTCGACCACTTCAACACCATTGGTTGGACTCGCCTGGGCACCCCCGACCATCCCCAGGCCATGGCGGTGCTGCTCAGTGATGGCCCAGAGGGTAGCAAGTGGATGGAGGTGGGCAAGGCCCATGCCAGCTTCCGGGATCTGACCGGCCACATTCCCCAGCCGGTGATCACCAACGCCGACGGCTGGGGGGAATTTCGCTGCCAGGGCGGTTCCGTGTCGGTGTGGGTAGAGGATAGCTCCCTGCTAGACAGCCTGCGTAGCCTGCTGCCCCGGCCGTGACATGGTTGAGCCTGGCGATTGCACTGGCCTGCGGGTGACCCGGTCCCTTTTTCCAGCCCTGTGCCAGCTGACGGAGCTGGGGTTTCAGTTTGACCTCAGCCAGGCCCGCCAGGACCCCAGCTTTAAGTACGACAACGGCTACATCCTCCAGCGGGGGGACCGGGCGGTGGCCAGTGGTTGGATCAACAACGTCAGTTGCCAGGGGGATGGGGTGGACCTGGCGGTGGCGGCAATTCTCCAGCGATCGCACGGGGGAGATTGTCACGGCCCTGACGGATCCCCGTATTACCTATGTGCGGCAGGAGAATCGGGGCAAGGCCCAGGCCCTCACCCAGGGGATTGCCCTGGTGCAAACGGACTATACCCTGATGGTAGACGCCGACTGCCTGTTCCCCCCCGATAGCTTCAAGCTCGCCCTTCGCTATCTGATCGGCTAGGGGGACGATGCGGTGGGGGGCGCCCTGACCGTCGCCAATCGGCGATCGCCCCTGGCCCACCTGCAACTGATCGAGTATGGCGAAGATACCCTGCTGTTTCGCCGCTTTCTTAGTGGCTTTCGTTGGCGCCGGACCGATCGCACCCAGGATGTCGTCCCCGGTGCCCTGGGCCTGTTTCGCACCGCCGCCCTGCGATCGGTGGGGCCCCTCTGCGGTGAGGTGCTGGCGGAGGATGTGGAGCTCACCGCCCGCCTGGTGGAACACCACTACCGCCTGGGTTTTTGCCCCTACCTGGTGGGGGCCACCGTTGTTCCCGAAACCCTGGCGGCCCTCAACAAGCAACGAAAACGCTGGGTACAGGGCTACCTGCAGGTGGCGATCCGCCAGCTGGGGCGCTGGCGGCAATTGCCCTCCCGATCTCGCTATCACCTGGCATTTTTACTCTATAAAATCATCTACTGGCCCCTCACCTTTGTCCTATCCTGGATCTACGTGGGCCGGGCCCTGCTGGTGCAGGATTGGTATTTGCTGGGGCTGGTGCTGCTAGCCCAGGGCTTTCCCTTTACCCTGCAGGGGCTGCTGCGGTTTTGCAACTACGATCTCAGGACCCACCTGCTCTACGGCTTTGCCTATGGTTACTTTCTCCTGACTAACCGCACCTACTATCAGATTCACCTGTTCTTTCGTCCCCAGCCCCGCTGGGAATCCTATAATCGCTTTGCCCTGCCCGCCACCGCCAGTCCCCGTCGGGGGTAATATGGTCCTGGACCTGGAACCTCTGCGTGCCATTCTCACCACCATGGAGCGCACGACCATGGCCCTTGATGACCGGGGGGTAGATTGGCTTTATCAGTACGTCCACCAGCGTCCCACGCTACGGCGCACCCTGGATGTGGGCCTGGGGGAGGGGGCCTCCGCCATGGCGGTGATGCTGGCCACGGGGGGGCGGCACACGGCGATCGATAGCCTGCAGTTTACCCGGGCGGGGCTGCGCAACCTGACCCGCTTTGGCCTGATCGACCGCCTGGAACTGCGGGCGGAACTGACCTGCCTGGCCCTTCCAGCGCTGCTGCGGGCGGGGCGACGGTTTGACTGCAGCTTTCTTGATGCCGGAGGCAAACTGGATGACCTGTTTGTAGACTTCCACTACCTCAGCGCCATGACGGTTCCCGGCGGGGTGATTCTGATTCCCGATGATGATCGGCCAACGGTGCTGAAGTTTCTTGCTTACCTGCGGCATAATCGGCCTGACTGGAAACTGTCCCCCACCCCAACGGGGGTGCGAATTACCATTGTGGAACGGATCAGTGAGCCGGATCGGCGCCACTGGGGGGATTTCCATGACTTTTAAGCCAGCGCCGGATCTGACTATCCTGGCTCCAGCGGGTAGCGGTGACTGGCGGCAGGAGTGGGCCGAAGGGGAGGTGATTCGGCGGCCAGACCGGGTGATTCTACGCACTAATGGGCAGGGGCAGGCGTTGCGGGCGGGGGTGGAGCTACGGCCCGCCCTGCACCTGGGGCAGCAAAACCTGGTGATCCCGCTGCGGGTCGACTGCCTAGCCGCCCTCCAGAGGCTTGAGTTGAGGCTAGCGGCCCAGGACTACGGCTGGGAACTGGGGGCCCACCACAGCCAACCCCTGACCACCATGGCCCCTGCCGACCTGGCCGGGGAACTGGGCCATACCCTGGAAGTGTTTCAAACCCAGGGTTGGGCCCAGGGGCCGGTACATTTTGCCTACCCCCTGGGCCGCGATCGCCCCTGGGTCTGGTCCAATCCCGCTGATTCTCCTCAAGGCCAGGTGAACTCCAGACCCACGCCAAAATGATCCGAGAGGCCGCGGAGCTCCTCGAGGCTGGGGGGCCAGGCGAAGGTACCCTGCAGGTGAACTATTTGACTCTGGGCCACGCAGATATGGTCGATGTTGGAGTGTTGACCATCAATCAGACGCCGTACCGGGTCATTATCCCCAAAGGTCAAACAGTCCAGATTGGCTACCGCCAGGGCATGGCGCAGAGCCTGTTTATTACGGCGAGAGCCATAGTAGGGCAGCACGTTCAAATCCTGATTGAAGTCCCCCGCTAGGATGAGTAACGCCTCTGGATAGGTGGCTTGCAGGTGGAGCCAATCCTGCTGCTGTTGCCGCAGGGCGATAGCAAAGGCCTGCTCATGATCGGCATCAGGGTAGGGATTATCGGGCAGGGGTAGGACGGTACCATAGATTAGGCACGATCGTTCCTGACCCAAATCCACCAGGGCACAGGTAGTGGTAGTGGGGTCGCTGGTGGGCACGGGACTGAGGGACCAATGGCGTACCCAAATTTGCACCCAACGCCAGGTTTCCCCCGGTGCCTGACTCGGGGGACCACTGGCTAAGGTGCTGTAACCCTGGCCAGGGGAGATGGCCAGATCCGCCTCTGTGAGAATCCAGATATCTGCATCAATACGCTGGAGCCAGGGGCGTTGAAGGATAGCCTGGGAACTTTCAGGCAGGGTTCGTTGAAGACTCCAGGTGGCTATTTTCATATTGAGTTGCCGGTCACCGTGGGAAACTGTAACAAGCTTTACTAAAGCCCGATTGCCCCTGACCTGTATAGCATCTGTAATACAAAGGCCAGCAATTTAGTTGAATCTATGGAGGTAAAGGGTTCTGCTCTGCTCTACAATCGACCCCAGCCCAGTAATTCAAGCTCGCTGCTATTACCCAGGCTAGTCTCGGGTTACTCCCTACCCTTTTTCCCTATGGCTTCTTCCCTGGACCGCTCTATTTACCACAACTCCATCTATTATGGGCGTCTACTCAAGAACCTGCTGGGGTTGCTGCAGGCTAGTTGCTGCCAGAGTTTATACGAAGTGATCCCCAAGGGGGTACAGGTGTGGTTGCCCGATCAGGGTCGGGGCATTTATCCCGATCTTTGTATCGTAGCTGGCGAACCCCTGTTTCACCAGGGATATGCCAATCGGGTGACCAATCCCTGTCTGGTAGTGGAGATTTTGTCCAGCCCGACGCCGGCCTACGACCCCGCCGCCAGTACCCTGGCGGTACGCCAGGGTCTGTTTGATCCCTGTCGATCGATTCCCTACCTACAGGAGTACGTCTTTGTACATCAGCAGGAGGTCAGGATAGAGCAGTTTCATCGTCTGCAGGAGAATCTTTGGAACCTGACGGTTCACAATGACCTCACGGCAGTGGCGGAACTTCACCTCACCGATACCCGTTTACCTCTCATGGAGGTGTACGATAGGGTTGACATTGTCGAGCAGTGCAGCCGTAGCCAGGGGCCACTGAACTGACTACACCTATCCAGACTTAGCTATAGCCAACCCCTCTGCCGTGGTGGCGAAGGAAAATGGAATGGTTTGGCCCCGTTAGTGGCAGTTATGGGTGGCAGTTAAATATCCAGGTCCTCCAGCTTCATGCGGGGGCCGTAGGTTTCGATGAACTCTCGGCGGGGGGCCACCCGATCGCCCATCAGGATGGTAAAGATGCGATCGGCCTCCGCCGCATCCTCAATCTCCACCCGCTTCATGGTGCGGGTTTCGGGGTTCATGGTGGTTTCCCAGAGCTGGGCCGGCATCATTTCTCCCAGCCCTTTAAAGCGCTGTACCGTATAGTTGGCATTGCTGGGAAACTGTTCGGCGATCAGGCTCTGCAATTCCCGATCGTTATAGCAGTACCAGTGGTTACGGCCCCGCTCCACCTTGTAGAGGGGAGGGCAGGCGATGTAGACGTAGCCCTGGTCCACCAGGTTGCGCTGGTAGCGATAAAAGAAGGTGAGCAGTAGGGTGCGGATGTGGGCACCATCCACGTCGGCGTCGGTCATTAGACAGATGCGGTGATAGCGCAGTTGGGAGGCGTCAAACTCTTCCCCCTTGATGCCCAGGCCCAGGGCGGTGATCAGCGCCTGGATTTCGGTGTTTTTGTAAATCTTAGCGTCATCGGTTTTCTCAATATTGAGAATTTTACCCCGCAGGGGCAAAATCGCCTGGAAGCGGCGATCACGCCCCTGCTTAGCACTACCACCGGCGGAATCCCCCTCAACGATGAAGATTTCCGACTCCCCGGGGTCGCGGCTGCTGCAATCCGCCAGTTTGCCCGGCAGGGTAGAGGACTCCAGCACCGACTTACGGCGCACCAGTTCCCGGGCACGGCGGGCCGCCTCCGCCGCATTAAAGGCCTGGATGGCCTTTTCTAAAATCGCATCCGCCACCCCGGGGTGAAAGTCGAGATACTCGGTGAGGGCCTCCCCCACCAGGGAATCCACGATTCCCCGCACTTCGGTGTTGCCCAGCTTTGTCTTGGTCTGGCCCTCAAACTCCGGGTCCGGCACCTTCACCGAAACAATCCCCGTCAACCCCTCGCGGATGTTTTCCCCCGCCAGGTTGGATTCGGCGTCCTTACGTTTGTTGCGCTTGCGGGCGAAGTTATTGAGGGTGCGGGTCAGCACCGCTTTTAACCCCTCCAGGTGGGTGCCGCCGTCGATGGTGCGAATGTTGTTGGCAAAACCGAGCAGGTTGTCAGAGTAGGCATCCACACACCATTGCAGGGCTGCTTCCACCTGTACCCCGTCCCGCTCGGCGGCGATGTGGATGATTTCATCGTGGATCGGCTGTTTATCACTATTAATATATTCAATGTACTCACTGATACCACCGGCGTAGTGGTAGGTGGAGACCCGCGGCTGATCACTCTTGAGCAGGGCCAGGCGGTAGTCGGTAAAGATAATTTCAATGCCCGCATTCAGGTAGGCTAGCTCCCGCAGGCGACCGGCCAGGGTATCATAGTCAAACTCAATGCCGGTGGAGAAAATTTGGGTGTCGGGCAGAAAACACACCCGGGTACCCTGGCGCCGTTCCGCCAGGGGGTTGACGGCTAACTCCCCCATGGCGATGCCCCGCTCGTAGCGTTGACGGTGCTCCTTACCCTCGCGCCAAACCGTCACCTCTACCCATTCTGAGAGGGCGTTAACCACGGAAATGCCGACGCCGTGCAGCCCCCCGGAGACCTTATAGCCACCCCCGCCAAATTTACCGCCGGCGTGCAACACCGTCATCACGGTTTCCAGGGCGGACTTGCCAGTGCGGGGGTGGACATCGGTGGGGATGCCACGGCCATCGTCGGTAACGGTGACGGAGCCATCGGCGTTGAGGGAAATGTCGATGGCCTGACAGTAGCCCGCCAGGGCCTCATCCACGGAATTGTCGACCACCTCGTAGACCAAGTGGTGCAAACCCCGGGGGCCGGTGCTGCCGATGTACATGCCAGGGCGCTTCCGCACCGGCTCTAGCCCCTCCAGAACCTGAATCTGCTCAGCACCGTAGTTGGTTGTCATATATCAGCTCCCGAAAAGGTATGCTCCAGAGAAGGGCCTTAAGCCGTCAGAACGGATCAAAGGTTAAAACACCTTGAGATTATAACACAAACCGACCAGAGAGGATTCTAAAGGGAACTGAGATGAAAAATCGACCGGGGGTGGAACCCCCCATTTCCGCCGATCCCTCCCCCCCTTCCCTCCATAATACAGGTGAACCAGGCCTGTGGGTGATTGGTGGCCCCACCGCCACGGGTAAGTCGGCCCTGGCCCTGGCCCTGGCGGATCGACTACCTGGGGTGATTCTCAGTGCGGACTCCCGCCAGGTATACCGGGGGTTTGACCTGGGCACCGCCAAACCCAGCCTCGTCGATCGCCAGCGGGTGCCCCACTACCTAATCGATTGCTGCGACCCCCGCCAGCAGTTTACCCTGGCGGAATATCAGGCCCAGGCCCAGGCCCTGATTGGCCAAATCCATCAGGGGGGGGAGGTCATGCCCCTATTGGTGGGGGGTACAGGACTCTATATTGAGGCGGTGGTGAAGGGGCTGCGGATTCCCCCCGTCGCCCCCCAGCCGCAGCTACGCCAGCAACTCCAGGCCCTGGGGCAGGTCCACAACTACGCCCTGCTGCAGGCGGTGGACCCGATCGCCGCCCAGCGCATCCAACCCCAGGATGGGGTGAGAACCCTGCGGGCCCTGGAGGTGTTCTACGTCAGTGGGCAGCCCCTCTCCAGCCTGCAGGGGGAGGCGCCCCCCTCCTACCCGATTGTCTACCTGGGGCTGGACTGTGACCCCCTGGTGCTGGAGCAGCGCATTGCCCGTCGCACCAAGGCCATGGTGGCCGCCGGCCTGGTGGCGGAGGTGGAGGGGCTGGTCCAGCGCTATGGAGCGGACCTGCCCCTGCTGCAAACCCTGGGCTATGGTGAAATCCTCCGCCACCTGCAGGGGGACTGGCGCTTAGACCAGGCGATCGCCGCGATCGTCACCCACACCCGCCAGTTTGCCAAACGCCAGCGCACCTGGTTTCGCCACCGGGCCCAGGTGCACTGGCTCAACGCCGCCGCCCCTGACCTGGTCGACCAGGCCTGGGCTATTCTAAACCAGGCCCGGTGAGATCTTGACCTACCCTATTCCCCACCATTGGTTATACCGGCCCCTATGGCTTTGCCACGGGCTTTCAGGTCAGCCAGCCCCATCTGCCATGGCACCCATTGGCAGAGCACGATTGCCCTAGGGGCAGGGAGTAATACTGATGTTCTGCACCTGGCCGTTAGCGCTGGTTTCGGCGATCCAGCCCCGCATGCCATTAAAGATGATCACCTGCACCCAGGTGTGGCCATCGCCGGGGGTGCGCCGGGTTGGCGGGTTAGTAGAAGCATAGGCCGTATCCCCAGCGTTATAGTTAGCGATGATAACGCCATTGGTAGAGGGGGTATCCCTGACCTGGAGAGGCAGGTTAATCCGGAAGCAGGCTCTACCCGAGGGCGAGGGGCTGCCGCCGCAGGCGGTCAAAAAACCAGAATTGACCCACCCCACGGGCTGGGACGGCGACAGACCATTGAAGTTACCCGGCAGGAAAATTTGTGCCCGGCCCTGGATAACCACCCCGGTCAAGCTCACCCGAGTCCCCGCGGCCAGGGTACCCAGGCGATTAGCGGCTGGGCCCAGGTTGGTGTTGTCAAACACCTGGGCAGTCTGGTTGAGCTGGCGACACTGGCGGATTAACCCCTGGTTTTCCTCCAGCCCATAGACGACGGTTCTGGTCCCCTGGGCCAGGGCAATCGGGGTCAGCCCTGGGCTGACCGACAGCATCGTGGCTAGGCCGACGCCCAAAGGATAGAGTGTGGGTAGTTTTATCTGCACGGATGACCTCTACGCTTAATCAAAAGCCAGACCTTTTTTACCGAAGGCTAGGGTGCTGCCCCAACCCCTAACCCCTTGACCGGAGGCAGGGAGGTGAACCTACCTGGACTTGATACCCAATGCTATCATCCATCGCCCTTTCCCTCAGAGCAATCCCCTCAATGCCTCGCGGTGGCTGCTATGGATGACCCTGGGCCCTACACCTGCCTACACCCTGGGCCAAGTACACCTGTCGGGGAGTTAGCGGGCTGATCCATCAAGTCAATTTTCCTGGGGAATTCCTCCTGAGAGGGGATAGGTGATTTCGATTCAGCACACCCTTTAGCCTTACCCTTTAGCCTTACCCTTTAGCCTTACCCTTTAGCCTTAGTAGAGGGACTGCATCAGGCGCTTACGGTAGGTCAGGGTGAGGTCGGCCTCGTCCCCCAGTAGCTTAAAGATGGTCAGCATGGCCTTACGGGGGCCATCCTGGCGAAACCTGCGGTCCTTTTGCACCAGGGTCAGGAAAATCTCCAGGGCGGCGGGGTAATCCTGGGCTAGGGTGGCCTGGCAGCCCTGCCGAAAGGCCAATTCCAAGGGGGAGAGGGGGGCGGAGTCGGGGAGGGATTCCGCCAGGATGGCCTGCAGGGCCAGCAGTTCCTCCAGGGCTTGACGGCGTTGCTCGAGCTGGCGATCGGGGGTTATTACCCGATCAAGATATTGCTGGGCGCTGGTGGCATCACCCCTGGCCAGGGCCTGCTGGGCAGCCACCAGCAAGACTTCAGGATGATCGGGATAGTGCTCCTGCAGGTGAGCCAGGGCCCTAGTCAAACCCTCCTGATCGCCGCTGACCTGGGCGCTGTGTAGGGCTGTCAAGGCCGTGGTGAGGGGCGATTGGGCGCCAATCCTGGCCAGTAATTGGCGGATTTGGGGCTCGGGCCAGACCCCCACAAACCCCTCCTGCACCTGGCCCTGGGTCACCACCCGGACATCCGGCACCCCCCCCACCCGAAAGGCCCTGGCCAGACCAGGATTGCTATCGATGTCCACCTTGGCAACGGTAATGTCGTACTCCGCCGCCAGGGACTCTAGGATCGGCTTCAGCACCTGGCAGGGGCCACACCAGGTGGCGTAAAAGTCTACTAATACCGGATGATCAAAGGATTGGGTCAGCACCGCGGCTTCAAAGTCAGCCTCGGTAACGGTAATGGACTGTCCCATGGGTTACTCCACTGCAGGTATCTCAAACATGAACGCTCCCTTCACCTGGGACGGTAAACCTCGGTGAGATTAATCCATTGTAAACCGGCTTCCCTCAAGGCCTGGATCAGAGGTTGTTTGAAAAGGGTTATCCCTGGTACAGTTCGCCGCCAAGTGGCCGCTAAAATACTGAATTTTGCGGTGATCATCCTACTCCATAGGTATAGTTTGAGACTCTCTTTGGCTTTTCAAACAACCTCTCAGGGGGCTTGAGGCGATCGTCGTGGGATGGTGGCGCCAACAGGACAAATTCCATCCAATCAGTCTCAATGCGGGTAGCGGCTACCTGGGGCCGCTAGGTTGTTTTTGCTGGCATCCCCCGGAGCACCCCGATCAGGGCAGTCTGTACCTTTGCTGCCCCATTGACGCTAGTTTCTGCTCAGTTCATACTAAAAATTTCAGTTTTTTTTAGCTTAGCCAAAATTTTGGAGGTAAATTAGGGGAGTAGTCGGTGGGCATGCTTGTAGGATTTCCTCAAGCTTTTCTATAGATAGCTTTTAACTCTAGTTCTTAAACGATGGCATTAAATCATAAGCTCAGTAATATTCTTATTGTTGAAGACAGCAAAGGCCGCCGGGAAATTGTTCTAGACGGGTCGGTGTATTCCATCGGGCGGGATCCCAAGTGTGACATCCGCCTATCATCCCAGTTCGTCTCCCGTCACCATGCCACCCTGGTACAACTGCCCAAGGACGATGATAGTTTCTACTATAGGATTGTAGACGGTAACCTGAAGGGCAAGCCCAGCGCCAACGGTATGCTGATTAATGGGCGCAAACTATTAGCCCACGATCTGAGAAATGAGGACGAAATTGTATTTGGTCCCCAGGCGAGGGCCATCTATTACCAACTCAAGCGGGATAGCCAGTCCACCTTTCCGCCGGATGAGTTTGACATCACCCTGATTAGCCCCAACATGGTAGAAGAGGGAGACGAGGATGGCGATGACCACGGCCTCGACTTTCCCCAAACCATTGAAACCTAGCCCCTAGGCCTGGTCAGGAGCGGCGGGCAGTGTGTCAGTAAATGATTAAAATAGAGCCCTGGGGGGCGATCGCGAACCCCCTATTCAACCCCTACAATAGTGAGAAAATAGTTAGAATCGATACATTTATTTGGGCTAGCTATTGGGGTCTCCATCGCCTCCGGTGGGGCGACTATTTTTTAGCCTAGTCCTTGTTGTCTACCCTGGGCCCTTACCATGAGCACCATCGCGGCAGGTCAGTCTTCTCAACCCGACCGGATCCTAATCTTCGACACCACCCTGCGGGATGGGGAGCAGTCCCCCGGGGCCACCCTCAACGTCGAAGAAAAGCTCGCCATTGCCCGCCAGCTGGCCCGCCTGGGGGTAGACATTATTGAAGCCGGTTTCCCCTTTGCCAGCCCCGGAGACTTTGAGGCGGTACACCGCATTGCCCAGGAGGTAGGCACCGCCGCCGGCCCCACCATCTGTGGGCTGGCCCGGGCCACCCAGGGGGATATTGCCCGGGCAGCGGCGGCGATTAAACCTGCCGCAAAGGGGCGGATCCACACCTTCCTGGCCACCTCGGATATCCACATGCAGTACAAGCTGCGCAAGAGCCGGGCCGAGGTGCTGGCCCTGGCGCCGGAGATGGTGGCCTACGCCAAAACCTTCACCGATGATGTGGAGTTTTCCCCGGAGGATGCGGGGCGCTCTGATCCGGAGTTTCTTTACCAGGTGCTGGAGGCGGCGATCGCCGCCGGTGCCACCACCGTCAACATCCCCGACACGGTGGGCTACCTGACCCCCTCCGAGTTTGGTGACCTGATTCGCGGCATCAAGACCCACGTGCCTAACATTAATCAGGCGGTAATTTCCGTCCACGGTCACAACGACCTGGGGCTAGCGGTGGCCAACTTCCTGGAGGCGGTGAAGAACGGGGCCCGCCAGCTGGAGTGCACCATCAACGGTATTGGCGAACGGGCCGGCAATGCCGCCCTGGAGGAGCTGGTGATGGCCCTGCACGTGCGCCGCTCCTTCTACAACCCCTGCTTTGGCCGACCACCGGAGTCGGAGGCGTCCCTCACCGCCATTGATACCCGCCAGATCTACAAAACCTCCCGGTTGGTGTCTAACCTGACCGGTATGTTTGTCCAACCCAATAAGGCGATCGTCGGCGCCAATGCCTTTGCCCACGAGTCAGGTATCCACCAGGATGGGGTGCTGAAGAATAGGCTGACCTACGAAATCATGGATGCCCAGTCCATTGGTCTAACCGATAATCAGATTGTCCTGGGTAAGCATTCCGGTCGCAATGCCTTCCGCAGCCGCCTGCAGGAACTGGGCTACGAGCTCGACGACCAATCGGTGAACCGGGCCTTTCTGCGGTTTAAGGAGCTGGCGGACAAGAAGAAGGAAATCACCGATTGGGACATTGAATCCATCGTCAATGACGAAACCCAACAAACCCCTGAACATTTCCACCTGGATCTGGTGCAGGTCTCCTGCGGTGACAGTTCTCGCCCCACGGCAACGGTGATTATCCGTACCCCCGATGGGCAAGAACTGATGGACGCCGCCATTGGTACCGGCCCCGTCGACGCGGTCTATAAGGCCATCAGCCGGGTGGTGAATATTCCTAACCAGCTGATCGAGTTCTCGGTGCAATCGGTCACCGCCGGCATTGATGCCCTGGGGGAGGTGACCATTCGCATCCGCCACGACGATCGGGTATTTTCGGGCCATGCCGCCAATACCGATATTGTCGTAGCCTCCGCCCATGCCTATCTGCACGCCCTCAACCGACTCTATACTAGCCTGCAGAGTGGTAAGGTCCTCCATCCCCAGCATGATAGTGGCGCGGTGGTGGCGTCCCTGTAACTATGGCTTTTGGCTAGACGGCCGAGATCCCAAGTTCCCTGGGCTAGGGCTATAATATACAGGCAGGATGGCTAATCTCAACCTCCTCTCTAGTCGGGCCTGGTTCCACCATCCTGACGGTGCCGCACTTTGCCCTAGAATAGGGCTAGTGGGGTTGTAGCTCAGCAGGATAGAGCGACCGCCTCCTAAGCGGTAGGTCGTGGGTTCGAATCCCGCCAACCCTGTTTATAGGCGATTATCCAGTAGCCTTGACGCCGCTGCATAATTCTGGAAAAAGTAGGGACCCTGGCTTTCAGAAGCCAGGACTTCCAGGCCTGGAACCAGCACGGAAACCCGATCAATCCTCCGCCAGAATTCCCCGGAAGAACTCCACCGTTTCCTGTAGGGCTGCAATAAACCGATCGATCTCTGCTCGGGTGTTGTAGAAGTAAAGGCTAGCCCGGGCGGTGGAATCGACCCCCAGCAGGCGATGCAGGGGTTGGGTACAGTGGTGGCCAGAGCGAATGGCGATGCCGGATTGATCCAGCAGGGTGGCCAGGTCCTGGGGATGAACATGGCCCAGGGTAAAGGTAGCCAGGGCGGCGCGGCCGCTGCCGTCGCTGTGGGGCCGGGGGCCGTAGAGGGTAAGGTCGGGAATGGTCTGGATTTGCTGGTATAGGTAGGCGGTGAGTTCGTGCTCGTAGCGAGCAATCCGATCCATGCCCAGGCCCGAGAGGTAGTCTACCGCCGCCCCCAGGGCGATCGCCTCGGCGATGGCGGGGGTGCCGGCCTCAAACTTGTGGGGCAGTTCAGCGTAGGTGGCCCGGTCGAGAAACACATCGGCGATCATTTCCCCCCCGCCCAGGAAGGGGGGCATAGCCTGGAGCAGCGATCGCTGGCCGTAGAGGAAGCCAATCCCAGTGGGGCCACACATTTTATGACCCGAGGCCACAAACCAGTCACAGCCCATGGCCGGTAGGTCCAAGGGCAGGTGGGGGGCGCTCTGGCAGCCGTCAATCAGCACCCTGGCACCGTAGTGGTGGGCCAGGGCAATCACCTCCTCCACCGGGTTAAGGCAGCCCAGGGTGTTGGAGACATGGTTGATGGCCACCAGGCGGGTGCGATCGCTAATCAGAGCCCGAAACTGATCCAGATCAAAGCCTTGCTCCGGGGAAAGGCCCACAAACCGCAGCACCGCCCCAGTACGCTGGGCCACAAACTGCCAGGGCACCAGGTTACTGTGGTGCTCCATCACCGAGAGGATAATTTCATCGCCGGGTTGCAGGGTGCCCATGCCCCAACTGTAGGCCACCAGGTTAATCGCCTCGCTGGCATTGCGGGTGAAGACGATCTGATCCCGACTGGCGGCCTTGACGAAGGCCGCCACCTTATCCCGCGCCCCTTCGTAGGCATCGGTGGCCCGGGCGCTGAGGCTGTGGATGCCCCGATGCACATTGGCATTATCCTGCCGGTAGTAGTGTTGCAGGCTCTCCAGTACCGGGGTCGGCTTCTGGGAGGTGGCGGCGTTATCAAAGTACACCAGGGCGTGACCATTCACCTGCTGGTGCAAAATCGGGAAGTCGGCACGGACCTGCTGGGCGAGGGAACGTTCCTGGGTGACGGTCATAAGGGGGGGCTGGGGTGAGGATTAAGGGGGGCAGACTAGCCTCGCCAGTCCGCCAGGGTGGCACTGAGGCGGTCCCGCAGCGGGGCGAGGGGGAGGGTCTGGAGAATGTCCATGGCAAAGGCGTAGATCAGCAGGCGCTGGGCCTGGCGGGCGCTAATGCCCCGACTCTGGAGATAGAAGATCTGATCGGCCTGGAGCTGGCTGACGGTGGCGCCGTGGGCGCACTTAACATTGTCGGCGACAATTTCCAACTGGGGTTTGGTATCCACCCGGGCCTGGTTAGAGAGCAGCAGGTTGCGGTTAAGCTGGCTGGCGTTGGTAAACTGGGCCGCCTGGGGCACCACGATGCGACCATTAAAGACGCTGTGGGCCCGGTTATCGACAATGGCCCGGTGCCGTTGCTCCACCTGGCCATGGGGATGGCCCAGGGCCACCAGACTGTGGGTATCGCTGTGCTGCTCCCCCCTGAGCAGGGCCAGACTTTGGAGCTGGGTGGTGGTCTGGGGGCCGGTTTGGTAGACCTGCCAATCGTGGCGGTTGAGGCGGCCCCCCAGGTGGAGGGCGGTGCCAGCGTACTGGCTATCGACCCCCTGCATGACGGCGGTTTTACCCAGGTGGAAGCTCTCCTGGCCCTGCCGTTGTAGACGGCTATGGCGGATCTGGGCGCCGGACTCCAGCCAAATTTCCGTCACAGCGTTGGTCACCGGGGGGGAAGCTCCATCACCGCCGTACTGTTCCACCAGGGTGAGCTGGCTGCCCGCCTCCACCACCACCAGGCTACGGGGCTGGGCCAGCTGGGGTTCCAGAGCAGCACTGGTGAGGTGGAGGATCTGCACCGGCAGGGCCACCTGCAGGTGGGGGGGAACCCACAGCCCTACCCCATCGGCAAAGCCCAGGCTATTGAGGGCGGTAAAGACCTCCTGCTGACCAGGGGCCTGGGCCAGGCGGGGCAGAAAGTGGGGGGCCAGATCGGGCTGGTTGAGCAGGTGGCGCAGGCTACCGGCGATCGCCCCAGGGGGTAGGCCCTCCATCCGGGAGAGAGCGGGGCAGAAGTGCCCATTCACTAGCACCAGCTGCACCGCTGGGGTACCCAGGTCGCTCCAGTCCGGCAGATCGGGGTCAGACACTGCCGGGGCTGGGTGCAGGTCAAGGGCCAGCAGGGGGGAGAGGTCGGTAAAGCGCCAGTCCTCCTGGCGGGGGGAGGGGAAGGTCTGTTCCTGCAGGGCGGCGGCGGCCCGACGGCGGAGATCGGTGAGGGGCAGGTCCTGGGGCAGGGCGGCCTGGAGGACCAGGGCCAGGGTCTGCAGGTAGCGATCGCGGCGATCGGCGGTGGCGCTTGCCAGGGGGGAGAGGGAGGCCGTCATCACGCCGCCACCTCCAGGGGGTGGGCCGCCAGCAGCCAGTCGTAGCCCCGCTCCTCCAGTTGCTGGGCCAGGGACAGATCACCGGTGGTAATAATCTGACCGTGGGCCATGACGTGGACGTAGTCGGGCACGATGTAGTTGAGCAGGCGCTGGTAGTGGGTAATCAGGATGATGGCATTATCGGGGGTGGCCAACTGGTTAACCCCTTGGGCCACGGTTTTTAGGGCGTCGATATCCAACCCGGAGTCGGTTTCATCGAGAATCGCCAGGGTGGGTTCCAGCAGGGCCATCTGCAGGATTTCATTGCGCTTTTTCTCACCCCCAGAGAAACCCTCGTTGACGCTGCGATCCAGGAAGGCGGCCTCCATTTTCACCACCCCCAGCTTCTCCTCCAGCAGGTCGTCAAAGTCAAACACATCCAGCTCATCCTGGCCGCGGGCCTGGCGGTGGGCGTTACAGGCCACCCGCAAAAAGTCCCGATTACTGACCCCAGGGATCTCCAGGGGATACTGGAAGGCCAGGAAAATACCGGCGGTGGCGCGATCGTGGGGGGCCAGCTCCAGCAGGTCCCTACCCTGGAAGTGCACCGCCCCAGCGGTAACCTGATAATCGGGGTGGCCCGCCAGTACCTTGGAGAAGGTACTTTTGCCAGAGCCATTCAGGCCCATGATGGCGTGGATCTCACCGGCCCTCACCTCCAGGTTGAGGCCCTTGAGAATTTCTACCCCATCGACGCTGGCATGGAGATTGTTAACGGACAGAATCAGATCGCTGTTGGGATTAATCATTAATCGGCAGGGGAGGGTAGGGAGGGGTGTCTAGCCCACGGTGTTTTCCAGCTTCAGGGCCAGCAGTTTATCCGCCTCGGCGGCGAACTCCATGGGCAGTTTGTTAAACACATCCCGACAGAAGCCGCTGATGATCATGGATACCGCATCCTCGGGGGAAATGCCGCGCTGGGCGAAGTAGAAGAGCTGGTCTTCACCAATTTTGGAGGTGGAGGCTTCGTGCTCCACCTGGGCGGTGCTGTTTTGCACCTGGATGTAGGGGAAGGTGTTAGCGCTGGAGCGATCGCCAATCAGCATGGAATCACACTGGGAATAGTTGCGCGCCCCCTCTGCCTTCGGCCCCATTTTCACCAGCCCCCGATAGCTATTTTTCGACTGGCCCGCGGAAATCCCCTTGGAGATGATGGTGCTGCGGGTATGGTTGCCCACGTGCACCATCTTGGTGCCGGTGTCCGCCTGCTGGTGATGGTTGGTGAGGGCGACGGAGTAAAACTCGCCGACGGCATGATCCCCCACTAGCACACAGCTGGGGTACTTCCAGGTGATGGCGGAGCCGGTTTCCACCTGGGTCCAGGAGATTTTGGCGTGGTCACCGGCACAGAGCCCCCGCTTGGTGACAAAGTTATAGATGCCCCCCTTACCATTTTCATCCCCGGCAAACCAGTTCTGCACCGTCGAGTAGTTAATGGTGGCGTGATCCAGGGCCACCAGCTCCACCACCGCCGCGTGCAGTTGATTGCTGTCGTACATGGGGGCGGTGCAGCCCTCCAGGTAGGTGACGGAACTACCAGACTCCGCCACGATCAGGGTGCGCTCAAACTGCCCCGACTCCCCATTGTTAATGCGGAAGTAGGTGGACAGATCCATGGGGCATTGGGTGTGCTTGGGGATGTAGACAAAGGAGCCATCGCTAAACACCGCCGAGTTGAGGGCGGCGAAATAGTTATCGCCAATCGGTACCACACTGCCCAGGTACTTCTCCACTAGCTCCGGGTGTTCCTGCACCGCCTCGGAAATCGGGCAAAAGATCACCCCCGACTCCGCTAATTTCTCCTTGTAGGTGGTGGCAATGGAGACACTATCAAAAATGGCATCCACCGCCACGTTGGCCAGGCGCTTTTGCTCCGTCAGGGGAATGCCCAGCTTTTCAAAGGTCTCCAGCAGGGTGGGGTCGACCTCCTCCAGGCTACCGAGCTTTTGGGGCTGAACCTTGGGAGCGGAGTAATAAATGATCTTTTGATAGTCGATGGCAGGGTAGGAGACATTGGGCCAGGTCGGCTCCGCCATGGTCAACCAGCGCCGGTAGGCCTTCAGTCGAAACTGCAGCATAAACTCCGGCTCATTTTTTTTAGCAGAAATCAGCCGCACCACCTCTTCACTGAGGCCCCGGGGAATCACATCGGCCTCGATATCGGTGGTAAACCCGTACTTGTAGGGCTGACTTACCAGGGACTGGACAGAAGCACTCATGGGGAAACCTTTACAGGGGAAAGTGGGGAGTAGGGAGTAGTTAGGCGTACTTGTTGGTTTCCGCCCGGATGGTTTTAAAATCAATGTCCTGCTGGTTGCCGGCAAAGGGGTTGTCGGGGGTGAGAAACAACATGCAATGACACTCCTTGCGTTCCTGCATGGGAATACAGGGGCAGTTCCAGTAGATCGCCTTCACCTCTGCCTCCTTGTCTTCATAGTGGCGGCAGGGACAAAGGGGGGAACCCAAGTCATCCTTATGCTTGGCCAATCCTTCGAGGACAACAGCGGTCACCCCAAGATCTTCACTGAAATAGGTGCCGGTGCTTTTGGCGTATTTCTGCGCAAAGCTACGCATCATCTCCAGATTTTTATCGGAGGCTTGGGTGGTTTTTTTGTCATTCATTGGTTATCGCCAGGATAAACTAACGCCAGGGTAGGCGTGACACAGCCATTTAATTGTATACAATTAAAGCAACCTTTATGTTGCCTAACTAGGATCTAGGGTAATTTAACAATAGGGATGTTGTCAAAGTCTCCCACCTTAGTTTGAAGGTTAGGGTATAGTTTAGGACAACTTCATTATTCCCCTAGGGTTTTTCCATGGTCAGGTTAGTTTTCTCCCACCGTCTGAATCCCCCCTTGGGTTATCGCGATGACCTTCCTCCAGCAACCCTCCACCAAGGACGATATCCTGCTATACCTGCTCAAGCAGGGTGAGGCCACCGCCCAGGTTTTGGCCGACCGGTTTCAGGTCAGTACCCAGGCGATTCGCCGTCACCTCAAGGACCTGGAAACTGAAGCCCTGATCGAGCACCGCACCGTTCACGAGGGCATGGGCCGCCCCAACCACCTTTACCAGCTGAGTGACAAGGGCCGCCAGCGGTTTCCAGCCCAGTACGATGAGTTTGCCATTTCCCTGCTAGACACCCTGGCGGAAACCGTCGGTCAGGAGCAGGTGGGCACCATTCTCCGCAGGCAGTGGGAGCGCAAGGCCCTTGAGTATCGCGATCGGGTGGGCTCGGGTCCCCTCTCGGAGCGGGTGGCGGCCCTGGTGCAACTGCGCCAGGCGGAGGGCTACATGGCGGAGTGGCACCAGGGTGATCCCCTGGCGGAGGATTCAGGTCCCCGCTACGTGATCACCGAGTACAACTGCGCCATTTCCCAGATTGTCCAGTCCTTCCCTACGGTCTGTGGCCATGAACTCGAGATGTTTGAGCTGGCCCTGCCCGATTGTCAGGTGACCCGCACCCACTGGCTGGTGAATGGGGAGCATCGCTGCGGCTACCTGATTGAACGGCGCTCGGTCTAGTAGACCCTGGGATAAATAGAACTACTTCGTCTGATTACTGATTTCTGGCTACTGATTTCTGGCTACTGATTTCTGGCTACTGATTTCTGGCTACTGATTTCTGGCTACTGATTTCTGTTTTCTAATTCCTGATACCAGCTCACCAGGGCAGCCTGGTAGATGGTCTGCCAGGGCAATTGGTGCTGCCGGGCCAGGGTGGCGCAATCCTCATACTCGGGATGCACATTCAGGAGGGCATCGGTTTGGGGATGGTAGGCCAGTTTGATGCTGACCTGGCCGTGGGGAGTCGGGATCACCTGTATATCTCGCCGTAGCACCGTGCGTTGTTGCCAGCGTTGCCGTACCCCCAGGGTAGAAGTTTCAGCAAACAGCACCTCCCGACAGGCGGTGGCGGCGGTGACCGGGGCGATCACCGTAATCAATAGCCCTGGACGGGACTTTTTCATGGCAATGGCCTGGGTAAATACGTCCAGGGCGCCGGCGGCAAACAACTGGTCGTACAGGTAGGTGATCACCTGGGGAACCATATCATCCACCTGGGTTTCCAGCACCACCACGGTTTCTTCCCCCGGCGGTGGGATCGCCTGGGGGAGGACTGGGGATGCAGGCTGCAGCCCTGGGGGGCGTTCCCCCCCGATCCAGAGGCGCAGAATATTGGGTAGGGGCAGATCCTTTCCCCCCGCCCCCAGCCCTACCCGCTGCAGGTGCATGGCCGGAGGGGGTCCAAACCCCTGGGCCAGGGCCGCCACAATGGCCGCCCCGGTTGGGGTCACCAGTTCCCCCTGGCAGCCATTGCTATAGAGGGGCATGGCCCGCTGCTCCATCAGCTTCAGCACCGCCGGAGCGGGTAGGGGTAACCAACCGTGGGCCGCCTCCACCCGCCCCTCACCGGTGGGTAGGGCGGAACAGTAGATCTGGTCAAGGCCCAGGTAGTCGAGACCTAAACAGGTACCGACAATATCGACGATCGCATCGGTGGCCCCCACCTCATGGAAGTGCACCTGCTCCACAGCGATGCCGTGCACCGCGGCCTCCGCCTCCGCCAACCGTTGAAAGACCAACAAACTCCAGTCCCGGGCTCGATTCGGCAGGTTAGCCCCGGTGATTAACCGCTGAATATCCGGCAGATGGCGGTATCCTGTAGCCGGGGTATGGTGATGGTGAGGGCCGCAGGGCTCGGGTCCAGAGCCCAACTGCACCGTTACCTGTAGGGCCCGCTGCCCCTGCCGTTGGGTAGGGGCCACCTGGAGATCAAAGGGCTCCGTCAGCCCCAGGCCCCCTAACTGCTCCTGCAGGTAGGCCAGGGGTACCCCCGCATCGATCAAAGCCCCCAGGCACATATCCCCAGAAATCCCCGATGGGCAGTCAAGGTAGGCTATTGTTTTCATATCAGTAATAGTACCTAGCGCCATGGCCACCCTCTATCGCCTCCACCCTAGCAACCCCGAGCCACGTAAATTAGGGGCGATCGTGAAGGCCTTGCAACAGGGGGCGGTGGCTCTTTACCCCACAGACACAGTCTACGCCATTGGCTGCGACCTCCACCATCGTGGCGCCCTGCAGCGGGTGCGACAGCTTAAGCAGTTGACCAATGACAAGCCCCTCACCTTTCTTTGTGATTCCCTCTCCAACATCGCCGACTACGCTAGGGTCAGTGACGCGGCCTACCGGATGATTCGCCGCCTGATTCCCGGGCCCTTCACCTTCCTGTTACCGGCCACCAAGCAGGTGCCGCAGCTGGTGATGAACCCCAAACGGCGCACCACGGGTATTCGGGTACCTGACAGCCCGATTTGCCTGGCCCTGGTGGCGACCCTGGAGCATCCGGTCATTTCCACCTCCGCCCTATCTTTGGTGGCGGCTAAGGCGGGCGGCGAGGAGGGCCTCAGCCTCAATAAGGTGGAGCTCTTCAATCACCTGGAGAAGATGGTAGACCTGATTATCGATGACGATCAACCCCTCACCTACAGCCTTTCCACCATCCTGGATATGACCGCCGATCCTCCCCTGATTTTGCGTTCCGGCCTGGGCTGGGAACTGGCCCAAAGCTGGGGAGCTGAGACAGTTGCAGAATCGCCACAGTACCGGTGACCTGGTTGACCCCGTCCCGGGCAGGGCAATCGGGAGGGGATCGATGGCCGTAACCAGGGGGGAAACCCGACCGGTAGCGAGGCTGATCGCAGCGGTAAACAAGGGGTCGCCCCCTCTTACACTAGATCCATACCTGGGTTCCTATCCTAGCCACTTTCACCACTGCCCTAGGGGCTGAGAAATTTCCCCCAGGGCCGCTGATGAAGTGAGTAGAGCAGCCCGTCACCAAGCTGTCACCACGGCGATCTGGTACTGGCGCTATTGTAAGGACTGGGTATTTATGAAAGCGGCATCTACCTGTTTTGTTATGGTATCGTCCTCCCCTGGAGTTTCTCCCGATTCTGGCCAGCTGTCGTCACCCCTGGTCACGGGGGTAACCGCCGATCTGCAGGGCATGGTTGAGGAGTTATTAAAGGATCGTCTAACCCATCATCCTGGGGGTCTGGAGGGGGTTCTCACCCGTCTGAGGTTGGAGGTGGAACGGGTCTGTAGCCACAGCGATCGCATCCAGGAGTCCGGCAATATCCGCCATTGGCAAAGGAATCTGATCCAGCACCGCCTGGATAAGTGCCTGGCCTACTACGACCTCGGATCCACCCAGGGCCGGATGGAGCTCCACGCCACCCTGAGCGCCATGGTTTACCGCCCTATTGTGCCGGAGGGTAGCGATCTCAGCTTTCAGGGCCGCTACGCCCTGATCGAGGATTTTCTACAAACCTTCTACATTGAGGCCCTGAATAGCTTTCGGCGGGAACATCAACTCCCCCCCACCTATACCCCCCGCACCCGCCTGGAGTTAGCGGAGTTCATGGCCTTCAGCGAGCAGTATGCCAAGCGCACCATCAACCTCCCCAACGGTCGCCATCAACAACTGATCGTGCTGCGAGCCCAGGCCTTTGCCCGCCGCCAACCGGCGGAAACCTCCATCGACCTGGCCCTGGTGGATGCCCCTAAGGCTGAGGTGGGAGAGAATACCGCCGTGATCAAGCAAGTGCGGGAAAAAATTACCCTAACCGAGGCGGATACCCCGGAAGACGCGGCCATGCGCGATCGGGTAATTACCGCCCTGGTGGACTACTTTAAAGCCCAGCAGCAGTCTGGCTGCTTAGATTATCTAGCCTTGAAACTAGAGGATTGTTCTACCACAGAGATTGAAGCGATTTTAAATCTGTCGCCTCGGCATCGAGACTATTTACAGCAACGCTTTAGGTACCATGTGGATCGCTTTTCCCGCCAGTACGAGTGGGAACTGGTGCACGAATGGTTAGGGGCCAAGCTGGAGGATAATTTCGGTATGACCCCGGACCAGTGGACAACCTTTCTGGCCACCCTTCCCCAGGATCAACGCCGCTTGATTCAAATCAAGCAGAATAATCCGGTCCAAGAGCAGGAGGAAATGGCCAAACTGTTGGGATGGACCCCTAAGAAAGTTGACCGTACCTGGACCCAACTGCTTAAGCAGGCCTGGCAGTACCGCAACCAAAAGTCCGAGAATAGGGAGGACTGAACCCCTCGAACCCGGCTTAAACCCTATTTGGGGAGGAAGTATCCTCAACTTGGGGGGGCTCAAACTTGTACCCCACCCCCCGCACGGTTTGAATCAGAGCAGGCTCGTTGGTATCCTTCTCAATTTTCTTGCGGATTTGGCCAACGTGGACATCCACCACCCGTTGATCGCCAACGTAGTCGTAGTCCCAAACCTTTTGAATCAGTTCGGAGCGCCGCCAAACCCGACCAGGATGGCTGGCTAGAAAGTGTAACAGGTCAAACTCCAGCGCCGTCAGGGGCACCAACTCCTCCCTCAGCATCACCTCCCGGCGCACTGGGTCGATGGCCAGGCTGTTAAAGACCAGGCACTGCTGTTCTGGGGCGGTGACCGGGCGCTGGCGCTTGAGGATGGCGCCGACCCGCACCTCAAGCTCTAAAAGGCTAAAGGGCTTGGTTAAATAATCATCGGCACCTTCGTTAAAACCGCGAATTTTATCGGATTCGTCAGTACGACCCGTGAGCATTAGCACAAACACTCCAGTGCGAGACTGCATTTCCTTGCAGAGCTCGTAACCGTTGGTATCGGGCAGGTTGACATCAAGAATCACCAGGTCGGGGGTAAAGCTATCGAATAGCTCCAGGGCCTTCTTGCCGTCTTCCGCTGCCTCCATCTCGTAGTCTTGTTTGGCCAGAAAACGATAAATCAAGTTACGAATGGCCGGATCATCATCCACAACCAAGATTTTGGCTTCCGCCATGGTTCTACCCTATAGATCAACTTTGGTGGAAAAGTAAAAGTAAGTGGGCACTGTAGGACGGTTAGAGCAGCTAGATGGCCCCTGCCCTGAATCGCCAGTGATTAAACTATTTACATAGTTTACTAAAGAATTTCGAGAAGGATATAAACACGGGCGGATTATCCTTGACATTAACGCTGCGGTGTGGGGAAAACTTGCCCTTCCCCTGACGGCGATGGGTTCGGCACAGCGGGGGAACCCTCGGGGGTGAGGGGTTGCTCAAAGGGGATGGAAGGCTGGGTGGGAGCAAAGGGGTCAAGGGGATTTTGTAGCTGATCACCAGGTGGCAAGGGGCTAGGGCTAGCACCAGGAGTGGTCAGGTTGATATCCCTCGGCAGGGTCGCTAGGGCTACCCGATCGCCCCCCACCGATCGCAGCACATCTAAAACCGTAATCACGTCTTCGTAGCGAGCATCCCGGGAGGCGTAGAGAACGATTAAACCCGTGGGGCTCACCTGGTTAAACTGCTGCAGAACGTCGTAGAGCAAATCCACCGTCACCGGCTGTTGATCCAGGTAGACCTGCCCCAGGCTATCCACACTGACGTAGAGGCGATTGGCGGGGCCATCCTGACTGGCCTGACCGGGCAGGGGTTTACCGGTCTGGGCAGCGGGTAGATCTAAGTCAATGGCCTGCTGTCGAGTCAACCCCACCGCCGCCAGGATAAAAAAGGTAAGAATACAAAAGATCACATCAATGAGCGGAATAATTTCCATCCGCACATCTTCCCTGGGGGTATCTAGCAAATCGACTTTCATGGGGTGGAGACTTCTTGAGGAATAGAACTAGCGTGTAGGTTAGAACCTGAAGTCTGACGGGCCCAACTCTGGCGGTAAAGTAGCTCCAACTCACTACCAGCGCGGCGAAACATCTTCGCCTGACCAAAGATAAACCCCTGGAAAAGTCGGTAAAAGGCCAGGGTAACAATGGCAATAATTAACCCCGTGGCGGTACTGATCAGGGCCTCACTAATCCCCAGGGAAGCCCCAGCCGTGGCATCGCCACTGCCCAGGTCACTGAGTTGGATGGAGCCAAGGGAGTTGATTAACCCTAACACTGTGCCCAGCAGCCCCAGCAGGGGGGACAAGCCAATCACCGCCTCCAGCACCTTATCCCCCTTACCCATGGTGGTGAGCTCCTCATTGGCCGCTGTTTCCAGGGCCAGGCGGAAGACCTCGGGATCGGGGGACTGGAGTTTTAAGGCCGACACCAGGAAACGCCCCATGGGCAACTGGGTAGCCCGCTCAGCGATCGCCGCCGCCGCCGCCCATTCTCGACGGGCCGCCTCCAAAACCCGCCCTGAAACCTCCCGTTCCCGGGTAAGGATGCGAGACCAGAACCAGATTCGCTCCAGAATGGTGCCCAGGGCCAGGATGGACAGTAATAATAATGGCCACATGGCCGGGCCGCCCCGGGCAAAAAGCTCAGGTATACTCACAGGGTTCTCCTTATCACCACTAATGGGCCTAGTCTTGCACCGGGTCTTACCAGCGCTGGGAGCAAGCATAACAATTCTAGTGAATTTAGGATCACTTGCACCGGCAGGCAGGGGTGATCTTAGGGCGGAGTGACTGACCCCCACCTAGGCCCCCGACAGACGGGTGACCGCTTGACCCGATAGGCGCTGGTGGGTTTCCGCCAACAACTGGGGGATTTTATCGGCGTGGGGGCTGTGGCCCAGGCACTCGGACAGATCGAGGTGAGCCACCCCATCGGCCTTTTGACCGGGGAACCAGTGACCGCCATTGCCCAGCAGGTTGTAGCGGGCAATGGCGTACTCCTCCATGTCAAAGGCCAGCAGCAGGTTGTGTAGCCAGAGAATCACGGGAATGTTGATCTGGCCGGGGGTCTGCTCGGGGGTGGGCAAGCCTACCCGCCAGGTGCGTAGCCAGTCTGCCCCCAAGCTGGCCTCGGCCCGCTGGTGCAGGCGATCTATAATTGGGGCCAGGCGGCTCTGGGCCTGGGCTAGCAGGGGTAGGGTCTGGAGGTGTTCGTCAAAGTCGGTGGGGCGGGCGGCGCCAATGCTGAGGGTGTGGACCTGGGGGTGGCTGAGACAAAACAGGTCATTAAACACCATGGGGCTGAGGGGGGCGCAGAGCTGGCGCAGGGTGGGGGAGGGGTGATAGAGGTGGCCCCCTTTGTCGGCGGGGCTGATGATAAATACCCCCATGTCATGGCGCTGGGCATCAATAATAGCGGGCCAGTTATCTTGATTGATGTAGTACCAGTGCAGGTTGACATAATCAAACTGATCACTGGCGATCGCCTGCCGAATCACCGCCAGGGGGGCATGGGTGGAAAACCCAATGAACCGCACCCGACCCTGGCGTTGAAACCCCTGGGCCACCTCCAGGCAGCCGCCGGGCCGTAGGGTGTAGTCCAGGAGCTCGGCCGTATTAATGCCGTGGATGCCCAGTAGGTCCACCTGATCTACCCCCAGGTTGGCCAGGGACTGGGTGAGGGTGCGGCGAAAGTCCTCCGGGTTTTCCTGGGGGGAAACCTTGGTCTGCAGGATCAGGCGATCGCGGGGTAGACCGGGGAGGATCTGCCCCAGCTGCAGCTCAGAGGTGCCGTAGCCCCGGGCGGTTTCAATGTGATGGACACCCACCTCCAGGGAGCGGTGGAGAATGGCCTCCAGGTTGGCCTGGTTAGCCGCCGGAATCTCCCCCAGGGGCAGATCCTGCCAACTGTGCTGGTAGCGCATACCGCCGCAGGAAAACACCGGCATCTGGAGTTCGGTTCGGCCAAAGCGACGGTACTGCATTGCTTGGTCTCTTAAGCCTTGAGGCTACGGACAGTAACCTGGCCATCCGTGACTTCCCCCACCAGAATTTCACTGGCCAGGCCAATAAACAGGCCATTCTCCAGCACGCCGGGGATGTTGTTAATGGTGGTCTCCAGGCCCGCCGGGTCAGCAATGGCGGCGAAGGTGACATCCAAGACCATGTTGCCCTGGTCGGTAATTACCGGCCCATCCTTCTTCACCCCCATGCGCAGCTCCGGCTTGCCCCCCAGGGCTTCCAGGGCCTTGGCCACCGGGGTAACCGCCAGGGGCAGCACCTCCACCGGCAGGGCAAAGGTGGTGCCTAGCTGCTCCACTAGCTTGGAACTATCCACCACCACAATGAATTCCTGGGCCAGGCCATCCACAATTTTCTCCCGGGTATGGGCGGCACCGCCCCCCTTGATCAGGTTCAACTGGGGATCGACTTCGTCGGCCCCGTCAATGGCCAGGTGGATGGTTTCCACCTCGTCCAGGGTGGTGAGGGGAATGCCGTACTGCTTGGCCAGCACCGAGGCTTGAAAGGAGGTGGGCACCCCCTTGATGTGGGTGAGTTCCCCGGTGGCGAGGCGATCACCGATGAACTGAATGGCAAAGGCGGTGGTGGAGCCAGTCCCCAGCCCCAGCACCGTATGGGATTGCACCCGGGCGGCGGCCTGGCGGCCCACTTCCTGTTTCATCAGCTTAACCGGATCGATTTCTGCGGCCATGGCCCTATCTCCTCTGGACAAATTCCTGCATCATCCCTTCTAGGATGACCTAAACCGGTCCCCCTGCATAGCCCATCGGGCCTTTGCCCCAGAGAGTTTATAGTAGGGGGAGTTCCTGCGGAGCAGTGGCCATGGCCTCCCCTAAAATCATTGTGCTGGATGACGATCCCACCGGTTCCCAGACGGTGCACAGTTGTCTGTTACTCATGGGCTGGGATGTGGAAACCCTAGGCCAGGGGCTGCAGGATGGGGCACCGATTTTCTTTGTGCTGACCAACACCCGCGCCCTCAACCCCACGGCGGCGGCGGCGGTGACCCGGCAGGTCTGTCAGAACCTTAAGCGGGCGATCGCCCAGAGCGGTGTGCAGGACTTTCTGGTGGTGAGTCGCTCCGACTCCACCCTGCGGGGGCACTATCCCATTGAAACCGATGTGATTGCCAGCGAGCTGGGCCCCTTCGATGCCCATTTCTTGGTGCCGGCCTTTTTTGAGGGGGGGCGCATCACCCGGGATAGCCAGCATTACCTGCTGGTGGAGGGGGTACCCACCCCGGTGGAGGCTACCGAATTCGCCCGGGACTCGGTGTTTGGCTACCGCACCGGCTACCTGCCGGCCTACGTGGCGGAGAAAACCCAGGGTCGCATCCGGGCTGACCAGGTGCAACGGTTTACCCTAGCCGACCTGCGCCAGGGATGCCTGGATCGGCTGCTGGCCCTGCAGGATAATGTTTGCTGTGCCGTCGACGGGGAAGCCCAAGCCGACCTGGATAGCTTTGCCCAGGACATTCTCACCGCCGCCAGTCGGGGCAAGCGCTTTTTGTTTCGCAGCGCCGCCAGCCTGCTCACCGCCCTGGCGGCCCTACCCCCCCAACCGGTGGCAGCGGAGCAGATGGGCCGTTACCTGAGGGGTACGGCCCCGGGGGTGGTGATCGTCGGTTCCCACGTGCAAAAAACCACCCGCCAGCTGGAGTGCCTGCTGGGTCAACCCGGGGTGGGGGGCATTGAGGTGGCGGTGGCCCGACTGCAAACCCCCAACGGCCAGGGGGCCGATACCCTGCTCCAGGAGACCCTGGCCCGGGTGGAGGCGGTCTACCGCCGGGGGGAGGTGCCGGTGGTCTACACTAGCCGCCAGGAGTTGAGCTTTGCCTCGGTGGAGGCCCGCCTGGACTTTGGCCTCCAGGTTTCCGCCCTGCTGATGGCGGTGATCCAGGGATTACCTGAGGATATTGGCTTTTTGATTAGCAAGGGGGGCATTACCTCCAACGACACCCTTAGCACCGGCCTGGCCCTGACCAGCGCCCGACTGTTGGGGCAGATCCTGCCCGGGGTTTCGGTGGTGTGTACCCCCGCCCACCATCCCCGCTTCCCTGACCTGCCGGTGGTGTTGTTCCCCGGCAATGTGGGGGATGATCAGGCCCTGGCCACGGTCTACCAGCGGCTGCGCAGAGCCAGGGCCTGATCCTGCTGGCTTTGGCACCGGTCATCCATGGGATTTTGACCAGTCGGGATCAGAGTTGGGTAGTAGGCCGTCGGGGCTACAGAGTACCGTTTTGGAGTAGCGCCGATCTTGAATGGGCTGGTAGGAACTGTCATAGTCACGGCCCTAACTTCCCCCCAGTTTATAGGTTTGCCCGACCAACCCTATGCTCGGCGTTCTGGCCGAGGCCCTATTCGGTCGAGAACCATTTACACTAGATGGGAACCTGGCCATAATCTGGTCCGGAGTCTGTTGCTATTCGCTCTGCCTGAGTTATTCTATGTATACGATTGAGCTCACCCTAAAGCACACCGCCATGCCCCTGTCGGTGCAAAAGAAAGACCAGGAGGAGGCCGATCGCCTCTACGCCTCCATCGTCGATGCCCTGACCCAGCACACCCCAGCCCTCCTCACCCTGAGCTGTGACCAACAGCCCCACAAGCAGCTAGCGGTGCTAAGCGGTGAGGTGGCGGCGGTACAGATCTTTGAGAAAACCAGCACCGCCACCGCTTCCGGGCGACCACCGGGTTTCTTTGCCGTCAGCAGCGACTCCTAGGGTCCACCCTGAGGATGAGTCTCCTGCCTCCGGCCGCCGTGCCCCCCCAGATCGCCATCTATGCTGACAACCTGGAGTTTGCCTGGCCCTCCGGGACTCCGGTGCTGCAGGGCTGCTCCCTGCAGATCCAACGGGGGGAGTTTTGCATGCTGCTGGGTAACAACGGCAGTGGCAAATCCACCCTGCTGCGGATTCTGGCGGGCTTGCTGTCACCCCAGGCTGGGGACTGGTGGGTGGAGCCGCCGGTGGGGTTTGTCTTTCAAAACCCCGATCACCAATTGGTGATGCCCACGGTGGGGGCGGATGTGGCCTTTGGCCTGGTGGCGGAGCAGCTGCCCCTGGCGGCCATCCATGGCCGGGTGAATCAGGCCCTGACGGCCATCAACCTCTTGGACTTTAAACGACGCCCCATTTATGCCCTGAGTGGGGGGCAAAAACAACGGGTGGCGATCGCCGGCGCCCTGGCCCGCCACTGCCCTGTGCTCTTGCTGGACGAACCCACCGCCCTGCTAGACCCGGACAGCCAGATCGATCTGGTCAGGCAGGTACAAGGCCTGGTGAAGGAGCGGGGCCTCACCGCCCTGTGGGTAACCCACCGGTTGGCGGAGCTGGACTACTGCGATCGGGCCTTTCTATTAGAGGCGGGCCGGGTTGTTGACCAGGGGGAGCCCCAGCGGTTAAAGCAACGGCTGCAGGTCTCTCCTTAAGGATCCCCCCCTCTGCCCTGCTGCCGGTCTCCAGGGATGATGTTCCCTGGAGGGCCAGAGGGGAGTACTTAATTGCACTCGGGCCAGTTACACCCGGGCCAGCAGCCGGTCCACCTGCTTAGCGGTTTCAAAGAAGTAGGCGGCGTTTTCCTCTGGGGTGCCGGGCAAAATGCCATGGCCCAGGTTAAGGATGTGGCCCCGGTTGCCGGCCTTGTGGATAGTGTCAAGGATGCGATCGCGGATCAGGGCCTGGGAGCCAAACAGGATCGCCGGATCGATATTACCCTGCACCGCCAGCTGGGGCCCCAGCCTCCGCCGGGCCTCCGCCATATCCACCGTCCAGTCGACGCTGACAATATCCACCCCTGATTCCCCCATCAGGTCAAAAATACCGGCACTGCCGCTGATGTAGAGAATCAGGGGGGTGTCGGGGTGGGTCTGCTTCACCTGCTGCACCACCCGCTGCTGGTAGGGGAGGGCAAAGGTGCGGTAATCCATGGGGCTGAGCTGACCGGCCCAGGAGTCAAACAGCTGCACCACCTGGGCACCGCAGTCAATCTGGTAGCGCACGTAGGTGGCAATGTTGTCGGCTAACTTGGTCAACAGGCTATGGAGCATGGCCGGTGCCGAAAAGGCCATGCCCTTGATGTAGGTATAGCTCTTGGAGGTTTTACCCTCCACCGCGTAGGCGGCCAGGGTCCAGGGGGAACCCACAAACCCTAAAACCGTGGCCTCGTTGCCCACGGTCTGGCGCAGACTCTGGAGGATGGTGCGGATGTAGGGCAGAGCGGTTTCGGGATCAAGGGGGTGGACCGCATCAATCTGGGCCTGGCTGCGGATGGGGGGATCGATGATCGGCCCCTGACTTTCGATGATGTCGAAGGGAATCCCCATGCCCGGCAGGGGGGTGAGGATGTCGGAAAACATGATCACGCCGTCGGGGCGAAAGGCGTGCCAGGGCTGGAGGGAAATCTCAATGGCCAGGTCGGGGTTCTCCGATCGCTCCCGAAAGGAGGGGTAGCGATCGCGCAGGTCCCGGTATACCTTCATGTAGCGACCAGCCTGCCGCATCATCCACACCGGGGGACGATCCAGGGCTTCATGGCGGGCTGCCCGCAGCAAATAGGGAACCTGAGGGGTGGCGGTCGTGGTGGCTACGGTCATTGAGGCATCACCCAAAGAATCCAAAACAATGATTTATCGTAATGGTTAGCTTATCACTGTCCGATCCCCTGATCAGGGAATCTCACCGATTTCGGCCAGGGGGGCAGCGACCGCAGGGGAACACTTCGCCCTAAAATAGGAAGCTGTCACCGGTTTGGCCCAAGGTAGGTTCCCCCATGGAGATTGTGAACTTTTTTGAAACCCTGGCGGGCAAGTGGTTTTCCCAGCGCACCACCCACTACCTGGGGGACCAGAGTTCCCAGGCCGGTCAGTCTAACCTGCTGATCGAGTTTCTCGGGCCGGAGGATGCCCGACTGATCAGCCTCTGGGAACCCCTGGGTCACGGCGCCGACCAAATTCTCTGCGGCCTACAGATTGACCAGGACAGTCGACCGGCGAAGACGGGGCCCCAGGTGAAAGGCAGCAGCCTCATGGTGGTGCTGGCGGCCAGGGGCGACGCCCCCGGCCTGGTGCTGCAACGCCATGGTGATCAGCCGGTCACCAGCGGTCACTACCACCTCGACCAGGAGGAGGAGATCCTCACCCTCACCACCTCCACCGCCGCCGGCACCCTGGAGGAACGGCTGTGGTTTGCCAACCCTAACCTGCGCATGCGCACCAGTGTGGTGACCATCGGCGAAGGGGTGACCCTGGCCAGTTTTTGTTCTGAGATTCGCCTGGGTCAGGTGCGTTAGGGGGGTGCTGGCCCCGGCGCACCCGCCAGCGAGCCGATACCCTGATCGGGGTGATGTGGGCGATCGGCATGGCGATCGGCATCATTTTGGTGGATCTATCCGGGGGCTACAAAGCCGACCTGATGAGTTACCTGTTTGGCAGCATTCTCACCGTATCCCCCCAGTACCTGCTGATCATGGCGGGGCTGGATCTGGCCATCATCCTGCTGGTGGTGCTGTTCTATCGAGAGCTGCTGGCCATCTGCTTCGATGAAACCTTCGCCACGGTGATCAACCTGCCCGTCACCCCCCTCTACCTCACCCTGATGGCCATGATTGCCTTGACCGTGGTGATGATGATGCGGGTGGTGGGCCTGATTATGGTGATCGCCCTGCTGACCATGCCCGCCGCCACCAGCGGCCAGTTTGTCAAGGGTATGGGGCAGATGATGGGCCTGGCTACGGGGCTGGGTATGGTATTTACCACCATTGGTCTGTGGCTGTCCTACCGGTTTAACCTGACCTCCGGCGCCACCATTATTTTGGTGGCCGGTGCGGTTTACCTGGCCAGTATTACCGTCCAACCCCTGCTTAGTCGTTGGCGCCGCCAGCTATGACCGGGCTGACTGGGGACCTGGCCTAACTCTGTTCCTGGTCAGCCAACCGCTCCAAGCTTAGCTGGATCATCTCCTCCGGTTCTGGCCGATCCAGGGCGGGGGCGGCCACCGGCGCGGCGGTGGTCATCACCTTGGTGCGACTCTGGGACTTCCAGAAGTCGTAGCTCAGCAGGGGCAGGGTGGCCACCCGCCGGGCCAGGGCCCAGAAAAACAGGTAACTGGCCAACAGGCGGTGCAGGGCATGGAAGCGGGATTCCTGCAGGGTGGCTAGCAGATCGGTGGCGATCGCCTGATTGCCCTCCCCAGCCATCCTCTGATCAACCCGGGGAGTGGTTGGCTGCACCGCTGGCTGAAGGGCCTCTGCACTGCTGGTCTGGCCCGCTTCAGTTGGCCCCAGCAGCGGACTGCCGCTGGGGGTAGTAGTGTCAGGCAGGGGCTCTGGTGGGCTCACGGGGATTGAATCTGGGGGATGGCAGCTCAGCCCATGGATAGCTAAGGTTAACTTAATTCTATCAGGAGAAAATCAGGGAGGACTGCTGTTCGTTCATAATCAAGGAATTGAGGATTGAGAAGTCAAAATTCAGGAGCTAGAGTTCAATAATCTGGCTTCTGGATGGTTATCTATACCCTGTGGCTGATGGTGATTCCCGCCTGTTCTTACCCCCAGTGGAGCCTTAACCCATGGATATTGCCCTGTTAACCGCCTTCCTCACCCCCTTTCTCCCCGCCCTCGCCCAACTGGGGGAAAAGGCGGCGGGGAAAATGGCGGAGAAGTTTGGTGAAGACGCCCAACCCCAGACCGATGTATCCCAGGAAGCCCAGCGGACCTGTAAACAGTACGCTGTCCCCTAGCTGAGGCGATGGCAAACTGCGGGGTTGAGGCCGCCGCTGATTTAGCCGGCTCTATCGAGCATCAGGGTGAGGATGCGATCGCATTTTTCAGTAAACAGTTGGTGGCTATAGGTGGTGGGCAAGTTCTGATCCAGCACCGTTTCCACCACAGCCCTAACCTGGCGCTGACTTTGGTCATCCCGGTGCCAATCCTGCACTAGCACCTTGGGATATTGGGCCTGCAGGCGATCGAGGAGTAACCTGGCGGCTAGCTTAACTTGCTGGGTCTCGGCTGCGGTCATTTTGTCTTTTTTGAGCAGGTCAAACAGTTCCAACTCTGGGGGGGTGAGGTTTTCTCGAATATGGCGTTCCTCCTCCTGCCTCAGGCTTTCGGCAAAGTCTACCAGGGCGGCGTAGCTATTCTCCATGGCGGATGTACCGGCGTTGTATTGATCAATGATTTCCTGAAACCTTTGGGCGAAATCGGTGCGGCTGACATTCTGGTCGAGCATTTGCTCAATCTTTTTGGCCAGAAAGCTGCGCAGATCGGCGATTTCGATATGCCTATGCTGGCTCTGTTTGAAGTCTGTCTTGAGCTTCTCGAAATTAGTCTGGCTCAAGTCCCAGGTTTTGCCCTGGGGGAGGATTTTGTACTCAACCCCATAATCTGCGGCTCTGGGGCTTTTTTCTGCAGAGGTGATGCTCTCGTCCAGCAGTTCGGCCACCTTAAGGGATAGGGATTCGGTATCGGCATCGCCGATGTAGCCGTCGATCACCCCCCGCAGGTACTCAAAAATAGCCACCACGGGTCTGGGAGCACTGAGGATTTCAGGTTTGCAGGCTTCATACAAACCTGAGATGGTGTTTTGATAGACCCTGTACTCCTTGTGCCATTGATCGCGGCTCAGCAGGATATTGGCATAGTCTTTGAACAGAGCCAGGTTCTTAAAGGTGTCGTTTTCCTGGGCCAGGCTTTCTAGGTCAAGACCGTGGCGGTGGCAGAAGGTTAGCCCCTCTGCGATCGCCCCATCTAGCAGGTCAAACAGGTTTTCTTTCTGCTGAACGGGCATAGCCTGGTCAGGGGAGTCGGTGGTCTCCCCATTCCCCAGGGCATAGCTAGAGAGGGCCCTGCCCATATCCCGAAAGACGTTGTAATAGTCGATGATCTCGCCATGGTGCTTGGTGACCTTATTAATCACGTAGGAGCAGACCCGATTAGCACGGGTAATGGCCTGCATCAGGGTATGGTCTTTCATGGGTTTATCCAGGTAGACCGTAGACAGGCTGGGCACGTCAAACCCAGTGAGCCACATGGCACAGACAAAGACCAGTCGAAGGGGGTTCTCAGGGTCTTTGAAGCGATATTCAACATCGTGGCCCTGGTGATCGACGCTGTACCAGCGATCGCGGTGGGGCTTGATATCTAACCCCTGCCTGGCAAACCGTTGTTCCTCCGCCTCGCTATTTTCAAAACTAATCACCACGGCCATGTCGGTCTCTCGCATAAAGGCGAGAATTTTCTTGAGGGCAGCTTTTTCAAGGTCGTTGTTGGACTGATTGATGCGTTTTCGCAGGTTTCTGATTTCCCCTTTCCAGAGCCGCTGCACCTTGTCGTACATTTTCACGGCGGTGAACTTATCGACCGCAACCACCAGCCCCTTACCCAGATAGCCTCGACGGGGAAAGTGATAGACAATATCTTCGGCAATCCGCTCCAGGCGGTCATCCCGCTTGATCACCTCGACTTCCCGAGCAAATTGTCGTTCCAGCTTGGCCTGCTGGGCCTCATCCAGGTTCTCCTCCTCGAGCATGTCGTAGAATTCATCCCCCAGATCCTGGTTTTGAATCAAGACCTCCGGCACCCGCTTCTGGTAGAACAGGGGCACCGTAGCCCCGTCATCCATAGATTGGGAGAAACTATATTCACTGACGTAGTCTCCAAACCACTGGTTGGTTTTGCGATCGCGCCCCAGCAGCGGTGTGCCGGTAAAGGCCAGGTAGCTGGCCCTGGGTAGCCCCGCCCGCATGTTCTCGGCCAGCGCCTGGTACTGGGTGCGGTGGGCTTCATCCACAATCACGATCAGATCAGAGCTGTCGCTGAGGATTGGATAGGTTTTCCCCTTGGGCCAGCGAAACTTTTGGATCAGGGTAAACACGATGCGCTTACCCTGGCCCAGGTAGTCTCGCATTTCGTCACTGTTTCTAGGTTGGGCCACCTCTTTTTGGGTGACCGTTTCGGTATCGAGGAAATTTCGATAGATTTGTCCATCCAGGTCCTCCCGGTCGGTCACCACCACAAAGCAAAAGTTGCCCGTCAGCTTACGCTGAATCTTACGGACGTAGAAAATCATCGAAAAGCTCTTCCCCGAGCCCTGGGTGTGCCAGAACACCCCCAGTTTGCCGGCTTTGCTCTGCCGTTGTTGGACCGAGGCGATCGCCCGGTTCACCCCGATAAACTGGTGGTTTTGGGCAATCACCTTAAATTCCTGCTTAGAGAAGAGAATAAAGTTCTCAAGGTAGTCGAGCAGCCTGGCGGGAGCACAAAGCCCATCGATCGCCCGCTCTAGGCTAGTACCCGATTGTTTAATCTGCTCTCGGTCAATTTTCTCCTTCTCGTCCTCCACCCGCAGCCAGTTAAAGAAGTAGTCCCAGGTGGCGGTGAAGCTGCCGACTTTGGTTTCTAGGGCATTGGAGAGAATGCAGACGGCATTAGTGTGGAAGAGTTGGGGAATGTCGCGCTTATAGTGGTTAAGGTTGTCGTCAAAGGCATTTTTGACCTTGACGTTGGAGTTCTTGAGTTCGATGAAAACCAGGGGTAAGCCGTTGATGTAGAGCAAAATATCTGGACGGCGGAAGCTGCGTTGCCCCTGAATCCAGAGTTGGGAGACGGCCAGAAATTCGTTAGCCCCACCAGGGCTGGCATCGTTAAAGTCGATCACCCGCACCCGGCCTGGCTCCCTTCGCCCCTGGGAATTTTCATACTCCACCGGGATGCCATTGCGAATCAGGCTGTCAATTTGGTAGTTAGCCTTGACCACCGACATCGCCGTTCGTGGCTGAGTCAAGCTGTTTACCGCCTGGTCAATGGCGGCCTCTGGCAGGGTTGGGTTAAGGCGCCGGGCCGCCGCCCTCAGGCGATCGCGAAAGATTACCTCCTGTTTACTGCAACGCCCCGAGCCATCCTTGAGGTCTTCTGGGTTGGGGGTGAAGCAGTTCAGCAGTTGAAAGCCATAATCACGCTGAAGCTTCTGCAGGGTGGCTTGCTCGATCTGGTCTTCGGAGATAAAGTTGGCCATGGCAAGGGCTGCCGCTGAGGACAGAAGGGATCGGTCTATAGTCTATTTTTCCCGCAAGTAGCCCTAATATCCGGAAACTATCTATTTTTCCCAGGAGTTTCTACCTAAAGGTAAAGGATTGGTCAAGGCCGCCAGGGTCTTTCCCTATGGTGTGAACCGGGCTGGCAGGTAGGTTAGACCCGGTGGAAAAAGTCATGGTTAGGCTTGACCCTGGGCTGGGGAGGGAGGACCGGTCGTGCTGGGGGGGAATTGGATATCGAGGTCTTCGAGGGAGAGTTTGCCAGAGATCAGGCGGCTGAGGAGGCGATCGCGGGTTTGTTGTAAAATTTCTACCGAAGCTAAAAGATTATCCACTTGAACATCGATATCTTTTGCTAATTTGTTATATTTTCTTGCTATCAAATCCGAAGATTTCAGAATTTTAAGTGATTCCAGTTCTGTTTTACAAACAGAATTAAAAATTGCCCCATTACCGATAATATCTTCATTCAAGAATAGATTTCTTAGTAAATAGAAAAGGTAAGCATTAAGCCCTTGCTTGTGTCTAATCGCAGCCAGGCCACGACCAATAATCATGGTACAATCAGCAATATTAAGCCTACCTACGGGAGCACGAACACTAAAAAGTATATCTCCTTTTTGAGCTGTTCTTCCCTTTACAGAACAAAAAATCTCTCTTCGAGGGGAACGACTACCATAAGTACCTACACCTTGATTAAAAGGTAATCCCTCTCCTTTTATATTGTAGAATTCGGACTTTGGACTTTGCCCCATTGTCAGATGTGCTATTTGTCTCAGCTCAGATATCTCCCAGCCTTCAGGGATGCCTTTGTGAAAGGTGGTCTGCTCATGCCCCGGAAAGCGCAGCCGTACAAACCATTCCCGGTAGATTTCCTCGGCCATTTTTTCCAGTAGGACTATGCGGCGGGTGTTGTTTTCGATCAGGTCGTCGTAGGCTGAAAGCACCGCTGCAATTTTCTTTTGCACAGGCAGCGGAGGGATTGAAACCTCAAATCTTGGAAAGTCAATCAATGGAATTCTATCAACCGTTGAACCTGAAAATATTTTGCTAGAAATCAAAGCTTTCCAATAATTTCCCAGAAAATAGTAAAGCAAAAATTTAGGGTTAACCCGTTCAAGGTTGGGCCTAATTAATGCAAGTCTCCGTCCTAGGCAACCTTTAAAGTCTTTTGGGATAATGGCGTACCTATGTAGGGCAGCTTCATATGTGAAAACAATATCATTTGACTGTGGAGTAACCCTTCTAGTCCACTTTCGGAAATCTTGTTCAGAAATATGGTTAATCTCTATTAAGTCTAAACGTCCATCTTCTGTAATATTTTTAATCCCTAGGAAAATAGGTCCCTCATCCACAAACTGAGGCGTAGCATGTGGTCCGTCAAAGAAACTTATATATAAATCTTCGATAAGGGTTTTATTGTTTACTTTGTGATTCATTAGGTATCCGCGATCGCTTTCCTATGATTGTCAACACACCTTGTTTTACCCCCCTTAATCCCCCCTTGCCAAGGGGGGAGATCGATACTTCTCCTGTCCTCCCCCTTTGCAAGGGGGAGCTAGAGGGGGTAGCCCCCCGCCTCAGCTATTTGTTTCATATTATGGGCGATGGTACCCTCCAACTGATGCGCTTCCCGATTCAGCGCCTCTAGCTGCTGGTTTAGCGCCAAAATCTCAGCAATAAACTCCTCCTCCGTCTTACCATCCTCCTCAATCACCACCCCCACATAGCGGCCAGGGTTTAGCGAATAGTCCTGCTCCTTCACCTCCTCCGGGGTGGCTAGCTTACATAGCCCGGTCACATCCCCATACCGCGCCTCCGGGAACCGTTCCTGCAGCCAGCGAATATGGCCAAAGTAAGCCTCCGCTGATTTCACCTCACTATGCAGTTCCTCCAGGGTGGCTTTCAATTCCTTAACCTTGCGGTCCACCTGGTTGCGCTTGCTGTTGTTCTCCTGCCTGGCTTTCTCAACCAGGGCGGTTTCATGGCCACGAAGGGTCTTATCCAGCCGCTTCAGCCCCTGGTGTAGCTGGTCAAAAAACGGCTCAAACGCCTGACTTAAGCCATGCTGGGCCTGGTTTTGGGCGGTCAGGGTGGGGCTTTCTGGGTCACCGGTGGCCGGTAGGGCAGAGTATTTCTCAACATAGGTCCGATAGCTTGTCTCCAGCCCGTCCAACCCTTCCCATAGCTGCAGAAAGTTAACCGCCGCCTCTCTGCCGGTAAGGCTGTCCCCATCCTCATCCAGCACCGCGATTAACTGGCCCGAAACGGGCTTCACCTGAGCCTGGTTTTCCCGCAATTTTGCCATGCCCTGGTGGAAGTAGCGATCGATTAACCGGGTGAACCGATGCCGCTGGCCCCGTCGCAGGTGGCTAATCACCGCCAGATTGCTGACCTGCTCCGGTGAAAACTCGCGATGGGCTCGATCTACCTGGGTAAACACATTACGGGCATCGATAAACAGAATCCTGTCATCCGGTTTGCCCCGGTCAAAAAACCACAGGGTGGCGGGTAGGGTCACCGTGTAGAACATATTCGACGGTAGGGTCACCATCCCATAGATCAGGTTCTGCTCCACCAAGGTCTGGCGAATATCCGCCTCAGAATGTCGCGCATCTGAGGCAGAGTTGGCCATCACCAGTCCGGCCCGGCCCCCTGGCTTTAAAGAGGTAGCAAACAGATTGATCCATAGATAGTTGGCATTCGGGACGGTCTCCTTGCCCTCATCCTTTTTACTCACCTTAGTCTTCTTTTGAGGGATGCCATAGGTATTAAACCGCTGATCTGCCTGGACCCGGCTCAAATTGACATCATCCACATTAAAGGGCGGATTAGCCAGCACGTAGTCAAACCCCGCCAAGCTACCAAAGGCATCCTCATAGTAGGTATTAGCCTGCTGCACTTTCCCCCGCAGGCCATTGACGGCGATATTCATCTTGGCCAGCTTCACCGTTTCCAGGGTTTTTTCCTGACCATACACCACAAAATCATTGGGGTCAGTGCCGTTTTCCGCTGCCTGCTCTCGAACGTACTTACCTGACCAGACAAACATGCCCCCCGAACCACAGGCGGGGTCCAGCAACTTGCCCCGGGTGGGTTCAATGATGTCAACCATCAGCCGCACCACCGAGTCTGGGGTAAAAAACTCCCCCCCACCCTGCCCCTCCGCCAGGGCAAACCTGGCCAAAAAATATTGATAGATTTGCCCAAACATATCCCCAGTAGCATCGGGGGGGATATTGGCGAAATTCTTCAGTAACCGATTGGGGATGCTGGTATCTTGCCCCCGCACCAATCGAAAGTACTCATCCTGGGGGAGAACCCCCGCCAGATCAGCCTTATAGGTCGCAATAGCCTCCATGGCCTTTTTCAGAGCCTGGGCAATATCCTCCTCCTCCGGCAGGTTAAGGAGATAGTCATACCGGGCATGATCGGGCAGGTAAAAGCCACATTTTTCTAGGGCAATCTCATGGATAGGTTTTTCACGCCTACCCCCCCTAAGCGCTTCGTACTCCTGCTTGATTGCCGCCTCGTACCGTCGATAGCGGTTATCAGCAAACTTCAAAAAAATCAGCCCCAACACCGGGGTTGAGTACTCAGTCGCCTTCAGGTCTGAATTAGCCCGCAGATCATCGGCACTTTTCCAGAGGTTATCTTCAAGGCGTTTTAGTTCGTCTGGGGTCACGGCGGTTTGGGCTCAGGCAAACAAGCAGGGTGGGCTGTGTCACCAGTATAGGAGAGCAAATGCACTATAGAGCCTGAAATACAAGGTTTTTACCATTTCATCAACCACCAGGCCCCGATTAATTCGCCTGAGCCATCACCCCCGGTCTCGCCTGATCTAAAACCACTCCGTCGCCCCCCTCTTGAAGAGGCCATGGGGGAGGTGATCAGAACCCTCGGTAATTAGCCTGGCTCTGGCCAGAAATCAAGGGCTTCAGCTTGACCTAACCAGGTTGAAACCCTTAATTCCTAGTTCCCAGAACTAGGGTTTATACAAAATTCCGATCACTCTCGGGGGGTGCTCTAGCCCGACCATGCTTTGATGATTCATCACCAACCATCGATGGTAAGCGACCAGCCCTTAAGCGATTACGGCAAACCTTTGCCGTTGAGCGACTAACCCTGAAGCATGGGCAACAACCCTTTAATGATCAGCGACGATCCTTTATTGATGTGTCGCCAACCATCGATAACGAGAGACAAACCTTTGATGATCAGCGACGATCCTGCGATGGTTAGGGATGATCCAGGGATAACTAGCGACCCTTCAAGGATGGCTAGTGGCCGTCCTGAGATGATGAGCGACCATCCAACCATGACTAGTAACCCTGCTTTAAAGATAAATAACCCACCATCGATGGTGAGCGACGATCCTTTAAGGATCAGCCACGATCCTTTAAGGATCAGCCACGATCCTTTGATCATCCATCACTAACCATCGATGATCAGCGGCAAACCTTTAAACATTTGTGACTAACTTTTGAGTTAGAGGATCGTTTGATGATAGATCGGTGGCAAAACCACCCGTCAACATAACTAAAGTACTTGCTTTAGCACCATTTGGTTATAGATCCGTCACAAAAGCATCCATCAACATGACTAAAGTACTTGCTTTAGCACCATTTGGTTATAGATCCGTCACAAAAGCATCTATCAACATGACTAAAGTACTTGCTTTAGCACCATTTGGTTATGGATCCGTCGCAAAGCCTTCAGCAAACATCGCTAAGGTTTGAGTTGCATCACCAAATGATCATACAGCGCTCCCTATCCCTCACCCCAGGGCCAGTCAAGACCCACCCTCAATCCCTCTGGCTCCAGGGTTAGGGGCTATTCCCCACCCTGCGATCGCCAGGGCCTGAGGCGATCGACGCCAGCGCCGAGGGCGGGGCGATCGCCTCAATGGCTGGGGAGCAAAACCTGAAGGGTCTTCATCTTTGGTGTGGCGATCGCTGCCCGGATGGGGCCTGGGTAAGACGAGATTCCTGGCTTGCCCTAACCCAACGGGGGACTGCTATAGTGCTGATGGATACAGTACTGATGGAAACCCATTGCCGGCGATCGCCGCCGTAGTTAAAGGTTGCATCCATGCTAGGTAAGGCCGAGCTACTCGAAACCCTGGCTCCCCTAGATCGGGGTCTGGGGGCCACCCCCGAGGACCGTCTGGCGGTGCAGGCGGCGGTGGTGCGCCTGGAGGATCTCAACCCCACCCCCGACCCCCTGGCCCATCCCGATCGCCTGGCGGGGATCTGGCAATTGCTCTACACCACCAGCACGGAGCTGCTCAACCTGGGGCGACTGCCCCTCACCTCCCTGGGGCCGATTTACCAGGCGATCTCGACCGCCCAGAACCGGATCTATAATCTGGCGGAGGTGAATGCCCTGCCCCCCTTCGCCGGGCTGGTGGCGGTCACCGCCCGCCTCGAGCCCGTTTCCCAGCGGCGGGTGAACGTCTACTTTGAACGGGGGGTTTTGGGGCTGCAGGGCTTGCTGGGCTACCGCACCCCCCAACAGTTTCTCCAGACCCTGGAGCAGCAGCCTAAGCTATCACTGCTACAGGGGATTGACTTTACCATCAGCCCCCAGCGGGAACCGGGGTGGTTGGAGATTACCTACCTGGATGAGGACCTGCGCATTGGCCGGGGGAATCAGGGTAACCTATTTGTGCTGCGCCGGCTGTTGCCCGGCATCACCCTATCTCCATGATCCTATGTTGAAGTGGTTTAAAGACCGTGGTGCCGCTCCCGGTCCCCCTAACTACGAGGTGTTAGTCAAGGCCATTGCGGCCCGGGCCCAGCAACAGGTGAGCTGGCAGCAAATTCAAGCCTACCTGCGTAACCGCGACCTCGCCCCTGAGCAATTGGCCCAGTGGATGACCCGCTACGGGGGGGCTCTGGTGCAAGCGGCAGACCCGGCGGTTGGCGAGGGGCTGGTGCGGCTGGGCCAGATCGCCGAGGGGGACCTGGCTACCATTGCCCGGCTGCTGGGGGAGGCGATCATCGCCCCCCAGCCCGCCACCGAGATAGAGAACCAGGTCGAAGCCGGGGCCGGGGTCGCTGCACAGGCCGACCTGGCCCCCCCACCCACCACCGCAGCAGCTACCGCCCCCGCCGATCCGGAGGTGCTGGACCAGGTGGCCGCCTACCTGAGGGGAGACTTTAGTTTTGCCGACCCCGAGGGCCCCGAACCACCCCGATTCTGACCCTCCAGCCTCCCCAGCGGATCAGGGCCGCCCCCAAGCACCAAGGAACTTGCTAGAATTTGCCCTGATAGACCCTGGCGCACGTTCACCTACCCCCTTCCCCCCATGGGCGCTCTTCCCCCCGACCCCAACCCCTGGCAAGCCGATCTTCCCCTGGCCTCGGGCCGACGACTCTACCATCGTCCCCACCCCCTCACCACCCTGGGGCAGGCCCTGGGGGGTGGGGCCCTGCTGCTGGCGGGGCTGGTGCTGGTGGGGCTGTGGCGATCGCCGGATCGCCTGGCCGCCCTCACCCGCGGCTGGCTCACCCCCACCGTCACTGCCCCCCAGGTGGATGTGCGCTCGGTGGTGGTGCAGCAACTGCGGGGAGCCAGTGACCTGACCACAGCGATTTTTGCCATGGAGGCGGTGGTACCCAGCCGCAGCGATCGCAGCGTGGCCGGCTACGTGATCGGCTCCACCAACCTGCTCTACATCGCCTATGGGGAGGTGCGGGCCGGGGTAGACCTGTCCCAAATCACCGCCCAGGATATCCAGGTGGGGGAGCAAACCAGCCTGCGGCTGACCCTGCCGCCGCCCCAGATCCTGGATAGTAAGCTGGACCTGACCCGATCCAACGTCTACGACTACGACCGGGGCTTTTTGGGGCTGGGGCCAGACAATGCCCCCACCCTGCAGGACCAGGCCCAGCGCCAGGCCCTGGCTAAAATTGAGGCCGCCGCCTGTAGCCAGGGCCTGTTGCAGGAGGCCAATCGCCGGGCCCAGCTGACGGTGGAGCAACTCCTGGCCACCGCCGGCTTTAGGGCGGTGACGGTGGTCACCCAACCGTCACCGGCGACCTGTGCAAGCCCCCCAAATAGCGATACAGTGGTACCGGGCCCCTCTTCTAGCCAGTTCTAGACCAGTCCCTAACCCCTCAGGGTTTAACCTCCTCTAAATAACGTCTACCCAACCGTGTTTACCAAAGGGAACCCATGCTAGCGCTTTACCAGTTTGAAGCCTCTGCCTTCGCGGAGAAAGTCCGCCTGATTCTGGATTATAAGCAACTCCCCTATCGCACCATTGAGGTCACCCCTGGGGTCGGCCAGGTAGAGATTTTCCAGATGACCGGGCAGCGCCAGGTGCCGGTGTTGAAGGATGGAGACCAGGTGATTGCCGACTCCACCGGCATTGCCCTCTACCTGGAGGAGGCCTACCCCGATCGCCCCCTGATTCCCACCGATTCCCGCCAGCGGGGGCTCTGCCTGGCCCTGGAGGATTGGGCCGATGAAGCGATCGTGGACAACGCCCGTAAGGTGATGGTGGGGGCCTTTAAACAGCACCCTAACTTCCGCACCGCCCTGCTGCCTGCGGCCACCCCCGATCTGTTGCGCAACCTGGTCAGCGCCCTGCCGGGGGACCTGCTCAACCTGGTGGGCACCGGGGTGGGGTTTGGCCCGGCGGATATCAAGGCCGCCACCCATAGCCTCAAGCAACAGCTGGAGTGCCTCTGTGCCCTGCTGGCCACCAGCCCCTACCTGCTGGGGGATCAACCCACCCTGGCGGATTTTGCCGTGGCCGCCGCCACCCTCTACGTCAAGTTTCCCAGCCGGAACTACCTGAACCTGCCCGTGGGCATTGCCGGCAAGGGCGTACCGGGGCTGGCGGATGTGCCGGAATACGAGGCCTTCTTTGCCTGGCGCGATCGCCTCTACACCAGCTATCGCCAGCCCCGCAGCGACAGCCCCAACCCCTCGGACAATGGCGCTGGCCCGACCCCGATTAGCATCGACTAGGACCTGGGCCCGCCGCCATGACCGACCTGCCCACCACCCTCGCCACCCTGGTCCCCCCTGACCAGGTGATCTCCCCTCCCCAATTCCCCACCTGGCTGAGCCGAGCCCTGGCCCCCGTGGTGCCGGCCGCCCTGGTCTATCCCCACAGTGAGGCGGAACTGGGGGCGGTAATGGCCTGTGCCCACCAGCAGGGCTGGCGGGTTTTGCCCTGTGGCAACGGCAGCAAGCTAGACTGGGGGGCTTCGCCCCAGCCCCTTGACCTGGTGATCAGCACCGCCCGACTGAATCAGGTGATCGACCACGCCGTGGGGGATATGACCCTGACCGCCCAGGCTGGAGCCACCCTGGGGCAGCTCACCGCCCTGGTGGCGGCCCAACAGCAGGACCTGGCCCTGGACTCAGCCCACCCGCAGCAGGCCACCCTGGGGGGGATTGTGGCCACCGCCGATAGCGGCTCCCGGCGCCATCGCTACGGGGGGGTGCGCGATCGCATCCTGGGCATCACCTGGGTGCGCCACGATGGCCAGATTGTCCGGGCCGGCGGTCGGGTGGTGAAAAATGTGGCGGGCTACGACCTGATGAAGCTAATCACCGGATCCTACGGCACCCTGGGCATCCTGAGCCAGATCACCTGCCGCCTCTACCCGATGCCCGCCTGTTCCCAGACCCTAGTGGTGAGCGGCGAGCTTGAACCCCTCAGCCGCCTCACCGCCAACCTGAGGAACTCCGCCCTCACCCCAGTCGCCCTGGATTGGCTCTCCCCCGCCCTGGCCAAACACCTGGACCTGCCAGCCACCTACGCCCTGGCGGCCCAGTTCCAATCCATCGCCGCCGGGGTCAGGGAACAGGTCGCCCAGCTTGAAGCCATGGTGGCGGCCCAGGAGGGGCTGCAACGCCTACCGGTGGCCACGGACGGCGAATTTTGGAGCACCGCCAGCACCGCCCTCCATGGCGATCGACCTGGCAGCCCAGGGGTCCTGGCTAAGCTGGGGCTGCAACCTGGGGCGGCGGCCAGTTTCCTGGCGCAGCTCACCGACTTAGCCCCCCAGGGTCTGGCCCGCCTACAGGCCGGCAGTGGCCTGGGCCACCTCCGCTTACCCGCCGATGGCCTGCAGGTGGGGCTGGTGGAAAGCCTGCGGTCCCGCTGTCACTGGGCCAGGGGCTACCTCACCCTGTTAGTCGCTCCCCCAGAGGTGAAACAACAGCTGGATGTCTGGGATTACCAGGGCAATGCCCTAGCCCTGATGGGGCAGGTCAAGCAGCAGTTTGACCCCGATCGGCGCCTCAACCCCGGCCGATTTGTGGGGGGCCTTTAACGTCAGCCCTTTTCATGGCTTGGGCCTGTAGCTGATTAAGGGCCAGAGGATAACGTCGGTAGTACTGACATTGCCTACACGGGGCGATCGCTGCCAGTTCCTCCACCCCGCCTTACCGCATCACCACTCGATTGCGGCGCCTCTACGACCTGATGAACGGCGATTTCCTAGCCGCCATGGCCCAGTTAAGCTACGTCGATCCTGCGGCGGTTTGAGAGGTGACTTAATGAAATGGATTTATTTGATTGCCGGTCTTGCTTTCTACATCAAAATTCTATTTATACCCAATCCTTCCCCGACCTTGCCCTTCTCCATTGTCGATGCCATAGCCCAGGATAGCGGTGTACCCAACGTCGTGTCGGGTATTATTCTGCGAAATCGGCTCTACGATACGATCTTCGAGGTGATTGTGTTCACCATCGCCATTATGGGCTGTAACTTCCTCTTGTCGAATGAACGTCCCCTCAGTCAGGTTTACCAATTTCCCGATCAATCCTCGGTGCTACTAGCACGGTTGGGGGCAACGATTTCTGCCCTGGTGGGCATTGAATTAGCCCTGCGTGGCCATCTCACCCCAGGGGGCGGCTTTGCGGCGGGGGTAGCGGGGGGCACCGCCATCGGCTTAATCGCCATGACCTCTTCCCCAGATTGGCTGCAGGGCATTTATCAGCGCTGGCGGGCAGCGATTTGGGAGAAGATTTCGGTGTTGGTCTTTGTGCTGCTGTCCATCGTCACCCTGGCCGGGGTAGAACTGCCCCACGGAGAAATGGGAGCCCTGATCAGCGGCGGCATTATACCTATCCTGAATATCCTGGTGGCGGTCAAAGTTGCCTTAGGATCCTGGGCTGTGGTTTTAATTTTCATTCGTTATCGAGGATTACTGTGAAAGAAGGGGAGTGAGTCCCCAATTCCCCGCCATCCCTGCCTTCTGACTGAAGTTGATACCCGGTATCCCATGGTTAAACAGCGCCTCGATTCTCTACTGGTGGAGCGCGGTTTGTGTGAGTCGCGCCAGCAAGCCCAGCGGTTGATTCAGGCTGGGACAGTGCGGGTAGACCAGATGGTAGTAGACAAACCCGCCACCCCGGTTAACCCTGAAGCTTGCCTGCAGGTGCAGCGGCCCCCCCGCTTTGTCTCCCGGGGGGGAGAAAAGCTCCTTAAGGCCCTCACCAGCTTTAACCTGTCGGTAGCAGGACGAGTTGCCCTGGACGGGGGCATTTCCACCGGTGGATTCACCGATTGTCTGCTGCAGGCGGGAGCGGCACGAGTCTACGGCATTGATGTGGGCTACGGCCAGGTAGCCTGGCGCCTGCGCCAGGACCCGCGCGTCCTGCTCCGGGAACGCACTAACCTACGTCACCTGACTGCCGCCAATCTCTACGGCCCGGAAGATCCCTGGGCGGATCTGGGGGTAGTGGATGTCTCCTTTATTTCCCTGACTAAAGTGTTGCCAGCGATGGTGACCCTGCTGGCGCCCCCCCGAGAACTAGTGTTGCTAGTTAAGCCCCAATTTGAAGTAGGTCGAGAGCGGGTAGGCAAAAAGGGGGTAGTGCGCAACCCCCGCGACCAGGCTGTGGCGATCGCCACGGTGCTGTCCGCC